>JAABUT010004507.1_pt1 | contig 10992 bp, 11 predicted proteins | sample 5559281 | NCBI WGS metagenome assembly JAABUT01 (sample SAMN10711880, study PRJNA513359) | rock metagenome | isolation source: Antarctica rocks | place: Antarctica: Victoria Land, Ricker Hills nord | collected 2016-01-04 | reverse complement strand
CTGGCGATGCTCCAGGCGCAGGACATCCACCGCGGACACGCCATCATCGAACAGGTCCACGCCGACCTGCGCGCCGGCCCCCTGGCTCACCTACCCTCAGGATCGTTCGCCGCCAACAGTGCCTGGCTGGTCCTGGCCGCGATCGCGTTCAACCTCACCCGCGCCGCCGGCGCGATCGCATCCGTGTTCCACGCCAAGGCCACCACCGCCACAATCCGACGACAGCTCATCGCGGTCCCGGCCCGGCTGGCCCGCTCCGCCCGACGACTAATCCTGCACCTACCGAAGGACTGGCCCTGGCAGGACGCCTGGGAGGCATTGTTCGCCGCCACCTGCCGGCCACCAGGCCCAGCGACGACCTGACAGCCCAGCCCCGACGGGCGCGACCGGAGAAACATCAGTGGAAGAGCCGGACAGACCGGCCGATACGTCACGTCCCGATAAAGAACCGGACCAGCACAGGCGGATCAAACGCTGAAATCAGGTCCCGAGAATGCGGGCCCGTGGATCCAGGCTGAGACTTCACTGACGCAGTGCACGACGGCATCGTCTGCATACTGATGCCGCTCACCGAAGTTCCTCAGTGTTGCTGGTCGAAAGTCCCCACCTTGTGACGTTGGCGAGGCTAGCAGTTCGGCGCGGCTGGGGGTGTGTCGATGAGGTCGGTTAGGGCGACGGGTTCGGCGCAGTGTGGGCAGAGGCCGCCGAGGCCGACGCGGGTGCAGGGCTGGTTGCAGTCGTGGCACCATTGCTGGCCGTGGTAGCGGGTTTCGCAGGTTGGGCAGGCGTAGATCGTGACGTCGCGGCGTCGAATTGCTGGTGGGACAATGGGTTCGGGCGCTTCCGAGTGAGGCTGAAACCGTACGAAGTCAGTGAGCGTGTGAACGCCAAGAACCGGGGGGAACTTCAGACCGGGCGCGAATTCGACCGGCTCGACGTCGTCCACAGTGACGAAGCGGCCATCGGCTGTTGCAGTTCCTTGGGCGTCATTGTTGAAATGCGGGGTACTGCTCGTCTATCTGCTCCTAATGCCTGTAGTTTGCTTGAGAGGTTTGCTCGTCTTGGCCTAACTCAGTGCCACGGCGATCGCAAACAATTGCTATCGAAGTTCCGCGATGAAAGCTATTTCTATGAGGACGCCGGGGTAGAGTCCGTTCGCTGTGCTGGCTCGGGCTGGGTAGGGTGGCCTGAAGTGCGCGGCGTAGTGGTGGTTCATTCGGTCAAAGTAGTCCATGGTAGAAAGGAACACTTGGGTTGATACGACGTCTTCGACGCCGAGTTGCTCAGCCTGGAGCAGTTCCGAAATCCTTTGCAGCACGGTTGTGGTTTGCTCGTCGAAGTCGCGGCTTTCGGCGGTTCCGTCGGTGACGGCCGTAATTCCGGATGACACAGGAGTTTTGCCGTGCACCTCACGAGGGTCATTGGTGCGCCGGGCCTTAGGGTTGCTCTTCGACGATGGACCGAATCAACTTTGGCATCCAGCGTTTGTTGCTCGCGACCTCACCGAGCGAAACGAGTGAGCGGGTGTCGTTGATGCCGCTTTCCTCCCAGATTTCACTGACGATAAAGCGACGAAAGTGCTCGTGGTCGCGGAAGCGGACCTTGGCGATGATGTCGTCGTCGCCGGTGATGAAGGACACCTCCTCTACTTCCGCTCGGTTAGCGAGAGCGGCAGCCACCTCGCCCAAGCGTCCCTCAACGGCGCTGACGGCGATGTACACCTGTAGCCCGCGACCGATGAGCCCCCAGTCGACATCTATGGTGTAGCCACGAATGACCCCCGATTCGGTCATCTGAGCGATCCGCTCACCAATCGCTGAGGGTGACATCTCGAGTTGTCGGGCGATCTCGCGTTGGCTGGCCCGCGCATCCTGTGCCAGGACCTCGAGAATGCGTACGTCGACGCCGTCGAGCTGCGCTGGCCGCTGCCAGGGCTGGAGGACAGCGGCGACTCCGGAGAGCGGCGCGGTGGCCTCCTGGGTCCGTTGGCGCTCCCGCTTAGCCGTTCGCTTGAGCGGGCGCTCTACGGCGTCGGGAGCAGCTGGCTGATCGCGCCGTCGTGGCGTTGTCCCGGGCACGTCAGGTACGTCCGCGAACTGCTCGTCCTGGGCGGGCTTCGGTGACGAGTTCCCCGTCGGCAACGACTCTGGTGCCGTTGACTAGTACCTGTCTGAACCCGGTACTGGGCTGCGTGGTCGACTGGTAGGTCGCTTGGTCGGTGACGGTGGCGGGATCGAAGACGACTAAATCCGCGTCACACCCCACCTGGACGCGACCCTTGCGGCTCATGGCCGGCGAGCACGTTTCCAGGACCCGCGCAGGGAGAATGGTGCACTTGGCGAGGGCATCCATGAGCGTGAGCGTTCCGCTCTCGCGGACCGCGACCCGCAAGGCGCGGGCGAAGGTGCCCGCCGTGCGAGGGTGGGTTGTGCCGTTTGGGGGCAGCGGCCACGCGTTGTGGTCGTAGGGACCGTCCGGCGTGATCGGAATGGCGTCTGAGGCGATGATCCGGCCTGGCGCGGCGATAGCTTGCAGCAGGCGATCGCGGGAGGCGGCCTCGTCGTAGTAGTGAATGAAAGCTAGGCCGCCGGGGTCCTGCCGTCGCACCTCTCGCAGGCGATCAGCCCCGGACATCCGCTCATTGGTCCGCGCGTACACAACGTCGGTGGCCCGAGCGCCAAGTATGTGGATGCGGTCCGGGTCCAGTGGTGCTGATCCGATGGCCGTCATGCCCGCGCCGTAGGGGTATCCCTCGGTGCTGACCTTGGCGCCCTCCTTATCGGCCTCGTCCATGAGTTCGGCGGCACGCTCAAGGTAGAAGCTTGACGTGGAGTTGATGTGGCAGTAGTGCATATGAGCACCCGTTTCACGTGCGGCAGTCGCTATTTCGGTGGCGCCGTCGATCAAAATGTTTGGTTCCTGCTCCACCAGGGAGCGCGCGTGGGTGAACGTAGGCACCTCACTGACTGCGGCGACGTTGGCGAGCGCCAGGTACTCGGCGGGATCAACCTCGGGCGCGTAGCCGAGTAGAACACCGATTCCCAGCGCGCCATCGGCAATTTCTGACTCCAGGGCTGCCATGATGTGGTCGCGCTGAGAGCGGTTAGCGGGTGCTCGCCACGCACCTATGGACATGCCCTTCATGATGTCGTCGAAGCTGGCTCGTAACGGAAGGTCGGCCATGACCTGCATGCGGATGGCGGCCCACGACGCCGAGAACCCGTAGTTCAGAGGTCGACCCTCCTGTGACATCTTTTGGAGCGCTCGCTTCACAGGCGCCATCCCCGCCTCGAGCTCGAGCGCAGTGGTGACGCCGTCCATCGCCTGCAGCCGATGCTCCGCAAGCCCTTGGGCATGACTGTGCAGATCGATGAAGCCGGGGGCAACAACGAGTCCGGCCGCGTCGACCACTAGAGAGCCCACAACCGGAGATGCCGTGACCGCGGCGATGGATCTGCCGTGGATTGCCACATTCAGCTGCGCATCAAGCCCCGACTCAGGGTCCATGACACGTCCATTCCGGATGACCACGTCATAGGTTGGCACTCCGTTTCGCCTCTTTCGTCAGCCGGTCTTGTCGATTTTGGCGAAGTACGGCTTTAGAAACTCGTCACCCGAGGGAAGCGCGGGTTCTTTCTTGGGCGAGCCGTCAGCGTTGAACCATTCATTCATGTTGGCGGCCGTAACGATGACGCCGGGCGCCTTTGTGACGTCCGGGGTGCTCGCCCCGTCCTTCACCGCCATGCCCAGAGCTACGAGGTACCGCGGCCACGCGGAGAGAAACAGGGACGACTCCGCGACCCATGGTCCCGTCCCAGTCCGGACTGCGTCGAGGGCCGCCGGGGTGCTTCCTTGGGCACCAAGGATAGTGTTCTTCGTTCGCCCGGCCTGGTCGAGCGCGCGCAGGGCACCTGTCGCCATGTCGTCGTTGTTTGCGTACACCACGATTTTCCGCTCCGCCGGAATCGACTGTACTACCTTGGTGACGGCGCTGTTTGCGCCCTCGAGCGTTCCCGTGCCGTCAACCTGGATGGCGTTCAGGTTGCCGATCGTGGTGGTCTGAATAGTGACTTGACTGGGAGTGCGTTGTTCAAAGGCCTGAGGAAAAGCAGCCGCGTAGGTCGAGTAGAAGTACTCGAGCGTTTGGTGATCGGGCCCTCCGCAGCCCAGGCAACTAACTAGTAGCAGAGTGGTCTTCGCGGGATCCCAGCCACGTTTGGTGGCTTCCGCGGCGGTCGCTTCGGCAAGACCGGTTCCCGAAGCCTGCGTGTCGATGTTGTAGAACGCGCAGCTTGGAATAGGAGTGGCGATGCCGACGCAGGGAATATTCGCGTTCTTAAAGGCGCCGCCGGCCGCATCCGCGCCACCGCCGGCTGCCCAGTCGATGACGACATTCGCGCCTTGTTGAACCATGAGGCGCGCATTTGACACCTCTTTCGCTGCTTCGACCGCGTTGTCGTAGCGGAGCATTTTGGCCCCGGCGTTCTTACCGGCGTCAACGATCCCATCGGTCAAGGCCTTAAACATAGGGCTCGCGTCAAGGACGCCACCTACGGCCCAGGTCTGCCCAGAGAGGGGTGCTCCGGTCGACCCGGAGGAGGCCTGTCCAGTGGGGGGGGTTTGGCCGCTACAGCTGGCCGAGAGGACGGCGACCAGCACTACAGCAACGAGGCCGGACGCTCGCGACGACGCGATCTTCACGGTGTTTCCTTTCGCAGAGAATAAACGCACGGTTGCCGGAGCACTTAGAGCCGGCGTTGCAGGGAATCGCGAAGGCGGCCGAAGAGCACCGCGAGCAGAAGGACGACGCCCATGATGATAGTCTGGAAGTAGCTCTGAACTTGAAGCAGGCTTAGCCCTGTGTCGATAGTCCCAAGCAGCAGCACACCCACGAGGGTGCCGCCGACTCCGCCGACGCCACCTGAGAGGGCGGCACCGCCAAGAACCACCGAAGCGATCGAGTTGAGCGTCAGAGATCCACCGACGGTCGGAGAGATAGCGAGCAGCTGGCTCGTGAGGAACATCCCTGCAAGGCCGGCACATAGACCACTGACCATGTAGGTGACGATTGTGATTCCGTCTGAGCGGATGCCGGCAAGATCCGCTGCCTCACGGTTGCCTCCAACGGCGTAGACACGACGTCCAAAGGACGAGTACCGCAGCAGGGCGATGGCCACGATCGCGATAACAAGGAGCCCTATCACCGAGTAGGGGATTCCTGACATGGTGTCACTCCAAATGACTGATGAGGGATCCTTCACCGGCTGTGTGAGACCACCAGTGATGACGAAGGCACTTCCACTCGTGACCGACAGCATCGCCAAGGTGGTGATAAGCGGATTCACTTTGAATTTAGTAACGATGGCGCCGTTCACGGCACCACCCAAGAATCCGGCGAGGATGACCCCGCCGGTCGCTGCCCAAGGGCCCATGGCATTGAGCAAGATCCCGTAGATGACAGCGCCCAGGGCAGCGACGCCGCCCACCGACATGTCGAAGCCGCCACCGACGATAACGAAGGTCTGCCCTACCGCAGCGATGGCGAGGGGCACGGAGAGGGTGAGGATGCCGATGACGTTGGCCGATGAAAAAAAGTTTTGGACAGTGGCTCCGAAGTACGTGAGAACAATCACGTAGAACAGGAGGATGCCTATGGAGCGAACGCCGAGCCGCGCCAGATGAGCTCGACGGGTCGTGATTGTAGGGCTCGTGGACCGGCTCTCGTCCGCTTCAGTTATCGACATGTTCTACTCTCAGTCGCCTTGAGCTGCTATAAGCAGGTGGTCAGTGGTGAGGTCTCTGCCCCGAAGGGTTTGCACGATGACGCTTGCTCTGAAGACGTAGGCAGCATGGGACAACTCCACAACCTCGTCCACGTCCGTGGTGGCGACAACCACAGCGGTGCCGCGCTCCTGGGCGATCTGCTGAACCAGCTCGTGAATTTGTTGACGCGCGCCAAGGTCAACGCCCCGAGTCGGCTCATGGAGGACGAGCACCTTCGACTCGAGGGCTAGACGTCCACCCAGAAGAACCTTCTGCTGATTACCGCCACTGAGTTCGCGCACCGGCTGCCGGGCCTCCCGGTACTTCAATTGCATGAGCCGCGCGTACCGATTGACGAGGCTGCGCTCCCGCCCCGGCGACACAACACCCGCCCGGCTCAGCGACCGCAGCGCCGGCAGGGCAAGGTTGCGTGAGACCGAGGCATTGAGCATCAGCCCGAGTCGTTTACGGTCTGGAGGGACATAGGCGATGCGACAGTCGTGTGCCCGCCGTGGAGACGTTAGCGGGGCGACCCGCCGGCCGTCGAGGCGCAGCTCGCCCCCTGCGTGGGGCTGAAGCCCAGCTAAGGTTTGCACCACATCGTCCTGGCCCGCTCCGCGGATCCCGAAAAGAGCAACAATTTCGCCGCGGCGAACAACGACGTCCAGCGGTGGCGAGCCCGGACGTATCTGCAGGCCTCGAGCGCCGAGCATCTCGTCCCGCTTGTTCTCGTCCGTCGAGCTCACCGCTGGGCGAACAAGGTCGTGACCGAGCATGTCTGCGATCATCTGGGCCTTTGTGGTGGCGGCAGCAGGCGTATGGCGGGCCACTCGACCGTCCCGAAGGACCAGGACGTCGTCGGCGTGCCTGACCACCTCTTCTAGCCGGTGGGAGATGAGCAGCGTGATGACGCCCTGACGACGCAAGCGTCCAAGGGTGTCGAACAGGTTCTCCGACTCCCGACTGGTCAACGCGGCCGTGGGCTCGTCCATCAGCAAGACGCGGACGTCTCGCGCCAGTGCCTTAGCAATCTCGACGAGTTGCTGCTGACCAACCGTCAGATCCCGCAGCCGGCGCGACGCGGGCAGGGCAAGACCGACCCTTGCGAGATGAGGCGCAGCTCGACGCTCCAGCGCAGGTTGACTTGACAGCCGCCACCGAGTGTTGGTCCGGCCCAGGAACACGTTCTCGGCGATGGACAAGTCAGGCGCGTAAGCGAGCTCCTGAGGGATCAGAACTACCCCAGACCGCAGCGCTTCTCGAGGGCTGCGAAACAGGGTTGCTGTACCGTCGAACCGAATCTCGCCAGCATCGGGTCGAACCGAGCCGGCAAGAATCTTCACTAGCGTGGACTTGCCGGCGCCATTCTCGCCCAGCACCGCGAGAATCCTTCCTGCCGGTGCGATGAAGTCGATGCCCGCTAGCGCCTGGGTCGCGCCATATGATTTGCGAATTCCGGCGACCTGCAAGACCGTGCCGTCAGCCATGCAGACCTCGAAGCCCATCGCCGATCCAGCCGATCCGGTCCAGATTGACCAGCCCGTAGCAGTAGAAACCCAGCTGCTGCCCGGGATAGTCGGCGACGAGGCGGATCTTCTCGGCGAGCTGAGTTTGACTGTCGACATCGGGTGGGCTCGGGCGCAGGATGACAGACAAAGCATCGCCGACCACTGCCTGGTAGGCCGTGAGTTCCAGCCTGAGCCTGTCTTGATCCCGCACGTAGGCTGGAACCGCGATGACTGCCCCTGATGCCACGATCGGCTGTAACTCCAAACCCAACTTCCAGGAATCCTCCGCCGCCGGTGCCCCCGTCGGCGCACCCGTCGCGTACCCCTTCATGACGCCGCTCAGATCCACCACGTTGAGTTGGGCTCCGCCGTCGCCCGCGATCTGCACCAACTCCGTGATGAGAGTTGTCAGAGCGGATCGCTGCGCAGCCAGGTACGCGCCCAGCTGACCGCCAGCCATGGCCGACACTGCGTCAAGCGAGAGCGCCTCGTCCGACCCTCCGCGGATCTGCTTGTCGATCTCCTGGGCCACAGCGCGCTGGACCTTGTCGCCGTCGATGCCCGCGCCCTGAGCTACACCGCGGCACGCGTCGCAGAAGCAGATGGATAGCAAGTAGCGGGTCTCTGGCCCAAGCTGGACGAAGAAGCGCTCATGGTGAAAGCCATGTTCCAAGGGCGGGAAGTGCAGCGACTCCGCGCTGATCGTGGAAACGCCCGTAGACGCGACATCACGGGTGATCGCGCGGGCGTATTCCTGCGAGGCAGGGGCCAGCGGACAGATGTCGGTGAGGTACGGATCGTTGAACGCATTCCGTGGGGCATGGTCGATGAGGTCCCGGTCGCGGTCGGTGTGGAAGTAGACGGTCCAGGCCCCGACCGTCAAGTCACGCCGCCCAGCCGCGTTGACCACGGTCCGCACCATGTCGATGTCTGCGAATTCTGGTGCCACGCGCGGCTGAATCGGCGTCCCGGCGTAGAGGGACAAGTCAGGGTGGAAGAAGACGGTGCCCGGATCCAGGAAGCGAATGCGCCGCCGAGGGTTGTGCGGGAAGAGGTCGCGGCCGGCGTGGTATGCGGACGTGACGGAGACTCCGTCCATGCCACCCAGTTCGTGTGCGTTGTCGAGCACCTGATCTACGCCCTCATCGAGGAAGTCGTAGGCAAACGCGAACAAACTTGACCTCATAGTGGCTCCCCAACTGCGTCCTTGGACGTACGCTTCTAGGCGCACGGACCGTATCAGATGATCGCTGTGACGGAACAGATCTTGACAACTGTTCGGACCGATAGCAAGTCTTTGGACAGACGACTTGGAAGGGGTGGCCTCGATGCAACAGCGGGTCGACGTCGCGATCATCGGTGGGGGCATCGCCGGACTGGCGCTAGCCGCGGCCCTGGAAGGTCGCGCGACGTCGGTTCTCGTGGAGGCCGAACAGCAAGTCGCCTACCACACAAGCAGTCGGTCAGCCCAACAGATGCAACCAACCTACGGTCCGGTTGAAATCCGGGCCTTGACGAGGGCCACGCTGGGCATGATGCCGGCGATCGAGGCGGCGGTCGGTCAACGGATCATCAAAGAACGGTCGTTGATCTGGGCCGCGGTGGCCGGCGACGAGCAGGGCTTCGAGGACCTGTTGCGCACGGTTCCAGGCACCCGTCGCGGCACTCTAGTCGAGGCTCATCGACGGCTACCCGTACTTCGCCAAGGAGCCGTCGCGGAGGTCGCCTTCGACGACCAGGCTAAGGAGGTCGACGTGGGGCGCCTCTTGGGCCACTTTCAATCTGAAGCGGAACATTACGCCGTCAAGCTGCTGCTCGGCACCCCAGTACGGCAAGCCTACCGAACGGCATCTGGGTGGCGGCTGAGATGCGGTGACCAAGAAGTTCACGCGGGGACGGTCATTAACGCGGCAGGGGCTTGGGCCGACCAGGTGGCAGTCACGCATGGGCTACTACCCCTGGGTCTCACTCCGCGCCGGCGCACCGTGACCGTCGCCCGCGCCGGCGTCCGCGTAGACCCCATGTGGCCGATGGTGCTTGACGTTGCCGGCCGCTTTTACTTCCGCGCTGAAGACATTTGTATCCTCGCCTCACCGATGGAGGACGCGGCTTCTCACCCGCACGACGCCCGACCCGCTGACAGCGACGTCGCCTTGATAAAGAAGCGGGTTAACGCGCTTACGACCTTGGCTCTGGGGGAATCAACCCGCTCCTGGACGGGGTTGCGCACCATAAGTCACGACGGTCTTCCCGTAGTTGGACGGGATCCCTCCGACCCAGCCTTCTACTGGCTCGCGGGGCAAGGGGGCTACGGCATTCAGACGTCGGCCGCGCTAGGACGTCTCGCTGCTGCTGACCTCCTCGGGGCTGACCTTCCATTCGACGCCGACAGCCAGGAGGCATTCGCGCGCTTAAACCCCTCTCGACCATCACTGCAGCGAATCCGCATCTAGTCGCATACGCGCTGGCGGGCGGCCCGTTCTGATGCTCCTACTGTCAAGTGGTGGCGGGTATCGGTAGGGCGATCACCTCACGGGCGATGTAGCGCTTGAGGCATCGGATGGCTTCGGTCTTGCTCTTGCCGTCCTTGACGCGCTTGGCGAGGTAGGCCTTGGTGCGTGGGTCGCGGTTCAGGCGGACCAGGGTGATGCGCCAGAGCGCGGCGTTGGCTTGTCGGTCGCCGCCGCGGTTGAGCCGGTGTCGGTGGGTCTTGCCGCTGCTGGCCTGGACTGGGCTGACGCCGCAGAGGGAGGCGAAGGATCGCTCGTTCGTGAGTCGCTCTGGGTTGTTGAACCGCCCCGGGTTTGGTGGACGGTCTGATTCCACGGAAGGGTGGACTCATGTCGGCACCTCGGAAGTACCCGGAGGAGCTTCGGGAGCGGGCCAAGCGGATGGTCGCTGAGGCTCGGGAGCAGGACGGCTCGTTGTCGTTGCACGCGGCGGTGAACCGGATCGGGCCCCGGGTGGGGGTGCAGCCGGACACGTTGCGGACGTGGTGTAGGCAGGGCGACGTCGATGTGGGTAAGCGTCCGGGAGTCACGACCGCGGACGCGGCGAAGATCAAGGAGCTCGAGCGGGAGGTCAAGGAGCTGCGTCGGGCGAACGAGATCCTTCTTGCGGCGTCGAGTTTCTTCGCGCGGGAGCTGGACCCGCGACTTCCCTGGTAGTGGCGTTCATCGCCGCCCACGTCGACCGCGTCTCGGTCGACGGGCTGCGGTGGGGGGTCCAGCCGATCTGCCGCGTGCTCACCGAGCACGGCTGCAAGATCGCCCCGAGCACGTACTACGCGTTCACCATCCGGGCGCCGTAGGCGCGCAGCGTCTGCGATGCGGCGAGGCTGGTGCAGGTCCGCCGCGTCTTCGAGGCCTCCGGGCGCCGTTACGGGGCGGACAAGGTGTGGTGGCAGCTGCACAAGGAGGGGACCGTGGTGGCCCGCTGCACGGTGGAGCGGTTGATGAAAGGCGCTGGGCTGCAAGGAGTTGTCCGTCGGCACGGTCACCTCCGGACGACTACAGCGGACCCGGACGCGACCCGGGCGCCGGACCTGGTCAAGCGGGACTTCACCGCGAGCCGCCCGAACGAGCTGTGGGTCGTGGACTTCACCTACGTCCACACCTTCATCGGGTTCGTGTTCACCGCGTTCGTGACCGACGTGTTCAGCCGGCGCCTGGTGGGGTGGCGCACGTTCTCCTCGATGCCGACCGAGCTGCCCCTGGACACC
>JAABUT010004505.1_pt1 | contig 10993 bp, 14 predicted proteins | sample 5559281 | NCBI WGS metagenome assembly JAABUT01 (sample SAMN10711880, study PRJNA513359) | rock metagenome | isolation source: Antarctica rocks | place: Antarctica: Victoria Land, Ricker Hills nord | collected 2016-01-04 | reverse complement strand
CACCTCGTCATGCCCGACCTGCGCGGGCACGGCTGGACCGCCGCGCCGGCCGGCGGCTACGACAAGGAGCAGCTCGCATCGGACCTGCTGGGGACGCTGGACTCCCTGGGCCTCGACCGGGTCGGGCTCGACGGGCACGACTGGGGCGGTTGGACGGGGATTCTCGCGTGCCTGCGCGCGCCCGAGCGCTTCTCCGGCTTCCTCGCGCTCGGCATTCACACACCCCTTCCAGCGGGTGGACCGCCGCGTGTTCCAGGCCTGGCGGGCGTCCTACCAGGTGGCGCTGTCCACGCCCGTGGCCGCGGCGGCACTGCGCGTCTCCCCCCGGCTGGTGGAGTCCTCCGTGCTGCTCGGCGCCACGCGGCGCTCGGCCTTCACGCCGGCGGACCTCCGCCTCTATGGCGCGGTGCTGCAGGAGCCGGCACGGGCCCGGGCGAGCACGCTGCTCTATCGGACATTTCTGCTCCGCGAGGGCATTCCGGTGATGCGGGGCAGGTACGACGCCTCGCGGCTGACCGTGGCCACCCGGCTGGTGGGCGGCTCCGGCGACCCGGGATCGTCCCGGCACTGCTCGACGGCTGGCAGGACCACGCCGATGACATGACCGTCGAGGTGCTCGACGGGGTGGGCCACTTCGTCCCGGAGGAGGCGCCCCAGGAGGTCGCCGCGCGGGTCCGCGCCCTCGTCCCCGCGGCCCGCCCCGCCCCACCCCACCCCACCCCACCCCTTCGTGATCCGTGGACGTGATGGGCCCTCGGAGGTGCACCATGTCCACGGATCACGGGCGGGGGCTGTCTGCAGGGCGCCATCGACCGTCCCCAGCGGGACGCCGAACGCGCTCAGCGCACCTCGGGCCGCTGCCGCTCTCCCACGAGCACTAGCGCGCGGAGTCAGACGGAGGGCGGGCAGCGCTGCGCCTGTCGACGGCGGTCCAGCGGATGTCGGGCTGTGCAGCGCCGGCCAGAGAGTTGATGACCTTCCCGTCGCGCTGCGTTTCGCGGATGTCGACGGTCCTGTCCGTCGAGCCCCGCACGAGGTGCCCGCGCCGCCTGCTGCTGCGATCCGCGCGCCTGAGCAGCACGAGGAGAGCGACGACGAGCAGGAGGACTGCTACCACGGATCTTCGACACGTCACCGTCTAGAGGTGTCCAGCCGCTCGCACGCCTACGACCTCGCTAGCCGGATGGGGTAGCTGGCAGCAGGATGAGGTCGTAGCCCGGGAGAAGAGCAAGGGCATGAGCCCGACCGGCGACATGCTGGTGGGCCGCCGGACCCGGCATGACTTCATCGCGACGTGGGACAAGCGTGATGACAGCAAGCCGTTCACCACGCATCTGAAGACCGTCACGACACCGACGCGGTCACCGTCGGTGGAATCGGAACCCGCGGCACGGCCGTCAGGGACCAGATCCGCTCCGTTGCTCACGGGACCCCAGCTCCTGCTCCCACCCCGCCGCCAGCTCCGCGGCGGCCAGCTCCTCGCCCGCCAGCGCCGGGTCTTCGTGCCGGCCGGGCAGCCGCCAGCTCACGCGGTGCTGCGGGCTCGGACCGTGCGCGCGCAGGGCGGCCTGGTGCGCCGGGGTGGCGTAGCCCTTGTTGACCTCCCAGCCGTATTCGGGGTGCACCACGGCCAGCCCCTCCATGACGGCGTCGCGGTGGGTCTTCGCCAGCACGCTCGCGGCGGCGACGCTCGCGCACCGCAAGTCTGCCTTCACCAGGGTCCGCACGGGCGGGCACGGCGCGAGCAGCTCGGCGGTGACCGGCCCGTGCTGGCCAGGCCGCAGCGGCGACAGGTAGTCGTGGTTGCCGTCGAGCAGCAGGCAGTCGGGGAGCACCGGCAGCGCGGTCACGGCGCGGTGACCCGCCAGCCGGCACGCCGCGAGGATGCCGACGGCGTCGACCTCCGCGGCGCTGGCGGAGGCGACCGCGCTGGCCAACACCCACCGCTCGATCCGCGGCACCAGCGCCCGCCGCGCCGCGGGAGTGAGGAGCTTGCTGTCGCGGAGGCCTCGGGGTGGGCGCGTGGCGTCCCTGGCGACGACGACCACGCCGAGCGTGACCGGCCCCGAGAGCGCGCCCCGGCCCACCTCGTCGATCCCCGCGACGAGCGCGAAGCCGTCCGCGTGCAACCCCGACTCCACGGTCAACCGCGGGACCCGCCCGCGCGCCGCGCTCACCCGCGGCCGGTCAGCGCCGCGGCGAGCAGCGCCGGCAGCTCGGGTGGGGCGAGCCGCGCGTGGGCGGTGTCGAGCTCGGCGAGCGTCCACCAGCGCGCGCCGGTGATCAACGCTCGTTCGGTGGCGTCGAAGCCGGTGGTGTCGACGTCGTACGCCGGCACGCGCGCCACCCGGAACTCCTCGTCTGAGTCGAGCAGCCGCCCACCCCACGGAAAGATCACCCGCCGCCGGTGCACGACCGGGCCGAGCGCCACGGGGTCGAGGACGAGCCCCGTCTCCTCCCACACCTCCCGGACGGCCGCGGCCTCGGCCGTCTCGCCCTCCTCGATGCCGCCCCCGCAGGTGAACCACCACGGCCCGTCCCCCGCGCCCGGACCGGCGGCCGCGGCCTCCGAGCCGTCGGCGGTGCCCGCGGACAGCAGGAGGAGCCGGTCGCGGTCGTCCACCAGCAGCACGCGGGAAGCCCGCCGCCGAACCCGCTGCACGTCGAAGGACGTTACGTCGCCGACGGCGAGGGTGGCGGCGACGGTGCCGGTGTGGTCACCTGTGCCATCGATGGTGCGCCGGGCGCGTCCTCGACCGCGTCGGGCAGCCGCCGCGGCTCGCCGACCCATCCTCCCGCGAGGATCCCCGGAAAGAGGTCGGCGAGGTCGCGCGGCCAGGTGGCTTCCGGCAGCTCGCGCAGCTCGGCGGTGGAGAACCAGCGCGCGGCCAGTTCATCGCTGCCGCTGCCGTCGACGACCGCGCCGGCGGGCAGGCGCGCGAGGAGGAAGTCCTCGTCCTGCTCGACGACCCGGTCGCTGTAACCGTGAATCACCCGGCGCGTCCACACGTGCGCCCCGAGGTCAGCGTCGCCGAGGGCGATCCCGGTCTCCTCGAGCGCCTCCCGACGCGCCGCCGCCCGCAGGTCCTCCCCGGGTTCCAGCCCACCCCCGACCGTGACCCACCAGCGACGGCCGGGAGCGGCGCCGTCGGAGACCTGCAGCAGCAGCAGCCGGTCCGCCTCGTCCAGGAGCAGGACCCGGGCGGTACGACGGTGCCGGACCGGGCGGCCGCCGCCATCCGTCACCGCACGGCCGCGCCCCCGGTGTCCGCCCGACGCAGGCGCCGTCGCGCGAGCCGACGGCGGCCGGCGACGACCGGGACACCGAGCAGCAGCCCGGCGGCCGGCGGCAGGGCTGCGCTGCCCGCGACCCGGAGAGTCAACGGGGGTCGTTCCGCCGACGGGGCGAGGGGCTGCTTGTCGAAGGTCGCCGGCACCGGATGGCCCGCGAAGTTCTGCACCGGGAAGACCGTCACGAAGGCGCGACCGATCACGTTGGCGACGGGGATCGTGCCGTGCGGCCGGCTGTCGCCGGAGTCGTCGCGGTGGTCGCCCATGACGAAGAGCTGTCCCTTCGGCACCGTCCTCTGCTCGAAGGTCTCCTGGAAGGGCGCTGTGTAACCGCGGTCCTCGAACAGGTAGTCGGCCTCGTCGATCGCCTTGCCGTTCACCAGGACGTTGCGGCAGTGGCTGGGGTCCTCCGGGGTCGCCGGGCACGCGATGGTGTCGCCACCGACCGCGATGACCCGCTTGATGAAGTCGCTCTCGTCGAAGCTGCCGAGACCGAGGAAGGACTGCACGTTGCGCAGCCCCCGGGCCACGATGTTGCTGGGTTCGGGGATCGTGACCTCGTTGGGGAACTGCGTGCCCCGGCCGTTGAAGACGACGATCTCGCCGCGGTGCGGGTCGCGGAAGTCATAGACGAGCTTGTTCACCAGCACGCGGTCACCGACGGCAAGGGTGTGCTCCATCGAGCCGGACGGGATGAAGAACGCCTGCAGGAAGAACGTCTTGATGAGCAGGGCCAGCGCGACCGCGACCACGATGAGCACGGGCAGCTCGCGCCACAGCGAGCGTTGCTTGCCGGGACGCGCCTCGCGGACGAAGCCGTCCCGTTGCGGCTCGCCGGAGGAGGTGGCCGGCTCGACCGGTGCGACCCACGACGCGCCAGGCCCACGGGAAGGGGGTGGCGCCGGCGCGGGAGCGTCAGGGACCGGCTCGACGGCCACGGCCGGGTCGTCCCTGCGGTCGGTCACGCGCTCTCCTGAGGTCGGCGGGTCACCGTGGCGCCGGTGCTGGCGGGCACGCTGATGCTCGCCCTGCGCTCAACGCACGACGGGGTCGCGGCGCTCCTTGATCTTCGCCTTCTTGCCGCGCAGGTCGCGCAGGTAGTAGAGCTTGGCCCGGCGTACGTCGCCCCGTGTCACGACCACGATCGTCGCGATCACGGGCGTGTGCAGGGGGAAGGTGCGCTCCACCCCGACGCCGAAGCTCACCTTGCGCACGGTGAAGGTCTCCTGCAGCCCGCCCCCGTGCCGCCGGATGACCACGCCCTGGAACGCCTGCGTGCGCTCACGGTTGCCTTCCTTGACCAGCACGTCGACACGCACGGTGTCGCCGGGACGGAAGTCGGGGACGTCGCTGCGCAGGGAGGAGGCGTCGAGCGCGTCGAGGACGTTCATGGCGTGGCGGTCCGATCGGTCGTCAGCGGGGTCGGGGGGGCGGCGCCGGGCGCTCGCAACACCCCTACTGTGCCACACCCCCCAGCACCGCCCGGTCGCGGTCGGACAGCGGGATCCGCGCCAGCAGGTCGGGGCGACGCTGCGCCGTACGGCGAAGGGCCTCGTCCCGCCGCCACCGCGCGACGGCCCCGTGGTCGCCCGAGGTCAGCACCGCCGGGACCTCGCGGCCGTCGAAGATCACCGGCCGCGTGAAGGCGGGTCCCTCGAGCAGGCCGGCCGAAAAGGAGTCGTCCTCGACGGATTCGCTGTTGCCCACGACGCCGGGCAGCAGGCGCGTCACCGCCTCGAGGATGACGAGCGTCGCGACCTCGCCGCCGGCGAGCACGTAGTCGCCCACGCTCACCTCGTCGCTCGCCCACCGGTCGAGCACACGCTGGTCGATGCCTTCGTAACGTCCACAGCAGAAGACCAGGTGCTCCTCGGTCGCCAGCTCGGCCGCGAGCTGCTGGGTGAACGGGCGCCCGCTGGGGCTCGGCACCACCACACGGCTGGCCGGCGTGACGAGCGGCGTCAACGCCGCCCACCAGGGCGCGCAGGTCATCACCATGCCGGGACCACCGCCGTAGGGCGCGCCGTCGACGGTGTGGTGCACGTCGGTGGTCTGCGCGCGCAGGTCGTGCACGCGTACGTCGACCAGGCCGCGCGCCCTGGCCTTGCCGAGCAGGGAGACCTCGAGGGGGGCGAAGTAGTCGGGGAAGATCGTGACGACGTCGACGCGAAGGTGTCGCTGGTCGTCGGCGCTGCGCGTCGTCGCCGCGCCGGCTGTGCGCTCCGGGGTGCCCGTCACGCCGGGTCCAGCAGCCCGTCCGGCGGGGTGACGACGACGCGCCGCCCCGGCAGGTCGACGGTGGGGACCACCGCGCGGACGAAGGGGACAAGCAGTTCGTCGGCGCCGTCGGAGCGGGCGACGGCGAGCAGGTCGGCCCCGGGGGGGTGGAGCACGTCGGCGATCGCCCCCACCAGGGTGCCGTCGGCGAGCTCGACGCGCAGGCCGGTGAGCTGGTGGTCGTAGAACGTGTCGGGGTCCTCCAGCGGTGGATCCAGCGCGGGGTCGACGAGGAGCAGGGTGTCGCGCAAAGCCTCGGCGCCGGTGCGGTCCGTCACGCCGTCGACGGTGAGCAGCAGCCGGCCGTTGTGCCACCGGTGCGCGGCGACCGTGAGCGGCGGGGAGCCGGCGCGGTGCAGCACGGCGCCGTCGGCGTACCGGGCTTCGGGGTCGTCGGTGCGCACCTCGACGGTGAGCTCGCCCCGCGTGCCATGCGGTTTGCCGAGCCGCCCGACGACGACCCAGCCGTCGTGCGGGTCCGTCACCACCGGCGGGTCCGTCCTGGGCGGGTCCGTCACCCCGGCGGCTAGCGCCGGTCGGTGTCGACCACGTCGACGCGCACGTCCCGGCCACCGAGCGCGGCGACGACGGTCCGCAGGGCCTTCGCGGTGCGGCCGGACCGGCCGATCACGCGGCCGAGGTCTTCGGGGTGCACGTGCACCTCGAGGGTCCGCCCGCGCTTGCCGTTGCGGTTGTCCACGTGGACGTCGTCCGGGTGCTCGACGATGCCCCGGACCAGGTGGTCCAGGGCTGCCTCGAGCACGTCAGGCCTCGGTGGGAGGTGTGGGTTTGTCCGTGTCGGTGTCGGTGTCGGTGTCGGTGTCGGTGTCGGGCGCGGGTGCCGCGGCCGCGGCGTCAACGGCAGGTGTGGCCGCGTCGGCCGTCTCGCCCTTCGGCTCGGCGGCCTTGGGCTCGGCGGCCGTGGGCTCGGCGGCCGTGGGCTCGGCGGCCGTGGGCTCGGCGGCCTTGGGCTCCTCGGCCTTGGGCGCGGCCTTCTTGCGCGCGGTCACCGCGGGGCGGTCCTCGAGGCCGGCGGCCTCCGACGCCGCGGCCGCGAAGAGCGCCTTGCGGTCGGCCTTGGGCGCGGCCACGAGCATCGGCGGCGGTGCGGGCAGGCCCTTGAAGGACTGCCAGTCACCCGTCACCTTGAGGATCGCGGTGACGGCCTCGGTCGGCTGGGCACCGACGCCGAGCCAGTGCTTGGCCCGCTCACCGTCCACCACGATGGTGCTGGGGTCGTCCTTGGGGTGGTACTGCCCGATCGTCTCGATGACCCGGCCGTCGCGCTTGGTGCGGGCGTCCGCGATGACGATCCGGTAGTGGGGCTCGCGCATCTTGCCGAAGCGCTGAAGCTTGATCTTGGTGGCCATGCGCGCGTGGGGCTCCGGTCTCTGCTCGCTCTGGTGGCTCCGCCCCGCGCGGTGGGGTGCGCGCGGACCGGGACCGAGGAGCGGGGTACGCCGGGTGAGAGGGCCCGTCGTACGCCGCTATCGCCCCTAGTCTGCCAGAGTCGCGAGGACTCAGCTCCTGGCCCCGGCGCTGGAGCTGACTCGGGACGGGAGACCGCACGGGTTGCCGAAGCGGCCGTCACCCAGCTCCCCGACCTGCGCGGCCTCGCAGTCCGGTCGGTCGCTCCCGTCCCGCCTGCCGGTGTAGGCCAGCCGCGGTGATCGACGGCCTGGCCGCTACGATGACCGGGTGACCATTACGATGACCGCCACAGAGGTCAAGGCGAAGATCCTGGCCCTGCTCGACGAGGTGGCCGACGGGCAGGAGGTGCGGATCACCAAGCACGGCCGAGTCGTCGCCAGGCTCGTGCCCGCCGTGGGCGGTGCGGCGCTGCTCGGCGCGGCAGCCGGCCTCGCTCGGACGGCGGCCGAGGATGACGACCTCTACATGACGGGAGCTCGCTGGGAGGCACCGTGACCACCCTGCAGCTCGACACCCACGCCCTGCACTGGGCGACCGCGGAGCCGCACCTGCTGAGCCAGCCAGCGGTGCAACGGATCGAAGCGGCCAGCGAGCTGGTGGTCGCCGACATCACCTGGTGGGAGCTCGCCTGGCTCACCCAGCACGGGCGCGTCGTGCTCGGTGTCCCGGCCCTGTCGTGGCTCCGCACGCTGTCCGGCGTCGTGCGCACGGTGGGCGTGACCCCCGCGATCGCGGCCGCGGCCGCTGCGCTCCCTGACTCCTTCCCCGGTGACCCGGCCGACCGACTGATCTATGCCACGGCGTGGGAGCGCGGCTGGCAGCTGGTGACCAAGGACCGCCGCCTTCGTGAGCACCCCGCAGCCCGGCCCGTCACCGTCTGGTAGGACCCGCGGCGCACCGCAGGCGTCAGCGCTTGGGGACCTTGAGGCTGTTTGCCCAGTCCGCCGGCAGACCGGCACCCAGCTGGCGGGCGAGCTCGGGGGACAGCCCCGGCGGCAGCTGCGCGGCGCCACCGCCGAGCCCCCCGGCACCGGCCGCGGCAGGCAGGCCGGCCGGCCCCGGCGTACGCCTCGGGGTCGGGCCCTTCTTGCCTTTACCCTTCTTGGACTTGGACTTCGCGAGCCTCTTCGCGCCCATGCCTGGCAGGCCGCCCATGCCCGCCATCTGCTTGATCATTTTGCGAGCCTCGAAGAAGCGGTCGACGAGGGAGTTCACCTCCTGCACCGAGGTGCCCGAGCCCTTGCTGATCCGCAGCCGCCGCGACCCGTTGATGCTCTTCGCGTCCTGGCGCTCGGCGGGCGTCATCGACCTGATGATCGCGGTGATCCGGTCGAGGTCGGAGTCATCGACCTGGTCGAGGGCGTCCTTCATCTGCCCCATGCCGGGCAGCATCCCGAGCAGGTTGGCGATCGGGCCCATCTTGCGCACGGCCAGCATCTGCTCGAGGAAGTCCTCGAGGGTGAAGTCGTCGCCGGCGAGCTTGTCCGCCATGGCCTCGGCCTGGCTGGCGTCGAAGTGCTTCTCGGCGGTCTCGATCAGGGTGAGGACGTCACCCATTCCGAGGATGCGCGAGGCCATCCGCTCGGGGTGGAAGAGGTCGAAGTCGCCGAGGGACTCCCCCGTCGACGCGAAGAGGATGGGCCGCTCACAGACCTCCGCGACGGACAGCGCCGCCCCCCCGCGCGCGTCGCCGTCGAGCTTGGTGAGCACGACCGCGGTGAAGCCGACGCCGTCGAGGAAGGCCCGCGCCGTCTGCACGGCGTCCTGCCCGATCATCGCGTCGACGACGAAGAGGACCTCCTGCGGCTGCACCGCAGCGCGGATGTCGCCGGCCTGCTGCATGAGCACCGCGTCGATGCCGAGCCGGCCCGCCGTGTCGACGACGACGACGTCGTTGCCGCGGCGCTGCGCGTGGGCGACGCCGTCCCGCGCGACGGCCACGGGGTCGCCGACGCCCGCGCCACGGTCCTCGTCCTGCCAGGTCGCGCCAGGGTGCGGGGCGAAGACGTCCACGCCCGCCTGGCCGGCGACGACCTGGAGCTGGGTCACCGCGTTGGGCCGCTGCAGGTCGCAGGCAACGAGCAGCGGGGCATGCCCCTGCGCCTTGAGCCAGCGCCCGAGCTTGCCGGCGAGCGTGGTCTTGCCGGCGCCCTGCAGCCCGGCCAGCATGATCACCGTGGGGCCGGTCTTGGCATAGGTCAGGCCCCGGTTGGAGCCCCCGAGCACCGTCACCAGCTCGTCGTTGACGATCTTGACGACCTGCTGCGCGGGGTTGAGGCTCTGGCTGACCTCGGAGCCCCGCGACCGCTCCTTCACCGCCGCGATGAAGGTCTTGACGACAGGCAGGGCCACGTCGGCCTCGAGCAGCGCGATGCGGATCTCTCGGGCGACGTCGTCGATGTCGGCGTCGGACAGCCGACCCTTGCCGCGCAGCCGCGTGAAGGCGGTGTCGAGCCGCGACGCGAGGGTGTCGAACACGACTGCCAGCGTACGGCGGGGCGCGGGGGCCGCCGCCGGCGGGAAGGGTGGGGTCTAGCGGGGTGCCGCCGCAGCGAGCAGCGCGGCACCGATCGCGCGCCGGCGTTCGCCCGTGGGCACCAGCGAGCCGTCGGGTTCGGTGAGATAGAAGGCGTCGACCGCCTCCACGCCCAACGTCGTACAGCGGGCCGAGCGCAGCGCAACCCCACAGAGCGACAGCGCCAGCGCGACCCGGGCCAGCAGCCCGAGTGCGTCCGGTGCCCGCAACTCGACCACCGAGGCCGCGCGGGAGGCCTCATCGGCCCAGAGGACCCGCGGTGGGGCGACGAGCGCGCGGGGTGGCTCCGGATAGGCCGCCTCCCGGTCCCGCAGCCGCAGCGCGAGGTCGAGGTCGCCGTCGAGCGCGCGACGGAGGTCGGTGCGCACCAGCGCGGCGTCGGGAAGCGCGCTGCCGAAGCGCGACGTCGCGCTGGCCACCACCAGTGCCATTCCTGCACCGGCGCTCGCATCGACGCCACGGAGGTCGAGCTTGTGCAGCGCCAGCACCCCGGCGACGACCGCGAGCAGGCCGGGGCTGTCCGGCGCGACGACCGTCACGGTGCCGGGTTCCGCCAGCCGCACGTCGAGCTCGCCCCGAGCGAGCAGAGCCCGCTCGGCGGCGGTCGGGCCGGCCGGCTCGGGCACGAGCTCACCCTCGAGCACGGCGGCGGCTCGCCGGACGAGGTCGTCGAGCAGGCCGGCCTTCCACCGCGACCACATCGAGGGACCGGTGGCGAGCGAATCGGCCTCGGTCAGCGCCCGGAGCAGGTGCAGAACCTCTCGAGACCCGACCGCGGCCGCCACCGCGGCGGCGGTGTCGGGGTCGGCGAGGTCGCGCGTCGTCGCCGTCTCGGCCAGCAGCAGATGGCAGCGCACGAGCGTGACGAGGACGTCACCGTCGGCGTCGGGGAGGCCCATCCGCCTGGCCACGAGGGGCACCTCGCGGATCCCGGCGGCTGTGTGGTCCTCCCCGGGCCAGCCCTTGCCGAGGTCGTGCAGGAGGGCCGCCAGCAGCAGCAGGTCGGGGCGGGCGACGTCCCGGGTGAGCGCGGCCGCCTCGGCGACGGACTCGAGCAGGTGCCGGTCGACGGTGTAGGTGTGGAAGGCGTTGCGCTGGGGGCGGCTGCGGACCCGGGGCCATTCGGGCAGCCAGCGCTCCAGCAGTCCCTGGGCGTCGAGGGTCTCGAGCACGCCTACGGCCGCGCGGCCGCTGCCGAGCAGCGCGAGGAAGGCGTCGAGGACTCCCCCGGGCCAGGGCTCGGGCACGGTGCACCCCTCCGTCCGGAGCCGCGAGAGCGTGTAGGGCGACAGCGGCAGGCCCGACTCGGCGGCGGCACGGGCGGCGCGCAACACCAGTGCGGGGTCGTGGGCGGGGTCGGCGTCCCGCGCGAGCACCACCTCGCCGCCCTGGGCGACGAGCCCGTCCACGAGGGGGCGGCGGCGGGCCTCTCGGCGCAGCAGCCCGGTACGGCGGGTG
>JAABUT010004500.1_pt1 | contig 11003 bp, 10 predicted proteins | sample 5559281 | NCBI WGS metagenome assembly JAABUT01 (sample SAMN10711880, study PRJNA513359) | rock metagenome | isolation source: Antarctica rocks | place: Antarctica: Victoria Land, Ricker Hills nord | collected 2016-01-04 | reverse complement strand
CGGCCTCGACAACCCCACCTCGAGCCAGATCACCCGCGACACCCTCGGCTGGACCCCGACCCGGCCCGGCCTCATCTCAGACCTCGACGACGACCGCAACCTCGCGGTCGAGGTCAACACGACATCCCCCGGATAGCGCACAGCTCCCGAACGGACACCGTCGACCCCCGCCATCTCAGGAAATATGAGCGACGTCGCCCTGACGACGTCAAGCCTCCGTGAGCCCGTGAGCCCGTGAGCCCGTGAGCCCGTGAGCCCGTGAGCCCGTGAGCCCGGCGCCATGGCCTAGGCCAGCGGTTCACCCGGGGCTTGCACCCGCGGTACGGCGGTCGACCGTCAGCCGGCACCCGGTCTGGCAAAGCTCAGGCCAGTCGCCGGTCGGCCGTGAGCTCGCCGGGGGTGTCCCCCGTGTTGACGGTGTCGCTGGGCTCGATGAGCAGGACTTCTGCGCCGTCGTTCGAGATCGGCTGGTGGTGCACCCCGCGCGGCACGACGTAGAGGTGGCCGGGACCGAGAGTCACCTCGGCGTCGTCCAGCCGTATGGTCAGCGATCCGGCCAGGACCAGGAAGAGTTCGTCGGTGTCCGGATGGCTGTGCCGGATGAACTCTCCGTGGGTCTTCACCACGCGCACGTCGTAGTCGTTCAGGGTCGCCACGGTGCGCGGGGACCAGGGCTCCTTGAATGTTGACAGGACGGCTGCGAGGTCTACCGGTTGAGTCACCAGGCAATGCTGCTCCCGCGGGAGCGCCGCCCTCGGCGCGGTCTGGTCGCCGAACCCAGTCGCGACTCGCGTGCGCCGACGAAATCGGTCGTAGTTGCTAGCGAGACTCGGAGGTGGGCGGATGGCTGTCCACGCGAGCGACGTAGCGAGCGTGACCGACGCCGCTGGTGTGGTGCGGGTGTCCCCGGTCCTGGTGCGCCTGGCCCAGGCCGAGGTGGAGCGGCACCACCGTGAGGGCACCGAGGCCCCGCTGGGGATCATCAGATCGCGCAGGCCCGCGCCGTCCACGACATCGCGATCATCTCAGACGTCGCTACCGCCACGGTGAGGTCGAAGCGCACGTCCCGGTAGCCGTCAGGAACGACCATCCAGATCTCGGCGGTGGGGGAAGGGATCGCCGCTCACGGTGGGCCACCAGGTGACGTGGCCGACCGGGGCTACGAGCCACAGCGGTCGCGGGTCTGTCGGTCGGGAACGGCTCAGGTGCCGAGGACCGCGTTCAGGACCCGGCGCAGCGCCGTGGGTCATCGGTGGGACCGACACGCCGGCCAGCACGTTGCCCCAGTGCAGGTCGCTGTGCACCAGCGCCGACGCCGTCGAGCCGGCAAGCTGTCGGGCGGCATCGACGGCTGCTTCGGCCCACGCCGTGGAGAAGGGGGACACCAGTGCCGCCTGCCGTTGCGGAACGAGGGCGGCGATGTCGGCTGCGGTGGTCGAGGTGCCCGACAGACCCGCCGGCGCAGGGATGGCGAGCCGGCGGATGAGCTGCCCCGCGATCCTGGCCGCGGTCGGCAGGTCGATGTCGTCGGCCGCGCCCGGTGCAAGTGCCGGCGGTCTGCTCGGCCAGCGGTTCAGCGCCGGAGAGGTTGCCCCAGGGAGCCAGCCCGGTCCACCAACTCCTGCAGCGCTCCTGTCAGCAGGTCACCGAAGGCATCGGCGCCCGCACCGGTGGCCCAGCGGTCCAGCGCGATGTCGAAGGCCATCACCGCGACCGTCGCAGCCAGGCGCGCGCCGACGTCCGCAACGCCACGAACGTTGAGCGCATGCTCGAGGGCCGCCACCAGCTGCGCGCGCTTGAGCAGGTCCCGCTCGCGCAGGTCCGGATGAGCGCTGGCCACCGCAGCGCGCTTGGCGCCCAGGACCAGTGCCTCAACCGAGAATTGGTTGGCCAGCGCCGACAGCAGTGCCTCCACGTACCGCACAGGCGCCTGGCCGGCTGGGACTGCGGTCACGGCGCCCGTCAGGACGCTGACAAGATCGTCCTGCCCCGCGAACAGGACCTCGCGCTTGTCCGTGAAGTGGCGGAAGAAGGTGCTCTTGGTCAAGCCGGCCCGCTCGACGATATCAGCCACTGTCGTGGAGTCGTAGCCCTTGTCGGCGAACAGGTCGAGCGCAGCGCGAGCCAGGCGCTCCTTCGGTTCTGCCTCCCACCGCGCCACCTCCTCAAGGTAGGCGACGGGACCGAGTCCCGTCGCGGTGTTACGGTGATGGGACGAACTCCCGAGCCGTGCACGGTGGCGATGGGAACCGCGTCCGATAGCGACACGAGGCGTGCAGCAATCATGTGCCGCCGAAGACCGAGGGCAGGAGATGAGCACGGTGACTGGAGCGGCGAGCAGGACCGGGAGCAGGGCAGTAGTGGCGACATCCTTCGGTGGACCCGAGGTGCTCCAGGTGAAGGAGGTGCCGGAGCCGCACGCCGACCAGAGCCAGCTGCGGGTGCGGGCCGCGGCCGCTGGACTCAATCCGATGGACTGGCTGGTCGTCACCGACGAAGTGCTCGGCTCCGCGTTCGGCGTGCACCCTCTGACCGGCTTCGGGTACGACTTCTCGGGCGTGGTCGACGAGGTCGGCGAGGGCGTCAACGGTTTCGCGGTCGTTTGACCGGGTCTTCGGGGGTGCCATGTCGCGCCGTCGCCGACCACGTGCTCATCGACCCCAGCCGCGATGAGGTCCTGCGTACTCCGGACGGCGTCGACGACGCCACCGCGGCGACCCTGGCCGTGGCCGGGCAGACGGCTGCCGCAGCGCTGGCCGCGGTCGGCCTGCGGGACGGCGACACGGTGCTGATCGGTGGCGCTGGAGGCGGTGTCGGTGTCTTCGCCGTCCAGTTGGCCCGGCTCACCGGAGCGCGAGTGGTCGGCACCGCATCGGAGGGGTCATTCGACTTCGTAGCGTCCCTGGGTGCTGAACCGGTGCGCTACGGCCCCGGCCTCGCCGACCGGGTCCGCGCGCTCGTGCCCGAGGGCATCACTGCCGCCGTCGACCTGTTCGGTACCGAGACCGCCTACGCGGCGCTGGAGCTGGGAGTCTCCCCCGAGCGCGTCTCGACCATCGCCGCGCGCGACCCCGAACTGGCTGCCAAGGCCGTCAAGGCCGTCGGCGGGGCCGACGCCGGACCCGGAACCCTCGCGCACGTCGCCGACCTGGTCGCCCACGGGCGGCTCGTCGTGCCGATTGCCGCGCGCTACCCATCGAGCAAGTACGCGAGGCGGTGAGCCTGCAGGCCGGTCGCCACGCCCTGGGGTGCCCCGGGTCCGCTTCGACCTTGACGGTGACGAGCTGGTGATGGACCTGATGCTGGTCGCCGGACGCGACGAACAGCTGGTCCGGTACACCCTGTCTGCGAGCTCGCCGCTGCCTGGGACACCTCCACCCTGTCCATCTCGGGCCCCGGTGGCGAGACCCGGTGAGCGGGCAAGGTCCCTGCCGGTTGTTGGTGCATGGGGGCAGTCGGTCGAACGGGTCGTCGCCGTGACGGCTTTCGCTGTCCACAGTCTCCAGGATCGGGTGGTCCACTGGGTGTCGGCGCGTCAGCATCAACCGGTGGATCGCGTGAGAGGCCGCGGTGACCGCGTCGTCTGGTGAGCGCGCGTCGTCGTCCGTGTCGGTCCTCGCCGGGTGCGGGACCGGCGCCGGAGCGGTCCTGCTGACCGAGGCCGTGACCGAACGCGCACCGGAACAACGCACCAGCGGGGAGTGGGCGGCGTGGCCTCGCCTACCGCGAGTTCAAACCCGTCGACCCGGCTTCGTCGAGCGCAGGCACCTGTGGCGCATCGCCGGCTGGCAGCCGCGGTCGGATGGACACGTCCGCGGTCTGGCCGCTGGCTGGGAGCCCGCACAGGTCCGGCACAGGTGCGTCCGGCGATCATCGCGGGATGACCCTCTTGCGCCGGCACTCCGACACCCTGCTGGACGGCGCCGGGTCCCAGCTGAGCCGACAAGCCGCGCTCGGGGTGCTGCTGGTCTGGATTCCCGTGGTGGCCGGTGCCGTGACCGCATGGGTGGTGCCGCTGACGGCGGCCGACGAGCGCGAGGAAAGCGTGGGGTCGGCCGCGCTCGCGCTGGTGGCGGGGCTCGCGGTGGTCGCTGCCGGGACGCTGGCGCTGCCGTGGAACCGCCTGCCGCGCGCCGCGCTGATGACCTTCCCCGCATTGAGCCTGCTCACGATCTGGCTGCTGCAGCTGCCGAACACCGGCCCCGGGGACATTGACGCCGCGCTCATCGTGTTCACGTTCGTCTACGCCGGGCTCGTCGGGTCGGTCCGCGCCGTCCTGCTGCTGCTGCCGTTCGCAGCGACCGTCTGGTTGTTGCTCGCCGGCGTCCAGCAGACCGGGATGTCCGCACCGATCGGTATCCGACTGGTGATCGCGGCGTCGGTGTGGGCGACGGTCGGTTCGGTCCTCGCCCGGCGGCGCGCCGCCGGGTGCCGGCTCCGGTTCGTCGAGGACGCTCACACCGACGTGCTGACCGGCCTGGAGAACGGCCGCGTGCTGGATGCTGCAATGGACGAGGTCCGTTACGGCGACGTGGTCGTGGTCGTCGACTTCGACGCCTTCCGGGCCGTGAACACCGCTCGCGGGGAGAGCGGCGGGGACACGGTGCTGGCGGAGTTCGGCCGGATCGTCCGCGTCGGGCTGCGCGGCAACGACCGCGCGATCCGCCAGGGCGGTGACGAGTTTGTGCTGGTGCTGGCCGAGGTCAGCCCGGTGCAGGTGCTGGCCGTCCTCGGCCGGGTCCGCGACCAGTGGCAGGCGCTCTGCGGTCCGGTGACGTTCGCCGCCGGCGCCGCCGCGCCGCGACCGGGGGAGACCGGCCAGGACGCCCTGCACCGGGCCGACCAGCACTGCGCCCAGGCCAGGTCGGCGGGCCGGGACCAGTGGGTGCTCGACGACCCCGACGGCGCAGCGGTCGAGGTGGTCCTCGACCCCCGCGCGGCCGGGCTCGTGCTCGTTCGGTCCGGCTGACCGGCCGGCGCGACGGCTGCGTCAGTCCAGCGGGGGCGCCGGCAGGGCACCGGATCGGGGTCAGCGCCCTCGGGAGTCAGCGCGCTCGGCGGTCAGCGCCCTCGGGGTCAGCGCGCTCGGGGGTCAGCGCGATCTGCTTCGGGATCTGGTTCGGGATCGACGTCCGGGTCGACCGTCGGGTCCTGTTGGGATGCCAGCCGGGCCGCGAGTGAGTCCTCGGCGAGGGTGTCCTCGGCGACCTCGCCTGCCCGGTACGCCGCACGGCCGACCATCGCGGCCGACACCGGGACGGTCAGCAGCTGGAAGGCGCCGACGAGCACCAGCGTCGTCACGTCCGCGACCGTCCGCAGTCGCAGCGCCGTCCCCGCGAGGACGAGCAGCAGGCCCAGCGCCTGCGGCTTCGCGGTCGCGTGCATCCGCGACAGGACGTCTGGGAACCGGAGCAGTCCGATCCCCGCCGACACCGCGAGCAGTGCCCCGATCAACAGGAGCACCGCGCCGACGGTGTCGAGAGCAACGCTCACCGTTTCGTCCCGGTCCCGGTCCCGGTCCCGGTCCCGGTCTCGGTCCCGGAGCCGGCCCCGTCGCCGGCCCCGTCGCCGGCGCCGGGCCGGCCTGGGCGATCGGCGCCCGGCCGCGTCCGCTCGACGTAGCGGGCCACCGCCACCGTGCCGACGAAGCTGAGCAGGGCCGCCGACACGATGATCGACAGGGCCACCCCGGACCGCTGCCCGGTCGAGCTGTCGGTGGCGACCGCCATCACCAGGATGACCAGCAGGCAGTCCAGGGCGACCACCCTGTCCAGCAGACCGGGCCCGCGGACGAGGCGCACGAGGGTCAGGACGGCGGCCAGGCCCAGCAGTGCGACGACGGACCCGAGCAGGACGGTCACGGCGACCCCGCCGCGACCTGCCCGCGGAGCACGGCCCGTTCCGACTCGGACCCGATCGCCTGGATCGCCAGCCGCTCGATGCGCAGCGCGTGCCGACGCAGCCGGACCCGTTCGTCCTCGGTGTCGGCCGCGAGCTGGTGCAGGTGCAGCACCCCGGCGTCGATGTCCACCTCGATGACGAGACTGCCCGGGGTCACCCCGATTGCGTTGACGATGAGCGCCATCAGGGCATCGGAGCGGGAGTGCAGCAGTGGTACCTCGACCACCGAGCTGAGCCGCACCGGGCCCGGTCGCACGGCGGCCCACACCACCCGGGCGCTGGAGACGACCAGGTCGAGGGCGAGCACTCCGAGCAGCGCGACGAAGGCGACCGGGGACAGTCGGCCGTTCGGCGGCGCCTGGGGGATCCGGAACACCGTCAGTACGACGGCGGCCACGACGACCCCGCCGAGCACGTTCAGCGGGCTGACGCTGTCCCACAGCAGCAACCACACGGCGGCCAGCCAGACCGCGCGCGCGACCCGCGCCGGCTGCATGCGGGAGCGGAACGCGTTCACGACCGGCTCCCCGCCGTTGCGACCGCGACCCGGTACAGGTCGTAGCTGCCCAGGTCCGCCGCGGCGCGGTCGCAGTAGGCGGCCAGCGGCCCGGCGACCACCGTGACCGCCAGCACGACCCCGACCAGAGAAGCGGTGGCGCCCAGCATCACCGCCGGCCGCGGGCCCGGCGGCGCCGGCAGCACGTCGGCGCCGAGCGCGCGCGGCCGTGCCGGCGCAGCCCACCGCCCGGCGTCGCCCCAGAAGACCTGGGACCACGCTCGGCCCACGACCCACAACGTGAGCAGGCTGGTCAGCACCGCCACCGCGGCCACGGCGGTGCCGCCCCGCCCGGCCGCGATGCCGGCCTGCAGCAGGCCGAGCTTGGCCAGGAAACCGGACAGCGGTGGGATCCCGGCCAGCGACAGCGCCGGGACCAGGTAGAGCAGCCCGAGCACGGGCGCGACTCGGGCCAGCCCGCCGAGCCGGGCCAGCGACAGCGTCCCGGTCCGCAGCTCCACCAGGCCGGACACCAGGAACAGCGCGGTCTGCACCGTGATGTGGTTGACCATGTAGAACAGCGCTCCGGCGAGCCCGTCGACCCCGCCGACCGCGATGCCGAAGGTCATGAACCCGATGTGGCCGACGAGGGTGAACGAGAGCAGCCGTCGCAGATCGTCCTGCGCCAGGGCGCCCAGGATCCCGACGACCATCGTCAGCGCGGACACCACCAGCAGCAGCGTCCGTAGCTGGGAGCCGCCGAACAGCAGTGTCTCGGTCCGCAGGATCGCGTACACGCCGACCTTGGTCAGCAACCCCGCGAACACGGCGGTGACCGGTGCGGGCGCTGTCGGGTAGCTGTCCGGCAGCCACGCCGCGAGCGGGAACACCGCGGCCTTGACACCCCACGCGACCAGCAGCGTCAGGTGCAGCGCGGTCCGTACCCCGCTGGGCAGCGTTGCCAACCGGTCGCCGAGGTCGGCCATCGTGACGGTGCCCGTGGCGCCGTAGACCAGCCCGATCGCGGTCAGCAACACCACGGAGGACGCGAGGCTGACCACGACGTACGTCATCCCTGCGCGCACCCGCTCGGCGGTGCCCCCCAGGGTCAGCAGCACGTAGCTGGCGGACAGCAGCACCTCGATCGCGACATAGAGGTCGAACAGGTCCCCGGCGAGGAAGGCCAGCGACACCCCGGCGCACAGGATCAGGTAGGCCGGGTGGAAGACGGCGACGGCGCTGCGGCCGTCCCCGTCGGTGTCGCCCTGGCCGGTGGCGTAGCCGAGCACGCAGGCGATGACTGTCTGCGAGACCAGCAGCAGCAGCGCCGAGGTGCGGTCCGCGACGAGGGTGATGCCCAGCGGTGCGGCCCGGTCGCCGATCGCCGCCGCGACGGCGCCGGTCGTGGACACCTGGACGAGCACCGCCACCGAGACCCCCAGCGTCACCGCGACGGTGGCCAGGCTGATCAGCCGGCGCGCGGCCAGCCGCGGCCCGATCGCCAGCGACAGACCCGCGGCGCCGATCGGCAGCGCGACCGGCAGGACGAGAGTGGCGCTCACCGACCGCTCCCGGGCAGCACGGCCAGCTCGTCGTGCTCCGGCAGCTCGTGCCCGCCGTCCCCGGACCCGCCGTCCCCGGAGCTGTCGACCCCGCCCGGTCCGGGGTCGTCGGCCGAGGGGTCGGTCTGCCCGCCGTCCCGGTCCCGCGCCACCCGCTGGTCCTCCACGTCGTCCTGCACCTCGTCCGAACCCGTGAGTTGCCAGCTGCGGTAGGCAAGCGTGAGCAGGAAGCACGTCACCGCCATCGAGATGACGATCCCGGTCAGGGCCATCGCCTGCGGCAGCGGGTCGGCCGCGGCCGGGCGGGCGTCCGTCGGCGTGGTGAACGGTGGCGGTCCGGACCGGCCGGCGACCGTCAGCACCAGCAGGTTGGCGGCGTGGCCGAGCAGCACGAAGCCGAGCAGCACGCGGGTGAGGCTGCGCTGCAGCACCAGCGAGGTGCCGAACGCGAACAGGGCGCCGACGACGACGGCGAGCGTCAGGTTGCCGGTCACGATGTCCCCGCCCGCTCGGCCGCCTCGGATTCCCGCTGGGCTGTCCGGCGCGCGATCTCGACACCGAGCCCGCGCAGGACCGCGAGCACCATCCCGACCACGACGAGGTAGACGCCGGTGTCGAAGACGACCACCGTCACCACCTTGACGTGGCCGAGCACCGGAACGTCGCGCTCCAGGATCGCGGACTGCAGGAACTGTCCGCCGAACGCCCAGGCGCCGGCCCCGGCGAGCGCAGCCAGCGCCAGGCCGGAGCCGAGGACGACGGCCGGCGGCACCGGTGCGACGTCGAGCAGATCCCGGCTCCCGCCGGCCAGGTAGCGCAGAGCCAGGGCCAGTCCGAGGACCAGGCCGCCCGCGAACCCGCCGCCGGGCAGGTTGTGCCCGGCGAGGAGCAGGTAGACGGAGAACACCGCGATCGTGTGGAACAGCAGGCGGCCGGCGACCTCGAGCACCACGTAACGCCGGGTCCCTGCCATACCCGACTCGGGGGGACGGAACGTGGCAGCACTGCCGGCTCGGCGACGTGACCCGCCGGTGGCACCGGCACGAGGGGCGGCCGCCGTGGCGGGGCGGCCGGCCGCGACGAGGCTGAGGATGCCGACGGCGGCGATGGCGATGACCGAGATCTCCCCGAACGTGTCCATCGCCCGGAAGTCGGTGAGCAGCACGTTGACGACGTTGCGGCCGCCCCCGTCGGGGTAGGCGACCGGCAGGTACGCCGGGCCGACGGGGTCCGCGGTCCGGGAGCTGGCCGCGGCGAGGACGAGCATGGCGGTGGTGATCCCGACCGCGGCCGAGACCGCGAGCCGGACCGGCCGGCGGATCCCGAACCGGTGCAGCCGGCCGAGCACCGGCACCCGTGCGAGGACCGGCGTCCGCCCCGCGGCCGGCATCCGCCCGCCGACCGGCGCGGGCCGGGCCGCCCGCCGGGCGAAGGTCCGCGGAAGGGTCCGCAGCACCAGGACGAACGCGACGAGGGTGACGGTCTCCACGAGCAGCTGGGTCAGCGCCAGGTCCGGCGCACCCTGCACCAGGTACAGCAGTGCGACGCCGTAGCCGACGGCACCGGTCAGCAGCACCGCGGTGAACCGCCGGTGGGCGCGGGTCGCGGTGGCTGCGGCGATCAGGACGATCCCGCCGATCAGCGCCTGCGTGGGGGTGTCCCAGAGTCGGGCGTGCACCGGGGTCGTCCCGATGGCCAGGGCGGTGGCCGGCGCTGCCGCGAAGGTGAGCAGGGTGATCGCGAGGTAGACCGGCAGCGAGCCGACCTGGGTGCGGCCGGTGACCGCGCGGGCGAACCGGTCCACCGCGGTGACGGCGCGTCGGTAGCCGCTGTCGGCGTCGAGCCCGGTGGGCAGGCGGGCGTGCAGCAGGGCCTGGACGCGGCCGACGGGGCGCCGCAGCGCAACCAGCAGCGCCCCGGCACCGAGGGTCAGCGCGGACAGCCCCAGCGCGGTGTTCATCCCGTGCCACAGCGCGAGGTGCTCGACCGGCTCCGGACCGGCGAGCCGGGCCACGGCGGCGACCAGCGGTTCGGCCAGCGCCGGCGCGAGGCCGAGGACCAGGCCGGCGACCGCCAGCAGCAGTCCCGGGGCCGCGAACCCGGCCGTGACCGGATGGGTGGCCGTCGGCATCGCGATCGCCGTCGAGCGCGCCTCGCGCACTGCCGCCACGCCCAGCCCCGGCGCGTTGCCCGCGGCCGCGGCGAGCCGGTCCAGCTCGGTCTGCGGCGGGCCGAACGCGCCGCCGACGAACCGGACCGAGTACGCGACGGTGAGCACCGATCCGGCGACGAGCCCGGAGAGCGTCACCACCCCGCCGGGGCCGCCGTGCAGGTACACGCTGTATGCCGCCTCCTTGCCGACGAACCCCGCCAGCGGTGGCACCGCGGCCATCGATGCGCACGCCAGCACCGCTGTCACGAGCAGCACCCGGTGCCGCCGCCAGAGCCCGGACAGGTGACGGATGTCCCGCGTCCCGGCGGTGTGGTCCAGTACGCCGGTCGTGAGGAACAGTGACCCCTTGAACAGCGCGTGCGCACCCAGCATCGCCGCCGCCGCGGCGCCCGCCTCGGGGGTGCCGGAGCCGGCGAGCACCGTCAGGAACCCGAGCTGGCTGACTGTCCCGTACGCCAGCAGCAGCTTCAGGTCGTACTGGCGCAGCGCCCGCCAGCCGCCGAGGACCATGCTGGACAGGCCGACGGCGACCACCAGCGGCCGCCACGGCCCGGCCGCGGCCAGCGCGGGGGAGAACCGGGCGAGCACGTAGATCCCGGCCTTGACCATCGCCGCGGAGTGAAGGTAGGCGCTGACCGGGGTGGGTGCGGCCATCGCCCGCGGCAGCCAGCTGTGGAACGGCACCTGCGCGGACTTCGTGAACGCACCGGCCAGCACCAGGACGGCGCCGACGGTGAGCGGGGCGCCGGACGGCGGGTCCGCGAGCAGCGCCGAGATCCGGTAGGTCCCGGCGGCATGGCCGAGGATCAGGAAGCCGAGCAGCATCGCCAGCCCGCCGGCGCTGGTGATCAGCAGCGCCTGCATCGCGGCG
>JAABUT010004499.1_pt1 | contig 11007 bp, 5 predicted proteins | sample 5559281 | NCBI WGS metagenome assembly JAABUT01 (sample SAMN10711880, study PRJNA513359) | rock metagenome | isolation source: Antarctica rocks | place: Antarctica: Victoria Land, Ricker Hills nord | collected 2016-01-04 | reverse complement strand
AACAAAGAAAAAGAACCAAAAAGAAAGATAGTAATATTAATATTATTGTAATGTATAAATGAATACTGCAAATCTAAAGGCAGGTGTTCTTCACCTGCAAATTTCTGCACTTCCAAATTCAAATTTTTACGGTACAAATCCCTTATTTCCGCTTCAAAGCCTCCACAATTGCTTTCTCAGCCAGCGGCTCCATAATCTTATATCCATAAGATTTGGATGAACACCATCCTTGGACAACCTGGCAGGCAAACCGTTTCGTTCATCTTTCATTGCATTGAAATAATCGAGATAGACAATGTTGTTTTTGGCTGCATAGTCTTTAAGCATTGCATTGAGCTGTATTACTTTTTCTGCGGGATGCATACCCGGCCGCCATGGGAAATCGTAAGCAGGCAAAACAGATGAAATAACAACTTTTATGTTACTTGCTTTTGCCAGTTGTGACATGGAAACAATGTTCCCAAATGTTTCTTCAAGGGTCATGATGCCAGTGTTGCCGGCGATATCATTGATACCGGCAAGAATGACAACTACTGCCGGTTTCAGGTCAATGACATCAGGACGAAAACGTATAAGCATCTGTGGTGTTGTTTGTCCGCTGATGCCCCTGTCAATGTAATTTTTTCCGGCAAAAAAAGATGAGTCAGCATTAATCCAGCCATCGGTTATGGAGTTACCCATAAACACCACACGGGGTTTTGAAGATTTGGTTGCAGCAAGCGTCGTATTTGCCTTCCTGTATCGTGCAAGGTTTTGCCAGTCACCGTTTTTCTTTACATCTTCAATCTGCCAATCTGCCAATTTCGTTGCCCACTCAGGTGGACGTAAAAGTTTAAGATAGTTATTTACCCTGAGCCAATCACCAAAACGATCAATCCAGGTATCCGAAGGCAAATGCTGCACCCGCATACCAAAACCATGACCACCAACCGAATACATGTGCAGTTCTGCGGGATGTTTTGCAGTAAGCCATTGCTGGTAGAGATTAACACTGTGAGGTGCAAGGTTTAATCCGTCATCGGTTGCAGCAGCAACAAACAATGGTGGCACGTCGGAAGCAATTTTGGTCACCATTTCCGGAGGGAAGTAAGGATAAACCGGGGCAATAAAATCGGGCCGGTTTTCCGGAGTATAATTAAATGCTGCAGAGGCAGCAACGGTGCCACCGGCAGAGAAACCCATAATGCCAATCTTGTGTGGATCTATACCATATTGGCCAGCATGTGTACGCACGTATGCAATAGCGTTTCTTCCATCTGCAATTTCAAGTGGAATTACAGCTTTGTTCTCTTCATTAAATTCCGGTTTGCCCCATTTGGCATTCATTTCAGCAACGGGATCGGTTGTTGCACTATGAGCAAGCCGATACTTTAAGACAAAACAAGTGACTCCTTTTTTAACGAGCCACCTGGCGACATCGTATCCTTCGCTGTTGATGGATAAAGCGTGAAAAGCACCGCCCGGACAAATAACAACAGCAGTTCCTGTTGAAGACATTGAATCGGGAGTAAAAACAGTAAGCGTGGGATGCGAAACATTATATACTGCTTTTGTATTCCATGCATTGCTGTCGCTTTCCGCTTCGTTCCAGGTCCAGTTTTCAGAACCTGGCGCTGCACCCTGGTAGAGCTGAATAATTTTTTGCTGCGCATTTACAATATTGGCAGAAAGTAATATTCCCGACAGGAGAAATAAAAGTTTATTCATTAACAAGCTTTTTATAATTGAATAAATGTATAAAATTTTTCAAAACCTTCTTTTAATAACTTCATTCTGATGTTGCAAGGCACTGTTTTTACCTTATGTATTTGTTATATTAGCTATTTTTCTGCATCTTTTTATATTAAAGCAAGCAGTGATTCGTCTTTTCTTCGTTACTATTGGGAATAAAAATTGTAATAGCAACCTGATTAAGTTTACTTTCAATTATTGCTGCTCTCTGTTCGTATCCTTGAGGTTACAAATTTTAAAACTGCTTTTCATTCTTTTAGTTATCAGGCAACTATTTTACATTTTTAATTTGAGCTCATCAATTTATTAGAAGTCTTGTCCCTGAATTTTCTTTAAATACCGGCTTAAGCTAATAATTCGGGTAATTATTGACTTTCCAAATGACCAGGATTAAAAACTGTTCCTTCATATGTTATCCCGGTGAATCGCCAATAAAGCATTCATTATCTTTTATTTTTTCATGTGTTTGAAGGATTTGAATCTTTTAAAGATTGCAGAAACTGTAAGGGTGGTTTTCCATATTCTTTTTTAAATGCTCTTGAAAAATTGGAGCTGCTTTGCAAGCCAATCCTTTCCGCCACTTCATTTATAGGTATGCCTTCATGTGTCATAATTTGAATAGCTTTCTTCAGACGGATAGTTCTTATAAATTCTCCAACTGATTGGTTTGACAGACTTTTTATCTTTTGATAAAGTTTTGTGCGGCTGATATGCAAGTGCTCACACAAGAAGTCAACATCCAGATTCTGATCCTGCATGTTATCCTCAATGAGGTTTAAAAGTTGCTGAAAAAACGCTTTGTCCTTTTCCGAGTGAGCCAATTCAGTAGCTTCCGCAAGATAATTTTTGGTGAACCTTAGTTTTAGCTTTTCACCCTGCTCAAATATATTATTAACTGTTAATAGCAAAAGATCGATGCTTAGCGGTTTGGCAAAATAAAAATCCGCTCCGGATTCCATTCCTTCAATTTTAGTGTCTAAAGCATCCTTTGCAGATAAAATGATAAAAGGAATATGACTCGTTTCAAACCTTTCTTTGATTAATTTACAAAGCTCTATGCCATTCATTCCCGACATCATTACATCACTTATAATTAAGTCAGGAATTTTTTCAGTTGCTATTTCAACTGCGCAATTCCCGTTTTCAGCTTCATAAGTGTAATAATATTTTTCAAATGTTTGTTTCAAAAATCCAAGCAGTTCCTTGTTATCATCAACCAGCAAAATATGTTTGTAAGACTTTGGAATAACCGAATTTTTATTACCTTCATTCGGGGGCAATGGCAATAAGATAGAGTTGTCTATAACTTCAAGTTGGGCTTCCGGATTGCTTCCCGAAGCCACTTTTTCTAATTCATCATAGTTCTCTTCACCCCATGGAAGCCCGATAATAATTTCTGTTCCCTTATTTCGCTCGCTGTAAACATAAATATCACCTTTATGCAATTGTGTAAGGCTTTTAACAATCGCTAATCCTACACCCGATCCTAAATGATTTCTGCTTATACGATAATACCTGTCAAAAATTCTTGTGATGGATTCACTTGAAATACCTATTCCTGAATCTGCAACAGCAAAATAAATATATTTTTTTGCCCGGTAATCTTCGTTCAACAGCTTAAACTCCGTATCGAATGAAGGCTTAAACTTTTCAAAATCAAAAAATATTTCAAACGATATCTGACCACCTGCATTCGTATATTTAAAAGAGTTATTTAAAAGATTAAAAAGAATTTTTTCAAGAATCTGAATATCAAACAAGCCGGTTAAGGGAGCAGTGGCTTTGTTTTCCATATGATCCGTCATTTTAAAATCAATACCCTTACTATTTGCGGTGTCTTGAAATTCCCTTGCCAGCTCTTTACAAAATTGAGTAATAATTATTGGCTGTACCTGTAATTTTATAATACTGTCTGAAACTTTTTTAAAATTCATCAGTTCACTAATCAGGTTCATCAATCTTTTCGCATTCCTAAACATTAACTGAAAAGAATCATTTAATGAGGAATTTTTATTTTGACTAATCAAAGCCTCTAAAGGACCGAGTATTAAGGTTAACGGCGTACGAAATTCGTGAGAAATATTAGTGAAAAACTGCAGTTGCTGCTGGTAAAGTTCTTCACGATGTTTATGCATTTCTTCCCTTTTTTCTTCATTAACCGCACGAACTTCAAGTTCTCTTTTAAGCCGGTACCATCTTGCCTGGTAAATGTAAATTCCTGCAAGACCCGCAATAATTAATAAAACATATATTAGTTTTGCAGCACCGGATTTCCACCAAGGCGGAGTAATAATAATAGTTGTTTCAGCACTGCTTTTACTCCAAATTCCGTCATTGTTTGTTGCCTCAACAATAAATTTGTAACTATTATAATCGAGGTTGTTGTAAGCTGCACCTGGATTTTTTCCGTCGGTCAATTTCCAGTTCTTATCAAACCCCTCCAATTTATAACGATACCTGCATTTTAACGGATTGGCATAATGCATGGATGAGAAAGTGATAACAAAGTTATTCTGCAGGTATTTAAGCTTTAATTGTTTACTATAACTAATAGCTTCCTTTATAGAATTTTCAGCCGTATCTGAATTTTCGTAGCCTGGTCTTTGATTATTGATTAAAATATCTGTAAGCACAGGTTGTGCTGCAATTGTGTTAGTTTTTATTTGATCAGGATAGAAATAATTAAGTCCGTTTATTCCCCCAAAATATAGTCTTCCGTCTGCTCCCTTATAAGACGAACCTACTTTAAAGCTATTCCCCTGCAGACCGTCATTCTTATCATATCTTGTGAGTTTTCCTGTTCGTGGGTTCAGACATTCCAGACCGTTTCCGCCCATCCAGATGTTCCCGGAGTTATCTATTTCAAGACTTTCCACGTCATTAAAAACTCCATAATTACTGCTATAAGATTTGATGCTATAAGTATTATTTTTTTCGTGTAATAAAAGCCTATCCAAACCTCCGCCAATAGTGCCAATCCAGTAAGTGCTGTCATCCTGCTTGCAAACCGGGTACGTGTAGTTGGAACTTAAAGAATTGGGTTTAGATGATGCCTCGTAAGTAAAAGTTCTACTTATGTTTCCTTTATCATCAATTATTACCCGCTTTAATCCGTGCGTGCTGGAAATGAATAGTTGAGGCTTGTTTTTATCGGGGAGAATAAAATATCCTTCACCATAATATTTAACATGGAAATAATTCAGGTTGTCCTTCCATATTACGCCAAAGCTGTCTACATGATTGCCAAACCAAATATTCCCGTAGCAATCTTTTACCAGTGTTTCAATTACAAACTTCGGAAACTGGTCGTAACCAGGCGGTCTCCACAAATTCTTTCTGTCAGGCTTTAAAATCTCTATGCCCGCTGCACTTCCAATCCATAAATTTTTATTGTTATCAAATGTTAATGACGTTACTGCGTCACTTTTTAACCTCACCGATGAATTATAAGAATTATAATAAGTGAATTTTTGCGTTTTTAAATTATAAAGGTTTAACCCGCTTGCTGTAGTACCAATCCAAAGGCTATCACCATCTTCCAGCACAGAACGGATATGATTGCCACTTAAAGAATTTGGAATTTCGGGATTATGCTGCAGTGTATAAAACAATTTTTGATTCAGATCACAATAGTTGACACCACCGCCAAAAGTACAAACCCATAAACATTCAGAGCGGTCAATGAATACTTTGGTTAATGAATTTGAGTTTAAACTGCCGGGAGAATTTTTATTGTTCAAAAACTGGATAAGATTGAAGTTATAATCCAATCTTAATAGACCTGAACCTGTATTTACCCAATAATCAGATTTGTTACCTTGTATGATATCTTTTATGGAACTACTATCAGGACAAATAAATTGCCTGGTAACAATAAAATTTTCACTTCCGACTGAATTTGTTGTCCCGGCTTTTTTAAGCAATAAGAATACTTTATTTCCCGAAGAAGTTAGCAAGTTATTCTGATTGTCAACATTAATAGTTGACAACAGGTCAGGCAAGCCTGTTACATTAAGCTGTAAAAGTTTCCTGTTTCTATTCAATACCCAAAGGCCTTTGTTGCTCGATAAATAAAAGATGCCATTTTGATCAGGAATTATACCAGAAAATACAACGCCCTGCGGTATATTCAGCTTTTGCTCTTTAATAAAATTATCTTTGATTAAATACATTCTTAACCGGCTTCCTGTTAGTCCATATAGAAAGTTTCCGGCTGGTTTAAATATTTTCCAGAAGCGTGGGTTTTCTTCATTTTTGACGGTTTGAAGATCAATATACTTTTCATATTTACTGTTAAAACATTGTAACCCGTCTTCGCTCCCGATCCATATATTGCCATTGCCATCAGGATAAATACATCTTACCCGATTTTTAAAAGCATTATTTAAAGGTTCGTTACTATTATAAAATTTTTTAACCGAATAGCCGTCATACCTGTCAAGACCAAAATAGGTAGCCACCCAAATAAAGCCTTGTTTGTCCTGTGCAATGTCATTTGCATCGGTGTGAGATAATCCTTCATCAACAGTAAGATAATTAAATTTATAAGGATAGGGCTGGGAGAAAATACTTCCAGAAGCTAAACAGCTAATGAAAACCAAAAAAAATATAGCTTTTATATAAATTTCCTCCTTCAACCAACACATTTTCTATCTTATTTACGAACAATATTCAGTTAACATAAAAGAAATAACAGCACTGAAAATATAATATCAATATTTATCAGACAATTATTTCTTTTCAGTGCTGCTTTTTTTTGCTCATTTAGAAAAAAGATGATTTTCTAAATTATCTGTAAAAAGGTAATCTTAGGCAATGCAAGTAAAAATATCATTACTGCGTTCAAATTTTTTTAGTCCGGCTTCTCATTATCAAACGTGGCAGGTTGATAGTTTAGTTGTTCACGATCTTATAAACACTTCCTTTTATGCTTCCGGGGCCGTTATCCTTATTAGTCAGTATGTACAGTTCGCCTGCGGGGTCTTCACCAAATGCTGTTATTTTTATATTATCAGAAAAATTTTGCAGTATGACCTTACCCCTTTCCCATTTTAAACCTGTTTTTTTCAAATAAAATACTTTTCCTACCCAGTCAGCAAAAACGTATTTACTTTTTAAAACAGGCAATTGCTGTCCGTTATAAACGTAACCGCCTATAACGCTAATTCCTTCTCTATGGCTATATTCGGTTATTGGCATTGTAATTCCTTTAGTATTGCAACCGGTAGCAGGGTTATAACAATGTGTTCCTTCCATTAATCTCCAGCCATAATTAGCGCCCTTTTTTACAATATCAACTTCTTCCCACAGATCCTGGCCCACATCCCCGGCGAATAATTGCCGAGTGATCTTATCAAAAGAAAACCTGTAAGGGTTACGGAAACCATAAGCCCATATTTCAGGCTTTACATTTTTTCTGCCAACAAAAGGATTGTCTTTTGGCACTATGTAACCAGTTTTGGTATTAATATCAACACGCAAAATTTTACCCAGCCAGGTATCCATTTTTTGTCCGTTACCAAATTCTCCATGCTTGTCACCCTGCCCGCCGCCATCACCAAATGAAACATATAAATAGCCATCAGGACCAAAGTGAATACCGCCGCCATTATGGTTTGGTTCCGGCTCTTCAATAGTAAGTATTATACGACCGCTGTTTGGATCAGTTTGTCCTGACCCACCCGGAAATTTATATTCAGCTAATACTCCTGTATGGTCTGATTTTTTGGTTGATGGCCTGCTGTAAAACACATAGAACTTTTTATTGGATTTGAATTTCGGATGTAAAGCAATCCCTAACAAACCACGCTCATCATAACCGCCGACTATTTTTACAAGCTTGCTGTTGAGATCAAGTAAAGGAGCATCACTTAGTTTTCCGTTTTTAATCACCCGGATTCTACCGGTTTGTTCAGTTAACCAAATATCACCATTACCAGGAAAAGTAATATCGGTAGGCGCTTGCAAATTATCAGCAAGCTGCTGCACTTTTAATGTTATCGGAGTTTGGTCGGGATTTTCGTTAATCGCTTTAGTTTGAGGAAAAACGTAAGAAGGAAACAGGCACATGACAATGGCGAGGCCAAAGACCACAGTAACGGGTTTCCACAGAGTTGATAACTTAGAAAGAGATTTATTATGCAGTAATTTTTTCATAATGGTTTAATTAATATTGATTTAGATTATCGCTTATGATCTTTTGTCCAATCCTTAAAATAAATCTTCAATAGGTATATTTTATATCTTGTTAGTTTTTCATTCATTTTATTCCTGAATTACGTAGCATTAAAATATTATTCTTCAGAGGTGAAAGTTGAAGCCGGCAATCCTTCCTTATTAAACAAGCTTGCAACGCTGCTGTCACTCCAGGCATACCTGACATAAACGGGCGCAGCGACTGAAGGACTGCTTACCACTACTTTATTGTCCACTATTCTGGCTTGCGCGGCAACATATATTTTATCTGCCCCCGCTATTTCAAAACCAAAAAGTCCTTTATCTGATGCGACTAATCCGCTTCCAACAGACTCAAATTCAATAATCAGTTCATGACCTGATACACTGACTTTTTTATATAATGGACCTGATGCAACCATCTTTTTTCCATAATCATTTGCAAGTGCAAATCCCGCTAAGCGGTCACCTACTTCTTGTTTATGTGGCGGATGTGCAGTTTTAAGGTAGCCGATATCTAAGGTCGAAACCATTCCTGTTTTAGGAAGCCTCAGTGCATATCGTTGGGCATTTCTTAATTTCTGAGACTGTTCCTTCTGGTCAGGAGCACTGTAAAGAAATGGCGCTAATTGTACATAATAAAATGGAAACTGATAACCCCATTTATCTCTCCAATCTTCTATCATGAGAGGAAAAAGCCGCTTGTATTGCTCCGCTCTGCCTACATTTGATTCTCCCTGATACCATATAACTCCCTTAATGGTATAAGGTATGAGCGGATTTATCATTGCATTGAAAAGAACAGCGGGGGAATTGCTGTTAAGCTGAGCTATATCAGGTCGTTGCGAAATACCGGTTTGTAAATCATACGTATAGAATTTGCCATTGTAAATTTCTGCAATCACCCGTGATTTCCAGTTACCTGCTATTGAAATATCAGTACCTCTGTTGTTGGATATCGTCATCTGCCCGCTAACAGAGCCGGGACCACCAGTGTCAATGGCACGAATGGCAATAATATTTTTTCCCTTGACGAGGAATGATTTTGGGATAACCATTTCCCTCGGTGCATTAGCGGCTCTTTGACCCGCAAGTCCGCCAATCTTTTTACCGTTAATGTATGTTGCGTCCATATCATCAATGGCGCCGATTTTAAGAATATAATCAGCAGTGATATCTTCAACTACAAACTCCTTTCTAAGCCATATTGCTCCATCAAATTCTCCCTGGTTTAGCTGGTCAAATCTTCCCGGAAGTTTTATTGTCGTCCACTTTGCATCGTCGAAGCCAGGTTTAGCTGCGGCAAGGTCTGCAAAACTGATATTTACCCATTGTTCATCTGTTTTTGGCAATTCCCGGGTTGGCCATTTTTTAAACCAATTCTCAGTTGAATTTCCGAGTTTATCCAAACCTTTTATCTTTTTATCAAAGTCCCCCAGTTTTGCCAGGTATCCTTTACTTGTCCAGGCTTCAGCAGGCGTGCCTCCGATAGAAGATTGAATGATGCCTATTGGCACATGCAACTTCTGGTAAAGTTTTCGTGCATAGAAGTAAGCTGTGGCGCTAAAATCACCCGCATTTTCAGAGGAGGCGGGAAGCCATTCGCCGCCAATAGAATCTATGGGAGCAGCTGACATATTAAAGGGCACTTTTAGCAGCCTGATGTCCGGATAATCAGCTTGCGCTATTTCCTGTTTTGAATTGAATATCGTATCACCCGGTGGCCATCCCTTTAACGGTATATCCATATTCGACTGACCGGAAGCCAGCCAAACCTCTCCAATCAGCACATCTTTAATAGCAACATTGCTGTCTGCAGTTTTGATATTGATGGTATAAGGACCACCTGCTTTTGGAGTAGCAATTTTTATTTTCCAGTTGCCGTTAGCATCTGTTCTCGTTGAAGCGTGTTCAAACCAGCTTGCAGAAATCGTTATTTGTTGTCCCGGACGAGCTTGCCCCCAAAAATCAACCTTTGCCTGTTGTTGTAAAACCATGTGGTCAGAAAATAACCGGCAAAGTTTTAATGGCTTTTTTTGGCTATGTGGGGATGAATAAGCCGTCAGGCTAAAAAAGACTGCAATAACGTAAAGCAATACTTTCATGAATTTTTGTTATGTGTTTAACTTCAATTCGAACTGTTAGTTAATCATTCTTCCAATATCAATCCGTACCCTTTGAAGTTCCTGATTAATGATTATGTTGATACATTATTTTTTCTTCAGTGCTGCCGCAATTGCTTTCTCTGCAAGTGGCTCCATTACTTTATAACCTTTCAGGTTGGGGTGTACGCCATCTTTTGACAGGTTAGCAGGCAACCCCCTTCTTGAATCGGCCATCGTAGTAAAATAATCAAGGTAAACGATATTGTTTTTATCAGCATAAGCCTTTATCATTTCGTTGAGCGCCTTAACCTTTGGAACGGGATTTATAGAAGGGCGCCAGGGAAAAGCAAATGCAGGCATTACTGACGAAAGCACGACTTTAATATGGCTTGCTTTAGCCAGTTCGGCCATAGAAACAATGTTACCAAATACATCTTCAAGTTTCGATGGGCCATTGTTTTCAGCAATATCATTTATTCCGGCAAGTATTACAACTACAGCGGGTTTTAAATTGATCACATCCTCTCTGAAGCGCAACAGCATTTGCCCGGTTGTCTGACCGCTTATTCCCCGGTCGAAATAAGGTTTGCCGGCAAAAAATGCAGAGTCGGTATTTATCCAGAAATCAGTAATGGAGTTACCCATAAAAACGACTCGTTTTTCATTGGCAGAAGGTGGTTGCACTTTACTATTTGCCTCTTCATATTTTTTAATATTAGCCCAGTCCTGAGCCTTTGCAGCATAAACGGCAAAAGATAGAATAAGTACAGATAATATTCTTTTAGTCATGATTTAGTAAAGTTTGTGGCAAGTTAATCGTTTACTTAGGCATTTGATGAGAAAAGCTGAATAGAATATCTGCAGTACAAGAGAGTGATTGCTATGATACCGCCAAAACTTTTTGCTGCATTTTTTTCTATTATTTATGCTGCTTTTTTATATTTATCCACATACAATTGTTGATTATTGATTACTGACACTGCCCTTAATGCTATTT
>JAABUT010004497.1_pt1 | contig 11012 bp, 13 predicted proteins | sample 5559281 | NCBI WGS metagenome assembly JAABUT01 (sample SAMN10711880, study PRJNA513359) | rock metagenome | isolation source: Antarctica rocks | place: Antarctica: Victoria Land, Ricker Hills nord | collected 2016-01-04 | reverse complement strand
TGCTTACACAATGCGAGTGTGCTTAGTTTCATACTGCCTCTGACATCTTGCTGCTGGCACTATTGTCCTCACAGCCTATTTGTTGATTAGTACAGGTCAATTGGACACTAGCCCCGTGGCACACTCAACTACGCCAATGGCAACAGGACAAGACACAACGCCTCCATTGAGGGCTGGTCTTTCCACTGGCGGTGGTGCTCTCACAGGTAGTGAATTAGCACATCCCCAAATGTCTGTTTAATATTATACAGACTGGCTGTCCTAATCTGATACACTTACGTGACACTTACACAGAATTTTCATAAACTGTCATATTGCATTTTACCCGTAATGTGTGAGTCTTTATATGGCAAGCATGTGCACAGATGTATGATTTGTTATACATTTGGTCTGCTGACGTCACTGCAACACAATGTAGACATATACAGCGCCAGCCCTGTAGCTGCCAATGCGTGTCCCAATGTGCCTTCATTCGTCCACGGAGTAGTGACGCACCCTTCTCCATCTACGCCTAGTACAACCACTCTGTACAACCCCCCCCAAGGTGACAGACTCATACATCTGTTTTATGTTACTACAGACTGGCTATCCTGCTCTGACACACTCATGTGACAGTACACAGAAATGTCGTATATAGTCATATTGCACTGTACCCATACTGTGTGAGTCTTTGTATGGCAAGGATCAATGATTTCTTACACATTTGGTCTGCTGAAGCAGGCCGTGGGTCACCGCTCTGTAGATGCGGAGAAGAGGCCATCTACCTCGTCTCCACAACCATGGCCAATCCAGGCAAACCGTTCTGGAAGTAAGTTCTGTGCATTCTTGTGTGTATATCAATGGCTGTCTGTCGTCATCACGTGTTTCTTTTTTGCTCTTTTTTTTGTTTTGGTACTAACATTATATTGTCATTACAGCAGTGGTTACAACGATTTATCCAAGTGCAGGTGCAGCAAGGACAGAGATTCCAGTGACAACTGTAGATTCTTCTCATGAGAACACGAGATGACATGCAATAGATGCAGAAGCAAGGGTCATTCAGTGTATTGTTGCATAAAATGAGTCGACTCTTGAAGCAAGTACAGACTTGTTTTCGAGGCGTTGCTGAAAACACTTTTGAGTCTTCGGCGGCGTTCCCAGGGACACCCTTTTGCTCAGCTGCGTATGACAGCGTTATCGCATATGCAGCATAAATGTCATGCACTGTCTCAGTATGCGTATCAATATTGTTGGTAGCTACAGATATGCTACTAACGTTGTGGTGAAGATGGAAAATGTGAATTTAATGTACGTGTGTCTAGTGATCCAGCATGTTGAGGTATACTACGTAGTATGCTATCACGTGTATACAGTGTTGTTGAGCCAGGGTTCACGTAGTATTACCAGACTTGGTTACGCCATTGGCGGTTGGATAATTCAATTATCCAACGTGGAGTAACTTTGGATAATCGGTCAAGACCTTTGGCATTTTTTCCGAAAGTAGTGTGCAGAGTTAGCTCTCGTCGAGGCGCATCTATTGATGTCTTCAGATCTGAAAGTGAAAATGCAAAATAATTTACTGTCGTTGCTGAATCACAGCAGACATACGCCTCTGTATCATTCAGAATCAAACCCAACAAATGCACTTTAGCTCTGGTGTACAGTCATTGCTGCCTACGCATTGCCATGGCTAATGGTGACTTACAAAACGTGCCGCGACTGCGAGCTCTGTGCCGGGCAATGCGCCGCAAGCGTTAGATTTAAACCTATTAGATCTAAACCTATTCGCCCCCCCCCGACCCCCCCCTTTGACCCCCCCTCCCCCCCCCCTCCCCCCCCAACTGGCCAATATGCCAGTTTGCAGCAAACGGCGATACTATTGGATAATTGATTATCCAATTGGCGAAGGAGAACTGCACTAGAATAGCCGTGAACCGGGTTCACGGCTATTCACGGTTCACTGAACCCTGTGTTGAGCATCTAAATTGGTCAACAGGCCGAGGAAATCGGTACAGGCTCTATTAGAGCTGCCCTCTAGCCCGTGTTGTACATGGCAAATATGATGTCAGGCTGGGAAGGTCCGAGGACATCGCAGCTTGTTGTGCAGATGCCTACACACGCGAACAAAACCGCTCGTCGTTTGTCGCAAGACACGGAGACGAGGGCCCGATCACGAGACACTGAACGGCGGTGTGCAGGCCAGACACACCGTGAGGATATCGCTCTGTCATCAGCGGTTTTGCACAGGTCACTAGAAGCCATTTGCAAGAGGTCCGCATGTCTGCTGTCACACTGTGCATGCAGTATAGCACAACGCATGCTCGGTATCAGGATAAATTTTACCGTCCAGCCTGTTGCGCTTCTATCAAGTAAAGCGCCCGTAATGTGTAAATTGCCAATTGCAGACTCACGGATGCGTTGCTGCAAATCATTTACACAAGACAAAACTTCTCAAGTTGACAGGTTAGACACTGTAATTCCGTTCGAGGCTCTTTCTTTTTATGGACTGCTGGCTTGCATACTCAAAGTATACTGCCGGCTTGCCTGAACAAGGCAGTGAATGCTCGTGGCTACATGTGCTGTAAGCATATATTGTGGCCGTATGCGCTGCCTGCATACACCATTTGCTATGTGATTGAAAGCAACATGGCTCAAGCACGAGGTTGCAGCAACCGTCATACTGTTTAGTCATGTACAGATATCCACAAGAAGCCAGAAGCAATCTGTTTCTGGCTCCATTACAAGACTCATTTTGGTACAGGACCCACCAACGCTGATAACAGCCAGTGTCAGCTGAAGTGGCAAAAGGACTTTGCCTCTGTGGCACAGCCATGGCTGAAGTATGCACTTGAAAAGTGGGACAGCATAAGCGTGAAGCATAAAGATGACCATCTGGATCAAGCTCTGCTGTACAAAGACGATGACATGGAAGTCCTTCTGCATCGCTTTGATGAAGAAGGAATACAGTCATACGCTCACAATCACAAAGCATGTTTCCTCAGTCTATGTTTGAGTGGCAGTTACACCGAAAGCAAGTGGGCTGTGTGTCATGATCTGAATGGATCCTACGTTGAGTATTGCAGGTAAGGCATACATATCCTAACATATATGTGACTTCTGACTGCCTCTGTATTACAGCATACATGCCTACTTCTTGCGTCATCAGTAGGTTTATCATTTTTGCACACACAATGCAAACATTGCATGGGGTGTTTAAGACATGTATTCAGCATTGCTTGGCCCCGACTTACTTGAATTTGCAGGTTGTCACATGAAAACCTCAGCAGAGGTGATGCTGTATGGGAGTGGGTCTGTCACAGCTGTTGGCTTGTGTGCAGTCTTGTTTTCGGTCATGGCATCTGAATAGCTGCTGTCGGCTGTGCTGTCTCTGCCTTGTTCTGGTCTGCAATCTTTGCATGCAATGCAGGGGACATGATGGCAAACTTGGCCAGCCTTCCATTCAGCCAGGTCGCTTGCTGCTGCTAGAAACGATGTCCTTTTCAACTGGTCAGGCAAAGCTCACTGATCATGAAGTTATACATTCCATCAGAACTACCTGTGAAACCACGCCAGTCACCCTGGTCATCAGGCAGAAAGACACAGCTGCCAACAGAAGAAACACAAGCTGCTTTATGGTTGACAATGACACCACTGCAGCGTATAGGTGTGAAGACAGACCATGCTCGGAGTCTGAGAGGCTATCCATGCTGCTGGTAAGCACTTGTGTAGCACTGTAATCACTATGCTTAGACATCACACAGCCTAGCAGAGCTTAGTGCAGCGGTCACGGCTGGTGCAATGGCATATACTGTTGCAGCATCAATCCCAGTCGTTCAGCTGGTAGCAGGCTCAGGCTACTGAGTGCTGCAAATATTACAGGTGCTGGAGAAAACTGCTAGACAGCTTCAATGCGCAGAAGGTGGAGCAATGCCAGATCGCAGCCCATTCTCCAACATTGCAACACTGTTTACACGTACCCATATCATCTTACAGGCAGCTCTGCCAGGGGGAGGGATCTGATGTTCGAGCTTTGTTTATTTTTGTGTTGAAACATGATTGCCTTGTTCGACATCCTGTACATAAATATCTTGCACACTATCACTTCGCAATAAGGGCCCAAACCGGTATGCACTGCTTCATCCTGTGACGAACCTACATGCTTTGTGCCTGAGCTCGTGGCCGGCAGCGCTTCTATCAGTTTGACCTAGGCTCAGCCTCAGATTTCTTGACAGCTTGCAGTATGTCAGCATTCAGCCAGCCCCTGTTGTAATACAATACTTTCGACATGCACATGAAATCACTACATGCCTGCCGACATATTTTCAGTGACATTTTCCTACGTTTACACTGATCCCGACAGTTTACCGAGCTTTGCTGAAGAGTGCAGTTTCGCGAATTGGTCGTCGGATTCATGCCACTAAGAAATACCACTGGAAAACAGCCGGTATGGAAAATAAATGCCGTCCTGTAAAAGATTATTGGGCCTTCTGCAGCATGCCAGATGCAAGATGATAAATGCCCAGCTAGCCGTGCAATCGGCTGCATTACAGTGCTGATCTGTAAAGTTTTGTTGGCTTGTCTATATGCGTGTCAAAGATATCACGGCCATTCTGCATCCTTTGTGTCGCTAGACAAGATGCTCAGCATTGGCGCGGTTGGAATATTTCTGCTCTGGAACACTTGCCTACCAATACACACAATCTGCGGACATAGACGCACCTTGGAGGCAGTGTCCCGCTAGCTTGCGGCCCAGGTATTTTTGAAAGAGGGTACAAATGCTCTCACAGAGCATGTTTTACGGCATAGTCATTGTCCGACAGCTTCGCCTACTTCGGTGGTCAGTGATGTTGAATGTCATCACTGCAGTTTCGAACTAGAACAATCCTGCACTTCCGTTGCCGCCTGTGCCGACGTTCTGCAACGAAGTCTGTCTGTCGGCATGCTGACTTTAGCCTGCAGAATGACTGCCTGAGTATGGCTTGAACGTGGACGCAACAAACAGCAAAACCACCATTTCTGGCTGATATTGCAGGACCTTCAAGGCAGCCCGACCGATCGCTGGGCCTCCTGTCATGAGTCAGACTAGTACGGGCAAAGCCAGCCTCAAAAGCCCAGGAAAAGGCAGCAGCAGCAATAGTAATAAACAGAACAAAAGCGGTTCAGCTTCTGCACAGCAGCAGGTACTGCCTGAATCCCTTGGTCATGATGCTTTGGTATCTTGCTCCCAAATCTGCGTTGTGTATGAGATATGTGTCACGAATTGTAGCTGCTGGCAAAACAGCAGAGCATGGCAGGCAATGCAGTCAGTCAGTGCATGTAATTTTGGATGTCTGTCAGTTCCGCAAGCAGCAATCAGACTGTGCCGCTTACAAGTGCAGGAGGAGACAGCAACAAAGGAGCTAATGCCTCTGGAGCGTGCTCAGAAAGTAAAGGTCTTTTGGGATCAGGTGCCTCAGGACCAGCACACTCACCTGCTCACTTTGAGTCTCACCTGCTTACGCCAACGTGCGGCCAACAGCAGTCCTACAGCAGGTACATATCTGTAAATGCTGCTGGCACAATTTTTATCACTGCACGGCACCATTTCATGACAAATCTTCACTTCACTCTCTTTGAGTTTGCATACTATCAGGCATGCGTGGCAGGCCCTCAGTTCTGCAAGATCAGCAACTTTGTGTAGTGCTGTCATGCTGCATGTCACAAGCACGTGCCTGTTTCTCCAGCAAGAAAATGCACATGATTTTTTTTGGTGCGTAGGCTGCATGAACAGCGTGAACAATCAGTATCACACATTGTGTATACCTTTCCGGCTAACTGCATTGCACTTTGCATTCTGCAGCACCACGTCAGCTGAAATTCATCTGTCAATCAATAACTACAGTGTTGTTGACAGTGAGGGTCATGCCCAAGTGTCACCTCTTCATTGGCAAATCTTGAAACTGCATGACCCCTGCATGCTATAGGTCTGCCAGGATTAACTGGCACCCTTGAGTTGGGACTGTCAAGGTTGATGCATGCACCCACCTGGGATCGCTGGCAGTGGCAATCTCAAGGCCAAAAGTTCACGACTGCAGCTGCATTCAGGTACGGTTCGGTTTTCAGAAATATTTCATGCTTGAAAGACTCATCTCGCCTGACAAATGTGGCACGACGTGCCCAGACATGTGTTGCATCTGAAGCCAAAAGCTCAGGCTTGACAGCTGCTGGTTTGATGGCAGGAGGAAATGCTGTGTCAAAATGTTGTCCTTGCCCCAGTACTAGCAAAGGCACTTACAATGTTTTGATTGATTGATTGATGATCTGAGCATCACGAAGTCCTTGTGTTTGTTGGGCTCTATCTTCACGAGAGATTGCTGTCACCATGCAAAATGGTCACCATTTTGGTCACCATTTTGCATGGAATGTGTCAGTAGCAGCTTGCATCACAACAAGTTGGTACTTCAGTTTGTGGAGCATGACACTGCAAATCTGATCATCAGTTGTGACACAGCTACACATACTAGTCATACTGTGACAACATCATGAGCTGAGGCCAGATCCTACACTGTATCACAACACACACTCATTGAGCACAGCATAACTTGACTTGATACTCACAGAGGCAAACACTGTCTGACCGTTGCAATCAAGATAATCCTTATGTGGCAAGTTTGTGTTTTATGTGGCAAAGGTGATCACTCAAGCTACACATGCCGCTGAATTACATCAGGTAGAAGTCCAAGCCTAGAGACTCCTGGTGAAAATTATCTGCACTTCCCTTGTTTGCTCACTGTGTCGCTTCACTCACTCTTGTTCTGTCCATCAAAAATCGAAATAAGTGGTAGAACAGGTACAATACTAAGGGACACAAAAAGGATACAAAAATAAGAACTTTGGAATTCACACAGGTTACACGTCCGGAGGCAGCGGGTACCCGAGCACTTACGCATGCTTCCATCTCAAGACAGGGAGTCACCAGCTGTTAGGTTTGCCAAGCAAGGTCTGCAGAAGAGAATGTGAGCGCTCTACTCTGCTGCTGATTGGACACTTGGCAGTACTCTCAAGTGTATTGCTGGTGTGCTGTCACCAGAGTCAGTCTCAAAACATGACCTTCTTGGCAGGTATTCTTGACATTGGCTCATTCACAAGGCGACATATTCTCTTCAATGTTGGTCTATTTTTATGGTGTTGGCTGGAGCAAGAAGCTGCATAGCACGGTGCAAGGTGTTTGTGGCTGTGGCTGTGTCTGTATGTGCTGTGTTGCAACCTGGTGAAATGCATGCGACACTGCATCCAAAGTTGCTGATGGCATGCTATGCTGCCTGAAAACACAGCAAAAGGACAGGTCTCTCTCAAGGCATGAGTACCTGACAGTTCTATGCATCGAGCAGAAACATGCGACGGTGACGGAGGTGTTCAATCTGTTCAGGCTCAAGTTACAAAAGGAGATAGCCAATCAAAGGAAGGGAGAGGAAGAGGCAGAACTCAAAAAATCGTGCATCGTGGCCAGAAAGAGCGCGCTCATCAGTATCATCTTCCGAGAGTTGCAGACCGAACATCCTTCCCTGTAAGCGTCTATATCTCATGTCACATGGCCTTCCCACCCACCCCATCACCCCAACCTCAGAACCCGCCCTGCCTTCTTGACTCCCAAGCTCAGTCTATCACATGCAGGTCTCTTGTTGTCAGCTACCTTGTCTTTGCCATCAGCATGTTAGTCTGAATGTTGGTCAACCAGAAAAGAAAAGAAAAGAAAAGACTACACCTTTCAGCGTCATTTAATGAGAAGCCAAGTATTATACCGGGCTGCCCAGGTTGGTCAACCAGCTTCATTGCGCAACTTGGGTTGCATCACTGAGCGCGTGAGATTGAGGAAAGTGTCTGCTGCAAGCACCATCTCACACACCAGCGACATATGCGGGTCAGTGGAGATGTACATTGTCTGTTCACTTCCCTGGCGAGTCCCAAGTGTGGTGATTGATTGTTTGCTTGACAACATCAGCTTGCAAGCTGGACTGATGACTCATCTGTGCACAGGTACCACGCCATGGCAGCTCCAGTCATCCATGCTGTACAAAAGCTGCTGCCAAAAAACATCTGTCATATCCGCCAGTCTGGCTTGGATAACGACTACGTGCTGTCTTTTACTGATGTGGACCAACTGCAGTCAGCAGATATCAGCAGCATAAGTACCTGGCTTGAACAGCAGATATCTAGCGTGTGTCTGCTGGCACCCACAAAGGTGATTGCTTGCCCTCATATCACTTCATCCTGCTATAATTGCTCTTGAATACATTCAGCAGATCTTTGTCTTTGGCAGACCCAGCAGACCTTTGTTTTTTCTCCATGTGCACATTGCAGCTGCATTCAGGTTTGCAGGCTGAGCATGACAGGGAGCAGCCCTGGTTTATGCTCCATGTGAGCTGATAGCGCATGTCATCGCCACCACGCTGTGACCAGTGTTGCTTGCTAAGTCCTCCTGCATCAACGTCCTGCTCAAAAGTTTGCTAGCACATCTCTATCTGTGGCCTCAAATTTTGCATGTAACTGTGCTTACAGTTGTGCTATGCAGCAGAAGGAGGGTGATTGGGTAGAGTCTGTGGCACCATTTGAAGTGGTTGATCATGGGTCAAAACTTGCAGTGAGAGCACAGTGGCTGTCTGCCCTCAAGGTCAGACTCAAACCCACAGAACTCAAACCATGCAATTTCCGCAACTCAAGGCTGAACTCCAGAACTTTTGAGTCACATAGTCTGCTCAATTTCATAGCAACAACAGAACTCTCAAACCATGCGGCTGAAGCTTCATCCTATTGCCAACAAGCTTTGGCAACTGGTGCCGTTGCAAGGCTGAACTCCATAAGTCATACAGTCATTTCAAGTCATACAGTCTGCTCAATTTCATAGCAACAATAGAACTCTCATACACGGTTGAAGCTTCATCCTGTTGCTAACAAGCTTTGCAGCTGCAGCCACCACGTGATGACCAGGGAATCAGAAGAGACACTGGTATAGGCGTCACTGGCAGCGTCAGGGAATGTCGAAGATGCCGACAACATTGCAGCTGATTCTTTTGAGATGCAGCTGCAATATTATTGGCATCTTCAACATTCCCTGATGTTGCCAGCGACGCCTATGCCAGTGCCTCTTCTGATTCCCTGGTCATCAGCTGCAAAGCTTGTTGGCAACAGGATGAAGCTTTCAGCTGGCAAGCCACCAATCGCAGAGGTTGCATGAACCTCCTCAGCTTGGCTTGCCTGCGACACAATTTCCTCTTCATACAGCTGCAGATGCTCCTCATACTTTCATGTGTCCGCAGCTGGTTATGGCAACATACGCAAGCCTGTCAACTGTTTGCCTAGTGCCTTTGCAAATGTCTGGATGCTGGAGTTGTGTATTGCATCTCGCTCTGGCATCCACGTGTGCTGCCTGTGCGGCTGCAGTCCTAACCGATCTTGTACAAGTACCGATCAAGTACAGGCAGTGCTGGGCCCAGTAAGCAAAAGGCTGAAACAGCCTCAGAGTCAGCAGGTCCGGTACTGGACTGGCTATACAGCACCAATGCTGCTGCCTTGCCTAAACAAACAATACCAGGTAGGCCTAAGTTTGTCTCACATGCTTTGTATTAAGTTTACATCAAACGATTTGTATTCAACACTTTGTATCATTTTTCTTGGATTCTTCCTGTGCATGACAAGTCAAGCCTGCCAGAGTCATCATCTGTTACCAAGTGCATCTGGTCCCTATCAAGGCATTAAACCCTGAAAAACCTGAGTCCAAAAACCTGTGTGCATAAAACACCTGTGTATAGACTGTACCTCTTGTCAGTTGCAGCTGGCAGCTTACATAGGGTGCCTCGAGTCAGCGAGGTTTCACAAACCTGGTATGTCTTATCGACTGACAGTGTATTGCATCCAAGAGCGCGTGGAACACAGGCATAAAGCTTGAGCCAATGCAGTAGTTGCAGCTTTGCTGTACAATTTTGCAACTGCTTGGGTGCCTGCTGCAGTGCGCACTTCCTTGTCTTACACAGTAGCTGTGAACAAGCTGAGTGAGCGTGCCATGCAGGGCAAAGGATGCCAGATGCATTTGAGTTGCTGACAAGAACGCTGCAAGACCTAGTGGGCACTGAGGCCAAATTAAACAAAGTTGAGCAGCTGCGGATATCACTGGATATCAGTCATCGACTCATGCATGATGTTGCTGCACAGAATGGTCTTAGGTAAGTCTCCCTTTGTATGTGCATGTGTGCCTGAGAGCATTCATTCTGATGACTGTTGTCGTTTCTGCAGTCTGTGCTCTTGAGCACACAATTGCTGACATGTTCAAGTCATGTAATGCTGCACTTGCTTCCCATTGTCAATGTTTTGTTTAGATTCACGTGCAAAGGTTCTGTTTCAGGTTTGTGTAGGAGTTGAACTGCAAAGATTTTGTTCACTTTCTGCTTTGCAAGCTGTGATTAGGGTAGCTCCAAAACTGTGCTTTCAATGTCTGTTCTATGATGCCTGCATGAAGCTTGTTTCATCAAGCCATGTTACCAGACAACAAGAAGTCACCGAACATAAAAATGGAAACGATCATAGAAACAAACCACAGAAGCTTCTTCAGGCGAACGCAGCATGTCTTGGAGAACAGTCTGTATGTACAGCAACGCCAGCGCACTCTGTCAGCCATCTTTTGCCTTGTCTCATGGCAGCATTCTTGTTGACCATTTGCTGCCCAAAACACATGTCAAGCCTGTTCAGTTCAGCACAGCTGCATCAAACAGCAACATGCTAGCTATGCAAAACCCATTGTGCGAGCTTGTGGAAGCTTCCAGTGTCTGCACATCAGCAAACATCACATGCAACACCCATCAAAGGCAGCTTCCACTGCTACTAGATTGAAGCAGGCAGAGACAGAGACCTGCCTTGACAGGTGGATGGATCAAATGCGTGGTGAAAGAATTTTCCGTGCTCAAAAAGAAGACCAAGACAGACACCTGCTAAATGCAGCGTTCATACCTCGCCCTTGCAGATGTTGCAAGTACGTCAATGGGGAGCATGCACTCTCTTGT
>JAABUT010004496.1_pt1 | contig 11014 bp, 15 predicted proteins | sample 5559281 | NCBI WGS metagenome assembly JAABUT01 (sample SAMN10711880, study PRJNA513359) | rock metagenome | isolation source: Antarctica rocks | place: Antarctica: Victoria Land, Ricker Hills nord | collected 2016-01-04 | reverse complement strand
GCCGCAAGGCCTGACGGCGGCCGGGTCAGGGTGGGACGACGTTGCCGTCGCCCGGGAGGATGAAGAAGACGATGTAGTAGGCCCCGGCGAGCGCCATGAGGACAGCCGAGGACGCCAGCACGGTGAAGAAGAACTTCCCCCTGCAGCGCAGGGCCAGCGGGATGGCCAAGGGAAAGGCGACCAGCAGGAACCGGGGCCGCGGACCGACGATGTGTGTCACGGTCACGAGGAGAGCCACGGTGAGCGCGTAGGTCTTCAGCGCCAGGGGCAATCGCGTGCGCAGGAGCAACGCGGTTCCGGCCGCGATCGCGAGGACGCTGAGCCCGGTGATGAAGATGTAGGGGCTCTCGAAGGGGTGCTGGAAGAAGCGCCAGCTGGCGCGCAGCGTCGTCTCGCCGTAATCGACGCGCTCACCGAAGGCATAGTGCTCGTTCTCCGACCACGCGAAGAAGTTGCCCGTGCGCAGGCGCAGGTAGGCGAAGAAGGCGAGGAGGCCGAGCGGGGACAGGAGCGGCGCGATGAGGGGGCGGAGGTCGCGACGGCGCACGGCGGCGGGCACGGCCGCGACGGCACAGGCCGCACATAACGCGATGGCATTCGGTCTGGTCGCCGTACCGACCGCGGCGAACACGCCGGCGAGCAGCCAGCGCTCGCGCACGAGTGCGATCAGGCACGCCGCGGCGGCGACCATCATGAGGCCCTCGGCGTACATGAGGGAGAAGACGAACGACCCGGGCGCGAAGCTCATGAGCGCCGCCATGCGGTGGGCGACGTCCTCGTCGGTCACCAGCGCGGTCAGTCGCCAGATCAGGCAGACAGCGGCCGCCCCGCACCCGAGCGACACCAGCAGTCCGGCCCCGACCACGTCGACCGGCAGCACTCGGTGGGCGGCCCGCACGAGCAGCGGGTAACCCGGGAAGAACGACGAACTCGTGGCTCCTGACAAGACGCCGGGGACCTTGAGCTTCGCGGGGTAATCCGTCTCTGCGGCCAGCCGGTACCACAGCCCGTCCCAGATCGTGATCGTGTCCCGGAAGGTCAGGTCCGGCCTCGCCAGCGCCGCGAACGCGGCGACGACAGCCATCAGCAGACGCGACGCGAGATAGGTAGCGAGCACGGACGCATAGGGCACCACCCTGGCCGCCCCCGGCAAGGCGACGATCGCGTCCAGGGCCGCGGACGACCGTTCGTGCACACCCCGTGCTCGCGGGGTCGACACCGTGTCGGTCTGGGCCACGAGCGAGCGCGACACGCCACCTGAAAGCGGTCGGCGCCCGGTCAACGGGAGCGGCCGCGCGCGCGGTCCGGCAGCACCGTCGCGTCCAGTTCGCCAGCGAGAGCGTCGAGGAGCCGGCGGCGGGTGCCCCGATAAGCCACCAGCAGCCTCGGGGCGGCCAGCGCCGCGGTGACCGCGAGGACGACCGCCAGCACGAAGGCCACCGGCTCGCTGAAGGAGACCAGCAGCACCAGCGCAACCGCGAGTCCGAGCGGCAGGGTGACGACGACGCGCGTCCTCGCATCCGCGACGAGTCGCGTGCCCTCGCCGTCTGCCCGCAACCGGCCGGCGACCTCGACCACGCGGGCACCCCGGCGAAAGGTGAACCGGTCTCCCGAGCCGGCCAGTGCTGCCCGCACCTCGTCGACCGGTCGTGGGGACAGCAGCGTCACGAACACAGCAGCGTCACGAACACGGCAGCGTCACGAACAGGGCAGCGTCACGAACACGGATCAGTGGGTCGCCGCGAGGACGTCGCGGCAGAGCTCGCAGACGGGGTATTTCTCCGGGTTGCGCGCCGGGACCCAGCGATAACCGCAGAGCGCCTCGACCTCGAGCCCGAGGACGCGGGCCTCCGTCACCCACGCCTCCGCGCTCGTGCGGTCGGCGGGCCGCTTGACGATGTGCGCGCGATGCTCGCCGTCGGTGCCCCCGGCACCGAGCTGCGGGCGCAGGAGGGTGTCGCCGGACGGGGTGACGCTCGTGCTGCTCACCCGCAAGAGGATGCCCGAGGTGGGCGACCGCGGCGACCGTCGCCCCGCTCCCGCTCAGCGGTCCGGGGTGGCCGCGCCGTACCCTTGTCCCACGATGACGGCACGGCAGGTGGCAGCACGACGGGCTCGCTGGCCCGCGAGGGCGCGCTACGGCGTGGTAGTGGGGGCGGTTGCCGCGACCGTGGTGGCCGGGTGCACGAACCCCAGCCAGGAGCTCGCGGTGCGCTTCCGAGCCTCCCCCGGCACGACAGATCCCGACCCGGCACAGGTGCAGGCGGCCCGCGCCGCGTGCCCCGGCTCCGGTGCGGTGCGGCTGCGGCCGGTGGCCACGACGACGCTCGTCTCGGCGCGCCGGGTGCCGTTGCGCTACGACGTCACCGGTTCCACCGACCGCGAGGTTGCGCTGGTCCAGGAGTGCCTCGAGCGCCAGCCCGGCGTGGATTCGTTCTATCTGCAGCGGAGGAGCGGATGACCGCGGGCGCCACCACCACCGATCCGGGGACCGGGCGACCCGTGCGTCCGCTGACGCTGCTCGGGCATCCCGTGCTGCACGCGAAGGCCGCCGTCGTGACGAGTTTCGACGGCGACCTCGCCCGGCTGGTGGAGGACATGTTCGCGACCATGTACGCCGCCCGCGGCGTTGGCCTCGCCGCCCCGCAGGTGGGCGTCGGCCTGCGCGTGTTCACCTACGACTGCGGCCCCGGGGCGCTGGGCCACGTCGTCAACCCCGTGTGCACCACCGTGCCCGGGGAGCTGCAGGACGACGACGAGGGCTGCCTGTCCGTGCCGGGGCTCTACTTCCCGACCGCCCGCGCCATGGGGGCCACGGTCACCGGCGTGGACGTCGACGGCGCGCCGGTGACGGTCGAGGGCCGCGAACTGCTGGCGCGCTGCCTGCAACACGAGACCGACCACCTCGACGGGATGCTCTATCTCGACCGCCTCGGTGGCCGCACCCGCCGGGCCGCGCTTCGGGAGGCGAAGGAAGCGGACTGGTATGGCGAGGAGCTCAAGCAGCTCACGCCGCGACCGCGCCGCGAAGGGCCCCCCGCGGCGACCCCGCAGGAGCGGGCCACCGAGTAGGCGTTCACACGAGGCGGTCGTGCACCCCGAGGGCGTCCGCCGGGTCGGGCGGCGGCCACGGCCAGCCGATGGTGCCGTCACCGTGCCAGCGCGGCACCAGGTGCACGTGCAGGTGGAAGATTTCCTGCCCGCTGGCGTGCCCCGTGTTCTGCCGCAGGGTCAGGCCGTCTGGTTCCAGCCGCTCCCGCAGCAGCGCGGCCACCGCGTGCACGCCCCGGGCCACCGCGGCCACGTCGTCGGCGTCGCTGTCCCACAGGTGCTCGACGTGCCGGCGGGGGACGACGAGGGTGTGCCCCCGCGCGGCAGGTCGCGAGTTGAGGAAGGCGACCACCGCATCGTCCGCGTACACCACACGGGCCGGTGCCGTCCCCGCGACGATGGCGCAGAAGACGCAGCCGGCCTCGGTCACGTCGCCGGCCTCACGACGCCGCGGACACCGAGGACATGTTGAAGTCGGGGATCCGCAGCGTCGGCATGCGGGCCCAGGTGAACCAGTCGCTCCACTCCCTCGGCAGGCAACGCTCCGGGCGCCCCGCCGCGCAGACGCGTCCCAGCAGGTCGACGGGGCTCTCGTTGAAGCGGAAGTTGTTCACCACGCCGACCACCTCCCCGCCCTCCACCGCGTAGACGCCGTCGCGGGTGAGACCCGTCAGCAGGAGGGTCTCGGGATCGACGACGCGGATGTACCACAGGCACGTCAGCAGCAGGCCGTGCTGCGTGGACGCGACCATCGCGTCGGTGTCGGTCGTCCCGCCGGCGTCGAGGAAGAGGTTGTGCACATACGGCGTGACCGCGCCGGCGCCCGAGGTCCGCGCCGAGGAGCGGGTCTCGATCAAGGCAGCGAGGGTGCCGTCCCGCAGCCAGTCGGTGGCAGCCAGCGGCAGTCCGTTGTCGAAGACGCTCGACTCCGCGCTCGAGGCGGCGGCGGTGACGAAGGGCGAGGTTTCGAAGCCGGGCTCCGCGGGGTCGCTCCACATCCGCGTCCCCGCCGGGGCGAGCGCCTCGCCGACGCGGGTCCCGCCGCCGGCCCGGCTGTAGACGCTGCGGCCTTCGGCGGCGTCACGGCCCGCGGACGAGACGTAGGCGTGGACCAGAAGATCGGCCACGGCACTGGGCGGCAGCAGCGTGTCGTAGCGGCCGGCGGGCAGCTCGACCCGGCGCTCCGCCCAGCGCAGCCGGCGGCGGACGTCGGCATCGACCTCGGCCACCGACAGGTCGGTCCAGTCACGCGTCGACTGCCCCCACCAGGTCGAACCCCCGGGCGCGGAGCTCTTGCCGGTGACCTCGAGGTAGCCGGTCGGCTGCGCGTGCCGCAGTCGCAGTCCCGTGCTGGAGCCGAGCCAGGTCGTGGTGACGTCGTGCGAGGCATAGCCATAGAGCAGCAGGCCGTCGGCGCGCGCGGCGTCGAAGGCCGCCCCCAGGTCCGGGGCGAGGGAGTCGAAGACCGCGATCGTCGCCTCCTCGGCGGCCTCACCGAAGTCGGCGGCCTCGCCGCCGCCGACGAGCGGGCCGGCGTCCTCCGCGGGGCCGGCGGCCCGGGCCGCCGCCTCGCTGGCACGCACCAGGTCCTCGAGCGCCGCCCCGTCCACCACGCTCGCGCTGCGGGTTCCCACCGACTCGCCCACGACGGAGATGACGACCACGCTGCGGTCGCGCCCGGCGCCGTTGGTCGTCAGCGTGTTGTTGGCCCAGCGCAGGTTGACGCTGCTGCCCTCGCTCACCAGGACCACGCAGCCGTCAGCGCCGGAGAGGCCGAGTGCCCGCTCCACGAGGTCGGCGGAGGAGGAGGCCACCTACCGGCCTGTCCCCATCCGGCCGTTCGGCGAGCCGCTCGTGCCTCGCTCCCGCCTCACCGGCCTGTCCCCATCCGGCCGTTCGGCGAGCCGCTCGTGCCTCGCTCCCGCCTCACCGGCCGGCCTCTCGCTGCGTGTTGAGGATGCTCACCCCGCGAAACAGCGACGCGGGGCAGCCGTGGCTGACGGCCGCGACCTGGCCAGGCTGGGCCTTGCCGCAGTTGAACGCCCCGCCCAGCACCCACGTCTGCGGCCCCCCCACAGCCTCCAGGGATCCCCAGAAGTCCGTCGTGGTGGCCTGGTAGGCGACGTCGCGGAGCTGCCCCACCAGCCGGCCGCCGCGGATCTCGTAGAACCGCTGGCCGGTGAACTGGAAGTTGTAACGCTGCATGTCGATCGACCAGCTCTTGTCGCCGACGACGTAGATGCCGCGGTCCACCCGGCCGATGAGGTCCTCCGTGCTCGGCCCACCGACCGCGGGCCGCAGGCTCACGTTGGCCATCCGCTGCACCGGCACGTGGCTGGGTGAGTCGGCGAAAGCGCAGCCGTTGGAACGGCTTACGCCCAGCGCCGCAGCGTTCTGCCGCGCCATCCGGCGATCGAGCTGATAGCCGACGAGCACCCCGTCCCGGACCAGGTCCCACTCCTGCGTGGCGACGCCCTCGTCGTCGTACCCGATGGTCGCGAGCCCGTGGTCGATGGTCCGGTCGCCCGTGACGTGCATGGCGGCCGAGCCGTAGCGCAGCGACCCAAGGCGGTCCAGCGTGGCGAAGGAGGTCCCGGCGTACGCCGCCTCGTAGCCCAGCGCGCGGTCCAGCTCGGTGGCGTGGCCGATCGACTCGTGGATCGTCAGCCAGAGGTTGCTGGGATCGACGACGAGGTCGTAGCTGCCCGGCTCCACGCTGCTCGCCTTGGCCTTGGCGACGAGCTGCTCGGGCAGCTCCGCGAGTTCCTCCGCCCACGCCCAGCCGGTACCGGTGAGGTATTCCCACCCGCGACCGACCGGCGGTGCGAGCGTGCGCATCGTCTCGAAGCCGCCACCCGGGTCCACCCGGGTCGCCTCGATCTCGGGCTGCAGGCGCACCCGCTGCTGAGTGGTGGTGGTGCCGGCGGAGTCGGCATAGAACTTGCCCTCCAGCACCTGCTGCAGCGTGGCGTCGACGTGGTCGACGTCGTCGGACGCGAGCAGGCGGCGGCTCCAGTCACCCAGGAGCGCCACCTTCTCGGCGGGGTCGACGGAGAAGGGGTCGACGTCGTAGGCAGACACCCAGGTGACATCCGGGTACGCCGGCTCGGCTGCCAGCTCGAGCGGCTCGGCGTTCAGCGGCCGGCTGGTGCGGGCCACGTCGACGGCCTGGCGGGCGACCCGCACCGCTTCGTCGACGCCGAGGTCGACGGCGCTGGCGAAACCCCATGTCCCTTCGTGCACCACGCGCACCGCGAACCCGACGGTGACGTCGTCCGAGAGGGCTTCCAGGCGACCGTCGCGGAGCCGGAGATCCTGCCCGCGCAGGCGTTCAACCCGGACGTCGGCGTGGCTGGCGCCGGCGTCGCGCGCCGCCTGCAAGGCCGCGTCGGCGACCTCGCGCAGGGGCAGGCTGAGGAAGGCTGGGTCGAGAGACGCCCGGGCGGCGCCTGTCATCCACACCGATCCCAGCGGTCGGGGACACAGCGGCGGTCGAGCGGGAGCACGCGCACGCAAGCACCTTAGGCGGCGCCTCGGCAGACTGGCCGGCCGCTCAGCCGCTACCGGCGGGCAACCGCTCGAGCACGATGCGAACGAGCTCTGCGACGGTGCGGACATCCACGACGACCGCGTCCGGCAGCGCGATCTCGAATTCGTCCTCGAGGGCCATGCCGAGCTCGATGGCCGCGAGGGAGTCGAGCCCGAGGTCCTCTGCCAGCAGGAGGTCGGGAGTGAGCCGCTCGGGCGTGATGTCCAGGTGGTCGGCGACCAAGGCGAGCAGCCGCGGGCTGGCGTCGGCGCCCACGCGGGGAGCGTCGCACGCCCGCGCCAAGGGCTGCGGCGGCGTCAGCACAGGTCGTCGGCGTACGGCGCGGGAGCGGGCCCGAGCGCTCCGGACAGCTGCCCGAGCCGTCGGTGCAGGTCACGCACCCGCTCCCGATCGGCGGTGTAGCAGACGTAGGGACCCTTCTGCCGGCGCGTGATCAACCCTGCCTCGGCCAGCACCGCGAGGTGGTGGCTCGCGAGCGACGGGCTCATGTCACAGGCGCGGGCGAGGAAGCCGGCGGTGCGGGCCCCCCGCCGCAGGTGCCGCAGCACCAGCAGTCGGTGCGGCTCGGCCAGGACGGCGAGGTCCGCCGAGACCGCGCCCGCCGTCTCGAGTGTCCGGGCGCTGACCACACCGGCGATGGTAGGCAGAGCGGAGGCAGGGCGACAGGGCCGGCAGTGCTAAGCAGGGCTGGTGCGGACGGCGCTCGTCTTCCCGGGGCAGGGCTCGCAGCGCGAGGGGATGGGCGCGCCCTGGCGCTCGACGGCCGGCTGGTCCCTGGTGCGCGAGGCCTCGGAGACCGCCGGCCGTGATCTGGAGGGCTTGCTGCTCGACGCCGACTCGAGGACTCTGCGGGCGACCCGGGAGGCGCAGGCGGCGACCTTCCTCGTCTCGCTGCTCGTGCTCGCCGCGCTCCCCGCTGACCTCGACGTGGTGGCGGTGGCGGGGCACTCGCTGGGCGAGTGCACGGCGCTCGTCGCTGCCGGGGTGCTCTCCCCGGAGCAGGGCACCCGCCTGGTGCTGGCCCGGGGCGAGGCGATGCAGGCAGCCGCGCAGGCCAATGCGGGCACGATGTCGGCTGTCCTCGGTGCGGACGACGAGGTCGTGGCGGCGGCCTGCGCTGCCGTGTCGGGTGCCTGGGTGGCGAACCTCAATGCCCCCCGGCAGGTGGTGATCTCCGGGACCGAGCGTGGCGTCGCCGAGGCCGGCAAGCAGGCGTTGGCGCGGGGGGCCCGTCGCGTCCTCGCGCTGCCGGTCGGTGGTGCCTTCCACTCGCCGCTGATGGAGCCGGCCCGGCCGGCGCTGCGCGCCGCGCTCGCGGCTGCCCCCTTCGGCACTGCGCGGCTGCCCGTCGTCAGCAACGTCGACGCCGCGGCGCACCGCGCGGGCTGGGCGGCTCGCCTGGAGGCCCAGCTCCTCGCGCCGGTGCTGTGGGCGCGGACGCTCGGCACGCTCCGCGATCTCGGCGTGGAGTTGCTCGTCGAATGCGGGCCTGGGGGTGTGCTGACCGGGCTCGCCCGGCGCGGTGCGCCCGGCCTGCGCGCGGTGGCCGTGGCGACCCCGGACGACCTGGCGCGACTGGCAGACTGCTCGCGTGGTTGACCGCGCGCAGGTGCTGACCGTCCTGGGTGAGCAGGCCGAGGAGCTCCTCGACCTGCGTGCCGACCAGATCCGCGAGGAGCTGTCCTTCAAGGACGACCTCGACGTGGACTCCCTGGCGCTGGTGGAGCTCACGATGGCGGTGGAGGACGCCTTCGGGATCGAGCTGCCGGAGGACGAGGTGAAGGACCTGCGCACCATCGGTGCGTTCGTCGACGTCATCCTCGGCAAGGCCAACGCAGCGCCCTCGGCCGCCGCGAGCCCCGCCTGACGGGCGCGAACTCCGGGCTGCTGGCCGGCCGCCGGCTGCTCGTGACCGGGGTGCTCACCGACTCGTCCCTCGCCTTCGCCGTCGCCCGGCTGGCCCAGGCCCATGGCGCCGAGGTGGTGCTCACCTCCTTCGGGCGGGCGCTGCGGATCACCGAGCGGGTGGCCCGCCGGCTCGACCCCGTGCCGCCGGTGCTGCCCCTCGATGTGACCTCCGCTGACGAGCTGGCGGCTCTCGCCGACCGGGTTCGCGCTCTCGGTTGGGAGCGGCTGGACGGTGTCCTGCACGCCGTCGCCTTTGCACCGGAGGGCGCGCTGGGCGGCGGCTTCCTCACCGCGGGCTGGGGCGACGTGGGCACCGCGCTGCAGGTCTCGACCTGGTCGCTGGTGGCCTTGGCGCGGGCCGTGCTGCCACTGCTCGGGCCCGGGAGTGCCATGGTGGGGTTGGATTTCGACGCGTCGCGCGCCTGGCCGGCCTACGACTGGATGGGCGTCGCCAAGGCCGGCCTCGAGTCGGCCTGCCGCTATCTCGCGCGCGACCTCGGCCCCCGCGGTGTCCGCGTGAACCTCGTCGCCGCGGGCCCGCTGAGCACGGTGGCGGCGCGCTCGGTGCCGTCCTTCGCCGGGCTCGCGCAGGGATGGGCCGAGCGGGCGCCGCTGGGCTGGGACACCAACAACGCAGAACCGGTGGCGCGGGCGTGCGTGGCGCTGCTGTCGGACTGGTTTCCCGCGACCACCGGCTCCATCGTGTATGTCGACGGCGGCGCGCACGCCATCGGCTGACTGCGGCCGCCGGGTGCCGCCGGGTGCGGCCAGGTGCAGGCAGGGATGCGGCAGGGTGGGGTCACCGCCGGCCCGTCCGTCGGTGCACCGGGGTGAGCGGCAGGGAGGCGGTGGCGACGTGACCGGCGCGGGACGCGTGGCCGTGGTGACGGGGGGGTCGCGCGGCATCGGGCGGGCCGTGGCCGAGGCGCTGGCGGCTCGGGGGGACCGGGTCGCGGTGCTGTCCCGGACCGGGCAGGGACCGCCGGGGACGCTCGCGCTCGCGGCCGACGTGACGGACGCGGCCAGCGTGGAGGACGCCTTCACCAGCGTCGAGGCCGAGCTCGGGCGGGCGACCGTCCTCGTCTCCAACGCGGGCGTCACGGCCGACGGGCTGCTCGCGACGATGTCACCGGAGCAGTTCTCCTCGGTCCTCGACGCCAACCTCGGGGGGGCCTTCCGGGTCGCCCGCCGCGCGGTGCGCTCGATGCTGCGAGAGCGGGCCGGGGGGCGGATCGTCTTCGTGGGTTCGGTGGTCGGGCTGTCCGGTTCGGCCGGCCAGGCGAACTACGCGGCGAGCAAGGCGGGGCTGGTCGGGCTCGCCCGCTCCCTCGCGCGGGAGCTGGCGAGCCGGTCGGTGACCGTCAACGTCGTCGCGCCGGGCCCCGTCGCCACCGAGATGCTCGGCGCCCTGGCGGACGACCGGCTGGCAGCGGTGGCGGCGAGCGTGCCGCTCGGCCGGGTCGGGTACCCGGCCGAGGTGGCTGCGGCCGTAGCCTTCCTCACCAGCGAGGAGGCGGGCTTTGTGACGGGCGCTGTGCTGCCGGTGGACGGTGGGCTGGGGATGGGGCACTGAGCGGAGCCGGGCCGGCCGGGGCGCGCGGCGCCGGCAGTCAGCTCGCGCGGAGGGCGGCGGGGAGGGCGTCCACGCTGCTGACGCTGTCGACCGGGGCGGTCCTGGCGGCGCCGTACCCCTTGTCGTAGGCGTCGGAGAAGTCCATCGTGTTCCAGACCACCGAGCCGTCGGGCGAGGGGACGAGCACGGTGCCCATGCCGATGACGACGGCGCGCGGGTCGAGGATGTTGTCGCGGTGGTGCTGGCTGGCCATGTAGGCGGCGAAGAGCGCGTCGGGGTCCTCAGCGGGGCCGGTGCCGACGTTCTCGGCGAGGAACTGCCACGAGTTGCTGCCAGCCTTCGCGAGGTCGTCGACCAGCGCGGGGTTGTGCGACAGGGCCCCGGCGCGGGCCAGCTGCAGGCTCCATCGGCGGGCGACGTCGGTGGTGCCGGCGGTGTCGGTGACCGGCGCGAGACCACGGCTCGTGCGCGCGGCGTTGACCAAGGTGAGGAGGCGGGCCTCGAAGGCGGACAGCGCAACCGGCTTGTCCGCCGCGTGCACCTGGCCCTGCACCTGGGGCTGCGTCTGCCGCTGCACCGAGTGGATGCAGAGCTTGCGCACCCCGGCACGGGTACGGCGCGTCACCAGGTGGCTCCCGGTGTGGCAGCGGGCCGCGCGGGCGGGGCGCGCCGGGTGTGCCGCGTGGGCGGCGGGCGCGGTCACGGCGGCACGGCCGACCGCGGGGGCCGCCTCCGACGCCATGGCGGCGGGCGCGGCGGTCATGAGGAGACCCGTGAGGGCAAGGGCGGCGAGGGGCAGGCGGCTGGTCACCCTCCATCAGTCGGAGCCCGCGCACCTGGGGCCGCAGGGCCGACCGGGTGACGTCGTTACGCTACGTGTGTGAAGAGCACATTTCGTCACTCACAGCGAGCATAGCGTCCCTTCCCCTCCG
>JAABUT010004495.1_pt1 | contig 11019 bp, 20 predicted proteins | sample 5559281 | NCBI WGS metagenome assembly JAABUT01 (sample SAMN10711880, study PRJNA513359) | rock metagenome | isolation source: Antarctica rocks | place: Antarctica: Victoria Land, Ricker Hills nord | collected 2016-01-04 | reverse complement strand
TTCACCATCTGCAGGCCCTGACAGTGATCCACTGAGAGATGGCTTTCAAGCCACCAGTCTGGATGCTGATGAAGTTGTGAGACTTCTGGATGCCTGCATGAGACATCAAGACCACTTCAATGGATTCAAAGTAGCTGCCATGGTACTCCTGGGAACCTCAATGGGGTTCAGGGGTAAGATGTGCTGCTGCTGTCTACTGTTATGTTGCAAACATGTTTGACATGTTGCATGACAGTGCAGGTGATGATCTCATGGATGCAAAGCCTAGATTGCTTGCCCTCACACCAGTTGTGCGGTGTGTGCCTGTGCCCATGCAGGTTGTTACATGGTAAGCAATCCTAGACCTTTCATTGTGTGGCAAATCAACCTTGCCATCCTTGCCAACTCACTGTGCACTTTGTAAGTGCTGAATGGCAAGCACTACACTGCATGCTGTGTCATCACAAGTATGCTGGAGACACTGACTCACCTTTGCCATTCTGCAGCTCCTTAAGAACAGGAAAGTGCAATCCATTTGGGTGGTTGAGGTACTCAGGCTTTGCCAGACACAAGGACCCCATGCTGGATGCTGCTGGGGCACTTGTTGATCTGCTTGTGTTCAGCCTCAATCTGACTGGCCCGGACATCCTGCAGAAGATAGAGAATCAAGACAACAGCTGGTAAGTTGGAAGCACCACCTTCTCATGACCAGAGTCACCAGTTCTGCATGCACATCCTCCTTGGCAAGATGCATGTGACCTCTGCAGGTGGGCTTACAGGCTGCTGTTTAAGGACCTGTGGCATGCTGACAAGAAGCAAGACAGGAATGCCTTGACAAGACCCTTGCTCAGCATCTTGCAAGAGGTGGAGGGCAATCCTGTGGTGAACAGCAAAGTGTTACATTTATTCAGGCAGCAGCAGCAGCAACAGATTTGCCTGACTGCTGGCTGTGAGAAAACAAATGAGAAGTGAGTCACCTAACAACACTGCAGGGACAGTGGTGTCATCTTGCTGGCCAGTGGTGGTGCTGGGATGGAGCTGCTCCAAATCTGGGGTAATTTTGCAGCTCTGTATGTAGCCAATCATGAGCACAAGGCACCACTGTGTGACAGTCATCTGCAATTTGACATACACTGGATGACAGCAATACCTGCTATGCAGGACACTGGGCCAAAGGGAGCCTGGGACAAGCATATATTGAGAAGAACCCCCTGGCAGCACTGCAAGCCTTTGCTATTGCCAGTGGTTGGGAGCAGTCTTCCTTCATGAGGCGTCACTTCCTTGGCAGAGCCCTGGTGAGCACAACGGTACATGCACAAATGTACATTTATGCATGTACCGAACAGAAAGTGCAGAAAAGCATACAGAATGTCAAACAGAATTTCAACCCAACTTTTGCTACTTTGGTGTTTATCAAATTTCCTGTACATGTATGCCTGCCACCAGTTTCTTGGGAAAAAGCAAACACATGGCTCATGTTGCAGGTCCCAGTCCCTCCTGAATGGGTAGATGCAATCTTCCCTAAAGTCAGGGCACTGCTGGACACAGTGCAAGCAAGGAATGCCAGGATGCAGTCTGGCAAAAGGCAAGCAGATGACTTGATCTCAGACAAGGCTGCTGAGGGGTTCCTGCAGACAGTCTTGTACAGTGGCATATGCTTCTGGCAGAACTTGCCTTTCAGAACTCAGAGGTGACCATGCACCAGGCCCTTGCTTGTTGCTAGCTGACAAAACCCACCTTGCTCCAAACTTGAGCTTATCCTACAGATATGGGATGGCATATGTTCTGCACAGACTGCCTGCAACTGCCAACATCATCATGACCCAGGAGTACCTGGACTTTGCACAGCAGGTCATGTCCAGCCATGACAGGGCAAACAAGCAAGCTGAGATGGATGTGAGTCCTGCAATGGGGGACATGCTGACAGAGATGCAGGGCTGTCTGAAACAGCTTTGTGGCAGCTCTGTGGTTGGAGATCCAGAAGCTGTGGCTCAGTTGATAGCTGAAAAGGTGGCAACAATGAACATCAGCCCAGCGCCCAACGGTGGGCAGGACAGTGATGGTGATGTGCTTGCCTTACCAGCACCAGCTCAAATGCCAGCTCCAGAAGTGCATGTGGATCCTTCAGCAGAAGCCCAAGCATGCACCACTGGTATGATACAGGCACCACCCCTTTACAATACAAGTGGCAACATCAGCTCAGTCCAGCTTGCATGGTCAGAATGGAGCTTTGGATCCACTACAATTGCAGAGAGGGTCAAGAAGATCAAGGCTGACAACACTCTGGTAATGGGCAGACGAAATTCCCATTTGCACAAGAAGAACAGGCACTTGCCTCAGCTCATTGAGTCTATGATCTTGGCTGCAGCAGGTGAAGCCACAGCAGTCAGTCTAGTAGTCCAGATGGCAGAGCACATGGCACTCACCTTGGACCAGATGAGGGTGGGGGCAAGACTGCTTGCTAGTCACACAGCAAAGCAGGACCACCATGCACTCACAGCTGCCACCAGTGTGACTTTGGGACAGTACAGACAGGCAGTGGAGTGGGCTCACCAGCAGACCACCAGCAAAGCTCTGTGTCAATAAGGCTGCTCCATGTTCAGTGAAGCTGAGGCACACCTGAGACAGCTGGCACCTCACATGAGCTGACTGAACCACTAGCAGTGACTTGCTGCACTGTTCTGGTGTTGCTGCCTGTTACACATTTAGCAACATTGAAACTGATCGTCAGACAGAACTGGGACCATGATGTAAGAGTGCCAAACCTGATTCATTGATCAGTGTTTGTGAGAGCAGCAGGACATAGACTTGACATGTTTGCTCTGTGACATTTGATGACCTGCTGCAACAAGCTAAGACAAACCAGCTTTGAGCTGCATCAATCCTTGAGTGCTATGCATAGTACTGCTGCACACATCAGAGACATGAGCACCTCATCTGCAGAAATTGCAAAGTTCATCCAGCAATTTGTCAAACAACAGAGCCAGCAGGGAGCTGTGGGTAAGCTGACTGGGGAGAAAGGTTACAAGACTGTGGAATCAGGGTCAAGGTATCACTTCATCATCGGGCTTGTCATAGATTCAGGTAGCAAGACAGTACAGATGGAGATCACAAAAGGACATCACTACCAGGCTTTGGCTCCACTGCATCAGTATGTGCTGGAATGCATTGGGGTTTGAGAGGGGCAGTGGTCTTGTATTCAGCTATGAAGATGTGGATGCAATCATGCATCACTCAAAGCTGGCAGCAGATGTGATTGATACCCTGTTGAGCTTACAACAGGCCATGTCTAGCATCAGGAGATGATCATGGTGACCTCTCACTAGCCATACAACAGATATGGCATGAGCAATAGGACAAAGAGAAGCAGAGCTTCTCTTTGTTTGGAATTAGTGATGGTGAACAGACTTGTCATGTTTGTGTTGTGCTGATGTGCAAGCTAGAGATCTGCTTGAGAGCAGTCACTTCATGATAGGACACACAGAGTACAGCATATTTTCACGAACTTGTTGTGGCCACAAGTGCATGCAATGAGCCAGAGACAGCTGTCGAAGAGACCACTTACTGCAGTCCAACAGCAGCATCCATCATGCTCTTGATGAGCTGCCCTTTGGTGGCTGTGTCTGAGGGTGTGGCGTCAGTGTAGTGCTGCACAAGACCCACAAGCTCACCTTTACTGAGCTTCTGAAAACGCCATAGCTTGGCAGTCTTCAGGATGCTGGGGTTCATGAAGTCTTGGACTCCCAAGCTCCCAGCTGAGCTGGATGCAGCAGGACCTGAGCCGCTGCTAACCTCTGGGCTTACAGCTCTGCCTGGAGCACCACTGACACTGTTGGGCGGGCTGCTGCTGTTGCTCAAGGCAGGTGTGCTCTTCCTCTGATATTTTTTAGTTATTTTCACAAAGGTAGGTGGATTGGCAATGACCTTTTGTTGTGTGATGATCAGACCTGTTGCAAGAGCCTGTTTCATGCTGCTCTCATCAACATCAAATGAGGTGGTAGAGAACTGTTGATGCAGCTGCAGACACACCTCCTTTGCCAGCTGGCTGATGACAGCTTCCTTGACTGCCCTATCATCAACAGTCACAGTGATGGGTAGAATGTTCAAAGCCTGTTCAAGATCTGACATGCTGTCCATGATTAATGAAGGTCAGGAGGCTCATAGCAGCTTGAGTGTGATTGGAGGTGCTGTGAAAGTGCAAGTAGGCTGCTGATGCTACCCCTTTCATCAGTGGCAGAAGTGTCATCAATTTTGCTGCAATGCAAAATCAACGATGTCATGACACTGCACAAGTTGAGAGGCCATCGACTTCACTTCTCGAGATAAACACAACTGAACAGAGAGCATTCCAGCAGCTGCAAAAGGTTGTCAGCAAAGTGGGTTCAGAGAATTAGCTGGCTGTCTGGACTGTGAAATCTGGCAAGAAAGGAATCTACTTCTTGCATGAGCCCAGTGCTCTGGCCTGTCAGACACTGGGGGCCACCTGAGTGGCAGTGCTGGCCTTCAGCCAGAGTGGTCAGAGTGGTCTCACAGGCACAGCCAGTGTTGCTCCAGAGGATGATGAGGATGAAGAGAGAGATGAGGTGCTCAACCTTTGCTCCTGTCTGGATGGGGTGATTGGTCACCTGCAGAAGCAAATGGAAAGCCTCAGCAGTCTGCAGAGACCTCTTGGGCTGTTCAAAGCAAGATTGTGGACACGTATGATATGAGTGCATATGTGCATGTCAACAAGACAAGCATGGTGCTGACACAGGAAGACACCCTGTTGCACAGATCAACAAAGCTGCGCTGTCAACTCTTGCTGGCCACATGTGCAGTTTTTGCCCAGAAGTTGCTGCACAGATGCAGCTACACATCAGGCTACAGGCAGCACTGCATGTACACATTACTGCAAGAGCTCAGACACACTGGTGCAGACATCCCTGCTCTGGCCATGCTGGTTGAGCGTTTGCTGCCACTTGCTTGGAGAAAACAGCTTGACAAACAGAGAATCCTGAAAGGTGATGAAGACACTGACCTTTTCTCAACAGGCATTGCTGAACAGGACATACAGCAAGCATGTGAAGAGGAAGGCTTACCCTTGCAGGATGATTTTGTTGTTCCTGAAGGTCCTGAAATGGCCAAGCTGTCCCTAAAGGTGACAAAGATATCTGCTGCTCTTGACCTTGTTCCTGTGAGCAAAAGACAGCTGGTGGAACAGGCAGTAGCACATGCTATAGGTCAAGGGCTGGACAGTGTGATGGAGTGCTGCAAAGATTTTGAGACCAAGTATGGTAACAACAAGTACCACCAGGATTGGCTGTGTGCTCTCAAGCAAGCTGTCTCAGAAGAGGATTCAGCTGGAGAAGTGGGGTCTGAGCAGCAGCTGTTGCAGGGAGCTCCCTGAAGGAGGCTGTCAGTCAAATCATGTCAGGCAAATTGCCTATTTGAGAGAATTGCAAATTTGATGAATGGGCAGGCAAATTTGCAGCAGAGTTCTCAACAAATTTGGTAAACTTGCTGCAATTTGAATTCAGAAGAATTTTGGTGATGATGATTTGAATTCCAAATGTGCAGTTAGCCTGTTTTGTTTGTAAAGTTGATTGCATTTCAGCTTCACAAAGCTGTATGTAAAATTTGAGGTGTTAGGATCCAGGTGGGATCCAAACAGCTGACAAATATCACACATGCAACCAGAGAACTGCATGACAAACATGGCCCATGTGGATCCCATGATACAAGCCATCCTGAAAGCTGATCACCTGAGTGAGGAAACACGCATAGGCTACTCCAAAAGGCTGGCTCTCATTGCAACGGCAGCAAGAAACAAAGGACTTCACCTGGTGTTGACTCTGCATCCACAGAAAGTGCTAAACTGGATCTTCAGGAGCTACACAGAAGCTGGCACCCAGAGAACCATGATTGTAGCCATCCTTGCAGCATATAAGTTGCTGGACCTGAAGACCAGAGAAAAGGCTAGCTATGCCATGTACCTGGAGCAGTATGAAAGACTGGATGCAGAGTTGAAGGACCGGGCAAAAGACAATGTACACTAAGAGGCAGAGGGCAGGTTTTGTCAGCTATGTGGAGCTGCAGAAGGTGAGGAAGAAGCTTGAATTTGGCAGCAAAGAGAGGCTTCTCCTGTCATTCTATGGTGGATGCATTCCTCCCCTTAGAAATGATCTGCATGCTTGTGCTATACAACTGCTGAAATGTGATGATGATGAGGGTTCCAAGCAGGCACTGCTGCAGCAGGTGACACCAAATGAGATTTTGCTTCCAACTGACAGCAATGCAGCTGGTGTCTTGATTCTGAGAGAGTTCAAAACCCAAGATCGAATACACCCAGTGCTGTACACCAGATCTTTGGGGCATGAGCTGCCAAAGGAGCTAAGAGCTAGTCTTGAAAAGAATTCCAGACCTTATCTTTTCATTGAAAGCAACAGTGCACGACCGTACACACACAGTGGATTTGCCATGTATGCAAGGCGCACCTTGCACAAGCTGTTTGGAAAGCCCTGTACTCTGACTCTGCTGCGACATAGCTATATCAGTCACATGCTGGCTTATGGCCAGCTGTCCATCAGAGATCGGGAGCAGCTGGCCGCCGAAATGTGTCACTCACCTGCGACACAAGCACAATATCAGTGGATTGAGCCCCGGCAAATGGGTAAAGCATCCTCAGTTGAGAAACCCGTGTTTGCAGACGGTGGTGCGGTAAGGTCTGAAGCATGACGAAGATGGAACAGAAAACAGGCACTGCATCAGACACGGCGGCAATCCAGGAAATTTATTCTTCTCCCGAGAAGCAGCCCTGCTTGGCCCAAGCAGCTGGGGGCACTTTGAAGGGCAATTCTACATTGGCGTCCTGGAAATTCGTCCTACTTACTTTCCACATTGGTTCATCTGTCCTCTGCTTCCGGGGGCGAAGGCTCGTGAACTGCAGAGCGTGCCTGAAATGGATTAGCCTTACTTACGTGATACATAGCATGTAACCATCTTCTTTTTCGAGTTGAAAGCATATACATCACACACCTGGACCATCCTGAAAGCTGATCACCTGAGCGAAGGAACATGCATCGGCAGCCTGAGCGAAGATACATTGCATCGGCAACGCTGATCATCGGCTTCGGGGCGGAGGGCAAGTGCTGCTGGGGCGAAATGGGAACGATCTTACAGTGGTCGCAACTTTTCAAAACCGATGTATCACCAGCGAATTCACTGTTACCATTTGATCCAGCGCAATCGCGCATAGGAGGCGCTTCTGAAGGGCTCACAACAGTGAAACCATGTTACCATTTGTAGAAAAATATTTTGTGGCAAAAAAATTGGATGATAAGCTCTGACATTTTCTCAATCGGATTTTTTGGAAATTTCATTAGCTTATCAAAATGATAACTTTTTCGGCAGCGTTTTGAACGCCTCTACGGTAGTGAAACGATCGTTACTAATGATAACAATAATACCGTACTTGCTAAGTGTTTTGAAGACGCTATCTCACTTCAATGGCGTGGGGCTCTCACTGGGTGCATGTGGAAGTCTTGGGGCTTCGACTTGTAAAGCTCTCAAGACTGCACGAAGGTTTGGCTCATTTGATTTTTGAGACCCCCAACGGGGACCCTGAACCCCCTCCAGGGCCCTTGCCAAAACGCAACAGCAACCGCATCGAGATTGGTTTTTGGACATTTAACGTACTGCGACACGTTGCTCACTCAGTTTTCGGTACTTTCAGTGTATGTCAGCGTAGTAAGGTGAAGCTTCGTCAACATATGTTCAGCATGCTAAGCGGGGTGCAGTTCTTGCTGGACTCTGAGTACTCTGAGCAAACGTCGGCCGAGTCGGCCAGGCTCGCCATACGAGGCAGATGGACTGGTTCAGCAATACAACTCACCTTGTGATGCTTCGACGCCGCGGGCGCGTCTTCAGCCAACATGCTGTGGCTTCAGTCACCACGGTTGCGGTTGATGCCGCGTGTCACTTGACAGCTCCTGCAAGAGCCAATCATACCTGCACACTTGATATTGCGTGTTCGATAGCCCACTGCTGGACAGTCTGCTGCCCTGATCATTTGGTAGCCCCAGATGATAATACTTACCTTTTTTTGAAGTGATCCAAAACGGTATGACGATTCTGAAATTTTTTGCCGATGGATTTCTCAGCTGTTTGAAAATATTCAATTGCATATGCAATTGATAACTTGGCTGTTTTACCCATCATCAAGTCCAGCTGAGGTGTCTTTTCAGCACTCATGATGCACTAGACTTGTTTTTGTGAGAAGTTGTCAAATGATGCGTTCTGGAGGCCGTAAATCGTGTGTGAAAAGCTGTAGCTTCCCAACAGCTTCACCAAGGCATATAAGCGCATTATGATGACTCCTTACTTCTTTAGTTAAAATTTTGCTTGAAATATATCTCTGTGGGGTATCATCGTCAATCATCGAACGTGCAGCCGGCGTTCTCACTCTGTTTTCCAGATGGATCATCAAGAAGCATCACAGCAACATCGTGACGTTGAAACCGACCTTGGCTTCCGTTAACAGGTAAAAGGAAGCGGATGCTGACAGGTTTGCCTCTTTCCAAAAGACTTCGCCACAAGAAGTCCACGCAAGCACTGTTCACCAACAGTGTGGACAATGGAGCCAAACACAACCAAGACATTTGACGTCTTCTGCGGAAGCTGGGCTGGCTTCTGCGAAAGAATTAATTATGACCCCAAGGAAACGACTGTGGAGAGAGGGGCACGGTTTCTCCAAGCAGAGCGAGCTCGTCATCTCGAAGCTGGGCGCAAACCTCCGAAAAGAAAGTCGGGGTATCTTTCGCGCAGCCAAACCGTTCGCTACATGTAGGGGAATCCCGAGTCAGCCTAGTTAAAAACTGACATCTGTTCAAATACATTTAGTTTGGTGATTCATTGACTTCAATGCAGGCAGCATGCTATTTGCTAGATATTGCTGCAGACCGACTAGCTGACCTTCGTGAAACTATGACTTGCTGGCATAATGCCAAATGACAATGACAATGAACGCAGGTATACCCACGATGACTCCAATGGTGCACAAGATGCTTACTAATATGACTGCACCATTTTTAAAGCCAATTATGACTTTTCCCCATTGGTTGTCCTTCCAGCTTCGTTTTGTCTCTGCAAACCCCAAATCTGCTTTTAGTGTACAAGGCTGGGAAGCCACCAACGATCCTTAGCTGAGGGGTATGCTTTTATAGACTTCCACCCTGCATGCTGAAAAAAGACTAATGCTTGTTCTGCAAGATAACTTGTGCACACAGGCAGGGACACTACAATACAACAACAATGCTGCCAAACTGAGATTGGAAAGCATTGCAAGGCATGTCAAGGTGCATGTACAAAAGGAGGAGGTGAACTGGCTTCACCTGGATTTCTGGTAGTCTGGGCGTTGATGATGGATGCTGTAAACACTGTACGACTCAGTCCATTGCCATCTCGATAGGGGGTTTTGCCATCCAGCTTGGTCAACATCAGGCCATCTTGTGCTAGTTGATCTTTGAGGGCATCTATATCCAGCCTTCCACCAAACAAAATGGTTGGATACTCCCCTCCATCTTCAGTCTTGACAGTCACCTCTTGCTCAGTAGGCATGTCAATCAGTGTGTCTGCAGGGCATCAACACACTATAAGACCCCAACCAGACTTGCTAATCAATAGAAGCAGCCAAGGCAGACAGCAGGTAAGCTAGATGAGTCACAACTCAGCAGCCAAGCACAAAAGTAAAGCTGAGTGCACGTGAGCTCTGCCACATGAGAAGGTGTGCATGTAAGCCACACTGAAAAGTGGTGACGAAGAAACATACATGGTGAGACTAAAACTTGTGCAAGAAGAATCCGGCAGACACATCTTAGTGAAAACATTGCCCTGAGACAGTGAAAGCTGAATTTGTACAAACCATGCAGCTGATAATACCAAGCTTGATTGCAGCCATGGCTATTGCTGCTTTGTCACCTGACATCACACTGATTGAGCAGATACATGCAAAATCACTTCACAAGTAGCGCTCAATGAGGATGAAGAGGTTGAAAGTGATAGCAAGTTGCAGCCAAAAAAGGTAGACATCATTGACGTCTTGTGTTGCCTGGAGCTGTGCTCAAGCACTTGTGCACAGATCTGATTGTCTCTCCAAGAAACAAATCAAAAGCTCACCTCTTGTTGAGTTGAGCGTTTTGAGCTCCTCGGTCAGGTTGTGGATGAGCTCCTTGTAAACATCAATTTTGTAAACATCGACCGGCACCTGCTCCAACTCAAGGGCCACCTTGTCTCGAACCACATCTAGCCGCTTGTGCAGCGCAGCTTTGCGGGCGGACGCCATAGAGTAGGAATCCTGTATCAAGTCCAGAAGCAAAGCATGAGGACATAGGCGAAAACTGTGAAAAGCTTTTGTACTGGTAATCTTCACATGTCTACCAGCGTTCAGTAGTGTCTCAGCAACAAGGTAGATGTACGAGACGAGACAGTGGAAGGAGTGGAAGGTCTGACCTGAGTTCTTCCTTACAGCTGGGGCATCCCCGCCTTGGCGTGCCGGACGCGCCCTTCAAAGCGCAAGTGGAACAGCTGAAGAGCTGTCGCCTTGATGCGTTGTGTCGTGCTCACGTTTGCCTTGCTTCACCTAGGAATCGAGAAGTTTCACACCCCGCGTGCCTCCGTGTAGCCACCGCCTTGGGAATTCGCCAAGCAGCGGTCACGTGCCGGGGGATTTCAGAGCCAAAGCCGGAGGAATCTAGTGAATGCGGATGTGAGCAAATTCCCCATATTGAAGCAGAGCACCGCCAGGGGCTTCAAGTGACGGTAAGGTGTAGTTGGACGATGATTCTCGCATGCTTTGCTCGGAAGCGCCCCAGGCATGTTGCAGATTGCCCCAAGGTGCAGAGCTGCATCGGGCAAGATAGCAAATTGATTCTCACAACGCAACGACCGACAAGCGCGACAGCTTCAGCAATCTCAGGTAGGTGTACACTGTGAATTACAGCAGTATCGTCAGATCTGCCGTCTATCGTCACCAGCGCACCAGCGCTTTGCTAGACACTCCGACTG
>JAABUT010004494.1_pt1 | contig 11021 bp, 8 predicted proteins | sample 5559281 | NCBI WGS metagenome assembly JAABUT01 (sample SAMN10711880, study PRJNA513359) | rock metagenome | isolation source: Antarctica rocks | place: Antarctica: Victoria Land, Ricker Hills nord | collected 2016-01-04 | reverse complement strand
GGTCCGCGATCGCGCCGCTGATCAGCGCGACGGTGATGATGGCGAACATCAGCTGGAAGGCGACGAGGACGTTGTCCGGGACGCCGGTGGCGTAGTTCCCGATGTTGAGCGCCGCCTTCGAGCCGTTGCCGTAGTCACCGGGCCCGACGCCCTTGAGGAACGCCTTGCCGAAGTCCCCGACGAGCCCGCCACCGCCCCACGTCCGCGTCGTACCGAAGGACATGGAGAAACCGACCAGCACCCACATCAGGCTGACGATTCCGATGCTGACGAAGCTCATCATCATCATGTTCAGAGTGCTCTTGGCGCGGGTCAGGCCGCCGTAGAAGAACGCAAGGCCGGGTGTCATCAGGAGGACGAGCGCGGAACTCGCCAACATCCACGCGGTGTGACCGGTGTCCAGCATCGTGTCGCGACCTCCGTCGGGGGGACTGTGAGCGCCGACCATGGAGGAGTCGTGTTTCACCTTCGGGTCCCGGTTGTTTCCTGACCGTGAACTCGGCTACCGCCGGTCGCGCCAGCAACTGTCGTGGCGAAGGCCGCCCATGGCGGCCCGGGACGTTCACAGCAGGCGGTCGCGGGGAGGGACCTGCAGCCCCGCGGCCGCTGGGGCCGCGGCCCGGCGAGAGGCCCCACCTCGTGAAGGCAGTGACCTGGCACGGCAAGCGCGACGTGCGCGTCGACGACGTCCCGGACCCGACGATCCAGGAACCGACCGACGCGATCATCAAGGTCACGACGACCAACCTCTGCGGCTCCGACCTGCACCTCTATGAGGTCCTCGGCCCCTTCATGACCGCCGGCGACATCCTCGGCCACGAGCCGATGGGCATCGTCGAGGAGGTCGGCGGCGCCACCGGCGACCTGCGCGTCGGTGACCGCGTCGTGATCCCCTTCCAGATGTCCTGCGGCCACTGCTTCATGTGCAACGAACAGCTCTTCACGCAGTGCGAGACGACCCAGGTCCGCGACCAGGGCAGCGGCGCGGCGCTCTTCGGCTTCTCCAAGCTCTACGGCGCGGTGCCCGGCGGGCAGGCGGAATACCTCCGGGTGCCGCAGGCCCAGTTCACGCACATATTGGTGCCGGAGGGGCCGCCCGGCGAGCGCTTCGTCTACCTCTCCGACGTGCTGCCGACGGCGTGGCAGGCCGTGCGCTGTGCCGCCGTCCCCGCCGGCGGCACCGTCGCCGTCCTCGGGCTCGGGCCCATCGGTGACATGGCCGGTCGCATCGCCCTGCAAGAAGGCGCGCGGGTCATCGGCGTCGACCTCGTCCCGGCGCGGCTGGAGCGGGCGAAGGCCCGCGGCATGGAGGTGATCGACCTGCGTGAGCACGAGCAGGACCTCGGTGCCGCTCTGCGCGACAGGACCGATGGCCGCGGCCCCGACTCGGTGATCGACGCTGTCGGCATGGAGGCGCACGGCTCGCCCACGACGAAGCTCGAGCAGACCGTCGCCGGCCTGTTGCCCGGACCGCTGTCCCGACCGTTGCAGGAGAAGGCCGGCGTCGACAGGCTCGCCGCGCTCTATTCCGCCATCGACGCCGTACGGCGCGGCGGCACCGTTTCGGTCATCGGCGTCTACGGCGGCGCGGCGGACCCGATGCCGATGCTCACGATGTTCGACAAGCAGATCCAGCTCCGGATGGGGCAGGCCAACGTCAAGCGCTGGGCACCGGACATCCTGCCGCTACTGACCGACGACGACCCCCTCGGCGTGGACACCTTCGCCACGCACGTGCTGCCGCTCGCCGACGCCCCCGACGCCTACCAGACCTTCCAGGACAAGGCCGACGGGGCCGTCAAAATCATCTTCAAGCCCTGAGGCTCAGCCCTCCGTCGAGTTCGCGCTCGAGTCGGCGGCGGGCTGGTCGGCCCCGCCCGGCTGCGCGCTGGCCCGGTCGCGGACGATGCTGTCCTCCACCAGGGAGATGATGCGGTCGCGCTCGTCGGGGCCGAAGCCTCCGAGCAGCGCCTCGGAGATGTCCTGGGTGCTCACGCCGTCCTTCCTACCGGGGGTGGCCCGGGCCTGCCACTCGGAGCTGCGGTCAGGCCGCGGCGCCCACGTCGCCGAGCAGGGCCTCGACGAAGGCGGTGGGCTCGAACGGCGCCAGGTCATCCGGGCCCTCGCCGAGACCGACGAGCTTGACGGGGACCCCGAGCTCGCGCTGCACCGCGACGACGATGCCGCCCTTCGCCGTACCGTCGAGTTTGGTCAGCACGATGCCGGTGATGTCGACGGCGGCGAGGAACTGGCGGGCCTGCACCACCCCGTTCTGACCGGTGGTCGCGTCGAGCACAAGCAGCACTTCCCCTACGGGGGCAAGCTTTTCCACGACACGTTTGACCTTGCCGAGCTCGTCCATCAGTCCGGTCTTGGTGTGCAGGCGGCCCGCGGTGTCGATGAGGACGCAGTCCACGTGCCCGGTGATCCCGGTCTGCACCGCCTCGAAGGCGACGCTCGCCGGGTCCGACTGCTCGGGGCCGCGCACGACCGTCGCGCCGACGCGGTCGGCCCAGGTCGTCAGCTGGTCGGCGGCCGCGGCGCGAAAGGTGTCCGCCGCGCCGAGCAGGACGCTCTGGCCGTCCCCGACGAGGACCCTGGCGAGCTTGCCGCAGGTCGTGGTCTTGCCGGTGCCGTTGACCCCGACGACGAGGACGACGGCCGGCTTGCCGTCATCGCCGGGCCGCGTCGCGAGGGTGCGGTCCGCGGCCCCGACGACCTGCAGCAGCTCGCCCTCCAGCAGCTCGCGCAGCCCCTGCGGCGTACGGGTGCCCAGGACCTTGACCTTGGTGCGCAGGTTGCCCACGACCTGCTGCGTCGCCGCCACCCCGAGGTCGGCCGTGAGCAAGGTGTCCTCGACCTCTTCCCAGGTGTCGTCGTCGAGGGTGTCGCGCGAGAGCAACGTGAAAAGCCCTCGGCCGAGCGCGCCCTGGCTGCGCGACAGCCGGGAACGCAGGCGCACCAGGCGGCCGGCTCCGGGCGGTGGCTCGTCGAGCAGCAGGACGGGCGAGCCCGGCGTCGCGGCCTCGTCAGACTCGGGGATCTCGACATGGGGCTCCGCCTCGGCCGGCGGCTGCAGCGTCGAGAGCCCGGGCCCGGCGGTGTCCCCGCGCATCCCGGCGTCGTCTCCGACCCCGGTGCTCGGCCGGCCGACGGGTGCACGGCGGGCAGCCGGGCGGTCGAGGCGGCGCCGGCGCACGGGCGCGAGGAGCAGCGCACCCGCGGCGAGCACCGTGAGGACCGCGATGACGACGACCAGGGCGATGATCTCCACGGCGCCGATCCTTTCACTCGGCGCACGGACAGCGCGGTTGGGCGGCACCGGCCGCGGGCGTCAGACGCGGGCTGTCAGCTGCCTGACGGTGCGCGGGGTCAAGGCCGGATGACGGTGATGTGGAACGCGCCGGCCGCGGAGGCGGCGTACGCGACGGCGTCATTGGCGTGGTCCAGGTCGAAGTCGGTGGTCTCGAACTGGTCCAGGTCCAGCAGGCCGCCCCGCACGAGCCAGACCAGGCGCGCAATGGCCTGGCGCGGATACATCCACTGGCCGCGCAGGGTGATGCTGTTCCGCATGATCCACGGGTAGGGCACGGCGAGGTCGTTACCGCCGAGCATCCCGACGCCGCCCATCAGCACGACCCGGCCCCGCTCGCGCACCGTCATGGCCGCGGCGCGCACCGGGGTGGTGCCGGCCGAGGGTGGCAGCAGGTCCAGGACGCAGTCGATCGGGCCCGGCGCGGCCCGCATCATGCGCTCGCGGTCCTGCTGCTCGTCGCCAGTGAGCTCGACGGTCCGCACGCGCCGGCCGAAGCGGCGCTCGAGGTCGGCCAGGACGTGCTGGTTGCGGCCGGGGGCGACCACGCAGCCCGCGCCCATCGCCAGGGCGACCGCGACGCCGGCGCTGCCGAAGTTGCCGGTGGCGCCGCTGACCAGGACCGTCTCGCCGGCCTGCAAGTCCGCGGCGAGCAGTCCGCCGTACGGCACGAGGAGCAGGTTGAGCGCGCACCACCGTCCGGCGTCCGCCGCGTCGATCTCGCCGATCGCGACGGCGTTCTCCGTCGGGAGCAGCACGCGCTCGGCGAACGTGCCGTGCCGGAAGTGTTCCTGCAGGCGCTGGCCTCCCTCGCCCCGGGCGCTCAGCCCCAGCAGCGTGATGTCCGGGGTCATCGCGTCGTCGCGGGAGCGGACCGTCGGGTCGCAGGCGACCCACTCACCGACTGCCAGCCGCGTGGCGTCCGGTCCCACCGCGCGTACCCGGCCGATCGCGCCAGCTCCCGGCACGAGCGGCAGGTCCAACAGGTATTTCCGTTCACCGCGGAAGACCTCGGCGCTGTAGGGCAGGACCGCGGCTGCGACGACGTCGACGACGACCTCACCCGTGCCCAGGACCGGGTCGGGCACGGCCTGCACAGCCAGCGGCTGCCCGAACGTCTCGAGGACTGCTGCCTTCATGTGTCGCTCCTGTCACCGGTAGCTCGCGCTGCTGACCGTAGGAGGAGTCGGGCCATGCGACCAGCGAGAGTCCTGCACTCCTGGTATGCCTGACAGTCATGGATATTGCCCTGACCGGCCTGCGGGTGCTGCGGGAAGTCGTCGACCGGGGAAGCTTCACCGCGGCCGCGGCTGCGCTGGGCTACACGCAGTCCGCGGTGTCTCGGCAGGTTGCCGCTCTGGAGCGGACCACGGGGGCGAGGCTCTTCGACCGCAGGCCCGACGGGGTCCGCCTGACAGCGGCAGGCCTCGTCCTGCTTGGCCACGCGGCGGTCGCGCTCGACGAGGTCGACGCGGCGGAACGGGAGCTACAGGGGCTGGCCTCCGACGGCGGGGTGGTGCGCCTGGGAATGTTCATCAGCGCCGGTGCCGTCGTGGTGCCGCGGGCCCTCGCCGCGCTACGGCGCAGCCGGCCCGACATCGACGTCACGACCCGCGAGGGGACCACCCCGGCGCTGGTCCGCGCCCTGCGCGCGCAGACACTCGACCTGGCCGTCCTGTCATCCCGACCGCCGCACGGCCCGCCCGACGACGAGAGCCCCACGCTGGAGCTGGAGACCCTCGGGGAAGCCGCCCTGCTGTTGGCGGTGCCCGCCACCAGCCCGCTCGCCGGCCGCGACACGGTGCACCTGGCTGAGCTGTCCGAGCAGCGCTGGATCGCCAGCCCGGGCAGCAGCAGCGATCCGCTGTTCGGCGTCTGGCCGGGACTGCCAGGACGCCCGCGGATCAGCCACACCGCCCGCGACTGGCTCACCAAGCTGCACCTGGTCGCGGCCGGCTGCGGCATCACCACCCTCCCCACCAGCCTGGCCGCCGTCGTCCCCGCGGGCGTCCGGCTGCTCACGGTGCACGGTGGCCCCTCGGAGCGACGGCGGATGGTGCTCGCCCACCTGCCCGGCTCACCGGCACAGACCGTCGTGGAACTCGCACGCGCCCTGCACCAGGAGGCCTTCCGCCTGCAACCCTGACGACGCGACGGACGACGCCCGTACGACGACGACGGCGCGGTCGTCCACTGGGGTCGGCGGTAGCGCCTTCGCCTGCTCACCTCGGGTGGGCGCCCCGCCGCGGCTCAGGTGCGCGGAACCCGGCCCATCAGGTGGAACTCCTCGTTCGGCACCAGTCCGCTGGCGTGCGCGAGCCGGTTGGACATCGAAAAGAAGGCGGTGACGGCGCCGACGTCCCAGATGTCGTCGTCGGTGAGCCCGTGCCCGCGCAGCAGCTCGTGGTCGGCGTTGCTGACGGATTGCGGCTGTGTGGACAGCTTTACGGCGTACGCCAGCAGCGCTGCTTGCCGGGGGGTGACCGGTGCCTGGGCGGAGTTGGTGGCGAGGTAGTCGGCGATCAGCGGGTCCCGTGCCCGCACCCGCAGGATGGCGCCGTGCGCGACCACGCAGTAGAGGCAGTCCCAGGCGGCGCTGGTGGCCACGACGATCATCTCGCGCTCGACCTTCGACAGGCCGCTGTCCCGCTCCATGACCGCGTCGTGGTAGGCCAGGAAGGCCCGGAGCTCGTCGGGCCGGTGCGCCAACGCCAGGAAGATGTTGGGCACGAACCCGGTCTTGGCACCGATCTCGAGGATCCGGTCGCGCAGGTCGGTTGGCAGCTCCCGCACGTCGGCGAGCGGGAATCGGCTGATCCTCGCGCCGCCGCTCCGTGTCGATCCCTGCTGCACGTCTGTCGTCATGGCCGCCTTCTCCGGTCTGCTGGCCGCGCCTGCACTGTGGTCGCTCGTGGACGAGGGTCCACCGTCGAGCAGTCCGCTCGCCCCGGCCGCGTCGGACACGGTAGGGTGGTCATGCCCGCGGCACCAGGTCGTGCGGGTCGGTGTTGCCGCCGCAGAGCACGAGTCCGACCCGCTCGGCGGGGGCCGGCCGGTAGGCGCCACTGAGCAGGGCGGCAACGGCGGTGGCTCCGCCGGGTTCGGTGACCAGACGCAGCTGGTCCCAGAGCAGCTGCCGTGCCGCGATGATGCTGCCGTCCTCGACCAGCACGGACTCCACCTCGGCGTCTCGGGCCGCGGCGAGACCCAGCGCGCCGATCCGCCGCGCACCGAGCGAGTCCGCCGCCACGCCGCCGACCTCCACGTCGACCGGGCAGCCGGCCGCGAGGGCGGCGTGCAGCGACGGTGCCAGCGCGGGCTCGACCGCGACGACGCGGGTCCGGCCGGAATACCAGCCGCTGATCCCGCCGATGAGGCCCCCACCGCCGACGGCGACGAGCACGGTGTCGAGCTCCGGTGCCTGCTGCTCGAGCTCCCGGGCGAGTGTGCCCTGGCCGGCCAGCACCTCGGGGGCGTCGTACGCGTGCACGAACAGCTCGCCGCTGTCGGCGACCCTGGCGGCGGCCGCCTCGTAGGCCTGAGCGTAGGCCTGTCCGGCAGCGATCACCCGCGCACCGAGCTCGGCGATGCGCCGCACCTTCACCGGCGGCGCGGTAGACGGGACGAACACTGTCGCCGGCAGGCCGAGCTCGCGGCAGGCGTAGGCCACTGCGAGGCCGGCGTTCCCGCCCGAGGCGGTGACCACTCCGCCCCGCGGACGTCGGCTCAGCAGCAGGTTGAAAACGCCCCGCGGCTTGAAGGATCCGGTGTGCTGCACCGACTCCAGTTTCAGCACGCAGCCGCCGAGCCAGCGACTGCCGCCCCCCGGCCCGTCCGGGCGCAGGCCGCCGGGCTCGACCTGGACCACCGGCGTGCGGCGCACCCAGCCGTCGATCCGCTGGGCGGCCTGCTCGATGTCGTCGCGACCCGTCACGGCGCTGTGGTCGCCCGGGTCCGCTACGCCGAGGCCGGAACGGGCACGTCGTCGCGCTCCCGCAGCCGCTGACTGATGACGGTGGAGACCCCATCCCCGCGCATGGTCACGCCGTAGAGGGTGTCCGCGATCTCCATGGTGCGCTTCTGGTGCGTGATGACGATCAGCTGGGACCTGGCGCGCAACCCCTCGATCGCGGTGAGCAGGCGGCCGAGGTTGACGTCGTCCAAGGCAGCCTCGACCTCGTCCAGGACATAGAACGGCGACGGCCGGGCCCGGAAGATGGCCAACAGCAGGGCGACCGCGGTGAGCGAACGCTCACCGCCGGACAGCAGCGACAGGCGCTTGACCTTCTTGCCCGGCGGCCTGGCCTCGACCTCGACACCGGTGACCGTGAGGTCGTCCGGATCGGTGAGCACCAGTCGGCCCTCACCACCCGGGAAGAGCGCCGCGAACACCTCGGCGAACTCGCGCGCCGTGTCGGTGAAGGCCACGGCGAAGACGTCGTGGATGCGGGCGTCGACGTCCCGCACGATGCCCAGCAGATCCCGTCGGGTCGTCCGCAGGTCGTCCAGCTGCGTGGACAAGAAGGCGTGCCGCTCCTCGAGCGCCGAGAACTCCTCCAGCGCCAGCGGATTCACCCTGCCAAGCAACGCGAGCTGGCGGTCGGCGGCCGCGGCGCGCTTCTCTTGCACCGCCCGGTCGTAAGGGGTCGTCGATCCGCCCTCCCCCTCGCCGGGCACGGGGACGTCGGGGCCGTACTCCGTCAGCAGGGCGCCCACCTCGACGCCGTAGTCCTGTGCTGCCCGCGCCTCGAGCTGCTCCACCCGCAGCCGCTGTTCCGCGCGCGCGACGTCGTCGCGGTGCACGACGTCGCGCAGCGCCTCCGCCGCGGCGGTCAACTCGCGCAGCAGGGCACGGACCGTCAGCAGCTCGGCCTCCCGCGCGGCACGCCCGGCCTGCGCCTCCTCCCGCTCGGCGGCGGCGGCGGCCAGCGCCGTACCCACCAGGGCCAGCGCCTGCGCCGCGACGTCGGCCACCTCGCCGGCCAGGCGCGCCCCGTGGGCGCGGATGGCCCGGCCGCGCTCGACGCGCTCGCGCGCCGCCCGCTCGGTGGCCGCCGCGCGGGTCAGCTGCTCGGCCCGCCCGGCCAGGGCGCGGGCCCGCTCCTCCCCGGTGCGGACCGCCAGCCGGCCCTCGACCTCCTGCGCGCGTACGGCGGTGCAGGCGGCGGCGAGGCGGTCTCGCTCCACGCCGCCGAGCTCCCCCCCGTCCTCGGTGCCGCTGGCCGCGCCGAGCCGATCCTCCAGGGCTGCGAGCCCCTCGAGAGCACCGTCCCTGGCGGCCTCGGCCGCGCGGCGACCACGCTCGAGGCGTTCCGCCTCCCCCGCGGCAGAACGGGCCTGCGTCGACAGCAGGGCCAGCCGCTCGTGCACCGACGCGAGAAGCGCGTCGCTGTCGTGCAGCGCGGCGAGGGCAGCCCGCACCCCCTCCGCCGCGCTGGTGCGGGACACCCGCGCCGGGGCCAGCGCGGCCCGCACTGCCTCAGCGCGTTCGGCCGCCTCCTCGGCCCGCTCGGCGGCCTCCTCGTGTGACGCAGCGGTCTCCAGCACGCTCGGCACGCTGCTCCCCCCGACCGCCCAGTCCCGCCCGACCCGCTCCCCGGCAGCCGTGACCGCCGTGAGCAACGGCTCGGCCGCCAGCAGGATCCGGGCGGCGGGGAGGTCGTCGACGACGACGACGCGGGCGAGCAGCCGCGCGACGGCCGACCCGAGCGCGGGCGGCGCCGTGACGAGGTCCACGGCCCACCGGGCCCCCGCCGGCAGGGCAGGACGGCGCCCGTCCCGCCAGCCGTGGTCACCCGCGCCCGCATCCCCGTCCCGCTCGACCGTTCCGCCCACCAGCAGGCCGGCGCGCCCGACGTCCCCGTCGGCGAGATGCCGCAGCGCCTCGACGGCATCGCCCACGGTCGCGACCGCAACCGCGTCGGCGGCGGCACCGAGCGCGGCTCCGATGGCCTTCTCCTGGCCCTCGGCGACGTGCAGCAACGTCGCCACGGTGCCGAGCACCCCGGGCAGCCCGGCCGACAGGAGCGGTCCGGCGCCGTCCCGGGTGAGGGACAGGGCGAGCGCATCCCGGCGGGCGGTCCAGGTCGCGCGCTCACGCTCCGCCTCCCGCTCCTCCACCAGCAGCGCGGTGAGCCGCTCCTCGGCCGTCGTCAGAGCCGCGGCGGCGAACTCGTGCTGCTCGTCCAGGCCGGTCTCGCCGGCGTCGAGTGCCGGGATTTCCGCCGCCGCACGCCGCACCGCGGCGGCCGCGGACTCCGCGCGGTCGCGCGCTGCCCCGAGCGCCGCGGTGAGCCGGCCGATCTCCTCCTCCGCTGCCGCGGCACGGGAGCGCTGCGCGGAGACCTGCCCGGCGAGCCGGGCAAGCCCCTCGCGGCGGTCCGCCGCGGCCCGGGCAGCGGTGACCACTGCCCGCTCCTCGTGGGCGAGCGCTGCCTCGAGGCTCGCGCGGCGGGCGCTGACCTCGGCGAGCGACGCGCGGTCACCGGCGAGACCGCGAAGCACGTCGGCCTCCTCGGCCCGGACGTCACCGGCCTCGACCTCGAGCTCGGCCGGGTCGCGAGCCGCCCGCGCCTCCTCGGCCGGCGCAGCGAGGTGACGAGCTCGCTCGGCAGCCAGGGAGCCGAGGCCACGGAGCCGCTCCTGCAACGACGAGAGGGCGAACCACGTCTCCTGCGCGCGCGCCACCCGCGGGACGTCGGCGGCCAGCGCGGCGTCGAGCCCCGCCTCCCGCTGCCGGGCCGCATCGAGCTCCGACTCGGCAGCGGCCTGCCGATGCCGGAGTGCCTCCTCATCGCGAACCTCCTGCTCGAGCGCGGCGCGCGCCGCCGTGACGTCGTCGGCGAGCAGGCGCAGCCGGGCGTCGCGCAGGGCGGCTTGGATGCCCGTCGCCCGGCGGGCGACCTCGGCCTGCTTCCCGAGCGGGGTGAGCTGGCGCCGGAGCTCGGCGGTCAGATCGGTGAGCCGGGTCAGGCCGGCCTGCATCGCCTCGAGCTTGCGCAGCGCCTTTTCCTTGCGCTTGCGGTGCTTGAGGACCCCCGCGGCCTCCTCGATGAAGCCGCGCCGCTCCTCGGGCCGCGCGTGCAGCACCGCGTCGAGCTGGCCCTGTCCGACGATGACGTGCAGCTCGCGGCCGATGCCGGTGTCGGAGAGCAGTTCCTGCACGTCGAGCAGCCGGCAGGGTGTCCCGTTGATCGAATACTCCGATTCGCCGCTGCGGTAGAGCAGCCGGCTGACGCTGACCTCGGAGTAGTCGATCGCCAGCGCGCCGTCGCTGTTGTCGATCGTCAGCGTCACCTCGGCTCGCCCGAGCGGTGGCCTGCCCGCTGTCCCGGCGAAGATGACGTCGCTCATGTTCGCGCCGCGCAAGGCCTTCGCGCCCTGCTCGCCCAGCACCCAGGCGATCGCGTCGACGACGTTGGACTTGCCCGACCCGTTGGGGCCGACGACGCAGGTGATGCCCGGCTCGAGCCGCAGGGTGGTGGGTGCGGCGAAGGACTTGAAGCCCTTGACCGTGAGGCTCGACAGGTGCATGGCGAGCCGAGGCTAGTGCTCGTGCAGGGGGCGACCCGCGGCGGTGCCGCGCTCGCCGCCGCGTGTCTGGAGGGCCGCTCAGGTCAGCGCGGGCTCGTGCTCCATGCCCAGCAGCTCCCGGTCGTCGAGGACCAGGGGGGACACCGCCCGGTGCAGCTCCTCGTTGGCCCTGCAG
>JAABUT010004493.1_pt1 | contig 11021 bp, 13 predicted proteins | sample 5559281 | NCBI WGS metagenome assembly JAABUT01 (sample SAMN10711880, study PRJNA513359) | rock metagenome | isolation source: Antarctica rocks | place: Antarctica: Victoria Land, Ricker Hills nord | collected 2016-01-04 | reverse complement strand
ATGAGTTTCAATTCAGATATGACTAATTATGAAATGATTCATCAACGTATTGAAACTAGAAAGATTGATGACATTGTCACTTGAATGAGCGAACTTCTTATCTTCAATCATCAACAATTGAAAAAGATCAAGCAGATCATTGAAGCTCAGATGAACAAGCATAAACGAAACGTCATCTATGAAGTAAATGATCAAGTTTGATTAGTCTTTGAAAATATCAAAATCACTAGATCATGCAAAGATTTGAAAGACAAGCAGCTCAATTTCTATTCAATCACAGTCAAAGTTGAGATCTTCTATCATCTTCAGCTATCTAGAAGCATGAAGCATATACATTCAATGTTCAGCTCAAAGTATCTACAATCTTCATTAAACAATTCTCTATCAGAACAACATTCTGAATTCTTTAGATTGATGATCATTGAAGAGAATGAAGAGCACTGAGAAGTAGAGAATATATTGAACTTCAGACGATATAAAGAAAGACTACAATACAAAGTCAAATGAATTGAGATAAATCATGACAACGAATGATACTATGTCGATAAAGAAAAATTCAATGACTCGAAGAAAGTTCTGAACGAATTTCACAAGCTATACTTGAATAAGTTGCACTAAATTGAAAACACGATGAATTTTTTGCTTTTATTTCTTTTCTATTCATGCAAACATGAATATTCAAAGAAAAGAATAATGTTACAAACATGTCTAAATCAATCAGAGTTCAGATCTAACTTTAATCAATTTGATTAAAGCAAGTCATGATGCTATGTCTAGTTTGAATCTAGCGCACTTCTTCGAGTCATTCTCAGCACTTCTTCTCGTTGTTCAACACTTTTTTCATTCATTTCTTTCATCATTTTTTTAAATAAACACATCTGACATATTACATCACATCTGTATTGAGTTTAACGCAGTCTCAAGTCATTATTTATAGAAGAGCTTGCACTCTTTCTCTTCTGTATTCTTAATGTCTTGTTATAGCTATTTCTAAAGAACAATACATACATATCAGCTTTAAGTCTCTTTGATTGAATGATCTAGACATGATCTCAACAGTCTTTTGCATTGAAGATTAATAGTAGTATCTTCTTATGATCTTCATCATTCTGAGAATTTTGAAATGATCAATAAAAGATTGATCATGAACTTCTTGAATTAACTTCATTTGAAGATGTTCATCGAAGAGAACTCATAGAAGATCACTTTGATATAGTATTTTGTTCTGAACTCGACAATCTTTTAATTTAGTATTTTCGTATTGAGCTTCATCTTTTAATACAACTTCACGAAGTAAAATACAATTCTTATTGATTCTGTTAGCTTTTAGAATCAATTGATAAATTAATTCATCATTCTTTTTCTCTTCTAGATCAATGATTTTCATTCAATTCAATGTGAGAATTGTAGTTCGCTAATAGCAACATCATTCATTCTCGAGACTTCTAGAAACTGAATCGACTCGACGAGTCAATGCATCGACTTTGATGTTTTATTTATCTGAGCGATACATGATTTTGAAGTTGAAATCAACAAGCTTTTGAACTCAGCGCATCTGACATCTACTCAGCTCTTTATTCTTCATTAATGATGTCAGAGCTTGATGATCGATGAACATCTTAATGAGTAACTCAGTCAATTTCAGCTCAGATCATCAATGCTTGAAGACACGAATGATTGCTAGTAGTTTCTTGTCATAGATCTCGTAATTGCACTCAGCGAGACTCAGATTCTTGCTGTAGTAAATCATTGAATGCAATGTTTCTTCATCATCATATTGAGAAAGTATGTCATCGTTGACGTAGTTGAATGAGTCTGTTTCAAGAATAGTCTTTCTATTCTGATCAAAATGACGAAGAATAGAGACTTCAGTCATTCATTTCTTCATATGATCAAAGATTGTTTGACAAGCTTGATCTCATTCAAATATCATTTCTTTTTGAGTTAGTTAAATCAGAAGATGAACAATCTTCAAAAAGTTCTTTATAAAACGTCGATAGAAATTGCAGAAGTTGATGAAGAACTGCATCTGAGTGAGATTTGTAGAAGTAGATCATTCAACTACTGCTTGTACTTTTCTGAGATTCATCTTTAATTCTTCAATGAATAGCAATAGTTTCAGAAAGAAGATCTTCTGAACATGAAACTTACATTTGTTTATATTCATCTGAAGATCAATCTCTTGTAATTTATGTAAAACTAGTCGTACGTGTTTCTTATGTTTCTTCAGTGTTTTGCTGTAGATGATAATGTCATCTAGATAGATCTGACAAAACTGATGAAGATAGTCAAATAGCACGTCGTTCATATAGTGTTGATAGAAAGTCGAGTCGTTGATTAATTTGAAAGACATCACGTGATATTTGTAGAAATCAAAAAAGATAATAAAGATAGTCAAATCTTTGCTTCTTGAATGCATGTGTAGTTTGTTGAAGATGATTATTATATTCAATCGAGTCAGATACTTGCTATCTTGAATACAAGCGAGAGTTTCGTCTATTAAGAGTAGAAGATAGTGATCTCGTTTGATCAAAGCATTGAGCTTTCTATAATTGACGCAGAAACGCAGACTATCATCTTTCTTTTCGATGAATAGTATGAGCGAAGCATATGAGATCGAGCTAAAAGATATAAAGTTCTTATTTAGATGTTTAATCAGATAATTCTTTATCTTTTGAAGCTTGTAATCAGACATATGATAAAGATGACTTCAAGAAGATGTTTTCTCGTTGATCAACTCAATTTTATGATCATAGAGATGATGAGAAGATAGTTGATCAATCATCGCTCGATCAAACACGTCTAGATAGTCATGATATTTCAAAGAAAGCTTAACTTTCATTTCTTTCAAGATCTTTTCATGTGAAAACTCTTGTAGATTTACATCTTTGAATTTATTTCTAGCTGTTTTTAGAAGTTGATCGATTTTCGTGATGATGATCGCGAAAGTAGTCACATTTGATCATTTGACTAGTGATTTATATGTTGCAGTCTCTATCATTGCTATGTTCATTGAATCGAAAGATGAAGTGAAGTTGACTGAACTAGATGATTTCATGATTCTATTGAATGAAGATGACTTCTCGCTGAGTCGAATGATGACAGAAAAGATAAATCTCTTTACTATTTAAGTAAAGATTGAACTCTTCTGTTCTATTGCAATTTTCTTGCTTGAAAAAACAGTTGAATGAGCTTTGATAGAAGCTTTGATATGAGCTTCAAAACTAGAAAATTAAAAATGATCATTTTTCATATCAATAATCATCTTGATCTTGTTCATTCATGTTTTTTCAAGAATCATCTGATGTTGATCTAATCAAGTGATTAGCATAGAAACGAAACGTTTCATATGATTTTAAACAGTTAGATTCAAATAAATTGCATGAGTAATGAGCTTTTTTGCATAATGATCATCGAATCTTCTTATTGATTTGAGCTTGATTAAAGATAAAGATTTGATTTGCAAATGATCACAAACATTCTGCACAATTAATTCATCAATGAATGAATAGTCAGCTGCTTCAGTGTCAATCAATGACTTTAATGAGTAACTAATTTCATTGCTAGATAATACACATTCAGTAATCAAAGATTTTGAAGCAAAAAAATCATTTAAGCTGTTCATTGTTGAAGAAATTAACACATCTTTCATCACATCTTTGATGAAAGTCACTAGTTTTTTGTCTCATTCTTTGATTTCTCTGTAAATAATTTCTTCTCTTCTTTTGACATGATGATCTCATTGAGACAAGAAATAAATGCATGAGATGTTGAAGTACTAGTCTTCAGCTGAAAGCAGTTCTTTGAAAGATGATTTGATACTTTGCAGTTGAAGCAGATGATTGACATTCTTGATCATTCAGATTCAAAAGTGAAAAAAGTAATGAGTTGAACATAGCTAGTAATCAAGACTGATATTAATATCAATGAAGAAATGAAACGTTTTTTTGAAGCTGCTATCAATTTGACTGTTTGTTACTCATCACGTAGCTGATAATTGACTTGTTGTTTGTTATTCACATCTTGAAGAAAGATCTTGAGCTTATTAAGTGAGCTAAACTCTATGAGACAAACTGATAACACATTCTGAAGATGATTATTGATTTTATTCTGAATGTCGTTCAGCAGAATGATATTGTTGTAGTTCAGAAAGCTGAATATTCTAGTGAATTCTGAATAAAAGAAGCTGAAGAGCTTGTTGAGCTGCTTCAGAGCAACGTATTGTTGAAATCATGTCTAGAATCTAATCATACTGCAGCGAGATAGTGCGTAGCTGAATAGAATGTTTGATCAATAGAGATAGCTTTAACTAGAAAACTAAGAATACAGAAGAAAGAAGACAGTTTCGAGCTGTATCTATAGTAGAGCGAACAAAGAAACGAAGTAGTTGATTTGCTAGAACTCAAATAGATGAAATGTTTCAGCATATTTCGATTCGAAACATCATTGTTTCTTGTTCACATATTGAAATCTCTAGAATCTATTGACTAGATTTTATTCAATGTCAACACACTTCATAACATGTATTTGCAATGACACTTTCAAATCAGATTCTAATCTTCATAAATTTCTTTCAGATGTTTCAATAACTCTGATAGTGATTGATAGAATGAGAAAGCATCAACATGATGCTTTGCATAAATTTGCTGATCAACATCATCTTCTAGTCTGAAAATCACATAGACAATACAAATCTTTTCAATAAAATAATGATTCACATTGACATCGAGCTTGTCAGCTATTTTGATATTTCATGTCTTTCAGATAGAATCATCTATTTCAATGAAAATGAATGAATTCGAAAGCTTGATGAACTTGTGATGATTATTTTCATTATCAAATAGAGTGAATGACTCTTGTGAGCTTCAAGAACATTGATCAACTTCAGAGATTAATGAAGTCTCTTTTTGATTGACTTGATGCTCGACTGACTGAGTCTCTTGATAAGACATAAATTGATCAGCTTGATGTTGTTTTGCTCTGAAGTTCAATCGCTCATCTTGTAGCTGATGAATCTTTTTCTCTAGCTCATCATTCTTATCAAAAGCAACTTCTAGTTATTTCGCTTTCTTTTTGTGATCTTCTTGTATGAAAAGTCAGTGTTCATTGAGTTGTAGAGTCAAATCATGCTAACTTCGAAGCTCATTCAGCATATTGATGACTTCATTGAATTGATTGCTGATTCAATGAAACAGTTGTTCTTTGATGTTTATGTTTCATGCAATGACAGCTTTCTCAACTTCGACTGAAGCATTGATGAGTAGAAGTGAAACTCTTCTATTGATAGTACTTTTGAGCAGATGATTTGTTCAAAGTTCAACTGACTCAACGTCGTGTATCATAATGAGAGAAGATAAAAGTTGTTGAGATAAGAATAAATGTTTTTTGATGAGTGAAAATTCAAAGAATCTTTTGTGAATTTCAAATAATAATTGAGTGCTTTATTCAAAGAATTTCTTGCAAATAGATTAATGAAAATGAGTGTAAAATTGAAGAATTTCTTGCAATTTAAAATGATGATGCAAATTTGAAGAATTTCTTGCAAATTTTTCTTACTGAATAGATTGTTTCATATCATTTATTCATCAATAGCAGAGTAGTAAATGATGAGCATTTATTTAATGTTAGAAATCAGCATAAAGCGAGTCAATATGAGTGTCATTTAACTAAAAGATAAATGCTAAGAAAGAAAGATAGCTACAGAAAAGAAGTTGATTACATATGTATGTTTCTCAGTCAACGCTAGACTCAATAAAGATTAATCAAGATGACAAAGTGAGAATAAATCTGACAAGACTAGAAGATTGAGTCTGACAAGATTAAAATCATGACAGAAAAAACACTTAAATGAGAATCTTTTCAGATTGCAATGATCGCTTTCGTCTCAGATCACAGACTTTCTTAAGATTCAAAATAATTCAATGCAGATCTTAATCTGTCACTTGTCATTGAATTTAAAGAACAGCTTGTTGAACATCTAGAAGTCATGAAGATCACATCATTGAAGTTTGTCAATGCTTTGTTAAATACAAAGAATTAGATTTTTCTGCTTCAGATTCAGATGTTTGTTTTTTGATTGAATAGTTAAAGTGAACATTTTAGATTGCATGCAAAATGAGTTGCAAAGTTCTTTATATAAATAGTGATGCTGAAAATAAACTCACATTGCAAATATTTTCTGAAGTGATATTTTTCTTTCTTCTTTCACTTAGCTCTCTGAATGACATTCTATACATCATGATATCAATGACATTCTGCATCTAACAATCTCAAGTTGATTGAGATCAACTTGAAACTTTACACTAAAAGTTTAATTTTAATGACTATTAGTTGATCATGATCAACTAGAAGTTGCACATTGAAAATTCAATTAATCAAACAGTCATTTATGTTCAAATCTTGTCAAATACAACAAAGAAATCAATTAGTGATGTTTCAATATATGTTAATTTTGTGTTGAAAGATTGATTCAATCATTATCATGTGCAAAGCATTTTAATTTGATTGCAAATGACATCTGTTTTGCTTATATGTTATAATAATCAGTTGATCAAGAAGTAGAAAATGAAGTTGTATAAATATGAAAAGAATGACATGAATATCATGCACAGCAAATTTAAGACAAATAAATTCTAAATCGTGAAATTCAAAGTTGTTGATATAATCTCGAAGAATTTCTGACTCAGAAATGATAAAAAATCATCATTTCATCACTCTTTTTAAGTTTCAACAAGTTATATTGATTGATGATGATAATGATTTGATTTATTTCAATCTGAGTCACATTTCACATTTCTTAATAAGATTTACATCATCAATCTCATATATATCAGATTGAAAAAGTTGAACTAGTTTTACAGCAAATCATGCATGCATTCAGATTTAAGTTGATCGCAACTGACTTGAAGATCATCATCATTCACTTCTTTTTGCAACATCAAATTCACTCACTTTTCATCTTTCAATTTCTTTCAATTTTTATAACTTCTTCTTTGCATGATTTTTGCATCTTCATTCTGATCGCAAGCTGTTGCTTCAAGTTATGAAAGCTGAGATTAATTAAAATATTTGTAAATACTTCATCTTACTACTATTATGCTGCTTAAGTCTGAGATTCAAATGAGTAAAAATGATGATGATCAATTGAATAAGATGAGTTCAAAATATCAAACTGATCTCAATCAACTTAGATTTTATTTGAATGAATTAACTTCAATTTGATTATCTTAACTTAATTTCAAGATTAAACAAATCATTTTTTCAAAAAAGCATCAAGCTGATCTTGATTAACTTAGATCAGATTTCAACAAGATAGCATAGACGTGATTTTTTCAAGCTTGACATTGTTAGAAAGTTAAACAACTCATTCTTCAAAAAGAGCATTAAGCTGACTTAAGTTAATTTAAATTCTATCTATTCTTACAATGATTGATGAAGATGAATATGCAAACGATGATTATGATGATTCTGATGATGACATTGACTCAATGAATAACTTTGAAGACAGTGAAAATTCAACAGATGAGCATGAGAATGATTCAAAGAATTTAGAAGATGAAAAAGATGCTATCATGAATAATCTTTCATTCAATCAATCAAAAAATAATGAATTAGTCAAGATAAATCTTTCTTCAAGAAAGAAGAGCAACAACACAATCAAGTTCTGTTATGATTCTAATCTTTATTTATTCTTCATTTAGTCTTTGTCTGATTTCATTCTAATCGAGTCTAGCAAGAATCTGATCTATAAATGATGTCATGAAGACTCTGCATCATATGTATAAGATGTTAACTCAATCGAGTTTAACACAGAGCTGAGAAACATACATATAAGTTGAGTTCTTTTCTGTAGATACTTTTCTTTCTTAGCATTTATCTATTAGTTAAATGACATTTCTATGACTCATTCTAGATCGATCTTTAACAGTAAATAAATGTTCAACAACTACTCTGCTATCAACATGTAAATGATACAAAATAATCTACTTTGTTCATTCAGAAAATTTGCAAGAAATTCTTTGAATTACTTTTATTAAAATACATCTTCAAAATTACTCAAATTTATCAAATCAATCATTCAATTCTACTACAATCAAATTTATTTTTATTTCTTTTACAATGATACACAACTCTGAATCAATTGAATCATGAACAGCTCATCTGCTTAGAAACACTGCTAATAAATGAGTTTTTCTTATCTCTGTCGATGCTTCAGCGAAATCTCAGAATGTCGTTATTTCATGAAACATCAACATGAATCAACAACTTCGTTAATGAACTATTGATCAGTCAGATGAGATCATCAAGATGCTGATCGAGCTAAGAGATCAACAAAACATGACTTTGAAACTCAACAAGTAATGAATCAATGTTCAAGTTAATCACATCAAGAGACTTGATGAGCTAAAGAACAATCAAATGACAATAAACATTCAAGAAGAAACTATTATTGATCTACAAAAGAAAGTCTTGAGTTTAAAAAAAAGACAGCGTTCAGCGAATCAATCTCAATCTCATCAATTTACAAAATCTTTACTTCATCAATTTATTGAGAATCATACTTGATGTGAATCATTCACTCTATTCAATAATGATCATCACAAGTTCTTCAAGTTTTTGAATTCATTTATATTTATTGATGAAGATGAATCAACATGAGACAGCTGAAGAGTCAAGATAAATGACAAGCTTCAGACTAATGTTGATCACTTCAATAATGAAAATATCTGTATTATTTATGTGATATCTAGATTAGAAGATGATGCTGCTGAGCACATCTTCGCTTGATGTTGACATGATGCTTTGCATTCATACATCTTGATCGACAAGCTATTTGAGCATCTGAAAGAAATATACAATGAACTGAATAGAAATCAAAAGTGTCATTGCAAGTACAATGCTCTGAAATAAACAGACAAGTCTTTCAATGTTTTCTACTTTGACTTTATGAAGTTATTCAACTATTTAGACTACAACGATTGCACTCTGATGAACAATTTTCAGAATAAAATCAATAATCGCTTGCAGAATGCTTTATCAATCTGTTCAGAGAATTTTACTTTGCTCACTCGCTTAAAAATCTTTCTTCAAGATGTGAATAATAAACAGTGAGTCAACTATCAGTTACGCAGTCAGCTTTGCATTGTCATCATCAAAGTCACTGTCATATCTGATAAATGTATTGCTACTTCATTGTCAGCAATGATGATTTCAATAATTGAATATGTCAAGTCAACTATCTTTTCTATCTTTGAATTAGTCAGATCATTTATCATTTGCTATATCTGCAAGATCTCAGATTATTTATTCAAGAATTGCTTTCAGAACAAGATTAACATTTCAACATTTCATGAATTCATTCTTCATTTACATGAAATCATCATTTCAAAGAATAAAGAGAATGAGAAAATGTCTTCTTTTTCAAAGAATAGCAAGATAAAAAACTAGAGACTTTCATCAAAGACGCAGTGAAAGATGTGTTAATTTTTTCAATGATAAACATGTCAGATGATTCTTTTGCTTCTGAATCTTTAACTATTGAATGTGTACTTTCTAGCAATGAAATTAGTTACTCATTGAAGTCATTGATTGACATCAAAGCTGCTGACTATTCATTCATTGATGAAGTGATCGCGCAGATTGTTTGTGATCAGTTGCAAATCAAGTCTTTGACTTTGAGTAAAGCGAAGTCAATTCAAGAATTTGATGATCATTATGTTAAGAAACTTATTATTCATGTCATTTATTCAAATCTGAATGTTCAAGATTATATGATTAACATGACTTTTATGTTGATCACTCGATTAGATCAACATCAAATGATTCTTGAAAAAACATGAATGAACAAAATCAATCTAGTAATAAATATGCAAATTGATTCTCTTTGATTTTCAAATTTCATCTCTAGTCAGAAACTGATTATTCTACTCTCAAGTCATAAAACGATCACGAAACAGAAAAGCTTGACTTCTACTCATATACTAAAGAGATCATTCACTTTCGCTATTTTTCAACTTCGTCAGAAATCACTCTCTTTCGATCAATCAAAAGAGAAGTTCATTAAATTGATTAAACAGTCAAAATTGTTCAAAGCAATTTCGTTTAATGTCAATTTTAAATTAATGTTCAGTCTGAAATCAACTTTCAGTTCAATTCACATATTCATGATAGAAACAATTGTTTATAGAATGTTAATCAAATGATCAGATGTCAAGATCTTTGCTGTTATTGTCTTGAAAATCAATTAACTCATAATTACAGTTGAAAACAAGTTTGAAGAAGTGAATCTACATGAGCTTTCACACGTCAAGATTCTCAAGCAAGTCAAAGTCAAGCTTCTCTCTGAATATCACAACTATCTAAACATGTTCAATCAAACAATAATTAATCAGCTATCATCTCATCATTTCTATGATCACAAGATTGAATTGATCAACAAGAAAATATTCTTTTGAAGCAGACTGTATCAGATGTTCAATCACAAGTTTCAAAAAATAAAGAAGTATCTGATTAAACATCTGAACAAAGAATTTATTTTCTTTAGCTTCACTTCATACATCTTGCTCATTTTATTCATTGAAAAGAAAGACGATAGTCTGCATTTCTGCATTGATTATAAAAAGTTTAATGCTTTAATCAAATGAAATCACTATTCTTTGTCATTGATTGACGAGATTCTCGCTCAAATACAAGAAAGCAAATATTTGATTTAATTGAACATCATTGTCACATTCAATAAACTGTGAATGCATTCAGATAGCAAAGATTTGACTATCTTTATCACTTTCTTTAATTCATACAAATATCATGTAATGCTTTTTGAATTAATCAACGAATCAATGTTTTATCAACACTATATGAACGATGTGCTGTTTGAATATCTTCATCAGTTTTGTCAGATCTATTTAGGGTTAGGGTTAGGGTTAGGGTTAGGGTTAGGGTTAGGGTTAGGGTTAGGGTTAGGGTTAGGGTTAGGGTTAGGGTTAGGGTTAGGGTTAGGGTTAGGGTTAGGGTTAGGGTTA
>JAABUT010004492.1_pt1 | contig 11024 bp, 12 predicted proteins | sample 5559281 | NCBI WGS metagenome assembly JAABUT01 (sample SAMN10711880, study PRJNA513359) | rock metagenome | isolation source: Antarctica rocks | place: Antarctica: Victoria Land, Ricker Hills nord | collected 2016-01-04 | reverse complement strand
CATCGTGGTCGGTGATCGGCACCCAACTCGGCATCTCACGCCAAGCCGCACAACAGCGATTCACCCGCGCATCGGTAGATGAGTCAACGAAGCTACCTACGCGCGCATCTTGACATGAGTCACCGGGGCATCTTGACGCGTGGCAAGCCGGCGGCCCGACGACCCGCGAAATCGCGTCTCGCTTTCTGAGCTGGGCAATTCGTAGTCGATTGGTCCGCACTGACCTCAGGATGACTGCACACCGCCGTGGCACCAGCCCGAAGCTCAGCGCGGAGGCGCAAGACGATGCCGTCCAACGCGTCGTGCACTCCGACGAGCTCAGCCCTCGCGACCGAGCGGCCGCCACTCTTGTCATCGTCTTTGCGCAACAGGTCGAGGACGTCGTTCGCCTGACGTGGGACGACGTCACAGTGACTGACGAGACGGTGTCCATCCGACTCGGTGCCAGCGACATTACGCTTCCACCACCGCTGGACGAGTCCCTCCGCCAGCTACTCGCGATGCCCGGCCACGACCAGACCGCAGCTCACCCGAACAGCAACTGGGTCTTTCGCGGCCACTCCCCCGGTCAGCACATCGCCGCTGGGCATCTGCGGATCCGGCTGCAGTCCGTCTTCAGCACCCGCGCTGCGCGGCTTGGCACTCTCCACGAGCTCACCAGACAAGCGCCCGTCGCCATCCTCGCCGAGACGCTGGGCTACTCACCCGCAACGATCGAGCGCCACGCCGCCGGCTCGGCGGCGACCTACGCCCAATATGTGGCCACTATCGAGCATCTGCGGGACGGCGGCTTGCCAGCATGACGCCGGCACTTAGTTGCGGTCGCCTCATTGTCTGCACCATCTACGGTGGCCGACGCAAACTGCGGATCACTCAACGATCTCGACGGGTACCACTGGCGGCCCGTCGTGCAACAGCTCAGCCAATCGATCGGCGAGATCACGCGGTGCTAATGCTTCATCGGTCGCATTCAACTCTTCGAGCGTCCACCAGTGGTGCTCGAGAACGTAGTGACGCTCCTCGTCGGTGAAGCCGCGTGTGTCGACGGCGTCGTCTTCTGTGCGACCCAAGAACCAGCGCTCACGCGTCCTGCGGAACGCCGCGCCAACTGAACTGGTGACGACGCCGCCAGACCTCCGGTCCGAGGATGACGCCGGTCAAGCCCGTCTCTTCGACGATCTCGCGCGCCGCTGCGGCGGTCACCGATTCGCCAAGCTCGATCCGCCCTCCGACCGGGAACCAGAAACCAGCCCCATCGTCATCTTCGGCACGGAAAAGCAGCAGGCGGTCGTGACGATCGAGGAGGAGCACCCGCACACGGTGACTCACTTCCGACTCCATGCGGGCATTTTGGCATGGGCGCGCCCGGACTGGCCCAACTGCGGCAGGATGCCGTCGTGACCACTCCCCGTGACGCGCTACCTTCCGTGCTGCCGACGCTCAAGTTCTCGCCGGTCGTCCTGCGTCAGTTCCGGGGGACCGACGCTCCGGTCGTCCGCGAGGCGTCGTCCGACCCGTTGATTCCACTGATCACAACGGTTCCGACGACGCCGACCGACAGCGAACTGCTGGCCTACCTCGACCGCCAGCACTCGCGGCTACCTGAGGGGACCGGCTATTCGTTCGCCATCGCGGACGGTGAGACCGACGCGGCCGTCGGCCAAATCGGTTTGTGGCTTCGTGACCTCACGTTCGGGCGCGTGAGCGTCGGCTATTGGGTGACGCCCTCAGCCCGCAGGCGTGGGTTCGCGACCGCTGCGATTGCTTGCGCGACCGACTGGGCCCTGTCGCTGCCAGGGGTAACCCGCGTGGAACTTTATGTCGAACCTTGGAACGAGGGTTCCTGGCGGGCTGCGGAGGCTGCAGGGTTCCTCCGTGAGGGTCTTATGCGATCCTGGCAATTCGTCGGTGCTACCCGCCGAGACATGTACATGTACTCCCGCGTTGCCGGCGCGTAGAGGACCGACAATCGTTCTCAAGACAGCGAGCTCGGACGCTACTCCCGGTCCAGCAACATCTGTCCCTGCCAGTTAGTGCCCGGGGGTTGTTTCCGCAGGTCAGAGCCAGTTTCACAACAGATGGGAAACTCGCTCACTGGTTGTTGCAGAAGCGCACGGACATGCCGAGTTGCGGATGTTCCCGGCGAACGCACTGATCTGCCGATGAGCGGTTGCGTCGGGAGCGGTCGACGACCGCGCGGCCGACGGATCGACGAGGACGGACAGTTCTCGCGCGTTCCTACCGCCTCCTGTGACCCGGCTGTTGCTACCCAGTGCGTCTCCGGCGCGGTGGTCCGTGAGGCCGCCTGCTCCGACGCGGAGTTCGATGAACTCAAGAAGGCCTTGACTGAGGTTCGCTACCGCCACCGCTGTCCCGACGCGGCTGTTGACGCCTCCGGACGCTGCAACTTGACGCAACCCGAGGTCGTGACGGGCGAGCTCAACCGGCCGAATCGGTCGTCAGTGCTCTGCGTGTCACGCAAGCGCCGACGAACCCGACAAGACTGTCGGGTCACTGTCCGAGAGGGCGGTAGCGGAGGAGTACGACGCCGTTTCTGAATCGGCGCTCATCGAGGAGTTCGAGGTCGGCGCGTATGTCGGTCGACAGCCCTGGCTTGCCCCCGCCGACGAGCGTGGGCCAGACGAACAGCTGACACTCGTCGACCAGCCCGGCCTTGAAAGCCTGTGCCGCGAGGTTGGCACCTCCTACGGTGAGATCGCTGCCGACCGTCGCCTTCAGTTGGCGTATCGCGGCGGGGTCGAATTGGCGTTCGAGTCGGGTGTCGGCGGTTGACACCGCGGCGAGGGTCGTGGAGTAGACGACTTTGTTCGCCGCCTTCCAGGCGCTGGCGAAGTCTGCCATGAGCTCGGACTGGGCGGCCAGACCGGTATTGGTTTCCCAGACCGCCATCGCTTCGTACAGGCGCCGTCCGTAGAGGAACGTGCCGACGGATCGCAGGAGGTTGGTGGTGAACGCGAATACCTCGTCGTCGGGTGGGAACCAGTCGAAGGCGCCGCGCTCGTCCTCGATGTAGCCGTCAAGCGACATGTTGGTCACGTAGATCAGCTTGGCCATGCTCCTACCTTTCGATGATCAGCTGCAAGGACCTGGAGATTCGTCAACGTGGCGTCCAGCTTGGTGAACGCCTGGCGCCAACCCTCCTCGCTGGGGTGTGTCAGGTGCTCGGGCAGCCACTGGCGGATCTCCAGTCGCGTCCGCCCGTCGGCTTCGTCGTGGAACTCGACCCGCAACCTCGTCTCGAACGGCTCGATGCCCTCCTGCAGCCGGCCACTGACGTGCATGACGCCTTCGAGCAGTTCGCCGTCAGCGATGTCTAGAAGGTCGACATGGATGTGCACGCGAAGGCCGGCGTCGGCTGCATTGACTTCCGTCCACCGTTGATAGCCGCCGGGGCGAACGTCGAACTCAATCTCGTCGCGTGGCAGGGAGTTGCCGGTCGGGCCCCACCACGCCGCCAGGTGGTCGGGGTCGATGAAGGCTCGGTAGACGAGCTCCCGTGGCGCGTCGAACACGCGAGAAATGACGAGCTGCGGAGTTTCGGTGTTCATTCGAGCTCCCGGGTGTCGTCGGCCATCTGGTCCGTTGCCCGTCCGGCGGCCTGTACCGCGGCAAGGTGGGCATCGAGGCGGGTGAGGGACGAGTCCCAGAACCGCCGGTAGTGCTCGATCCAGTCGGCCGCCTGGCGCAGCGGGGCAGCCTCGAGGCGGCTCTCGCGCCACTTGCCCGACCGCGACCGCGAGATGAGCGCGGCGCGTTCGAGCACCTGCAGGTGCCGTGACACCGCTGGCATCGAGATGGACAGAGGGGCGGTGAGCTCGGTGACCGTGGCGTCGCGTTCGGCCAGCTCGGCGAGAATTGCCCGTCGAGTTGGGTCGGCGAGCGCGGAAAATACCGCGCTGAGCTGGTCGGTGCCAGCCATCCGAAGCCCCTTTCACTTAACGACCATGTTAAGTGTATTGGGACGTGAGTGATGTTGTCAACGGGACGGGTTCGTCCGGGTCGGTTCGGCACCCGCCGCCAGCGCTGACCTACTGCCGAACAACCTGCGGCAAGGTGGTATCCGCTTCTGCCGCTGAGGGTTCTCCTGCCGAGAGGCGGACGTCTCTCACAAGCCGGGTCGCAGAAGCTCGACGTTCTGTTGGCGCATGTCGAAAGGACACACCGCGCGCATCCAGCCGGCGCACGTCGACGCGCCCGCCCGGAAGTCTGTAGCGATTTGCTGCGGGTCGGGACATGCTCGTGGGCTGCGCCATACCGGGTGCAGGGGATACGAGGTCGCAAGATGCAGCGGATCGCGTCGTACCGCAGTTCGAGGCGGCGCAGCACACGACGTGGCGACTCCGGGGAGCTGTTCCGCGTCGGGCCGTCACTGCGGCCGATGGTGGTCCTCGTCGATGCCGAGCTGATCGACGTACCCGCGACGGGCCCGGACACGCGCAGCCGCAGCCAGGAGTTACTTGCCGAGCTCCTGGGCCTCGAGACCTTTGTTGTCCACCGGTATGCCGATGCGGGTCCCCCGGCGGGCACCCCGACGGTCACGGAGGGCGCCTGCCGGGTCTTCCCCGGCTGGGCGGTTGTCGCGGACAAGCGCGACGGGGTCTGGGGGGTCGTTTCCGGCACTGGTGATCGCTGGACGCAGTCGGGGGTCATGGGCAACGCGGTCGAAGTCGCAGAGGGTGACACGCGCACAGGTGCGTACGCGGATCTGCATCCGTCGGAGTCCGCGGCGCGGCGCGCGGCCGACGGTCTGGCCGCGCAGGTCGCTGGTCAGGCACTGGAGGCGGACGTCTTCGTCACCGAACGGCCCTATCTGCACCAAGCGACGTGGCGCGTCGCCGGTGACACAACCGTGTGCAGCGTCGATGGTGCGCTCGCGCTCATCGGCCTGTATTTGCGAACGCAGGGACTGTTCCACATCGCAAGGAGCTACACGTTCAACCGCGGGCTGTTCACATGGGTGGCGGCGCGGGAGCTGCTTCCGAGCGCGTGGCGGTGGTTCAGCGCCACCGCCCACTCCGGGTCGGCGTCGGGTGATGAAAGGCTCATGATCCTATCGGGGTCGCTCCTGCAGCGGTTCGAGCGGGCGCTCATTGGCCGCGATGCGATCCACGTCGCGCTGAACCAGCCGCAGGACAACGACGTTCGCGACGACGCGTTGACGGCGCTGGACGACGTCAGCTACCGACTGATGGGGGCGTTCGACGTGCTGGCACGGGTCGCGCACCGGGTATGCGGCTTGTCGAGCAAGGAGCGAAACGCAGGTTGGCAAAACGCCGGCTGGCTCGCCGCGCTCGCCGCTGTCGCACCCGATCTGGCAGAGATCCTGAACCCCGGCAAGCGCGGGGTTAAGGTTCTGACAGTCGTGCGGATGCTACGGAACACGATCCACGGCGAGGCGCTCCAGGGCCCGCACGTCCAAATGTCCGGGAAGCCGGATCGCTCGCTCGTGGGCCTCAACCGCGACGACGAGGCCGAGATCCTTGAGGCGATGGATGCGCTCGGCGGACGTGCCCGGTGGGGGGTCGAGGAACTGCTTCCCGGACGCGTGCACATCGACCCCGGCGTTCTGGTAGAGGCGCTCTTCGCCGAGGTGATTCCTCTGTTGAACGAGCTGATGGACAGGACCCCGGTCGAGTCCCTGCCGGACGCAGGCCTGACGCCGGCTGATGCGGTCCCACCCGCTGATGCGACGGGCCCTTTCAGCGAGCCCTGCCGATTCAGCATTCGTAAGCAATATGGCTTCTGATCCGGGAGCGGCTGCGCTCCCTGCGTGACTGGCGTGCCCCCAGCCAGTCGAGTGCCACGTGCCCGACGCCTATGGCTTGGCGCGCGAGAACGGTAGGGCCCTCAGCTGCGTCTCCGTACGGAGCGATCCGGACCGTCCGCTCATGCCGCGATCCGGGCGCTCCGCTCCCCCGCTACTCCCGCCTCATCAACTCCCGTCCCTGCCAGTTGATTTCCTCGGAGAGATCAGCTCGTCGGGACCAGCTCGACGGTCGACTATCCCCAGCCATACTCGCGGCCTCCGCGACGTCGACCGCCTGACCATGGCCGAGGTCACCACCAAAACCGACAGCACACACACGTTCTGAGGATGATTCGAGCGACGGTGTTTTTGGAATTCTCCATAGTCCTGGAGTAGAGATCGACGGCGAGCCGAGGACATCGGCTGTTGCAGTTGCTCTGCCCACCTGCGCTGGGTGAGGGCGGCCGCAGCGTCTACCTCGTTGTCACGGCGGCTGACCTCCCACCACTGCCACAGTGAACGTGGGATTACCGCGATGAGGGCCAGGGCGATCGCGAGCCAGGTGAGCCACTGGGCCCCGGGCGGGCAGAGATGAACGGCGGCCACAAGGCCTGTGACGAACCCGAGCGGGATGAGACGTTTCGACTGCATAGGTAACTCCGGGAGTAGACGACCGAACTACCTGTGACCGTCACCCAGAATCTCTGCGGGTGGTGGGATCGAGCGCGAGTCGCGGGCCACGGCATCTTGCCTGACCTATTAATTCGCAGCCCTCGCCGAGACCAAATACATCATCAGCGCGAAAACTAGGGGGACGCACCGGATGTCCGTGCCCTTCTACCCATTAGCTTTCGTTGGATCGGACCGGTCCTATTGCCAGGGGAAAGATTCGACGCTGAGTGCCCGGCGGGACAGGGGTGCCCTCTTAGATCCACGGTTCGACCGTCCATGCTTCGGTTCGCGTACGTTTAGTGCGTTCACCTGCGACGATGGAGGTAGCGATGGCAGCGAAGTTCGAGATCTACGAGGATTCCCGCGGCGAGTGGCGTTTCCGCTTGAAGGCCGGCAACGGGGAGATCGTGGCCACCGGCGAGGGGTACTCCAACCGGGCCGGCGCGATCCGCGGCACCGAAGCGGTCAAGCGTGCGGCCGCGGAGGCACCTACGCCCGACGGACCTGCATTGTTTCGGCCCGGTGATCCTGGGGAACAGTTGCCAGGGTGCTAAGCACCCAGCACGACGAACGCCGCATTCCTATGTCAGCGCTGCGGCGTTCGTCCACCTTCGGGCATGTGCGGCGGCCGCCGGCGGTGGGAGGATTCGCAGGTGGGCACCGGGACCGGTCGTGGTTGAGCGGTCGACCGTGCGCACAATCGCCGGTCAGGACTTCAAGGTGACCACACCGGGCCGGGTGTTCTACCCGGCCACCGGCACCACCAAGACCGACGTCATCGACTACTACCTCGCGGTGGCGGGCGTGATGTTGCCGCACCTGGTCGGCCGGCCGGCGACCCGGAAGCGCTGGACTGACGGTGTCGGCGGGCCGGAGTTCTTCGCCAAGGAGATCGAGCAGGGCACCCCGGCCTGGATGCATCGGGTGCAGATCGTCCACGGTTCGGGGCCGAAGTTCTACCCGATCATCGACTCACCCGCCGGGTTGGGTTGGCTGGGCCAGGTCGGCGCCCTGGAGCTGCACGTGCCGCAGTGGCGGATCCCGCCCGCGACCGGGGCCCTCCGGGGTCACGTCGACATCGACGGAACGGCACCCGGACCGGGTGGTGTTCGACCTGGACCCCGGCCCTGGCGCAGGCCTCGCCGAATGCGCACGGGTCGCGCTGTACCTGCGGGAACGCCTCGACGGCCTGGGCGAGCGGACCGTGCCGGTCACGTCTGGCTCGAAGGGTTTGCACCTGTACGTGCCGATGGACGCCGAGATCACCTCCGGCCAGGCATCGGAGTGGGCTCGCCTGGTCGCCGAGCAGGTCGAGAAAGCCATGCCCGAGCTGGTGGTGTCCCGGATGGCGAAGACACTGCGACGGAACAAGGTGTTGATCGACTGGTCGCAGAACAACGGCAAGAAAACCACCATCGCCCCGTACTCGATGCGCGGGCGTGACCACCGGCCGGCCCGGCAATCCTCCGGTGCGTCACAGCTCGAAGAGGGCTTCCACCGCGCGTACGGGAGCCGGGCGGCGTGCGCCTCGGTGACCGCCACCGACCGCCGCACCGGTGGCAGCAGCAGATCGCCGAACAGTTCGCGGGCGAGGTCGATGGCTTCGGCGTAGGCGCGGCCGCTGGCCGGGACGGCACACGGCAGGATCCCGACCAGCCGTAGTGGTCGTTCGTGGCCGTCGGCGATATCGGTCACGTAGTCCTGCAGGGAGATCGTGTTGCGCAGTTCCTTCAACCCGGCCTGGGTGGCGCCGACGATTGAGGTGGCGGCGATCGTGCAGGCCAGGGTTGGGATCTCGGTACCGGCCCGGCAGTCCAGCAGGATCACGTCGTAGCGGTCCTCCACTGCGTCCAGGGCGCGGCGCTTGGCAGTAACTTGGCGTGTCGTGCTGGCCGTTGCCACCGGCCGGACGGGGATGATCGGTCGGACGGCTGGTCGACCGAGGGCGGTGTGCGCTGGTGGCGGAGCTCGAGAAGCGCATGTCGGTTCTGGGCCCGTATATCCATGACGGCGTTCCGTTGGTTGATGCGGCTGCGGCGGCCGGGGTTCCGTTGCGGACGGCCTTTCGCTGGTTGGCGGCTTACCGCGCGGGGGCGCCGCCGGACTGAGCCGCTCCCCGCGTGATCGCGGGGGCCGGCGGATGCCGCGGGAGATGTTGGAGCTGATCGAGGGGTTGGCGTTGCGTCGGCCGCCGCCTCTATCGGCGGAGATCTACCGGTCAGTGGTGGACATTGCGGAGAAGCGGACGACTGGAACCGGGCACCTTCTGACACCGGGGCGGTCATGGTCAGGGACCGTAGTCCCTCAGGACAGCACGGGGAACTTCTCGGCGAGGCCGCCGAGGCTACGGTGCTCCGCCACGGTCAGCTCTGAGCGGCCGGTGGCTGCTGCCAGGAATCGTGGATCGTCCCATCCGAGCTCTGACGGCGGAGTGTCGCCGAGGAGGTCGAGGAGCACTGGCCGGATGAGTTGTTGCGCGGCGGCGGTCGTCCATGCTGAACGCCTCATGGTGATCGCGACGTCGAGACCGTGCGCGGCAACGGAAATGACACGGGTGCAAAGCCATTCGCCGAAGAGCATCGGACCCACCGCTCGTATCTGCACCACCCGATCCATGCCCATGCTGGCCGCGGTGTCGGTTGCGCGTCGAAGTGCGCCGGTGAAGCACTCTGCAACCGACGTTGTCGCCAGAATGCGGGCGGCGGCAGCCTGCGTCTGTCGAACGTTTCGGTCGCGGTATTCAGGTGTGTCTCGCTCGGGGCGCCGGTAGTAGTCGGCGGCGTCATGAAGATCCTCGCCCGGATCACTCTCGGTCATGTCGCCGATGTGGATGCTTCCGGCGGTGTGGACCACGAGCTCGGCCAACGTCATGGTGGGCAGTTCGACGTCCGCGATAGCTGTTGGGCAGTCGCGGTGTCGATAGCCGTCGCGAAGGCATCGCTTTCCAATTGGAGAGCTGCAAGGGCGTCTGTCACGGGCGGCACGCTACCAGCGCCGGATACGACTTCCGCCTCTCGAGCTTCGCATCAACGCTGTTCGGCGGCGGCGCCCCAGCCGGTCAAGAGACCGGTGGTGTTGCGGCGCCCGGGCGTGGCGGCGGCTATTCGTTGAGTGCGTCGGTGATCTCACGGGTGGTTGAGCGGCGTTGCTGGCGGCGTAGGAGGTGTAGGCGTTCAGACCGCCGGCCAAGGCCCAGCCACGGTCTCGTGTCCAGGTGGCATCGTCGCCATCGAGTGTCGTACGCTGCCGACAAAAACGCTGCCAAGTAACGCGGCACGGAGCCGCCGGAAACCGTGCCAAGAACGTGGGAGTAACGGTGTCACTACTGCCAAATAGTGCGGCACGGGACAAGGAACCCGGATTTCGTGTCGGTTTCTCAGCTTGGTGTCGGTCGCGTTTCGGTATCTCAGTTTCGTGTCGGTGCGGCGGACAGTTCAAGCATGGCGTCGGCACGTCTGTCAGATACCGAGCTTCGTTACGTCCGCGCAGACTGCGTGGCGGTCGTGACCACGCTCGGCGAGGTAGACGTCGAAAGCGTGGTCCACGGCCGGCCGGTTCGCCGGGTCCGCTCGCGCAGCGGGCAGCGGCACTATTCGGGGCTGTATGCGTCCTCGACGATCGGCGCTCACGTGGTTTACGAGAGTCGTCTGGAGCTGGACCGGCTGGTGTTGGCGGACTTCGACCCTGACGTGGTATGGATGGCGGCCCAGCGATGTGGTTGTCAGGTGCGGACGGGTCCGTGACACGACGGCATGTGCCCGACCTGCTCTTGCGGCTACGCCGGGGTCTGTCGGTCCTCGCGCTATTTGGCGCCATCTCAGGGCCGTATCTGACCTTAGACCGCTGTGACCTGCAAGGATGCCTCGCCAAGCCACCGCAGCGGTGTACACGCGTTCGACCAACACGCCATTTAGCTGGAGCAAACTGCGCCAAGTAATTCGAGCATTCACAGTGGGGGGCGATGACCAATCAGGTGCTGGCGTTGCGTGATCACTTGGTCGGGCAGCAGGTCACCGTGGTGGTGATGGAGGGAACGGGTGATTACTGGCGGCCATTCTATTATCTCCTGGAAAGTGACTTTCAGGTGATGCTGGTCACGCGCACAGCGTGCGGAATATCCCCGGGCGCAAGACCGATGTGTCCGACGCCGCTTGGCTGGCCGATCTGGGGGCTCACGGTCTGGTGCGGGCCTACTTCGTGCCGCCGGAACCGATCCGTCAGCTGCGGGACCTGACCCGGACCCGGACGGTGATCACCAGGGAACGGACCCGAGAGATCCAACGGTTGGAAAAGTTGCTGGGAGGATGCCGGAATCAAGTCGTCCTCGGTGGCCAGCGAGATCACCGGGGTGTCCGGCCGGTTGATGTTGCAGGCGTTGATCGACAGTGCGGGCACTGCCGACCCGTCGGTGCTGGCCGAGTTGGCCAAAGGCAAGATGCGATCGAAGGTCCCGGTTCTGGCGGGAGCTTGTCAAGTTGTCTGTGTACGACTCGGTAGGTGATCTTGCTGGTGGAAGGTCGAGGTCGGTGATGAGCAGGAGCTCGTCGCAGTGTGGGCAGTGTCCGCCGGCGCCCAGGCGGCGGGT
>JAABUT010004490.1_pt1 | contig 11027 bp, 10 predicted proteins | sample 5559281 | NCBI WGS metagenome assembly JAABUT01 (sample SAMN10711880, study PRJNA513359) | rock metagenome | isolation source: Antarctica rocks | place: Antarctica: Victoria Land, Ricker Hills nord | collected 2016-01-04 | reverse complement strand
CCCGACGCAGAGATCACGGCACTACATGACACCGGCGCTCTACGCCGCCACGACTGGCACCCGGAATGGAACTATAGCCTCCACCCAACGCAGAAATGAGCGTGTTGATGATCGGCAGGCCCTTATCGCCTACCCCACCGACTCCTGCTACGCACTGGGCTGCAAAGTCGGCAGCCAACCGGCGGGGAGCGCATCCGCCGGATCCGGTCGCTGGACGACAAACATCACTTCACGCTCGTGTGCGCCGACTTCGCTCAGCTCGGCCAATTCGTCCGGCTCGACAACGCTGCGTTCCGCGCCATCAAAGCGGCGACGCCCGGCCCATACACGTTCATCCTTCCGGCTACCAAAGAGGTGCCTCGGCGGTTGGCGCATCCGAAGAAGAGGACCGTGGGCATGCGCATCCCCGACCATCCCGTTGTGCGGGCGCTGCTACGTCAGCTCGGCGAGCCGTTGCTGTCCAGCACGCTGTGCTGATGCCGGGCGCGCAGGAGCCGATGACGGACGGCTGGCAGATCAAGGAGAGGCTTGACCACCTGATCGACGCCGTGGTGGACGCCGGCGACTGCGGTCGGGAGCCCACCACGGTCGTGGACTGGTCCGAGGGATATCCGGCGGTCGTGCGGGTTGGGGTGGGAGACCCGGCGCGATTCGAGTAGGCCGCGACGATGTGGCGGGCGACGGCGTTAGGCGCCGGGCCTGGGTGGGGGCAGGATGCAACATAGGTCCGGTCCAAGCGCCCTCCTACGCCGAAACCGACCACAATCATGACTGGTCGGAGCAAACCGAACCGACGACGGCTGCGAACCTGATAGCCATCACCACCGCCTTGGCGCAGTGACCCATTCCCCGGCAGCCCGGTAACCCCCGTCCCGATCGAAGGAGATCGTATGCAGGTTCGTCGTCGTCGTCGTCGTCGTCTTCCGCTTTTCGCCACCGCCCTCACGGCGGCCGCCCTGGCCCTACCCGGCGCCGTCGGGATCGCTTCAGCATCACCGGCACCGGCCCCCACGGCGTCGGTGACCGACAACGCCGCCGGGACCACCGGAGCTGCGGTGTCCTTCCAGGTCCGAAACGTCAACCGGTCGAAGGTGCCCTGCCACGCCGACGGTAAGACCTACACGGTCAACGGCCACCTGGTCGGACCCGTGGGCACCCTGGCTTCGGCCGCCGGCCCGCGCGCGGTGACCCTGTACCTGCACGGGCTGGGCTTCGGGCAGTTCTTCTGGCGCTTTCAGGCCGTACCCGGCTATGACTACGCCGCCGCCCAGGCGCGCGCCGGTCATGTATCGGTGGTGATCGACCGGCTGGGCTATGACCTCAGCGGCAAGCCCTACGGCAAGAACATCTGCCTGGGTGCCCACGCCGACATCGCCCATCAGATCGTCGGTGACCTGCGCTCGGGTCATTACACCGTCGGCGGCCGGCCGGTCGCCCCACACTTCGCCAAGGTCACGTTGGCCGGGCATTCCTTCGGCGGCCTGATCTCACAGATCGAGGCGTACTCCTTCGGTGACATCGACGGGCTGATCGTCGTCTCCTACTCCGATGAGGTCGTCTCACCGCTGGCCAAGCGGCTCCTGGCGGCCCAGGCCGCCAAATGCGCGGCCGGCGGGCAGCGGGTCGACGGCTTCGGACCCGGCGGGTACGCCCCGTTCGCCCCGCCGCCGATCACCAAGCGGGCCCTGTTCCATGACGTCGCCCCGGCCGTGCTGAAGGCAGCACTGCCCCGGCTCAACATCGACCCCTGCGGCGACATCGCCTCTGCCCCGGCCGCGGTCAAGACCAACCTGGCCAACCTGCACCGGATCAAGGTCCCCGTCCTGATCGTTGCCGGCGGCAGCGACGCGTTGTTCCCGCCCCCGGCCGGCCCCCGCCAAGCCCGCCTGTTCACCGGCGCCCGCTCCGTCACCGAGCAGACCATCGCCGGCGCCGGACACGCCATCACCCTGCAACGCAGCCACGACACCTTCCAGCGCACCGTCGACCGCTGGCTCAACGGCCACGTCGAAACGGCCGCCACCGCCGGCCACTGAACCAGCCCACTGAACCAGCAACGCGCGTGGACGCCGCCCTGCCGAACCCTTCCCAGGGTCGGCCGGGCGGCGCCGCCCTCTACTTTCTGCGGGTAGACAATCACGATTCGTAGTCGTAGGTTGGTGTCGCAATCCGCGCATACCGGCCGCGCAAATAAGCCGAGGAACAGGTGACAGGGGGGAGATGCAGGGGCACGGATCTTCTTCCTGGCTCCGTGAGGCACCGCGGGTTGCTGTCGTAATCGGGCTGGTGGGTCTGGTCGGGATCGCCGTGGGTATATGGCATCCGTGGCGGTCGTCGGCCAGCGCCGGAGATTTCGGGCATCCGGCGTCGGTGCGCTCGGTTAAGCTGCCTGGCGCCCCGGTCGCGGCTCCCGGTGCGGCGACTCCCCAACCTCTGCGGCCTCCGCCGGCCGGCGCGGACCGGACGCCCACGGCAGCGGTCACGGCGTATCTGCTGGCCCGAAGCCGAACCGATGCCGGCGCTTCTTATGCGTTGCTGTCGCCGGCGTCACGGCGTACCTATCTGAGCGAGGCCGGCTGGCTTGATGCCCTGCCGGACCTACCGCCGCCGGTGGCTTTCGCCGTCACCGGGGAGAAGGTGGCCGGCGGCAGTGCGCAGGTGACGGTCGACGTCCGCCGTACCCCGGCCCTGAACTCCTTCGTCGGATTCGTGCCGGCCCACGCCGCCGAGGTGTACCGGGCGGAGAGCACGGCTGCCGGCTGGCGGGTCGACGCCGAGCCGGTGTCGGTTCGTCCCGAGCTGGCTCCCGACGGTAGGGCGACCGCCGACGTGACGGCGTGGCTGGCGCGGGTGGCGGCTTGCGACGGCGCTGGCGCGGCCCCCCGGCAGGTGTCGTCGGATCTGCTCGGTGACGACTCGTTGCCGGGGATGATCTGTTCGACCCACGCCCGCCTCACCGCCGGTGCGGTGCAGCCGATGGTGGGCACTCCGGCCACGGCGCCTTTCCTTGCGGCCTTTGGACCCGATCTGGGCGGGTGGGCGCGGCTGGTCCCGGTGGTCGGTCCCGGTCGACAGCTATTGGTCGGTGTTGCCCCGCTGGGCTCGTCCTGGCGGGTCTTCGGCATCGTCTCCGGCGGGATCAGCTAAGGAGGTCCTCAGCACGCTCGACCGGGCCCCGCCCCCGGTGACCGGTCCACATGAAGTCCTCTCGAAGGAGCACAGGTGAAGTTACGCATACGAAAGTCAGGGATCGTCATCGTCCCTGTGGTCGGTGCGGCGATGGTGCTGGCCGGCTTGAGCCCGGCCGTTGCGTCCAGCCACAAGGAAGCACCGCTGATCGCCCAGGACCCGGTAGCCGACGCGACGGACCTGTACGCGTTCAAGAGCCCGGACCGTCCGGACACGGTCACGGTCGTGGCGAACTACAGCCCGTTCGAGAACCCGGCCGGCGGGCCGAACTTCGACCGGTTCGGCGACGACGTCCTCTACCGGATCAACGTCGACAACAACGGTGATGCGGTCCCCGACATCAAGTACGACTTCCGGTTCAGCACCAAGGTCCGCGACGGCAACACGTTCCTCTACGCCACCGGGCCGGTCACCACATCCCGTGACGTCAATTTGAATGTCCGCCAAACGTTCGACCTGTCCCGCACCGAGAACGGCCAGCGGACGATGCTGGGCAACCGCCTGGTGACCCCGCCGGAAAACGTGGGCCCGGTGTCGACGCCCAACTACGAGACCACCGCCCGGACGGCGATCCAGAACGTCGGGGATGGCATGCGGGTGTTTGCCGGGCAGCGCGACGACCCGTTCTTCGTGGACCTGGGCTCACTGTTCGACCTGGGTCAGCTCCGGCCGTTCCTGCCGGCGTACAAGCCCGCCCCGCGTCCGGCGCAGCGGGGGAAGAACGCGATCAACGGTTTCAACGTCCACTCGCTGGTCCTGCAGATCCCGATCTCCCAGCTCACCAAAAACCACACGCCGCTGGCCAACGGCGCCAAGGACCCCAATGCGGTGATCGGTGTGTGGACGACGGCCTACCGGTATAAGACCCGGGTGCTGACCGGCAGCGGCGGTCTGAACGAGAGCGGGCCGATGGTCCAGGTCTCCCGGCTGGGTAGCCCGCTGGTCAACGAGGTGGTCGTGCAGTTGAAGGACAAGGACCGCTTCAACGCCTCCCAGCCCAGGGACGACGCGCAGTTCGCCCACTACGTGAAGAATCCGGTGCTGACCAAGTACATCCATGCCCTGTACGGGTTGAAGACCCCGCCGGCACCACGGAACAAGGACCTGGTGCCGATCTACCTGAACGGGATCCCCGGTCTGACGATGCCACCGAACGTGGTCCCGGCCGAAGAGCTGCGCCTGAACATGGGTGTGGCGCTGTCGGCACACGAGAACTCTTTGGGTGTTCTGGGCGGTGACCTCGGCGGCTTCCCCAACGGCCGGCGGCTCGGTGACGACGTGATCGACATCTCGCTGCGCGCGCTGGCCGGCGGCACGCCGTTCACCCCGAAGTACAACGTCTCACCGAACAACGACCTCGGTGACGGCGTGAACCACGGCGACCGTCCGTTCCTGGCGAAGTTCCCCTACCTCGGGGTCCCGTTCCAAGGCTACGAAGACCCGCACGGCATGCCGATGAGCAACACCACCATCCCGATCAAACCCTGACCGATCCCCGAAGTTGGTGACGTCACAGGTTCGTCGGACGCGGGGGGCCCGGCTCGCCGGGCCCCCCGGCCGGCGTAGCCGGGTCGCCTCTACCGTCGCGGTCCTGGCCTGCGTGGTGCTCCTCGGGGCACTGATCGTTTACTTCGCCGCGGCCGGAACGTCGAGCCCGGCCCCCGCGGCCGGCCCCGCGCTGCAACACAGTGGCACCGGTGCCGTGGCCGCGGTCAACAAAGCCCAGGCGCTGCTGCGGGCCCACCCCGGTGATCCGCGCGCCTACACCGCGCTCGGCCTGGGCTACCTGGCCCGGGCGAAGGAGACGGCAGACCCGTCGTACTACACCCTCGCCGACCGCGCCCTGGGCACCAGCTACCGGCTCACCCCCGACGACCTGCCCAGCATGGTCGGGGTCGGACTGCTGGACCTGTCCCGGCACCAGTTCCGTACCGCTCTGGCCCTGGGTGAGCGGGCCGCCGCGGCCTATCCTGACTCCGCCGACGCCCTCGGGGTCGTCGTCGACGCCCAAGTTGAGCTGGGCCGCTACCCCCAGGCCGTCACCTCCGCCCAAGCCATGGTCGACCGCAAACCCAACATCGCCAGCCTGTCTCGGATCTCCTACCTCCGGGAGCTCTACGGCGACCCGGCCGGCGCGATCTCGGCCATGACCCAGGCGCGGACCGCCGGCTCCGGCTCGCCGACTGACCTCGCCTACATATCGGTGCTCCTCGGTGACCTCTTCCGCGGGCAAGGACGCCTCACCGACGCCGTCCAGGCCTACGACGCCGCCATCGGCAGCGTCCCGGCCTACATGCCGGCCACCGTCGGGCTGGCCCGCGTCGACGCCGCCAACGGGAACCTCGCCGCGGCAGCCCGGCGGCTGCAAGTAGCTGTCACCCGGCTACCGCTACCCGAGACCCTCGCCCTCTACGGAGACGTACTCACCGCGCAGAACCGTCCCGCCGAAGCCGCCCGCCAGTACGCACTCGTCCGCGCCACCGAAGCCCTGCAACGCGCCAACGGGGTCATCGTGGACCTCGAGGGTGCCCGCTTCGAAGCCGACCACGCCCGGGACCCCGGCGCCAACCCGGCCACCGCCGTCGGCCTGGCCCGCCAGGCATTAGCCAACCGGCCCACCATCTACGGTCACGACGCACTCGGCTGGGCGCTACGACAAGCCCGCCAGCCGGCAGCCGCCCTGCCCCAAGCCAACGCCGGCCTGGCCCTGGGCACCCGCGACGCCATGCTCTACTACCATCGGGCCGCCATCGAAGCCGACCTCGGCCAGCGTGCCCCCGCCGCCCGGGACCTGCGCACCGCCTTCTCGATCAGCCCCGCCCTCATGTCCGCCTCAGCGCTGGCCTCCATCCGAGACCTGCCCCTGGCCCGTAAACTCGCCGGCGCCCTCGGCGTACCGGTGCCGGCCGTCGCCTCCTGAGGTGCAGCTGCCGCGGCTCTCTCGAGTCAGCGCGGCCATTGCTTTCAGCGGTCCAGACCGAGCACGAGCTGGGGGCGGTCGATGACGTGGTCGTCGCGATAGGGCCGGACGGCCGTGCCGATGGCCATGAACTCGGTGGTGTGGGCGCCCCAGCTGTGGTTGCGCTGGTGGAGCTGGACCCCGACGATGCCTTCCGCCGCGAGCGTTTCGGCCTCCGCCTGCATGCGAGCCATAGCGAGCTCGCGGGCGTCGTAGAGGGCCTGGGTGAACTGCGGCAGCTCGGCGTTCTGCCCGACGTTGCTCAAGGTGTTGCCCAGCGTGCGGTGCGCGATGTGATAGACGCAGGTACCCATGATCAGGCCGAGCGGCGCGTAGCCGGTGCGGATCAGGGTGTAGAAGTCCTGTCCGCTCAGATCGCTGGTGAAGGGCTGCCCTTTGTTGTTGCGCCAATGAGTGCCCGCGGGATTTCCCGGTTCGGCCTTCACGGCGGTCCCGACGGCGAGGAACTCGGCGATGTCGCGGCCCCACTCCTTGAACTCCACCTCCAGCCGCACCCCGACGATGCCGTCGGCCCCGAGGACGCCGGCTTCGGCCTCCATCCGGTTCATTGCGAGCTCGCGCGCGTGGTACATCGCCTGGGACAGCACGTCGAGCTCCTGGTTCTTCGACCAGCGGCCGAGCTGCAGTCCGACGTGGTAGATCGAGGTGCCCAGTACCAGGCCGAGTGGGTGAAATCCCGCCTCCTTCACGAGCAGGAACTCGTTCACCGTCAGGTCGGAAGTAAAGAGGGCACCATTCTTCCCCGGTTTGAGCTCACGCAGCCGTTTCATGGCGTCCTCAGGCAGCCCCGTCTCCTCCGTCATAGCTGCTCCTGCTCCTGATCGGTCAGTCGCGCCCCGACGACGCGGTCGTGTCGCTGGTCCAGGCGCAGGATCTGCAGAGCTCCCGGGCGCTGCGGCAGATCGGGCCGGAACGCGGCCAGTGCGGTGCCGATCATCGTTGCCTCGGCGACGTGGTCCTGGTTGCCTTCGTACCGGCGGCATTCCTGCTCGCGGATCTTCAGCGTCATGTCCTGCACCACCAGGGCGGAGCCACCCTGACGCGTGACGTCGGCGCCGATCTGGTTGCGCACCTCGGCCCGGGTCCGCTGCACCAGTTGCGTATAGGCCGCAAGCTCACCGTTGCGCCACGACCTGGCGACGCCCAGCGTGCGGTAGTCGTCGTGCCGTACGCCGACCGCCACCCCGAAGGCCAGCCCACAGGGAACCCAGCCGGAGTGCGACAGCCGAGCGAAGTCCTGACCCGACAGATCACTCAGGAAAGGCAGCGCGGGATGGTGCCGCCCCCTGCCCCGGACCGCCGTCCCGACAGCAGTGAACTCCAGAGCATGCTTCACCCCCGGAAAGGGCCGGATCGTGAGCTGCACCCCCACCACGCCGTCCCCGCCGACCGCAATGCACTCCTGCTCCAGCCGGCGCGTTGCCCGGCGACGCGCCGAGTACAGCGCCGCCTGAAGGACGCCGTAGCCCACCGACGGCGAGCTGCCCGTCCCACCCGTCCCGACGACCCGCCCGGGACTGCCGCCGGCCGTGGAGCGGTACCGGCTGCCCGCTGCAGGCCGGTACGGTCCGCAGCTGCCCCAGCCGGAGTAGCCGATCCAATCGGCGGTCGAGCCCACCACCTGACCGACCGGATCAAACCCCACGCCCCTGACCGCGGCGAACTCGCCCACGCTCAGATCCGACGTCCACGATGCCGTGCGCCGCATGCGTTCCAACCGCGCGACCGCTTCCATCGGCAGTTCTCCGCGGCCCAAGGCGGTGGCACTGCGGGCAGATTGCTCGGCCGACTTCGGGTCCGTCATACCGACACCAGCCTGATCATCGGGCGCCCCGTGCATCAGGGGAAACCTCACGCCACCGCGGGCGCGGTGAACTGGGAGTTGTAAAGGGCGGCGTAGGCCCCGCCGCGCGCAAGCAGGTCGGCGTGGTCGCCCTGCTCCACGATCCGGCCGTCTTCCATTACCAGGATCAGGTCCGCGTCCCGGATCGTGGAAAGCCGGTGAGCGATGACGAAGCTGGTGCGGTCGCTGCGCAGAGCCGCCATCGCCTGCTGTAGCAAGAGCTCGGTGCGCGTGTCGACGGAGCTGGTGGCCTCGTCGAGGATCAGCAGCGCAGGGTCGGACAAAAAGGCGCGGGCTATCGTGATCAGCTGCCGCTCGCCGGCGCTGATGTTGCTCCCCTCCTCATCGATGACGGTCGCGTAGCCGTCGGGCAGCGAGTGCACGAAGCGGTCGACGAAGGTCGCCCGCGCCGCCGCAAGTATCTCCTCCTCGCTGGCCTCCGGGCGGCCGTAGGCGATGTTGTCGCGGATCGACCCGGCGAACAACCACGTGTCCTGGAGCACCATCCCGATCTGTTCGCGCAGGTCACCGCGCCGCAGCTGGGCGATGTCCACCCCGTCGAGGGTGATCCGGCCGGCGTCCACGTCATAGAACCGCATCACCAGGTTGACCAAGGTGGTCTTGCCCGCGCCGGTCGGGCCGACGATCGCGACCGTCTGTCCCGGCCGGGCAATCAGCGACAGGTCGTCGATGAGCGGCGTGTCTTCGTTGTACCGGAAGGACACGTCCTGGAACACGACTTCGCCGCGGTGTCGCACCTCGCCGATCGGGCTGGCGTGCTCGGCCGGCTCCTCCCCGGCGTCGAGCAGCTCGAAGACCCGCTCCGCGGATGCGACTCCGGACTGCAGCAGGTTCACCATCGATGCGAGCTGGGTCAGCGGCTGGGTGAACTGGCGGGAGTACTGGATGAACGCCTGGACGTCCCCCAGGCTCATCGTCCCGGTCGCCACCCGCACCCCGCCGAGGACGGCGATGACGACATAGTTGAGGTTCCCGATGAACATCATCATCGGCATGATCAGCCCCGACACGAACTGCGCTCCGAAGCTGGCCTCGAACAGCTTCTCGTTCTCGGCCTCGAAGACGGCCTCGACCTCGCGCTGACGGCCGAAGACCTTGGCCAGTGCGTGACCGGTGAACGCCTCTTCGATGTGGGCGTTCAGGGTGCCGGTGCGCCGCCACTGGGCGACGAACATTCCTTGCGAGCGCTTCATGATGGCCCGGCTGAGCAGCATGGTGACCGGCACAGTGACGAGTGCAACCAGGGCGAGGACCGGCGAAATGTAGAACATCATCGCGAGCACCCCGACGACGGTGAGCACCGAGGTGAGCAGCTGGCTCATCGTCTGCTGCAACGTCTGGCTGATGTTGTCGATGTCGTTGGTGACCCGGCTCAGCAGCTCGCCGCGGGGCTGCTGGTCGAAGTAGCCCAGCGGCAGGCGGTTGATCTTGTCCTCGATGTCGGCGCGCATCCGCAGGACGGTGTTCTGCACCACGTCGTTGAGCAGGAATCCCTGCAGCCACGACAGCAGCGACGACGCCACGTAGATGGCGAGCACCAGCAGCAGCACGCGTTCCACGGCGGCGAAGTCGACGCCCTTTCCGGGGACGACATGCATCTTGGCAAGCAGGTCCGCCACCCGACCGTCGCCGTTGGCACGGGCCGCGGCGACCGCCTGCTCCTTGGTCATGCCGGCCGGCAGCTTCCGGCCGAAGAGCCCGGCGAAGATCAGGTCGGTGGCGCGACCGAGGATCTTCGGGCCGAGGACGGCCAGACCCACACTGACGACGGCCAGGCAGACGACCGCGAGCACCTTGGCCCGCTCGGGGCTCATCCGCTGCACGAGGCGTTTCGCCGACGGCCCGAACGTCATGGACTTCTGCCCGACCATGCCGCCCCCGAACGGCCCGCGGCCCGGTCCGGGTCCCGCCTGGATCCGCTCGGTCTCCTTCATGGTGCCGCTCCGGTCCTGCGCCGGCGCGCTCACGCGGCGTCCTGTGCGGCCAGCTGCGAGGAGAGGATCTCCTGATACGGCACGCAATCGGCGAGCAATTCCTCGTGCGTACCGGAGCCGACAATCGCGCCGTCGTCGAACACGAGGATCTGGTCGGCGTCGATGACCGAGGACACGCGCTGGGCGACGAGGACCACCGTGGCGCCTTGGGTGATGGGCTGCAGTGCCCGTCGTAGCCGGGCGTCCGTGGCCAGGTCGAGCGCGGAGAACGAGTCGTCGAACAGGTAGATCTCCGGACGCCGAATCAGCGCGCGAGCGATCGCCAGGCGCTGCCGTTGTCCACCGGATACGTTCGTGCCGCCTTGGGAGATCGGCGCGTCAAGACCGCCGCTCATCGCCTCGACGAAGTCGCGCGCCTGGGCGATGTCCAGCGCCTCCCACAGCTCCGTCTCCGTGGCGTCGGGGTTGCCGTAGCGCAGGTTGCTCGCGAGCGTTCCGGAGAACAGGTAGCCCTGCTGCGGGACGAGCCCGATCTTGCTCCAGAGCAGCTCGGGCTCCAGCCGCCGGACGTCCACGCCGTCAACAAGCACCGCCCCGTCGGTGGTGTCGAACAGGCGCGGGACGAGGTTGATCAAGGTGCTCTTGCCGGCACCGGTCGACCCGATGATCGCCGTGGTCTGTCCGGGCCGCGCCAGGAAGCTGATGTCGTGCAGCACCGGGTCGACCGCTCCCGGATAGCTGAACGCGACGCCCCGGAACTCGAGCTCGCCGTGCACGGCAACCGCCGTCACCGGAAATGCGGGAGGGACAACGGAGGACTCAGTGTCGAGGACCTCGACGATCCGGTCGGCACACACCGCGGCCCGCGGGACCAGCACCAGCATGAACGTCGCCATCATCACGGCCATCAGAATCTGCACAAGATAAGCCAGAAACGCGGTGAGTGAGCCCACCTGCATCAGCCCCTGGTCCACCCGGTGCCCGCCGAACCACAGGACGGCCACACTGGAGACGTTCAGGATCAGCATGACCGCGGGGAACATAGCCGCCATCCACCGCC
>JAABUT010004489.1_pt1 | contig 11028 bp, 13 predicted proteins | sample 5559281 | NCBI WGS metagenome assembly JAABUT01 (sample SAMN10711880, study PRJNA513359) | rock metagenome | isolation source: Antarctica rocks | place: Antarctica: Victoria Land, Ricker Hills nord | collected 2016-01-04 | reverse complement strand
GCGCCACCGGCGGGATGGTGCTGGCTCGCCGGGCCTTCGGCAGTGGGTCAGCCAGCGCACGCAGCAGCTATCGGATGGATGCGCACTCCGGCGAGGCGATCGGTGCGGGCAATCGCGAGGGACAGGGTGATCGGTTACCTGTTGGTGGCCGCGGGTGCAGCGGTCGGCGCTCCGTTGCGCTACCTGACCGATCGGATCGTCCAGGGCGGACGCCGAAGCGGGTTTCCCTGGGGCACCCTCACCGTGAACATCGTCGGCAGTGCCGCGCTCGGTGCGCTCGTCGCGGCCACGGTCCTCACCGGTGCCCAGACACGCCTGGAACTGCTGCTGGACACCGGCTTCTGCGGAGCCCTCACCACGGTATTCGACGTTCTCCTATGAAACCGCGCGGCTGCTGCAACTACGTGCTCGTTGGTCCGCGGTAGCGAACGTCGCCGGCGGCATCACCGCCGACATCCTCGCGGCCGCCTCGGGATATGCGGTCGCCCTGGCTGCGCTCAGCTGCGGGGTAGGTCGCCGTGTTCCCGGTCGCGGCCGGCGGTCCGGTTGCAGTCGTTGAGCGAGCTCGTTCACGCGGTCGGTGATGTCAGCGTGAATCAGTCGGACTCGTTCGATTCCGCCGATGCCTCGTCGTGAGGGCTCGTCGATGTCCCACACTTCGATCGGCGTTCCGGCAACCGGCTGAACTTGAACGTTCCGCCCGAGGACGACGACGCGGTCCGCGGCGCGGTTCATGCGGTACGTCAGTTGACGAGGCTGCTTGCCGGTGATGTCGATCCCGAGGTCCAGCAGCGCCGCGGCGAAGAGTCCGCTGATCCTGATGCCGGCCCTGGTACCGGCAGAACTGACATCGACCGCGTCGTAGGTGATCTTCCGGAATGGTCTCGCGGCCAACTGCGACCTGCCGTTGTTCTTGAGGCAGACGAAAAGGACCGATGGTCTGTGGCTCACTGCTTACCTGCCGGACAAGAACATCGGGGTGCACCGGCGGTTCCACGGCTCGACGAGGGTCTCGGGAAGCCGAACGGCGAAGCCGGGGATCGGACAATGATCGACATCGGGGCACTCCTGCGACTCAATCGGGACGTCGACCAGACCCGGCGGACAGGAGCGATCACCGGCCGAAGATCCTGGCAGAGAGCCTGACGACGCCGGGCGTTGAAACCTCCTGCGTGTGTCCTGGGCAACGATCCGCGCGGTGAACGCCGCGCAGCACCGACTGGACGTGCTGCCCGCAACCGGCCCACGTCCTCTTCCCGCGCTGCCGACACCTCACGCCTCTGCACAGGTGGTTCAACCCTTCGATCGGGTCAGTCGTACCGTGCAACTATATACCCCTGGGCGTATAGTGAGTGCCGGTGCCCAGCCGCACTGACGACGTCGGCCACGCTGGGATCTGCTGCAGCCATTCATCGATCCGTATCTGACCCGTCATCGACCCCCAGGAGAGAACATGTCCTACGCCCTCACCACGACGGTCCCCCGACCGTTCGCCACCGTCCTGGAACAGGTCCGCAACGCACTGGACGACGTGGGCTTCGGAGTACTCACCGAAATCGACATCCAGCAGACCCTCAAGGCAAAAATCGGTGTCGACGTCCCGGCGCAGATCATCCTCGGTGCCTGCCGGCCACCACTGGCCCACGCGGCCCTGCAGGCCGAGCCGTCCATCGGGCTGCTACTGCCGTGCAATGTCGTCGTCCGGGCGCTGGGTGCTGCATCCACTGCGGTCGAGGCGATGGACCCGCAGGTGATGGTCGGCATCACCGAGAACAACGGTCTCGAGGCCGTGGCAGCGGAGGCCGGGACACGGCTGCGCGCCGCATTGGATTCCCTCGACGATGCGCCGGTTACGGCTGCCGGCTGACCTCTCCCGCGCATATGGGTTTCGCTCCGGGAGCACCCCTTTCACGACGAGGAGACAGCTGATGGTCGAACTGGCACCAGCGACGATGACCGCTGTCTGCAACCGACTGCGCCGCGCGCAGGGACAGCTCGGCGGAATACTCAAGATGATCGAAGAGGGCCGCGACTGCCAGGACGTCGTCACCCAACTGGCAGCCGTCGGCAAAGCGATCGACCGGGCCGGTTTCGCCGTCATCGCCCTCGGGCTCAAACAGTGCCTGCTCGAATCCGGCGGGCAGGACACCCTCGACACCGCGGCCATGGAAAAGTTGTTTCTCTCACTCACCTGACCTTCGGCCGCGGTCCATCAGCGATCGGGCGCACGGGCCAGGCAGTACCTCCCCGACGCCTCCGCGCTCTTGAGCGGCGACACTGGTCACCCGGGTGATCCCGTCAGCCGATCTGCCCGATGTTCTGAATCGCGACGAACAGGCCGATCGCGATCAGCATGCCGGCGAAGATCCGGATGAGCAGTCTCTCGGGAAGCTTCCCGGCGATCATCTTTCCGCCGAGGGATGCGAGCATCGCCGCGATGGTGAACGGCACGATGATCGACCAGCGGAAGTGGGCGGTGCCGGCGCGGGCGACCAGGGATGCCGCGGAGTTGATAGCGATGATCAGCAGGGAGGTGGCGGCCGCGACCGGCATCGGCAGCTTGAACAGCAGTACCAGTGCGGGGACGATGACGAAGCCGCCACCGACGCCGAAGAATCCGGTCATGAAACCAACGGCCAGACCGGCGATGAGTATCTTCGCCGCGACGTCCCACCCGCCGTCGCCAAATTCCGTGTTACTTCCAGGCGTATCGAACGTTGGTGGGGCGGAGCGAGTGGCAACGTCAGCCTTGGCGTGGGTTTCAGGCAGGCCTGAGGATCGACCTGACGAAACCGATGCGGCGAGGGGAGCGGCCCTCTGGCTGCCGGCGCGCAATAGCATGCCGGCGGCAGCGAGGCCCATGAGAACGGCGAAGCTGATCAGGAGGTAGTGCTCGTTGACGTGCCGGTTGAGGGCGGTGCCGGCGTAGGCGGCGGCGGTTCCGGCAATGCCGAACATCACTCCGAGCCGCCAGCGGACGTGGCCGCTGCGGGCGTAACCGATCATCCCTGTGAGCGCGGCCGCTCCCACGATGATCACGCTGCTGGTGGTCGCGTCCCGACCCGACTGACCCAGGAGGTAGACCAGAGCGGGCACGGTGAGGATGGCGCCGCCGCCGCCCAGCGCCCCGAGGAAAGCTCCGATGATCAGGCCGAGGCCCACGGAGGCCAGGGTCGTCACGCGACGATGCCTGGTTCTCCGGCGGCGGTCACGACGGGCAGTCCGGCGGCCGCCCAGGCCTTCATACCACCGTCGAGGTTGCTCACCGATGTGCCAAGCGCGGCCAGAGCCGCCGCCGCGCGGGAGGACCTGGCGCCGGAACGACAGATCGCGATCACCGGTGTGCCAGCGGGGATCACCGCCTGGTCGAGTTGCCCCAGGGGCATGTGGATGGCGCTCGGGCTGTGTCCGGCGGCCCACTCCTGGTCCTCGCGCACATCCAGCAGGAGTGCCTCGCCGGACTCGATGATGGCGGCGGCGGCGGCCGGGTCGACGGCGGGGACGGTGAGCTCTGGGTTGCTCATGAGATGGCTCCTTGCTGTTGCGGGCTGACGAGGCGACCACTGGGGTCGAAGCGGTAGCTGCTGGGGGTGAACTGGGCGGTCAGGCTGAACCGGTCGGCGCGGATCAGGGTGTGCCGCCACTCCGTGGGGACACCGTCGGAACAGCCGAGACGGTCCAGGGCCAATCCCGCCACAAACGCGGGGTTGGCCAGCAGCCGCTGCTCGGCGGCGGTCGGCACCACGGCATGTATCCATTCCTGGCCTCCGGTCAGCCGGATCCCGCAGCGAAGGTTCATCTGCTCGTACAGCGAGGTGTGGGTGAAGTCGACCGCCAGCAGCGGAGCAGCCCACGATGCCGGCATCCAGACCCTGTCCAAAGCCAGCGGTTCCTCGCCGGCCAGGCGCAGCCGCTCCAGATGTACCAGCGGGGTGGATTCCTCCAGACCGAGCCGGGCGGCGACCACTCCGTCGGCCCGGATGTCCAGTCGCCGGACGACGCTGCGCTGGGTCAGCCCGGCGGCTTCGACCGAGGCGTACAGGCTGTAGAGGGCGCCGCCCATCAGCTGCTCGATCAACATCGGATCCGAGACTGCGGAGGCGCGGCCGGGGGCAGCCGTGATCACCCCGTCGCTGCGCAGTCGGCGCAGCGCCTCACGGATGGTGTGCCGGCTTGCGCCGTACTCCTGCGCCAAGGCGTGCTCGCCGGGGACGCCTGCCGCGAATTCGCCCACCCGAACCCTGGTCTGAAGGTCCGCGCGAATTTGACGCCATAGCGGGCCAACCCCACTCAGGCGAGATTGTCCGGACAGGTTCACCGCGTTCATCCGTCTCGCACCTCGGCTTTCATCGCCATCTGGCCCCTCCGGTCTAGGCTAATGTACGTACATTAGCGGTAGTGCCGAAGCAGCGAGAGGAGATCCAAGAAAGTGATGGTTGACGTGATCGATACGAGCGAACTCGGTGATCGCAGCTACGTGGTACATGACGGGACGACCGCCATCGTCATCGACCCGCAGCGGGACATCGACCGGGTCGAGGCGATCCTGGCCGAGAAGAAGCTGGCCTGCGCCGCCGTGCTGGAAACCCACATCCACAACGATTACGTGACCGGTGGTTATGTGCTGGCCCAGCGCACCGGAGCGGACTACGTCCTCTCGTCCGCCGACCAGGTGGACTTCGATCGGGTCTCGGCGGGGGACGGCACGGTATTGGAATTCGGGAGTCTGCGGGTACGGGCCATCTCCACCCCTGGGCACACCGACACACATCTAGCCTATGTGGTCGACGAACCCGGTTCCGAGCAGCAGGCCGTGGTCTTCACCGGCGGATCGTTGCTGTTCGGGTCCGTCGGCCGAACGGATCTGATCGACCCTGCCCGTACCGAGGAACTCACCCGCGCCCAATACCACTCGGCGCGAAGGCTCGCGTCGATCCTGGAGCCTGATGTGCTGGTCTATCCCACGCACGGGTTCGGATCGTTCTGCTCCTCCGGGTCGGCCACCGGCGGCGATTCGTCCACCATCGGGATGGAGCGAAACCGCAATGACGCGCTGACCACCGTCGATGAGCAGACCTTCGTCGCCACCCTCGTCGCCAACCTGACCGCCTATCCCGCGTATTACGCGCATATGGCGCCGCTGAACCGGCAAGGGCCCGCCGCGATGGACCTGTCCGCGCCGAGGGCCGTCGATCCGCAGCAGTTGCCCGAGCTGATCACCACCGGCGGGTGGGTCGTTGACCTGCGGGAGCGGACCGCCTACGCCGCATCGCATCTCGACGGCACCGTCAGCATCGCCCTCGGCGCCCAGTTCGCCACCTATCTGGGCTGGCTGATGCCCTGGGGTGAGCGCCTTACCCTACTGGGGGAAAGCGCGGAGCAGATCACCGACGCTCAACGTCAACTCGCCAGGATCGGCATCGACCGACCCGACGGCGCGGCCGTCGGCGACATCGACCATCTCGCCGGTGGAAAGCTGACCGGCTATCCACGGGTCAGCTTCGCCGACACCGCCCACGCGTTAGGCCTGGGCCACCAGGGGGACGATCTGCACCCACACGGACACCACCATCACGACGCCACCGGCCAGGTGGTGCTCGACGTCCGTCGCGACGACGAACGCGCAGGCGGTTTCATTCCCGGGTCGGCCCACATTCCACTGCACTCGCTGCTGGCCCGGCTGGACGAGGTCCCGCCCGGGCGCCTATGGGTGCACTGCGCCAGCGGGTTCCGCGCCTCCATTGCCGCGAGCCTGCTCGCCCGCGCCGGCCGCGACGTCATGTACATCGACGACGCCTACGACTCCGCGGTGGCCATAGGTCTCACCGCGCCGGCGGCGGAACCGGTCACGGCCGGCCACTGACCGCGGATGGGCTGCACCGCACCGAAGTCCACCGAGTTGTCGTTGCCCGAAGGGATAAGTGCCATGGCTGTCACCATGTCCCGCCACCGCATCGTCATTGTCGGTGGGACCGCCGGTGTCGCGGTCGCCTCCCGCCTTGCGACACAAGGGATTCGACGACGTCGGGTTCATCGATCCGGCGTCGATGCGCTACCACCCACCAGCTGCTTGGATACAGGTCTGAGTTCGAGAAGCGCGCCCTGCGCGAGGTCTGCCGGCGACTACGTGAAGTTCACGCGTGGGCCAGTACCTCGGCGGGGCAACAACAGCCGCGGGTCGAGGTCAGAACGGAACCCGGGCGGCATGCGCAGATGACACGGCCGCAGCGATCCGGCGTAGGCGGTCAACGATCACACTGCGCCGGACCCGGTGATCGGCGGCTGACGGGCGGTCTGCAGGAGGCGTGACGGAACTTTCGGGAACGGCGCGAAATGTGTTGAACGACATCGGTTGTCTCGGATTCTGACGAAGTGGCGGCGATGAACGTGATCCGCCGAACCTCAGAAGCCTGGCTCAGCGGGACGATATGCCGCGACAGAGCCGATCGTCAACCGACAGTTGGGTCACTCCGATCAGACACACGCAAAATGCGGTGTCGGCGCGCGGAGGGAGGTTGTCCACCGGTCCAGACAACCATCGCAATCCCCTATGAAGCAAGCGCCACGGTCACCACTTCTCGCCGTGCGGGAGTGGGAACCGTAAGGGCGGCCCACCGACACCAACATCCACGACTTCGTGGACAACAAGCTGGGCAAGGTCGCGCCGTACGGGGTCTTCTACGAAAAAGGCATCAAGATCCGAGTGACGCACGTGGTCGTGTGCGTAACGGGGGTTACATATTCGTTTGACCGCGGATCGGCTGGCATGCTCGGACGAGACGCCATGATCGGCCGCACCCGAAAGCACCCCGACCCCCTTTGCGACGACCATGTCAAGTCAACGATCGTTTATGAACGTTTGGGTGTGCTGCACCCGGCCGATGGACTGCGGACGACCTCCCGGTTCGGTAGTTCTTTGCGGCCAACCTGAGCGAGGCACCCCATTGCGACTGCGAGAATGTGCTGATGCCACTGACGAATCCCTGGCTCGGCGTACCAGCCCCTGACCGCGACCTGCCGCGTCACGACCTAGAGGAGCGGATCCTCAACCTTCTCTCGATCCACAACCTCGCGGTCGTCGCCACCGTCAACCGGGACGGAAGCCCGACCGCGACACCAGTTCGTTACTGCAGCCTCGGACTCGAAATCTTCTACACCAGCTGGAATGCGTCGGCGAAGTCTCGAAACCTCAGACGTGACCCGCGGGTATCCGCCGGCATCGTGGCCCCACTGGTCGGACAGGCCAGCAGCCGAGGCGCACAGATCTTCGGCACGGCGCGGACGCTCGAGCGCGAAGATCCGGCCGCAGCAGATTACTGGGAGGCGTTCCGATGGCAATCCGATCATGTCGAACGCGGTCGTTCGCTCCGAGAGCCTCCGACCGACCCGCTGACGATCATCACCCCGGACCGCATCATTTACACCGAGCACTGGCTCCGCAAGGGTGGACACGCGCCGCGCCAGATCTGGCGCAATGACGTTAGTCCGGACGCCGCACGGTTGTGATCTCCGGTCAGTCGTCGCGTGTCCGACGGCCGCCGAAACCTACTGATGGAAACCGCCGGAAACACCGTTTTCAGGACAGTCCCGGCGTGTCAGGCCGGAAACACCATTTTCAGGACAGTCCCGTCTGGCCGGACCCGGGAGGCGTGAGGCGGAGGTACCCGCGCGACATCAACGTGCGACACGCCGAGGGGGCGCGACACGCTGTCCGCGTGCCGTGTACGCGTTACAACGTCTCACAACCTCGGAACTGGTGCGGACACGGGAAGCGTTACAAGGCAACGTCAATGGCAGGAAACGATCCATACTTTGTCATCAGGTAAGGCGGGTGCTTCCGGATTGACTGGGGGAGACGTGGCCCCGTTCCAGGGTGACGATTCGGCGCTGTCTTCATCGAGGCCGGTTGCAGCGTGGAGATGGTGGTTCGGCCTGGTCTGGGACCCGCCCAAGAGGTGCATCGGAGGTGTCAGTGGGATCAGTTTCTTGTCGGCGTGTCGTCCGTGGAGGTCGGTCGATGAGTTGCCAGGTTGCGGACGGCCCGGTTACCCAGCGGCGTGAGGACGGCAGTGATCCAGATGAGGGCGGCTACCAAGCACACGTTGGCCGGGCCGACTTGTGACGCGAGTGGACCGGCCGTGAGTTGGCCTATGGGGATTGCTGCGTACGAGAACAGGTCGTCGATAGACGCGACTCGGGAGAGTTTGTCCTGATGGATGTGTTCCTGCAGTGCGCTGTCCCAGGCGATCGCGGACGCAGATGAGCCGGCTCCGCCGATGAGGGCGGCGACGATGAGTCCATTGCCGTGCAGACCGACGCCGAGACCCAAGAGAGGCGCCGCGGACACGATGCTGGCGAGCAGGACGACGCGCAGGTGGTGGCGCACTACCAGTCGGTACATGAGCACGCTCATGATCAGGAGCCCGATGGCCCGTGCGCTCAGTACGAGACCCCAGTCGCGGGCCCCGCCCTGTTGTCCGACGATGCGTGGTCCGAGGATTTGCCACGGTCCGGTCTGGACCAGGTTGACGGCGAAGAATGCCAGCGACACGGGCCACAGCCAGCGGACGGATCGAAAGTACGACAGGCCTGCCCGGACGTCTCCCAGCAGCGGGGCGCGGGCAGCCTTGGGTGCTGGTGAAGCGTCCAGTCGGAGCAGACACAGTGCGGCAAGGGCGTACGTTGCTGCATCGAAGGCGATGGCGGGGCCGCTGCCCGCTCCGGCAACCAAGACGCCGGCAACGGTCGGTCCGATAATTCTGGTGGCGTTGCGGGCAGAACCCAACAGAGCGTTGGCCCTCTGTAGCTGTCCGGGCTCCACCAACTCGGGGACGATGCCGCGTAGTGCAGGGGTGGTGAAAGCGGCGAGAGCGCCGTTGGCGAACTCCACGCCCGCGATCAAGGGCAGCGAGTAGGTGCCGGACAGCAGGATCGTGGCGACTGCGCCTTGAGTGAGGGCAGACCCCAGGTTGGCGACGACCAAGACCGTACGTCGGGAAAACCGGTCTGCGCTCGCACCGCCCACGAGCAGGAGCAGGAGATGGGGGATCAGATTGGCGGCCAGGACCACTCCGAGATCGCTGGGGTTGTCCGCGGCGTCCAGGACCGCGAAAGTCAAAGCTACCGGCGCCATTGAACTACCGAGCTGGGAGGTCAGACGCCCGAAGAAGAACCACGCGAACGCCGGCCGGCGTACAGGACTTGTCACAACCAGGCAGCCTGACAACGCATCACCTCCAGTTGTAGTGTTTCGGCGGGAGGCGAAAGATGGTGTTGCTCAGGCTGAACCCCGAGTCGGTGGCTCGGTCCCGTTTCGCGCTCTCCCCCCTCGCCGAAACCCTGGCCGCGGTGATCACCCTCGTCCGCGAAGACGACTACCCGTGGTTGGAACCGTGGGTACAAGCCCACCGCCCACAGTTCCAGCGAATGATGGCCGCTGATCGCTTCGCAGACGGATTCCTCTCCTTGGCCGCCAGTACCAAATGGATCCCCGCCCCCCTCGCCATCCCACCCAACGGTGGAATGAGGACCAGCATCGTCGACGAGCTGGCCCGGGTCCGCTCATTCAGCGACACCGCAGTGGTCCATGAGCTGCAGCAGGCACACCAGCTGAGCTGGAAAGAGCATGATCTGGACTGGGTCGGTGGACACGATCTGGCTGATCGGATCGCCGACCTGATCCACACCATCTGGACCGAGTATGTGGAACCGGATTGGCCACGACGACGGGCCGTCCTGGAACGAGACGTGATGTACCGGGCCGGCCTGCTGGCCGCCTACGGCTGGCCGGCAGCGGTCGATCGGATGACCCGACACAGCGCCTGGATCGCCACCGATGCGATCCAATTCTCCTTGCAGACCTTCCCCGATCGGCACGTCGGCGCCGGTGGGCTCCAGTTCGTACCCGTCACCCGCGCCTCGGGTACCTGGCTCGCCGAATGGCCATCCGACGACTACGCCATCATCTATCCAGCCCGCGGTATCGCCGACCAGCCGCCACCACACGAGGAGCAAGCCGTTGACCGGCTCCTGGGTACCGGGCGCGCCCGCATCCTGCGGGAACTCGACCGACCGGCCACCACCAGCGATCTGGCCACCCACCTCGGCGCCGCACTGGGCACCATCGGAGAGCACCTCGCCGTCCTCCGCAAGGCTCGACTTATCGCCGGAACTCGGATCGGCCATCGCGTGCTGTATCGGCGCACCGAGCTCGGTGACCAACTGCTGACCCCACCGGACAGCTGACCCGCCTCGTTCGCCTGGACACCAGCCGCTCGTGCCGACTCGCAACCTCCAGAACGAGGAGCTCAATCACCGGGCCAACTGAGGCCGCGTTAACCGAGTGACGATGTCCGCATGCCGTGTCCGCTTGACAACGTCTCGCAACCTCGAAACTGATGCGGACACGGGAAGCGTTACAACGCAACGTTAATGGCACGGAAACGATTGTTTGCTTGTCATCGCCAGCGGACGAGGAATGAACCGCCAGGTTGTGAGCTTGAACTGGCGGTGCTCAGCCGGGTAGGTAGGGAGGATTTCGTAGCTCGACTTGGCATAGACGAGCAACCTGGGCTGCGGTGTCGTCGGCTTGCCGTGCTGCTACGACCTGCAGACCGACCGGAAGACCATCGAGCAGGCCGGCCGGCACGCTGATCGCGGGATGTCCCGACAAGTTGAACGCCCAGCACAGGTCGACGGCCACCAGGTTTGTCTCGTGCTCGTCGTAGCCGTGCGCCGTCCTGGGAGTCGTTGGCGTCACGAGTGCGTCGACGCTGTTGAACAGGCTTTCGAGTATCGCGTTGTTGTGATCCACGATGTCGGAGGCGGTACGCAGCGCCGCAGAATCGACGTCCAGACCTGACTCCTGTTCGCGGATCGTTAACCACGCCGCTGACGGGTCGGCGAGCGTCAGTTCCGGGTCGACGACCTCGAGGTATCCCGTTGCGGCCACCTCGGCGAGGCGATTGCGCACCAACCGGCTGACGGCTGGATCGGTCGGGACGAAGCCTAGGTCAGGCGAGTACGCGA
>JAABUT010004486.1_pt1 | contig 11047 bp, 8 predicted proteins | sample 5559281 | NCBI WGS metagenome assembly JAABUT01 (sample SAMN10711880, study PRJNA513359) | rock metagenome | isolation source: Antarctica rocks | place: Antarctica: Victoria Land, Ricker Hills nord | collected 2016-01-04 | reverse complement strand
ACCACCCGCAACTCGGACTCGCATGTAAGCGGCGTTGTGATCGCGTCAAGAACGGCCGGTTAGCCGTCAAGGTTTCGTCAAGGCGGTGGCGGACGGTTCGCCGGGAGTGTTGGAGTGCATACGGCGGTCCACCACCGGCCAGCCGTGAACTTCTCGGGTCAAGGGAGTCTCTCGTGGACACGCATAGTCGATGCACAAGTTCAGAAGGAGCGATTCGGTGCTTGATGTGATCTTCGTGGCGTTGACGTTGGCGCTGTTCGCCGTCCTGACGGTGATCGTTCGAGCGGCGGAACGCCTGTGAGCGTCGAAAACGTCGTGGGGCTGGTGCTGGCGCTCGCCCTCACCGTCTTTCTGGTGGTGGCTCTCCTGTTTCCTGAGCGGTTCTAGATGAGTACCACCACCGCTGGCATCCTGTTCGTCGTGTCCTTGGTGGTCGCGCTGGTCCTGGTTCACCGCCCGATCGGTGACTACATGTACCGGGTGGTCACCCCGACGAAACACTCGCGCTTCGAGCGGGGCCTCTACCGTTTGATCGGGGTTAACCCGGTCGCCGGGCAGTCATGGGCCGTGTATGCGCGTAGCGTGCTCGCATTCTCGGCCGTCAGCATTCTGTTCCTATACCTGTTCCAGCGGGTCCAACAGCATCTGCTACTGTCCCTCGGCTTCGACAACGTGCCACCTGATCTGTCCTGGAACACGGCCGTCAGCTTCGTGACGAACACGAACTGGCAGGCATACTCGGGTGAGTCGACCATGGGCCACTTGGTGCAAATGGCGGGCCTGGCCGTCCAGAACTTCGCCTCCGCCGCCGTCGGTGTGGCCGTCGCGATCGCCCTGGTCCGCGGCTTCGCCCGCACCCGGACGGAGACCTTGGGCAACTTCTGGGTCGACCTGGTCCGCATCATCATTCGCATCCTGTTGCCCGTCGCCGTGGTCGGTGCGGTGGTCTTCATTGCCGCGGGGATGGTGCAGAACTTCTCGGCCGGTTCCGACATCACGACGCTGGCCGGCGCCACGCAACACATCACCGGTGGCCCGGTGGCCAGCCAGGAGATCATCAAGGAGCTGGGCACGAACGGTGGTGGCTTCTACAACGTCAACAGCGCACACCCCTTCGAGAACCCCACCAGCTGGACCAACTGGCTCGAAATCTTTCTGTTGCTCGTGATCTCGTTCAGCCTGCCACGCACGTTCGGCCGGATGGTCGGCAGTACCCGGCAGGGTTACGCGATCGTCGCTGCGATGGCGATCATCGCGGTCAGCAGTATCGCCATCATCAACGTGCTACAGGGGCTGCACCCTGGTTCGGTGCCGCAGGCCGTCGGCGCAGCCACCGAAGGAACCGAGACCCGGTTTGGCGTCCTGCAGTCCGCGACGTTCGCCAGTGCGACGACGTTGACCTCGACCGGGGCGGTGGACTCGTTCCACGACTCGTACACCTCGTTGGGCGGCGGGGTGGCGATGTTCAACATGATGCTGGGCGAAGTGGCGCCGGGCGGCACCGGCTCCGGGTTGTACGGACTCCTCGTCCTGGCGGTGCTCACGGTGTTCATCGCCGGGCTGATGGTGGGCCGCACCCCGGAATACCTGGGCAAGAAGATCGGGGCCCGGGAGATCAAGTTCGCTTCGCTGTACTTCTTGACCACGCCCACCCTGGTTTTGGTGGGCACCGGGGTGGCGATGGCGATCCCCAGCGCCCGGGCCAGCATGCTCAACGTCGGCGCGCACGGTTTCTCCGAGGTCCTGTATGCGTTTACCAGCGCTGCAAACAACAACGGCTCGGCCTTCGCTGGAATCAGCGTGAACACCGGGTTCTACAACACAGCGCTCGGCTTGGCGATGTTGCTCGGCCGGTTTCTGCCCATCGTTTTCGTTCTCGGCCTGGCAGGGTCTTTGGCGCGACAGAAGGCCGTGCCGGAGTCGAGCGGGACCTTGCGGACATATCAGCCGCTGTTCGTGGGAATGCTCGTCGGCGTCACCGTGATTCTGGTGGCCCTGACCTATCTGCCGGCTCTCGCTCTCGGCCCGCTGGCCGAGGGTGTGCACTGATCTGATCGCAGAAAAGGGAATGTCAATGTCTGTCAGCACCGTCCAAACACCGCCGGCGGCCCAGCCGCCGGCCGCCCTAGGTGCACGCCGCGTCGGTGGCGGGCTGCTGGACCCTAAACAACTGTTGCGGTCGCTCCCGGGCGCGCTGCGCAAGCTCAACCCCGCCACGCTCTGGCGCAACCCGGTTATGTTGATCGTCGAGGCCGGTTCCGTGTGCACGACCCTGCTGGCCATCGCACATCCCTCGGTCTTCGCCTGGCTGATCACCGTATGGTTATGGCTGACCGTCGTGTTCGCCAACCTTGCGGAGGCGGTAGCCGAGGGGCGCGGCAAGGCGCAGGCGGAGTCTCTTCGCAAGGCGAAGACCGACACCCCTGCCCGCCGGCTGCTCAACTGGACCGCGGGAACGTCGCAGCCTCATGAGGAGCAGGTTCCCGCGCCCGCGCTGCAGCAGGGCGACATCGTGGTGGTCGAGGCCGGCCAGACGATCCCAGGAGACGGTGACGTGGTCGAGGGCATCGCCAGTGTCGACGAGTCGGCCATCACCGGTGAGTCCGCTCCCGTCATCCGCGAGTCAGGCGGCGACCGAAGCGCGGTTACCGGCGGCACCCGGGTGCTGTCGGACCGGATCGTCGTTCAGATCACCCAGAAGCCGGGAGAGAGCTTCATCGACCGGATGATTGCCCTCGTCGAGGGCGCGAACCGGCAGAAGACACCCAACGAGATCGCCTTGAACATCCTGCTTGCGGCGTTGACAATCATCTTCCTGTTGGCCGTGGCGACTTTGCAGCCGCTGGCGATCTTCGCCAAAGCGGTGCAGGGCTTCGCCCCCGACAGCCAGGCGCTCAACGCAGACGGGGTCAGCGGGATCGTGCTGGTGTCGTTGCTGGTGTGCCTCATCCCAACCACCATCGGTGCGCTGCTGTCCGCCATCGGTATCGCCGGGATGGACCGGCTCGTGCAACGCAATGTGCTGGCCATGTCCGGAAGAGCAGTAGAGGCAGCAGGCGACGTCAACACATTGCTGCTGGACAAGACCGGCACGATCACTCTTGGCAACCGACAGGCCAGTGAGTTCCTGCCGATCGGTGAGGTCCCCACCGATGACGTTGCCCAGGCGGCGCAGCTATCCAGTCTGGCCGACGAGACCCCCGAGGGGCGTTCCATCGTGACGTTCGCCGAGACGATGTTCGGGCTGCCCCCACGACGCACCGGGGAGCTAGCCCAGGCGGAGTGGGTGCCCTTCACCGCGCAGACTCGCATGTCCGGGGTCGACATCCCCGAAGACGGCTCCGTCCGACAGATCCGCAAGGGCGCGGCTGGGCAGGTGACCCAGTGGGTCGTGGAGCAAGGTGGGCGACTGCCGCAGCAGGCAGATTCGGTCGTCGAAAGCATCTCCGCGGCCGGTGGGACACCACTGATGGTGGCTGAGCACGTCGGCGGGCAACCGGCTCGTGCCCTGGGCGTCATCCACCTCAAGGACGTCGTCAAGCCCGGGATGCGGGAGCGGTTCGACGAGATGCGTCGGATGGGCATCCGGACCGTGATGATCACCGGCGACAACCCGCTGACCGCCAGTGCGATCGCGCAGGAGGCCGGCGTCGACGACTTCTTGGCCGAAGCCACTCCCGAGGACAAAATGGCACTGATCAAGCGCGAGCAGGAGGGCGGCAAGCTTGTCGCCATGACCGGGGACGGAACCAACGACGCCCCCGCGCTCGCCCAGGCAGACGTCGGAGTGGCAATGAACACCGGTACCTCAGCGGCCAAGGAAGCCGGCAACATGGTCGACCTCGACTCCGATCCCACCAAGCTCATCGAGATCGTCGAGATCGGCAAGCAGCTCCTCATCACCAGGGGCGCGCTGACCACCTTCTCGATCGCCAATGACATCGCCAAGTACTTCGCGATCATCCCGGCCATGTTTGCCGCCGTGTATCCCGGACTGGACGCGATGAACATCATGCGCCTGCACAGCCCAACCTCGGCGATCCTGTCCGCGGTCATCTTCAACGCCCTGGTCATTATCGCCCTGATCCCGCTCGCCTTGCGTGGAGTTCGATACGTGCCCTCGAGCGCATCGACGATGCTGCGGCGCAACATCCTGCTCTACGGAGTCGGCGGAATCATCGCGCCCTTCCTCGGGATAAAGCTCATCGACCTGCTCATCCAATTTCTGCCAGGGATCTCATAATGCGTCTACCCAGCTGGATCCGCCTGCACATGGCCGCGCTGCGGGCGTTGCTGGTGCTGACGGTGCTCGTCGGTGTGCTGTACCCCCTTGTCGTCGCTGCGGTCGCTCAGATACCCGGGTTGAAGGACCGCGCCGACGGGTCGCTGGTCGGTACGGGCGGCGTCACGGTAGGCAGCACACTGGTTGGGCAGTCGTTCACCGACAAGGACGGCAACGCCCTGACGCAGTACTTCCAGTCTCGGCCCTCCGCCGCGGGCGACGGATACGACCCGACGAAGACCAGTGCCAGCAACCTCGGCCCCGAAAGTGTCGTCGATGTCCTTCCCGACCCGGCCACCAAGGGCGACACGGGCACGGCCAGCCTGCTAACCCAGGTCTGCGCCCGCAGCACCGCGGTCGGCAAGCTCGAGGGGGTCGACGGCGCGCGGCCCTACTGCACCGCGGGCGGTGTGGGAGCGGTGCTCGCCGTCTTCTACCGGGATGGAGCCACAGGTCCGATCACCAACGTGGTCAGTCTCAACCAAGCTTGCCCCGCCTCCCCCTTCCTGGCCGCCTACCAGGGTGTGCCGGTGAAGTGCGCCGAGTACGGGCAGGACTACTCCAAGGGCGTGGTAACCCCCGTCCGCGGGGATTCCCCTTCCGATCCCGCTGTGCCCTCCGATGCGGTGACTGCCAGCGCCAGCGGACTGGATCCGCAGATCAGCCCGGGGTATGCCCGGCTGCAGGCCAACCGCATTGCCAAGGCGCGCGGTGTCACCGTTGCCGTCGTCGACACCCTCATCGACCAACAGACCACCGGCAGGTTCCTCGGTTTCGTCGGTGAGCCGGCCGTCAATGTCCTGGGCCTCAACCTTGCCCTGGACACCCAGTACCCGTACCGCAGCTGACGACGCGTGCACGCCCAGAAAGGAGAAGGCAGGCTCATGCCTCCAGGACGGCTGCGGGTCTACCTCGGCGCCGCGCCCGGGGTGGGCAAGACCTACAAGATGCTCGAGGAGGGACAAAGACGCAAAGAGCGTGGCACCGACGTCGTGATCGGCTTCGTCGAGTGTCACGGCCGCAAGCACACCGAGGCCCTGGCCGAAGGCCTGGAGGTCGTGCCGCCCACAACCATCAACTACCGCGGCAGCACCTTCGCCGAGATGGATCTCGACGCCATCCTGGCCCGTGCACCGGAGGTGGTGCTGGTGGATGAGATGGCGCACACCAATATTCCCGGCTCCCGCAACGCGAAGAGATGGCAGGACATCCAGGCGCTGTTGCACGCTGGGTTGAACGTCATCTCGACGGTCAATATCCAGCACTTGGAGTCGGTGAACGACGTCGTCCGCGAGATCACCGGAGCGCCGCAGCGTGAGACGGTACCCGACGAGATCGTGCGCCGCGCCGAGCAGATCGAGCTGGTCGACATGACTCCGGAAGCGTTGCGTCGGCGAATGGCGCACGGCAACATCTACAAGGCAGAGGCCATCGACGCATCGCTCGGCAACTACTTCCGAGTCGGGAACCTGACCGCGTTACGTGAGCTGGCCCTCCTGTGGGTGGCCGACAAGGTCGACGACCAGCTCGACAGCTACCGAGCCGAGCACCACATCTCCGCCACATGGGAGACCCGCGAAAGGGTGGTTGTCGCGCTCACCGGTGAACCGGAAGGGGAGACGCTGATCCGCCGAGCCGCCCGCATCGCCGCCCGCACAAAGGGCGCTGACCTACTCGCGCTCCACGTTGCGCGCAACGACGGCCTCGGCGGCGGCGACCCTTCCCATCTGGCGCGCCAACGCAAACTCGTCGAGGAGCTTGGGGGGTCCTATCACCAAGTGATCGGCAACGACATCCCGGCCGCACTCTTGGACTTTGCTCGGGGGGTGAACGCTACCCAGCTCGTCCTGGGTGCCAGCAGGCGCCGTCGCATCGCACACATCTTCTCGCCGGGGGTAGGCGTCAACACCACGGCTCTGTCCGGCACGATCGACGTGCACTTGGTCACCCATGAGCAGGTGCACCAGCGCCGCGGGCGTGGTAGCCAAGCGCGCGCCCTGAGCGGCCGCCGACGGGCCGTCGGTTTCGCGGTCGCCCTAGCAGGGCTACCCGCGTTGACAGCGCTGCTCGCGGTGCTGCGTGATGAGCTGTCGCTGCCCAGCGACATTCTCTTGTACCTGGCCGGGGTTGTCGTCGTCGCCCTGGTGGGCGGATTGTTTCCTGCGCTGTTCGCCGCTGTGGTGGGCTCTGCTTTGATCAACTACTACTTCACGCCACCGATCCACGAGTTCACCATCGCTCAGCGGGACAACGTCATCGCGTTGGTTGTGTTTCTCGCCGTCGCCGTCGCGGTCAGCGTCACCGTCGACTACGCCGCCCGGCGCACTCGCCAGGCCGCCCATGCCAGCGCCGAAGCTGCCACCCTGTCCACCCTCGCGGGAAGCGTGCTGCGCGGATCCCGGCCCCTGCCGGCCCTGCTCGACCAGCTTCGAGAGAGCTTTGGTTTCGTCGGTGTCAGCCTGCTCGAACGCCTCCCGGGCAGCACCGCGGGAACCGAGCAGCGAGGCGACCCCGCCATCTGGCGGCTCGTCACCGCCGTCGGAGATAAACCGAGCATGACTCCCGCTGAGGGCGACGTCGACATCCCTCTCGACGACGGTCTAACCCTCGTCGCCCGCGGTCATCCACTGGCAGCCGAGGATCGCCGCGTGGTTGAGGCTTTCGCTGCGCAGGCAGCCGTCGCACTTCGACAGGAACGGCTCACCGAGCAAGCCGCCGCCATCAAGCCGCTGACTGAGGTCGACAAACTGCGCACCGCGCTGCTTTCCGCGGTCAGTCATGACCTGCGCACCCCGTTGTCATCGGCCAAGGCCGCCGTCACCAGCCTGCGCAGCGACGACGTCGTCTTCGACGAACTGGACCAGAAGGAGCTGCTTGTTACGATCGACGAATCCCTCGACCGCCTCACCCGGCTGGTGGACAACCTGCTCGACATGAGCCGACTCCAGGCCGGGGCGCTCGGGATGACCTCCGAACTCGTCAGCGTCGCAGACGCAGTGGCCCAGGCGACCGACGACCTAGGACCGGCGGGGCGCCAGATCGGCATTCAAATCCCCGACGACCTTGCCGAGATCACCGTCGACCCCGCACTACTCGAACGCATCCTCACCAATGTGCTCTCGAACGCCCTGCGGTACAGCCCCTCGGACCAACCGCCGGTGATCACCGCCAGCGAGCATGGCGGGTCTGTGGAGATCCGAATCATCGACCACGGCCCTGGCATCGCGCCCGACGATCGGGAACGAGTATTCCTACCCTTCCAACGCCTTGGTGACCGCGACAACGCCACCGGCGTCGGCCTAGGTCTGGCGCTGTCCCGAGGGCTGACCGAGGCGATGAGCGGAACCCTGACACCCGACAGCACCCCAGGTGGCGGCCTCACCATGACTCTGCGCCTGCCAGCCCGGGAAAGTGCGGCGCGCGAAAAGATCCGTCTCGGTGCCAATTCAGACGCGGTCCTCAATGACGACAGCGAGCGGTTCGGGATGCAGAACAGATCATGACCCGAGTCCTGATCGTCGACGACGAGCCTCAGATCCTGCGCGCCTTGCGGATCAACCTGACCGCACGCCAGTACGACGTCGCCACCGCCTCAAACGGGACCGACGCCCTGGCAGCTGCAAGCGAGAGGCACCCTGACCTGATCGTTCTCGATCTCGGACTGCCCGACCTCGATGGCGTGGACGTCATCCGCACACTCCGCACCTGGAGCCCAGTCCCGATCATCGTGCTGTCGGGCCGCGCTGACAGCCGTGACAAAGTCAACGCGCTGGACGCCGGCGCCGACGACTACATCACGAAACCCTTCAGCGTCGACGAGCTCCTCGCTCGGGTTCGGGCCGTTACCCGCCGGCGGACCAGCCCCGATGCCGCAGTCACTGCGCGAATCGGCAGGTTCAATGTCGACCTCGCCAGCCGAACAGCCCAAACGGCCGATGATCCCTCCGACCAGACCCACCTGACCCGCACCGAGTGGTTGCTCCTCGACGTGCTGGTGCGAAACCCGGGAAAGCTCGTCGCCCAGCGCCAGCTCCTCCAGGAAGTATGGGGACCCACCTACCTCCAAGAAAGCCAATACCTACGCCAGTACATGGCCCAGCTTCGCCGAAAGCTGGAGGACGAGCCGGCTCGGCCGCGGCATCTCATTACCGAGCCCGGGATGGGATACCGGTTCCTTCCATGACCCGCGGCGGGGAAACATCCGACATCCGCACCGCCTTCTCGTCCCTGAGACTTGTGGTGGAGGTGCGCGGAACCGACCAGCTGCACGTCCACAGTCTCGTTGATGATCAACAGAGACACGTGCTGCCACTCAGGCCCGAGCTGCTCTGCGGTGGCTTGGCGCTCTATACCAAGCTCGGGCGCCTGCACGCCATCTATTGGTCAATCGCGTACGGTGTTGGGCCCCTCTCAAGATCCGACGTCATCAGCTTTTCGACGGACCAACTCCGCTATCGAGAAACGACGAACATAGCGCCGATTCCGATGGGAGATGGCGCTTGGGCAGCCGCGGTGCACGGTTCGTACACCTCGGCGGGATTCCATCGGGGCGGTGTGGAGCTGGCGAGCGTAGGCCTTGCCGGTTGGTCGTAGACCGCTTAGAACGATCTGATCCGAGGTCCGGTTGTCCCCGCTTGCCGTTGATTTCGGTGGCGGTTCTCATGTCTCAGGCGGCGGTCATGTTGTCATCCTGACCACGGCACCGACAGTTTGTGCGGGGACATGCGCATCGAGAGCGGCGCTGGCAGGTGCAGGTGTCCGTTGACGCGCCGGAACTGACCGCGGGCTTCGATCATCCCGGCTGCGCACCAGCGCAGCGCCATGGTGCCGTTCCGCCAGTTCTTCACGTTGCTCGAGTGGGTGCCCGGGGATGGAGATCATCGACTCTATGCTGTTCGTGGAGCGCAGCGTTCGCGCGAGGGTGGGCGGCACTTTCAGGCGCAGCACGGTCAGCGTCTCGGCCATCCCCTCGCGCAGTGATCCGGCCGCGCCAGGGTGGGTGCGTTCCAACTCCTTGGCCAACGCCTCCAGCTGCGCCTCGGCGGCCAGCGCAGAGTCGGCGTGGTAGTCCTTGCGCATCCGCTTGGTCACCGTCGAGGCAAGATGATCGGGCAGCTTGTCGGCCACGTTTCTGATCTTGTGCAGCTGACACCGAGCGATCACCGGATGCTCGAACACCTGCACCACCGCGGCGCGCAGCGCCTTGCCGCCGTCGATGCCGACGAAGATCGCCCGGCTGGTGTCCAGGCCGCGGTCACGCAGCCCGGTCAACAGATCGGTGACCACGCTGGTGCTTTCGGTGCTGCCCTCGGCCAGTCCGAGCGGAAGCTTCGTGCCGTCGATCCCGATCCCGAGCGCGACCACGCACAGGTGAACACCGAAGTGCACGCCGTCGGCAGTCGGAGCTCCTCAGGACAGCGCCTAGCCCGGCGGTGGCTTCCGAATGTGCGATGTAGGGCGCGTTGTAGAGAACATGCCGGCACAGGACGGACGCACCAACACGCGCGCTAAGGCCCAAATGCACGTTTCCGGAGCTATTGTCAAGACCTGTGGATGAGGAATTTGATCAGGCGGCCTCGGTGGCCGTTTCTTCGTTCTCGCGTCTAGGCGGCGGACCACCTCGAGCAGCGCGTCGTCGCCGCCGACGTTTCCGGGGAAGACGACGTATGCCCGGTCGCGCACTCGCTCGTCGGCCTCGACGAGCCGGAACAGCGAGATCACCCCGGTAAACAGCTGGCCCTCGACCCGCGCCCGGCTGGACCCCAGGCCGCGAACGGCGATGTCGTGCGACGTGATGCCGCCCTTGGCGACGACCCACGCGGGCGCCTGGTCGAGGCTTCCTCTGACGACGTCGCTGAGGGCCGCGGAGACGGTACGCGCGATGCTGAGGCTCGTCTCTCCGTCGCCTCCGCGCACGAGGGTGCGGCTCGTCATGAGCACGACGTCACTGGACCGCAGCGCCTCGGCCACCTGCGCGGCATACCGGGAGATGCGGCTGTCTAGCTGTACCTCGGTGAGCTCGAGTAGCTCGGGGACCTCGAGGACGATGCATTCCACGTCGCCGTCGGCCTGGAGCGCCGCCACCTGGCGTCCGGTCTGGGCGACATGGGAGCCGACGACGACGAGGCCGTGGGGCGTCGCTCCGTCCGTCGCGTCAACGGCGGGCCCGGCCGCCGCGATCGCTTCGACGGTCAGTGGGTCCAGGGGGTCTTGCCCGTCCATGGCTCGGACCATCGACGGGCCCGTGCGGAAGAGCAGCGACTGGCCCGCGACGCGGCATTCGAGGGCGGCGAGCGCGACACATTCCAGGTCGGCGTAGTCGAGCGCGTTGACGACGACGAACGCTCCGTCGCGCGCCCCCGCGATCACCTCGCGGACCCGATCGGGGCCGCCGAGGCGGATGTCGTCGAGGCTGATGCTGAGGACGTCGTTGCGGGCGATGCGTCCGCCGCTGACCTCGGAGACGAAGTCGCGCAGGTTCGAGGACTTGTAGCCGAAGGTGGCGTCCTGGGCGAACTCGGTCTCCCCCACCGGGACCCACGTCTCGCCGACCCGTGACCAGTGCACGTCGTCGACGGTCACTCGCCCCGCCTCGATGAACGCCGGCGCGAAGAGCACCGCGTCGACGGCGCGACCGTGCTCGCTGACGGCGTCGGACAGGGCCTCGACCTCGATCATGACGTGCCCCCGCAAGGTGGAGTCGCTGCGGCTCACCAGCTGCATGGGCTGGTCGAGCGCGGCGGCGACGTCGTGCAGGTCGGCGGC
>JAABUT010004485.1_pt1 | contig 11050 bp, 13 predicted proteins | sample 5559281 | NCBI WGS metagenome assembly JAABUT01 (sample SAMN10711880, study PRJNA513359) | rock metagenome | isolation source: Antarctica rocks | place: Antarctica: Victoria Land, Ricker Hills nord | collected 2016-01-04 | reverse complement strand
TGACGACCAGCGTCGCCCCCGGGAACGGGCGATTGGGGCGGCCGGCGAGCCGGCCGTCGACCCAGGACCACGCGACGTCCCTGGCGTTGAACGGCAACTCGGGGTGGCTGTCCCGGGCGATGATATGCGGGCTGCCGTGCACGTCTGGCGACAGGGTGGGCATGTTCCTCCGACGATCGTGTCGCAGGGACTGTCAGCCGACCGTCCGGGCCGGCCGTTGCGAAGGCCAGCCCCATCGCTGTAGCAGCAGAGTATCCAGTGATGGAGGGCCCAGTGGCACCACACTCGGACACTGCCGCCGCCGGGGATGGCGTCCAACGGCGCCACGAGTATGGTGGGCGACGGCGATGGATCCCGCCAAGGTCGCGACACCTGAACCGCCCATCAGGGCTGATGGCTCCTCCCGCACGATAGGGAGGACGCATGCCTGACCGAGGTTGTCACCGCCGCCATCGCGGCCGTCCGGGTCTGGGCGCGGCGTGTTGAGCGCCGATGACAACCGCGCCCTGCAGGGCATTGAGCAGCATTTGTGCGCGGAGTCCCCGGCCCTGGATCTGTGGCTGCGCACGGGTCGCGGCGCGCCCGCCCGGCCGCCTGCCGTCTGCACCGTCCGGGCGTGCGTCGTCGTCATCCTGGTCGCGGTGGGTTGTCTTCTGACCGCGTGGGGCCTGTTCGTTCCGAGCGCGCTGCCTCTGGTCGGCGACTTCTACCTCGTGACGTTCTGTTTTCTCGGGCTGTGGCTGCCTAAGCGGCGGCGGCCGCGGGGTCGCCCGTGGCCGCTCTGACACGGTGGCGTTGATGCAATCTGCTTCCCCGGGGCATAGCCGTAGAGCTGGCCTGATCGTTGCAACGTCACAACCGCGAAGGAGCTGCTCGTGGGAGCTGCCGCGTTCCTCGTCTTGTCTGTCTTCCTTGCCTGCTGCGTCGAGGCGGTCGAGGCCCTGACCGTTATCCTGGCGACCGGCGTCACCCGAGGCTGGCGGGCGAGCCTGTACGGCGCCGGTGTCGGTGTGGCGGCCCTGGCCGTGATCGTCGCGATCCTTGGCCCGGCCGTGACGCACGTCCCGCTGGACGCGCTGCGGGTCGTCGTCGGCGGTCTGCTGCTGGTCTTCGGGCTCGGGTGGCTGCTCAAGGCCGTGCTGCGCGCAGCCGGGCTCAAAGCCCTGCATGACGAGGCGGCGATCTACGACCGACAGCTCGCAGCATCCGCCGCCGCCGGCGCGAAGCCCCCGTCCGGCCTGGACCGCTACGCGTTCACGCTGTCGTTTAAGGCGGTGCTGCTGGAGGGCTTGGAGGTCGTGTTCATCGTGCTGACGTTCGGCGCGAACCAAGGCAACATCCCGCTCGCCGCGGTCGGCGGCCTTGCTGCGGTCATGCTGGTCAGCGGGGTGGGGTTCGCCGTCCGTGCGCCGCTGACGCGCGTCCCGGAGAACACCCTGAAGTTCGTCGTGGGGGTCATGCTGACCTCGTTCGGGGTGTTCTGGGCCGGCGAGGGCGTTGGGGTCGACTGGCCCGGTGCCGACGCCGCGCTGCTGGCTCTCATTGCGGTCATCGGCCTGACCGCGGTCGGCCTCGCCCGGGCCGCCCGACCGGTCGGCAGCGACGTCCTGGGTGCTCGGTGAAGCACCTTCGCGGGGTGATTGCGGTGCTGATCGACCTGGTGATCGGCGACGACTGGCGGATCACCGCCGGGATCGTCCTCACCCTGGCCGTCACCGCGTTGCTGGCGCATCAAGGAGTGCCGGTCTGGTGGCTCCCGCCGCTCGCCGTCCTCGCGCTGCTGACCGGAACAGTCCTCGCGGCCCGCCGCAGGGCGACAGAGGGTGGCTGAGGGGCGCCGGGAGCGCGGCCGATGACCGCAATCGAGACCTACGATCTCAGCAAGGTTCTGACGGAGCTCGGCGACCTCCGCCCCGATAAGCGCGACGAGATCGCCGAGCTGGCCCGTCGGCTGGCCGGGGGGCGACTGCGGGTCCTGGTTGTCGGCGAGGCCAAGCGCGGCAAGTCCAGCCTCGTCAACGCGCTGATTGGGCGACCGCTGCTGCCGGTCGGCGTCGTCCCGCTCACCTCGGTCGCGACCGTACTGCGACCTGGCCTCCGGGACCGTCTTTCCGTGCACCTGCTGCAGGGCAGCGTCACGGACCACCCGCTCAGTGAGCTCCCACGGTTCGTCACCGAGACCGGAAACCCGCGGAACACGCTCGGCGTCGACGAGGTGACGATCGAGGTGCCGGCGCCGATCCTCGCCGGTGGGATCGAGCTCGTGGACACACCAGGTGTCGGCAGCGTCTACGAGCACAACACAGCCGATGCGACCCGGGCGCTGGCTCGCATGGACGCCGCGATCCTGGTGCTCAGCGCAGATCCGCCCATCTCCGCCAGCGAACGGCAGTTCCTACGGTCCGTACGCGAGCAGGCCGTCACCGTCATCTGCGTCTTGAACAAGGTCGACCGGCTCACCCCGGCCGAGCTGAGCCAAGCCCTTGCCTTCACCGAACAGGTTCTCGTCGAGGAGCTCGGAACGACCGTGAAGGTCTGGCCGCTGTCCACCCGATCGCCAAGCGCTCCCGCAGACGGCGCCGTCACCGCAAGCCACGGTGAGGAGTTGACGATCTTCACTGATCACCTACGCGCCTACCTGAACCGCAGTGGAAGCGACGACTTGCTGCTGTCGATCTCGACAAGGACGAGGCGGCTCGCGGAGGAAGGCCGAGCCGGCACCGAGCTCGCCCTGTCCGCACTCTCGATGGACGCGACCCTCCTGGACGAACGGATGCACGCCCACGTTCAGCAGGTCAAGGTCCTGCGAGCCCAGCAGGTCGACAACGCCGCGATCGCAGCTGGGCGGGTCCGGGAACTGCTCACCGGGATCAACCACAGTGCCGACCGCCTGATCCGGGACAACCTCCAGCAGGTCCGAGCCGCCGCGATGCGGGGAGCGGAGTCCACGACAGGAGCGGACCACCCGAGGGACACCGAGGCCACGGCGCTGGCATCGGCGGCCGCATGTATTCGGAACCTGGTGGGGCAGTGGCAGCACGAACAGGCAACCCTGCTCGACCACGAAATGACCCTTCTGCACGAGCGGCTCAGCGCCGCAGTGCGAGGCCAGGTCGCTGCGGTCAGGGCGCACGCCGGGCAGGCGTTCCAGGTGGTCGTGCCTCCCGCCGATCCGCTGCCGGTGCCTCCTGGAAGGCCAGAGCCCTCACTGAGCTTCGGGGAGGATCCTGGCAACACAACTGCGATGCTGGCGCTCGGACGGCATCACCTGCCCGGCGCTTGGGGACGGCGCCGGGTCGCTGCTCACCTCGCGGAGCGCGCCGGCGATTTGTTGGACAAGAACGTCGGTCGAACCCGGGCGGAGCTGCAACGTCGGCTGCGCGAGGCAGGAACGGGACTGGACCGGGGTCTCGGCCGGCACGCGGACGAGGGGGTGAAGATCATCAGCACCGCCCTTGACCAGGTCAGGGCAGTGCGCACCGGCGACGAGGTGGCCCGGCAGGCCGCCCGGGCGCGATTAGAGATGAGACGGGACGCTTTGGTGGCTGCCTGCGAGGGTCCACCACTGGCAACTGATCACTGAGTGGTCCGTGTTTGCTGGCGTACTTGTTGCGCTGGCCCCTTGAGGGTCTCGACCGTCAGCTCCAACGCCATGTGCTTCTCGTGCGCCTTTGTCGGTGGTCCTCCTGATGGGCTTGCTGCTTCGTTGGGTGCCTGGCGCCGGGGGGTGGCGGACGCGGAGGTGTTCAGGGCCGGGCCCGAGGCGCCCCCTATGGGTCAGCAAGCCTCCGCGCAACGCTGGGCGGCGCCGGCTTGCCACGTTCGAGCTCCGCAAGCAGGCCCGGTACTCCGTCCAGCAGCCGCCGCTCGTCCGCGTGGGCCAGCCACCGCCCGGCGTCGGCGAGCGGGACCCACGCGGCCTCCTCCACCTCGTGGTCGGCGGCGGACAGCTCCAGACCACGGATGGGGTCGTTGGCGGCGAGTAGGAAGTGATGGACGGTCTTGCGCACGCGCAGGCCCTTGCTCACGAAGCCGAAGGTGATCACACCGAGCTTGCCCACCACATGCCCGCAGATCCCTGTCTCCTCGGCGACCTCTCGCTCGGCCGCCTCGTGCGTGCTCTCGCCCGGCTCAGGGTGTCCCTTGGGCAGCGACCACAGCAACGGTCCACCGCGACGGGGTCGACGACCGATCAAAGCTGCATGGGAGACCGCTCCGAGGTGGTCCAGGACCAGGCCGCCGGCACTGGTCTCCTTGGCTGCCACGGGACAAGGGTCGACGCGCGGCAGCGCCAGCCCCCGTTCCTCGTCGGCCTGCCTCGGCTCGGGGGTCACGCCCGGCGACCGATCAGGCCGGCGGCTAGCAGGGACAGCGCCATCCAGGCCCCGGCCAGCCCGAATCCGGCAGCCGGTCCGAGTGTGGCGTAGAGGACCCCGACACTGGCCGAGCTCGCGAAGTCCCCCGCGCACTGCAGGCCGCCGAGCAACCCGAATCCGCTCCCTCGAAGGCCGTCCGGCAGGGTCTGCGCGACCAGGGTCGACTCGGCGGTCCCGGCGAAGCCGATCCCGGCCCCGGCGAGGCAGAAGAAGACAAGAAGCACCACCGGGTCGTGGACAGGCAGCGCGAAGCCGACATAGGCCAGTACGTAGACCCCGGCACCCACGGCGAAGACGAGCCGTGGGCCGACCTTGTCGATCCACGCCCCGCCGCCCAGCGCGGTCAGCGTCGCGATCAGGTTGTGGGCGGCGTAGATCAAGATGGCCAAGGTGGTGGCGGCCGTCACTGATCGGCCGGAGGTGTGCAGCTCCTGGGTGGCCCGCAGGATGAGCAGGGTCGTGGCGACGTTGCCCAGCTCAAAGAAAGCGACGGGGATGAGCGACCGGAACAGCCCCGTCTGGCGCAGGGCCGCCAGCTGCAGCCCCTTTCGCTCAACACGTTCCGCGCCCGCGCCCTTGATCTGCAGCGCACGCTTAGCGGCGACGCCGATCGCGATCGCAGCCAACAGCCCCGGGATGAGGCTAAAGGCGAATGTCAAGCGCGTCCCCACGAGGGTGACGAGCAGGGCGGCGAGCAGGGGCCCGAGGACCGCGCCGGCATTGTCGCCGGCCCGCTCCACTCCGAAGGACCGCCCGTAGGCGTCCTGGGGGGCCAGCGACGCCAGCATGGTGTCGCGGGCCGGCCCGCGGACACCGCGCGCGACCCAGGCCGCTGCCCGCAGGATCCCTGCCTGCCACACTGCCGCGGACAGCCCGATCAGGGCTGTGAGCAACGCGGTAAGGGTGTAGCCGCCGCGAGCCAGACGCACCCGCCGGCGCGGATCGTCAGCGAGCGGACCGCCTATGAGCTTCGCGACCCCGAGTGGCGCATCGGACAAGCCTTCGATGATCCCCAGTGTGCCGGCGGAACCGTGCAGCGCCCGGGTGAGAAAGCTCGGGAAGACCGCTGTGGCGATCTCGTGACCGGTGTCGCTGAAGAAACTCGCCGCCCCGACGCTCGCGACACCCGAGGACACCCACAGCCGCTGCTTGACGGGCGGCGTCGGATCGTGCGGCTGGGCTTCGGACACGGGCATGCTCCTCCTGACGGAGGAACCATCAGCCTGCAGGCGGTTCAAGCCAAGAGGACTCGGCTTCGGCGGGATCCATCGCCGTCAGCCAGACTAGCCTGGCCCCTGCCCGTCCTCAGCTGACGGGTATGCCGTACGGCATCTCGGGCATCCCCGACTCGATCTCCATCAGGCGGTTGTACTTCGCCACCCGCTCGCCACGTGCGGGAGCGCCAGACTTGAGCTGACCGCAGCCACTGCCGACTGCGAGATCGGCAATGAAGTCCTCCTCGGTCTCTCCGGAGCGGTGCGACACCATCTGCCCCCACCCGGCGGCGCGGCACAGTCGCATGGCCTCCAAGGTCTCGCTGACGGTCCCGATCTGGTTGAGCTTGATCAGCGCAGCGTTCCCGATGCCCTTGGCGATAGCGGCGGCAATGATCCCCGGGTTCGTGACGAGGTTGTCATCGCCCACCAGCTGGATGCGATCCCCGAGCCTGGCGGTGAGAGCGACCCAGCCCTGCTCGTCCTGCTCTCCGACGCCGTCCTCGAGGCTCCAGATGGGGAAGTCCTCGACCAGCTCTGCGTACAGCTCGACGAGTTCGCTGCTGGACAGCCGCTGCCCGCCGACGTGGTACCAGCCGTCGGCCTTGAGGAACTCGCTCGCGGCCGGGTCCAGAGCGATCGCGACTCCGGAACGGTCCGCGCGGTAACCGGCGTCCTGGATCGCAGCCGTGATCAGCGCCAGCACCTCCCGGGGGGTGGAGAGCTCGGGGGCGAAGCCTCCCTCGTCGCCCAGCCCGGTGGCATGTCCGCCGTCGGTCAGCCGCGTGCACAGGGCGGCGTAGATCTCCGCACCCGCGCGCACCGCTTCCGCGACGGTCGGTGCACCGAGCGGCGCGAGCATGAACTCCTGGAAGTCCAAGGCGTTCCGGGCGTGCGCCCCGCCATTGACGACGTTGAAGTGCGGCACCGGCAGCCGCGGCGTCACGCCGTTCGGGTTGAGGTACCGGTGCAGAGGGATCCCGGCGGCGGCAGCGAACGCGCGCGCCACGGCCATCGACGTACCCACGGTCGCATTCGCACCCAGCCGGCTCTTCGTCGCGGTCCCGTCAAGGCCCCGCATGACCTGGTCGACGTCCTGGAGCGAATCCCAGCCCCGCCCCACCAAGGCTTCGGCGATCTCGCCGTTCACGTTGTGAACCGCCTTCAGGACGCCGGCCCCACCGAACCGGGAGGGGTCGCCGTCCCGCAGCTCAACGGCCTCGCGACTTCCGGTGGAGGCACCGGAGGGAACACCCGCGCGGGCCTGCCGTCCGTCGCTCGAGGTCACGGTCACGGTCAGCGTCGGTCGGCCCCGCGAATCCAGGATCTCCAGCGCTGTCACCGCCGTCAGAATCAGCTGTGGCACTGAAGGCTCCCTGGTCGTCGTGGGTCTGAGGGACGCTAACCCAGTCGCCGGTTCGCCCTGCGTCGGTGCTGTCGAGCTGGGTCTACCACGACGACGCAGCCTGCACCCGGCGGCCACGGACACCACCGGCAAGGTCATCGTTCCAAGTAGCAGGGCATGTGCGGGTTCGGCAGGCCGCGGTGATCGAGGAAATGCGGGGGGTTGAGTTGTCGCCCAGAGGACGGGTCTGTTAACTGAGCGGGGAAGGCGATGGAGCCCGCCTTGGCCGACCGGGCCAAACCGCAACGACGCTGATGGCACCTGTCCGACGAAGGAGTCACAGGTGCGCCGTGTCAAGGATCGCGAAGACCGTGTCGGACGCCGCAGGCCACGGCGACCGCCCACTGTTGTCAGCCGGCCAAGGTGCTCACCAACCTGTACGGACGGCTCTGCATGACCGGGCCAGCCACGTCGCTCGCCACGCCGGCCGGTAGCCACGCACCGGTTAGAGAGTTCCGCAGCATCCTGTTTGGCGACCGCGACGCCGGCCGCGGCGTGGACGAGCAGGCCGCGCCGGGGTGCTTCGTCGACCTGAACCTGGACCAGGTCATTGCTGCGGTCACCGGCGCCAAAGAGGCCTACCTGTTGACCGGCTTCTTCCACACACCGCTGGACGACGTCGACGCTGTGAACTACCGGCAGGAAGTGTTCCAAGACCTCGAGCAGCCTTGTGTACACAGCGGGCTGACCTCCTTCGCCGCGGGGATGAGCACCATGCGGGAGGAGCTGGCACGGTCCAACAGAGCCCATCAGCACTACCCGAAGCAACGCTGGCCGCTCGACGCGGCGCTACGCTATTGCGACGCCGTCGCCAGCCTCACCTCCGACCTCGAGCAGGCCGCCCCTACCTCGCGCGGTCTGCGGGGCATGCAGACGTATATCGCCGGTTGCGTTCAGCTGGGACGCCTATCGATCCGATTCGGTCCAGTCTTCACGCCAGCGCGACGGCTTCGTAGCCGCGACCACGTTCGCAGTCGATCAGCGCCCCACCAGACGTGGTCGGCGACGGGCTGCCAGAGACGTAGTCGATCAAGGCGACTTGAGGTCGGCGATGGATCCCGCCTGGCCGCACCGGTCAAACCGCTCGCCACGCGAGCTGATGGTTCCTCCCACCGGAGGAGGAGCCATGACCTCAGTTCGCCCCATCGCGTGCACGTTCATTGTCGTCTCGGCGAACCGTGCCCTATTTGTCGATCACCGAGAGGGTCTTCCAGCCAATGCCGAGGTGGTTTCGTATGACGGGCACGACTACGAGGTTCTGTCATACAAGTGGCAGGGAGCCCCGCCGGCGTTGCCCGCGCAGGACGTCGCGCATGCCTCCTACGCTGTTGTGCGCGTGCGGCCCGTCGAGGGGCGGTAGCCGCTGATGCCGCCCTCGGTATTTTCTCGCATTATCAGCGGCGAGGAGCCCGGGCGCTTCGTGTGGTCTGACGAGACAGTGGTGGGGTTCCTGACCATCGCCCCCTTATCGCCGGGCCACACGCTCGTCGTTCCCCGACGTGAGCTCGACCAGTGGACCGATGCTCCCGACGCGCTGCTTGGACATTGCCTGTCGGTGGCGCAGAGAATCGGTCGCGCTCTCAAGCATGCGTTCGACGCGCCGCGGGCCGGCATGGTCATCGCCGGATACGAGGTGCCGCATCTGCACGTACACGTCTTCGCGTCCTGGTCGATGCGCGACTTCGACTGGTCGAGGGCCCGACCTGCTGCCGCCGACGAGCTCGACGCTGCCGCGGAGGCTCTGAGATCGAGTCTGCGACTACTTTCTGTCAGCAGTTGATCGGACGGACCCGGCCTGCGCCGCCAGCGCCGGAGGCGGCCGGGGTTTGACCACCGGAGAAAGCGAGGTCGGGGTGGCGGCCCTGCGGCGGACAGACGGCGCGGGGCGGCTGGTGCTCGTGCGCCACGGTCAGAGCCCGACGAACGCGAGCGGCGTGTTCACGGGATGGCTGGATGTCGGTTTGACCCGGGCCAGACGATGCGAAGCGTTTCACGCTGGTGGATCGTTGACGGCGGCAAACCTGATCCCGGACGTCGTCTACACCTCTGACCTGGATCGCGCGATCACCACTGCGGACCTGCTGCTGTCCCGCGTTCCCCGACCGCGGCTTCCAGCCGACCTGCCGCGAGAAACGCACGGGGCAGCTCATCGAACGCCACTACGGCGCCTTGACTGGACGGCGCAAAGTCGAGGTCCGCGCCAAGGTCGGCGACGTGCTCTACCACCTGTGGCGCAACTCCCTGACCGTCGCCCCGCCCCCGCTGACTCCGACCGGCTTACTCCACCTACAGGCCGAGGGATGGCCCACACACAAATTGAGCGGCACAGCTGTGCTCAGCGAGAGCCTGGGCGACGTGATCGCGCGGGTCCGACCGGTCCTCGATCCATGCCTGCGCCGGCATGTGAACGACGGCGCCACTGTCCTGGTCGTCGCCCACGGAAACAGCCTGCGCGAAACTGTTCAGGTCCCTTGCGGCGTGGCTTGCTGATCTTGACCTGAGTTGCGGGCGCTTCGCCTGTCCGTTTGCGACTTCCCCCGCAGGCAGGTTTTCGTGGTCGATCCGACCAACGAACGAGAAGGCTCCGACATCGCAGCCGAACTCATCCGCGCGTTGAACGACGCCGGCATCCGCATCGTCGTCGTCACCCACATGTACGACCTCGCCCACCGCTACGAAGAAGAACACGCCGTCACCACTCTGTCCCTTCGGGCTGACCGCGGCGAGGAGGGGCACCCCACCTTCCAGTTGCACGAGGCCCCGCCGCTACCCACCAGCTTCGGCGAGGACCTCTACCGATGCCCCTTCTACCCCCAGCAAGGCCCGGAGCACGATGACGACAGGTACCCCAACCGGGTCGATGACCAAAGGCTGAACCAACCGCCGCGCGACGCCCGCCCGCCGATGCCGTAGAGCAAGGGCAGGCAGCCGCGATCGGCGCCCTGCCGGCCCCCGCGTCCGCCCCCGCACAGCCAGCGGCGCAGCTTGGTCTGGTCCTTCCTCGCGTTCCTCCAGCTCGCCGTGCGTCACGTTGGGCCCTGCCGCCGGGGGCGTCACTACGGGCTCTGCAGGGTTTCGCGACGGCTGCCGACTGCGACCGCGGCCGGTCGACGGGTGCTGAGAATCAGGCGAGCGTGATGGCCAGGCCGGTCGCGGCGGCGGCTAGACCTGCCGCCAGGCTGCCCAAGATGTTGAGCGAGGCCTGCCCGAGCGCACCCGTCTCGGCGACGGCGAGCGACTCCCAGCAGTAGGTGGACCAGGTCGTGAACCCGCCGCACAGCCCAACGCCGATGATGGTCGTCAGCCCGGCCGGAAGGCCGTGGTGAGCGGCGAGGCCGGTGATGAGGCCCAGCACGAAGGCCCCGACCACGTTGATGATGAAGGTCCCCCAGGGGAAGATCATATCGTGCTGGTGCTGGATCACCTGGTCGAGCAGGTAGCGGCCCACCGCGCCGACGGCAGCTGCAAGGCCGATCTCCAACGCGAGGATCACGCCGGGCCCTGAGGCTGGCGCGGACTACCGCTTCCGGCGTAACGCACGACGTCGACCTCATCGATGACGACGAGGCCCTCGGTGATCAGGTCGTCGAGTTCGGGCAGGAACCGTTCAATGCGATCGCTGTCGTCGACCAGGATGATCACCACGGGAAGGTCTTCGGACAGTGACAGCAGCCGAGTGGTGTGCACGTGGTGACTAGCGCCGAAACCCTCGATGCCGCGCAGCACCGAGGCACCGGCAAGGCCGGCTTGGTGCGCGCGGTGGACGATCTCGGCGTAGACCGGCTTGTGGTGGTGGCGGTCGGACTCGCCCACGAAGACGGTGAGACGTTTGGCAGGCCCGTGCGCGCGCATGATCTAGCCCTTCGCTGTTCTTGCTCGGCTGGCGGCGATGGAGCGACCCAGCACGATCCCGAAAGAAGCGGCGGCCAGCCCAGTGAACACGCTGGCCGCGAGGTAGACCACGGCCGTGCTGGGGCGCCCGTGGGCGGCGAGCTGGTCGGCCGCGACTGCGACGCTGGAGAACGTCGTGAACGCACCGCAGAAGCCGGTGCCGA
>JAABUT010004484.1_pt1 | contig 11052 bp, 8 predicted proteins | sample 5559281 | NCBI WGS metagenome assembly JAABUT01 (sample SAMN10711880, study PRJNA513359) | rock metagenome | isolation source: Antarctica rocks | place: Antarctica: Victoria Land, Ricker Hills nord | collected 2016-01-04 | reverse complement strand
CCTCGGCCGCCGAAGCGCGCGGGGATCGCGGCCGGCCCAGGAAGCCGCCGCCGACCAGCCGCACCGCCGCCGCCGCCGCCATCGCCGCCGCCAGCGCCATCAGCGCGGCCACGCAGCAGACCAGCATCTGCATGCCCAGACCCCCGATCCGCGGCGCCGCCAGGGCGGCCTGGAACAGCGCCCACTCGCCGGCGAAGCCGGAGCTCGGCGGCAGGGCGGCCAGGCTGGCGGCGCCGGCCAGCACGCAGACGGTGGTGACCGGCATCCGGTGGATCAGCCCGCCCAGCCGGTCCAGCCGGCGGGTGCCGGCGCCGTGCTGCACCGCGCCGGCGGCCAGGAACAGCAGCGACTTGAACATGCCGTGCGCCATGGCGTGCAGCAGCGCGCCGCCCATCGCCAGCGCCGCCAGGGTGGACAGGTCCGCGGCCCGCGCCGCCAGCGCCAAACCCAGCCCGATGGCGATCAGGCCGATGTTCTCGATGGTGGAGCAGGCCAGAATTGCCTTGATGTCGTTCTCCATGTTGGCGCGCAGCCCGCCCAGCACGGCGGACGCGGCACCCGCCACCAGCAGCGGCACCCCCCACCACACCGGCTGCGCCGGCCCGGACAGGTCGAACAGCAGGCGGACCAGCACGTAGATCGCCACCTTGGTCATGGCGCCCGACATCAGCGCCGAGACGTGGGCCGGGGCGGCGGCATGGGCCGGCGGCAGCCACACGTGCAGCGGCGTCAGCCCCGCCTTCGACCCGGCGCCGACCAGCACCAGCGCCAGCACGGTTGCCGCCTGCCAGCCTTCCGGCGGGTGCGCGCGCATCGCGGCAAAACTTGCGTCGCCGTCGCCCAGCAGCGCCAAGGCCGGCACCAGACAGGCTGCCCCAAGCGCCGCCATGCCCATGTACAGCAGCGCCGCCGAGCTTTGGGCCGCATCGCGCTGGCCGGTCAGCACCAGGGCGGCCGAGGCCAGCGACATCGCCTCGAACCCGGCCACCAGCACGAAGCCGTCGGCGGCCAGCACCGTCAGCAGCATGCCGGCGAGGAACACCGGCAGGAACGCCGCGGTCGAGGCGTATTCGCGGGGAGCGTCCAGCGCGGCCAGCGCGGCGGCGCTGCCGGCCAAAGACAGCAGCAGCAGGAACCAGGCCGACAGCCCGTCGATCGCCAGGGCGAACCCCGTCCCCGACGGCAGGCCGAACGGCAGCACCAGCGTGGCCTGCGATCCGCCCAGCAGCCCTGCCGATGCCAGCGCCACGCCCAGGCCGCACAGCACCAGCGATCCCTGCGCCGCCACCAACGGCCGCCAGATCGCCGCCGCCAGCCCAAGCACCAGAAGTGCGGCTGCGATCAGCGCCATGCCGACAAGGACGGTCTGTGCCATGCCGCAGCGTAGCAGCGCCCCGTATCGAACCGGAAGGCCCTGAAACGGCACGCCCTGCAATCCCATATGACACGCGGGACGGAGCGGCGTCATCCAGGCTTCACTGAACCGCAACAATCCGGCAGTTGATGGAGCGATAGGAATGCGGAGCGACGGATGGGAAGCTTCATGACGACCGCGTTCCTGCTGGTGGTGTTCGACGGGCTGCGGCCCGACATGATCCAATCGGACACCACCCCGAACCTGATGCGCTTCGCCGCCATGGGCACGCGTTTCGCCCGCGCCCGCTCGGTGTTCCCGTCGGAAACCCGGGTGTGTTCGGCCTCGGTCGCCACCGGCTGCCACCCGGCGCGCCACGGCCTGGTCGCCAACCGCTTCGCCCACCCGCGTGTCTTCCAACGCAGCGTCGACACCGGCCGCAAGGAGGCGCTGCTGGCGTTCGAGCAGGAGACCGGCGCGCCCGTGCTGCAGGCGCCCACCCTGGCGCAGGCGCTGCACGCCGCCGGCCAGGAGCTGGTGGTGCTGAGCAGCGGCACCACCGGCCAGACCTACATCCTCAACCCCGATGCCGACGCGCTGGAGCATGTCACCCTGTCGGCGCACGGGGTGCAGGCGTGCTCGCGGCAGGGCGCCCGTCTGCTGGCCAGCCTTGATCCGCCGCCCGCCGCGCCGGCCGACCGCGCCGTTTGGGTGGCCGACCTGTTCCGCACCCGCTTCCTGCCCAGCCCCCCGGCCTGCACGGTCGTCTGGTTGTGCGAGCCGGACACGTCGGGGCATCACCAGGGCCTTGGCTCGCCGGCCCAGCTTGACGCGCTGCGCGCGGCCGACGCCGCGTTCGGGCGCATCCTGGACGACTGGCAGGCCGGGCCGCAACGCGACACCCTGCAGATCGCCGTCGCCTCGGATCACGGCCAGGCCACCATCACCGGCCATCGCGTGGTGGCCGAGGCGTTGGCGGCCTCGCCCGGTTTCGACGGTTGCCAGGTGCTGCCGGGCTCCAGCGGCGGCATCGCCATCCCCGATGCCGACGGCGCCAGGGTGGCGGCGGCGGCCGAGTGGCTGATGCGCCAGGACTGGATCGGCAACCTGTTCGCCGTCGACGGCCTGAACCTTCCCGAGGGCGTGCTGCCGCACAGCGCCGTGCTGCTGCACCACCCGCGCACGGCGCCGCTGATCTACACCCTTCGCACCGATCCCGGACCCTCGCCGCTCGGGCTGCCCGGCACCACGTTGATGGACGGCGGCCTGCCCGTCGGCAGCGGCACCCACGGCGGATTGTCGCCGGCCGAGATACGCATCACGCTGATGCTGGCCGGCAGCCGCATCCGTGCCGGCATGTCGGAGTGGCCGGCCGGCCTGGTCGACCTGGCGCCCAGCATCCTGGCCCTGCTGGGCATCCCCGGCGGCGCGTCGATGGATGGCCGGCCGCTGACAGAGGCGTTCACCGACGGCCTGCCGCCCGCGCACTCGCCGGCCGCGGAAAGCTGGGAAGCGTTGTATGGCGGCTACAGCCAGCGGCTTACCCGCACCCGGCTCGGGCGCCACGTCACCCTGGATGCCGCGTTCAGGCTGCCGGTCGCCTGAACGGGTTGGTGCAACCATGGCGGCATTCCTGCCGTATGCCAGCGATGAAGCACCACCTTCCGCGCTTGTTCCGCCTTCTGGTCGCCTGCGCCTGCATCCTGCTGTCCCGTTGCGGCCCGGCCGACCTGCTGAACGCCACCATCGCCACCGGCGACCTGACGGTGCTGCACGACATCGCTTACGCTCCCGGGCCGCGCGGCATCCTGGACGTGTACCGCCCGGCGAAACGCGGGGCGCCGCTGCCGGTGGTGGTGTTCTTCTACGGCGGCGCCTGGCAACACGGCAGCCGGGCCGACTACGTGTTCGTCGCCGCCGAGCTGGCACGGGCAGGCATGGTCGTGGTGGTGCCGGACTACCGCCTGTCGCCAGCCGTGCGCTTTCCGGCCTTCGCGCAGGACGCCGCCCAGGCCGTCGCCTTCACCCGCCGCATGGCCGCCGGCTGGGGTGGCGACCCCGACCGGGTGGTGCTGGCCGGGCATTCCGCCGGCGCCCACATCGCCGCCATGCTGGCGCTAGACCCACGCTTCCTGGCTGATGCCGGCGATGACCGCGACGCCCTGGCCGGCATGGTCGGCCTCGCCGGGCCGTACGACTTCCTGCCGTTCACCAGCGACGACATCAGGCAGGTGTTCGCCGGCACCGACCCGGCGGCGACCCAGCCGATCACCTTCGCCGACGGCCGCAACCCGCCGATGCTGCTGCTGCACGGCACCGCCGACGATACCGTACACCTGCGCAACACCGTGAACCTCGCCGCCGCGATCACCAGCCGTGGCGGGCGCGTGCAGGTCAAGACCTATGAAGGCGTCGGGCATATCGGCATCGTCACCGCCTTCGCCCCGCTGTTCAGCCGGCGTACGCCGGTGCTGGACGACATCGTGCGTTTCATCGGCGGGCTGCCCTCGGTGCAATGACGCGCCGGTTTGGCGTTCGCGGCGTCCGGGCTATACACCGCTCGCCATGATGACCGCCCCCGCATGACCACCCTCCTGACCGGCGCCACCGGCTTCGTCGGCTCGGCCGTGGGGCGCGTGCTGGAGGCGCGGGGCCACGCGCTGCGGGTGCTGGTGCGTCCGCGCAGCGACCGCGCCAACCTGGCCGGGCTGGCAGGCGAGGTTGTCGAGGGTGACCTGACGGACGCCGCCTCGCTGGCCCGCGCCGTCGCCGGCTGCCGCTTCGTGCTGCACGTGGCCGCGGACTACCGCATCTGGGTGCCGGACGCGGATGCCATGCTGCGCGCCAACGTCGGCGGCACCACCGCGCTGATGCGCGCCTGCCTGGACGCCGGGGTGGAGCGGATCGTCTATTGCAGCAGCGTCGCCGCCCTCGGCCTGACGAAGGACGGCAGCCCGGCCGATGAAACCACGCCGGCCACCGAGGCCGACATGGCCGGCATCTACAAACTGTCGAAGTTCCGCGCCGAGCGGGCGGTGCTGGCCATGGTGCGCGACCAGGCGCTGCCGGTGGTGATCGTGAACCCGGCCGCCCCGGTCGGCCCGCGCGACATCAAGCCGACCCCCACCGGGCGCATGATCGCCGACGCCGCGTCCGGCCGCATGCCGGCCTATGTCGACACCGGGCTGAACGTCGTCCATGTCGACGACGTGGCGCTGGGCCACGTGCTGGCCCTGGAACGCGGCCGCATCGGCGAGCGCTACATCCTGGGCTCGGAGAACCTCCGCCTGGGCGATCTGCTGGGCCTGGTGGCGGCTGCGACCAACCGGACGCCGCCGCGCGTCCGCCTGCCGGTCGGGCTGCTGTGGCCGGTGGCGCTGGCCGGCGAGGCGTTCGCCAGCCTGACCGGCATTACCCCGGTGGTCACCCGTGACCATCTGCGGATGGCGCGCAAAACGATGTTCTTCTCCTCGGCCAAGGCGATAACCGAACTCGGCTATGTCCCGCGGCCGGCGCGCGAGGCGGTGGCCGACGCGGTGGCCTGGTTCCGCGCCCACGGCAAGGTGCCAGCGTGACGGTTCTGGTATCGCTGCTGGCCTGGGTCTGGCTGCTGCTGTGCCACGGCCGCTTCTGGCGGTCCGGCCCGGAGCTGCCGCGCGCACGCCCCGCCGAGGCGCCGGACATCGACATCGTGGTGCCGGCGCGCGACGAGGCGGCGCTGGTCGGCCGCAGCGTCGCCAGCCTGCTGGCACAGGACTACGCCGGACGCCTGCGGGTCATCCTGGTCGACGACGACAGCACCGACGCCACCGCCGCGACCGCCCGCGCCCTGCCGGGATCGGACCGCCTGACCGTGATCGCCGGCAGCCCCCGCCCCGCCGGCTGGGCCGGCAAGCTGTGGGCGGTGCACCAGGGCATCGCCGCCGGCACCGCCGAGCTGGTGGTGCTGACCGATGCCGACATCGCGCACGACCCCGGCCATCTCGCCACCCTGGCGGCGCATCTCGAGCGCGGCGGCGTGGACATGGCCAGCGAGATGGTGGCGCTGCATTGCGACAGCCCGGCCGAGCGCGCCCTGATCCCGGCGTTCGTTTATTTCTTCCAGCTGCTGTATCATTTTGCCCGCGTGAACGATCCGCTGGCCGTGACCGCGGCTGCCGCCGGCGGCACCGTGCTGATCCGTCGCCGCGCGCTCGACCGCATCGGCGGCATCGAGGCCATGCGCGACGCGCTGATCGACGACTGCACCCTGGCCGCCCGGATCAAGCGCGGCGGGCGCATCTGGCTGGGCCACACGCGGATGGCGCGGTCGGTGCGGCCGTACCCGCATGCGGCCGACATTTGGCGGATGATCGCGCGGTCGGCCTATGTGCAGCTCCGCTTCTCGCCGCTGCTGCTGGCGGGTTCGGTGGCCGGCATGGGCCTGATCTTCGTGCTCCCGCCGCTGGCCGCGCTGTTCGGCCACGGGATGGCGCGTTGGACGGGCGCCCTGGCCTGGCTGGCGATGGCGGCGTCGTTCCTGCCGACCCTGCGCCGCTACGCGCGCCCGCCGCTGTGGGCCGCCGCCCTGCCGCTGATCGCGCTGTTCTACATGGCCGCCACCGTCGGGTCCGCTTTCGACCATCATCGCGGCCGCGGCGTGGTCTGGAAAAGCCGCGCCTACACCGAGCGGCGGGCGTGAGCGCCACCGTCGAATCGTGGTCCGGCAAGGACCGCGCCGACGAGAACTTCCCGGTCGGCTCGGTGCTGATCGGCGCGCGGCTGCGCCCGCACGTGCACGCCTTCTACGCCTTCGCCCGCAACGCCGACGACATCGCCGACAGCCCGGTGCTAGAAGCCGCCGACAAGATCACCCGGCTGGACGTGATGGAGGCGGTGCTGCTCGGCCAGAGCGACGCCGGCAGCCCCAGCGGCATCCTGCTGCGCGACAGCCTGGCGATGACCGGGGTGACATCGCGGCACGCCTGCGACCTGCTGGTGGCCTTCCGCCAGGACGCGACCAAGCACCGCTACGCCAGCTGGAACGAGCTGCTGGACTACTGCCGGTACTCCGCCATGCCGGTCGGCCGCCACCTGCTGGACCTGCACGGCGAAACCCGGGACACCTGGCCGCCGTCGGACGACCTGTGCGCGGTGCTGCAGGTGCTGAACCACCTGCAGGACGGAGCCAAGGACCTCGCCGCGCTGGACCGCTGCTATCTGCCCGACGACCTGATGCGCTACCACGCCACCGGCCCTGACGACCTGCACGCGCCGGCCGCGACCGCAGGGATGCGCGCCGTGCTGGACGCCCTGCTGGACCGCTGCGACGCGCTGAACGCCGGCGCCGCCCGCCTGCCGTCCCGTGTCCGCGACCGCCGCCTGCGGCTGGAGACCGCCGTCATCGCCGGCCTGGCGCGCCGTCTGGCGGCCCGGCTGCGCGCCGGCGATCCGGTGGCGACGCGGGTGGCGCTGACCCGCGCCGACGGGGCGTTCAGCATTCTCGGTGCGATGCGGTCCCTGCGGTGACGCGGCGCATGCCGTTGGGCGCCGCCCAGGCCGACCTGCATGCGGTCGAGGCCATCGTGCGCGCCGCCGGCACCAGCTTCCACCGCGGCATGGCGGTGTTGCCGCCGGACCGCCGCCACGCGATGTACGCCATCTACGCCTTCTGCCGCATCGTTGACGACATCGCCGACGAGGAAGCGCCGTTCGCCACCAAGCTGCCGCGGCTGGACGAATGGCGCGCCCGCATCCACGCCCTGTATGCCGGTCAAGCCGATGGCGCCGTGCCCCGCGTGCTGAAGCTGGCGGTCGCCGCCTTCCAGCTGCGCGAAGCCGACTTCATCGCCGTGATCGACGGCATGCAGATGGACTGCGAGGCCGCCATCGTCGCCCCCGACGCCGCCACCCTGGACCTGTACTGCGACCGCGTGGCCGCCGCCGTCGGCCGCCTGTCGGTGCGCGCGTTCGGCGACATGTCGGGCGACGCCGACCGCGTGGCCTTCCATCTCGGCCGCGCGCTGCAGCTGACTAACATCCTGCGCGACGTGCACGAGGACGCCGGCCGCGGCCGGCTGTACCTGCCGCGCGAGCACCTGCAGGCCGAGACGGTGCCGCTCTGCCCGCATGCCGCCATCAACCATCCGCGTGTCGGCGCGGTGTGCGCCCGGCTGGCTGTCGAGGCGCATGGACACTTTGACCAGGCCGCCGCCTGGATGGCGCGCTGCGACCGGCGGGCCATGCGGCCGGCGCGCCTGATGGCCGCCACCTACGCCACCCTGCTGGGTTTGCTGGAACGGCGCGGCTGGCAGCACCTGGACGTGCCGACGCGGCTGCCGAAGTGGCGCAAGATCTTCATCGCACTACGTTATAGTATGACATGAGCTGCACCCACATCATCGGCGCCGGATTGGCAGGCTTGGCAGGCGCGGTCGCACTGGCCGCGGCAGGGCGCCAGGTGCGGCTGTACGATGCCGGCCCGGCCGCCGGCGGGCGCTGCCGGTCCTATTTCGACCGCCTGCTTGACTGCCGCATAGACAATGGCAACCACCTGTTGCTGTCGGGCAACACCGCGGCGATGGCCTATCTGGATCGGATCGGCGCCCGCGCGACCATGACCGGTCCGGGACGCGCGATGTTCCCGTTCATGGACCTTGCCAGCGGCGAGCGCTGGACGCTGGCCCCCGGGCCGGGGCGCATTCCGTGGTGGGTGTTCTCCGCATCCCGCCGGGTGCCCGGAACGGCGCTGGCCGACTACCTCGTGCTGCAGCGCCTGCGCCGGGCCTCTCCGGTCGCCACCGTCACGGAGACGCTCGACCGCGGCGGGGCGTTGTATCGCCGGCTGTTGGAACCGCTGGCGGTGGCCGCCCTGAACACGCCGCCGAACGAGGCGCTGGCCGCGTTGATGACACCCGTTGTTTCGGAAACCCTGATGCGCGGCGGCAACGCCTGCGTGCCGCTGGTGCCCCGCGAAGGCCTGTCGGAAAGCCTGATCGATCCCGCCCTGGCGTGGCTGCGTGCCCGTGGCGGAACCCTGCGCACCGGCTGCCGCATCGCTGCCCTGCGCACCGTGGCGGATCGGGTCGCCGCGCTGGAAACCGCCGACGGCCCTGTCGACCTGGCGCCCGGCGACGACGTCGTGCTGGCCGTGCCGCCCTGGATCGCGGCCGAGATGCTGCCCGGCCTGTCCACGCCCGACGCGTTCCAGGCGATCCTGAACGTCCATTTCCGCGTCGATATCGCCCCTGACGGCGATATCGGCCGCACCGGCTTCGTCGGCTTGGTCGGCGGCACCGCCGAATGGGTGTTCGTCAAGCCCGGCATCGTGTCCGTCACCGTCAGCGCCGCCAACGCCCTGGTCGACCTGTCGGCCGAGGCCATCGCCGCGCGGGTCTGGCCCGACGTGCGCGCCTGCCTGTCGCTGGAGGGCGCGATGCCGCCGGTGCGCGTGGTCAAGGAACGCCGCGCGACGTTTGCCGCCACCGCCGCCCAGGAATGCCGCCGCCCGCCCGCGCGAACCCGCCTCGCCAACCTGGCGCTGGCCGGCGACTGGACCGCGACCGGCTTGCCCGCGACCATCGAAGGTGCCATCAGGTCCGGCCGGACGGCCGCCGAGGCGTTGCTCGGCGCCCCGGCCGTAGACATGCGCCGGCGACAGACCGCGGAACCGAGATGAGTGACACGCTAAACCCCCCCGCTGAAACCCGGACCGAAGCCGCAGCACTCGACGATCACATCGATCGCGCCCGCGAGGCCCTGCTGCGCCGCCAGCAGCCCGACGGCCACTGGGTTTTCGAACTCGAGGCCGACGCCACCATCCCCGCCGAGTTCGTGCTGCTGCTGCACTTCCTCGACCGCCCCGACCCGGCGCTGGAAGCCCGCATCGGCGTCTACCTGCGCGGCATACAGGGCAGCCACGGCGGCTGGCCGCTGTTCCACGACGGGGCGCTGAACCTGTCGGCCAGCGTGAAGGCGTATTTCGCGCTCAAGATGCTGGGCGACGATCCCGCGGCACCGCACATGCGGCGTGCCCGCGACGCCATCCTGGCCGCCGGCGGGGCCGAACGCTCCAACGTCTTCACCCGCGTCCAGCTGGCGCTGTTCGGGCAGGTGCCCTGGCGCGCGGTGCCGGTGATGCCGGTGGAGATCATGCTGCTGCCACGCTGGTTCCCGTTCCACCTGTCCAAGGTCAGCTACTGGTCGCGCACGGTGATGGTGCCGCTGCTGGTGCTGATGGCGCTGCAGCCCCGCGCCCGCAACCCGCGGAGCGTGCACGTGGCCGAGCTGTTTCGCACGCCGCCCGATCAGGTGCGCGACTGGATACGCGGCCCGTTCCGCTCCCGCTGGGGCCATGTGTTCCGGCACCTGGACGGCGTGCTGCGCCGAGTGCAGCCATGGTTCTCCAAATCCCTGCGCGCCCGCAGCATCGACCGCGCGGTGGCCTTCGTGACCGAACGGCTGAACGGCGAGGACGGGTTGGGCGGCATCTACCCCGCCATGGCCAACGCCGCGATGATGTTCGACACGCTGGGCTGCAAGCCCGACCACCCGCATGCCGCAACCGTGTGGAAGTCCCTGCGCCGGCTGCTGGTGGTCGACGGCGACCGCGCCTATTGCCAGCCCTGCCTGTCGCCGGTGTGGGACACCGCGCTGGCCGGCCACGCCGTGGCGGAAGCCGACAGCCCGGCAGCGCCCGCAGTCGACGCCGCCAACCGCTGGCTGCGCGGCAAGCAGATTCTGGACGTGGTCGGCGACTGGCAGGTGGCGCGTCCGGATGCCGTCCCCGGCGGTTGGGCCTTCCAGTACGAGAACCCGCACTACCCCGACGTGGACGACACCGCCGCCGTCGGCATGCTGCTGCACCGCCAGGGCCACCCGGCCAACGCCGAGGCGATCGAGCGCGCCAGCGCCTGGGTGCTGGGCATGCAGGGGAGCGACGGCGGCTGGGGCGCGTTCGACGCCGACAACGGCCACGACTACCTGAACCACATCCCGTTCGCCGACCACGGCGCGCTGCTCGACCCGTCGACCGCCGATGTCACCGCGCGCTGCGTGTCCTTTCTGGCCCAGATCGGCCACGCCGCGGACGACGCGCCGATGGCCCGCGCCATCGCCTGGCTGCGGGCCGGGCAACTGCCCGACGGCAGCTGGTTCGGCCGCTGGGGCACCAACTACATCTACGGCACCTGGTCCGTGCTGTGCGCCCTGAACGCCGCCGGCATCCCGCCCCACGACCCGGCCATACGCCGCGCCGCCGGTTTCCTGCTGGCCACCCAGCGCGACGACGGCGGCTGGGGCGAGGACAACGAGACCTATGCCGGCGCCCCGCGCGGCGTCTACCACCGCAGCAACCCGAGCCAGACCGCCTGGGCGCTGCTGGCGCTGATGGCTGCCGGCCAGGCCGACCACCAGGCCGTGGCGGACGGCGTCGCCTGGCTGTCCGCCACCCAGAAGCCTGACGGCGAGTGGGACGAGGCGCCGTACACCGCCGTCGGCTTCCCGCGGGTGTTCTATCTGCGCTACCACGGCTACCGGCTGTTCTTCCCGCTGATGGCCATCGCCCGCTACCGCAATCTCCTGCGCGGCAACGACCGTCGCGTGGCTTGGGGTTTCTGACCGGCCCCCATCTCGCCAGCCCCCATTTCGCTGGGCAGGGTCTCGGCATCGTCGTCGGCCTGGCCGCCGAGGCCCGCATCGCCTGCCTTCTGGGCGAAACC
>JAABUT010004483.1_pt1 | contig 11052 bp, 6 predicted proteins | sample 5559281 | NCBI WGS metagenome assembly JAABUT01 (sample SAMN10711880, study PRJNA513359) | rock metagenome | isolation source: Antarctica rocks | place: Antarctica: Victoria Land, Ricker Hills nord | collected 2016-01-04 | reverse complement strand
GACGATCCGCCCCGAGGGGTGGGCGATGATATCGACGTGCGGGTTGTTGATCGCGCCGAGGAGACGCCCGGTCACCGCCGCCCGATCGTCGCGCAGGCCGTTGTGGAGCGACGCGATCACGATGTCGAGTTCGGCCAGGACCGCATCGGGGAGGTCGAGCGCGCCATCGCGTCGGATCTCCACCTCCGCCGATTTCAGCAGGCGAAAAGGGGCGAGTTCGGCGTTGAGGCGGTCGATCTCGCGCCACTGCTCGCGGATGCGCGTCTCGTCGAGGCCGCCGATCATCGCGAGGCCGTGCGTGTGATCGCTGACCCCGAGGTAGGCGTGGCCGCGCGCGATCGCCGCCTCGGCCATCTGCGCGATCGTCGCCGAGCCGTCGCTCCAGGTGCTGTGCGAGTGGAAGTCGCCGCGCAGATCGGCGCGGGTGATCAGGCGGGGCAGGCATCCGTCGCGCGCCGCCGCGACCTCGCCGCGCCCCTCGCGCAATTCCGGCGGCAGCAAGGGCAGGCCGAGCGCCGCGTAGAAGTCCGCTTCCTCGGCGAACGCGCGCTCGAAGGGGTTGCCGAGGCCGCGCGCCGCCGCGAGTTCGCGTAGCGCCGCGCGGTGCCCTTCCGTGCTGCTGCGGGCGACCATCGCCGTCCCCCAGCGCTCCGGTGCGACAACCGTGAGGCGTGCTTCGAGGCCATCCGCGAGGGTCACGCGGATCGTGTCCGCCTCGCGTGCGACGATCGCGGCGACCGGTGGCAGCGCGCCGAAGGCGTCGAGGATCGCCGCCGGTTCGGGACCGCTCGCCAGCAGGTCGATGTTGCCGACCGTCTCCGTCCACCGCAGCAGACTCCCGACCAGGCTGACGCGCGGCACGCCGCGCGCGCGCAAGAGATCGCGCAGGCGCTCGGCGAGCGGCAGGGTCGCGCCGAGCGGGAAGCGCCCGGCGTAGACATCGAGTTGCGCCAAGCCCTCGCGGATCGTGCGCTCGACCCGCGTGCCGAGTCCCTTGGTCGTGCCGATCCGCCCCGCGGCGTCCGCCGCGCGCAGTTCATCGAGGGTCGCGACGCCCAAGAATTCGTAGAGGCGCGCGGCGGTCTTAACGCCGACGCCGGGGATCGCGGTGAAGCGGAGCACCGAGGCGGGGATGATCCGCCGCGCCTCCTCCAAAGGACCGAAGGTGCCGCGCCGCGCGATCTCCCCGATCGCGGCGGCGATCCCCTTGCCGACCCCCTCGATCCCCTGCAACTCGGCGGCGGTCAGCGCGGCGACAGGGAGCGCGTGCGCGGCGATCGCCTCGGCCCCGCGCCGGTACGCCGCCGTGCGGAACGCGCTCTCGCCGCGCAGTTCCAGCAGATCGGCATACTCGCGCAGCAATGCCGCGATGGCGTGGTTGGTCGGCGTCGCGCTCGCCCCTGTGGTTTGTGGCGTATTCGCCGCGTCGTTCGCCCCCATCTCAGAAGGTCCGCGCCGTACCCGCACGGGCGCGCAGGCGCTCGATCAGGCGTTGCGGGTTCGCTTCTAGTGCTTCCTGTGCCTGGGCCTCGTCCAGCCCCGCCCCGCGCGCGATCCGCCAGCGCATCTCCGTGGTCAGCAGGCCGGGCGGGATGTGCGCGTCGCTGTTGATCAGCAGGTTCGCGCCGACCGCGAGCGCGGCCTTGGCGACGTGGCCGTTCGTCAGCGAGTGGCCGCGCCCGTAGGTCAGTTCGAGGAAGATGTCGTTTTCCTTCGCCGCCGCCGCGTCCTCCTCGGTGATAAGGCCGGGGTGGACGAGGAGATCGACCAGTTGGCAGCGGACGGCGGCGGCGTTGGTGCCGGGCGCGGTCGGCTCGACCGGTGTCTCGCCGTGGACGTTGACGATCTCCGCCCCCCACTCGCGCGCCTTGTAGGCGGCGCTGGGGATCACCTCGGGCGGGAGATGGGTCAGTTCGACGCCGATAAAAACCTCGATCTCCGGCCAGGCGTCGCGCACGGCATCGCGGTCGGCGCGGAGGGTGCCGAGGATGCGCTTCAGATCGCCGATGCCCGCATGGTCGGTGATCGCCAGCGTGGCGTATCCGGCGACCGCCGCGCGGCGGATCAACTCGACCGGCGAGAGTTCGCCATCGGAGAGGAAGGTGTGCGAATGGAAGTCGTGGATCGTCCCGCGCGCGATCGTCATCGGTCCCTCCGTGTGCCGTCCCTGCGGGCGATCGTTCAGGGACATGATCATCGAGTCAAGTATAGCAGCGGCTCCGCAGAGGCTATTGGCTACAATTCCTACATGTTGCGGATGGCACCTCAGCTATCCACAACACCCGCGCCCGCTTGCCGCATCAGGTCATGTAAGGCTATCACGAGACGCGAGCGCAGCTGTCCGTGCGCCACCTCCGAGAACTGGTGTTGCGGCGCGTGCCGTTGCTCCGCTGGATAGTGTGAGGCCGGACCGGCGAACAGTTCGGTAGGCTCCCAGGCGTAGCGCGGGAGGACATGGGCGTGCAAGAACGGATCGGTGTTACCGAAGATCTCATAGTTGATGCGCTGTGGCTGGCAGACCAGCACGACCGCCTCACCGAGCAAGCTCATGTCGCACAAGAAGTCGAGGCGAGCGGGCAAAGGGAGATTGGTGAGATCGTGAACCCTCGGAACACCGAGCAGCAGGCAGTAGCCAGGCAGGAATTGGCTATCCCCGATGACGGCGAAACCACTCCGCATCCGGGTTAGGACAGTCGGATTCTCGCCCCGTAATGCTGATTCGATGCGGTCTCGCTGCCAGTCCTCCATGCCGTTTCTCCTTTCTGCGACCGCCGCGTGACTACCCACTATGGATGTGCGGCAGTGTACGATACTCGCGGTCCACATCGGGACGCCGCCGCGCTTTGCGAATGTTGACAAGGGGAAACATGCCTCACCGGATTATCTTCTTCGATCTCGATGGCACCCTGACCGATCCGACCGAGGGGATCACCAAGTCGGTGCAGTACGCCCTGGCGCGGCGCGGCGTGGACGAGCCCGACCGGGAACGTCTGCGCCCGTTCATCGGCCCGCCCCTGCATAAGGGTTTCACACAGTTCTATGGATTCGATGAAGGGCAGACGTGGCGGGCGATCGAAGCCTACCGGGACTATTTCGCGCGGCAGGGGATGTACGAGAATCTGCTCTTCCCCGGCGTGCCCGAATTGCTGGCGCAACTCCGTGATGCCGGGCGAACCCTCTACGTGGTGACCTCGAAGCCGACGCATTTCGCCGTTCCGATCGTGGCCCACTTCGGCCTGACCGACTGTTTCACGCGCGTAATCGGCTCCGAACTCGATCTCACCAATGCCGACAAGCCGACCCTGGTACGCCGCGCCCGCGCGCTGCACCCGGACGAGCCCGACAGCACGTTCGTGATGATCGGCGACCGCGAGCACGACATCATCGGCGCGCGTGCCAACGGCCTCGCCTCGATCGGCGTCACCTATGGCGCGGGGGCGGCGGCGGAGATCGCGGCGGCGGGGCCGACACAGATCGCGCATTCGGTCGCGGAGTTAGGGGCACTGCTGCGGTGAGTGGTTTTCGGATTATCCACGCGCCAGAACGCGGCGCTCGCCCTCCGCCACACTCCTGATCGACTTGCTGTAGCCGCGTTCAACAGCGATTCGCCAGCGGTATCGCATTTGCGGGGGAGCCACACAGGGTAGTCAAGCCCGCTATAATAGTTGCCAATGGCGCATAAAATTACCGGGAGCGACGCCGCGCCGTCGCGGGAGTGCCAGCCGATGTCGCCCGCGCTGACGATCACCTTGCTGGGACGCTTCGGCGTCACGGTCGGCGGTCGCGTGATCGCCGACCGCGCCTGGGGCTCGCGCAAGGCGCAGCACTTGGTCAAGCTCCTGGCGCTCGCGCCGCAGCGTCGCCTGACGACCGAGCAGATCCTCGACGCCCTCTGGCCCGAGCTGGACCCCCAACGGGCGGTCGCCGCATTCCACCAGACGTGTTACCTCGCGCGTCGCGCGCTCGACCGCGCGGCACTGCTGACGGTGCGTGCCGGGATGGTCGCGCTGGCACCGACCGGCGACTGCCTGGTCGATTGTGTCGCCTTCGAGCAGGCCGCCGCGACCGCGCGACGCACCCGCGCGCGCGACGACTACGCGACCGCCTTGGCCCGCTACGCCGGCCCGCTGCTGCCCGAGGATCGCTACGCCGACTGGGCCGTGGCGGCCGCCGAGCGGCTGCGCGCCCTGGCGCTGGCCCTGCGGCAGGAACTGGCCTCCCTGCACGAGGCGGCCGGGGACGAGGCCGCCGCCGAGGCGCAGTGGCAGCAACTGCTCGCCGACGAGCCGGCGGACGAGTCGGCGCACGTCGGCCTGATGCGACTCCACGCCCGGCGCGGGGAGCGCCAGCGCGCCGTCCGGCAATATCACCTGCTGCACGCCCGCCTGCGCGACGATCTCGACGTCGCGCCCGACCCGGCCACCCGGCGGCTCTACGCCGCGATCCTCGGGGGGCAGTATCCGCCCGTCGCGGCCGCCGCGCCCGCCGCGCCCGCCGCGCTGCCGCCCCACGCCCTGCCGGTGACCCTGACGAGCCTGATCGGGCGCGAGGCGGAGATCGCCGTCGTCGGCGCGCTGCTGGGCGGCCCGGCGCGGCTGGTGACGCTGACCGGCGCGGGCGGCTGCGGCAAGACGCGCCTGGCGCTGGCGACCGCCGAGGCGCTGCTGCCGACCTTCCCCGGCGGCGTCTGGTGGATCGGGCTGGCCGCGCTGGCGGACGAGGGGCTGGTCGCGGCGACGGCCGCCCAGGTCGTCGGCGCGCTCCCCGCGCCCGGCCAGACGGCGCGGGAGGCGCTGATCGGCGCGCTGCGCGAGCGGGCGGCCCTGCTGGTGCTCGACAACACCGAGCACCTGCGCGCCGCCTGCGCGGAACTCGCGCTGGCGATCCTGCGGGATTGCCCGGCGGTGCGGGTGCTGGCGACGAGCCGCGCGGCGCTGCGGGCGCTCGGCGAGCAGACCTGGCGGGTGCCGTCGCTGCCAGTCCCCGCGCCGCCCGACGAGGGGGTGGTCGCCCTCGCGGCGCTGGCCGAGAACGACGCCGCGCGCCTCTTCGCGGCGCGGGCGCGGCTGGTGCGCGCCGATTTCGCGCTGACCGCGGCGAACGGGGCGGCGGTGGCGGCGATCTGCCGCCGCCTGGAAGGGCTGCCGCTGGCGATCGAACTGGCGGCGGCGCGGGTCGGCCTGCTCGATCCCCGCCAACTGGCGGCGCGGCTCGGCGACGCCCTGGGGCTGCTGACCGGCGGCGCGCGGGGGATGCCCGACCGCCAGCGGACGCTGCGCGCGACGCTCGACTGGAGCTACGACCTGCTCGATCCGGCGGAGCAAGCCCTGTTCGCCCGGCTCGCCGTCTTCGCGGGCGGCTGGACGCTCGGCGCGGCGGAGGCGGTCGGCGGCGACGCCGGGGGCGACGTGCTGGCGGGGCTGGCAGGCCTGATCGAGCACTCGCTAGTGCAGGTCGAGGCGGCGGACGAGGCCGAGGAGCCGCGCTACCGCCTGCTGGAGCCGGCCCGCCAGTATGCGCTGGCCCGGCTGATCGCGGAGGGGGACGAGCCGGGCGCGCGGGCGGCGCACGCGGCCTTCTTCCTGGCGCTGGCGGAGGAGGCGGCGACGCGCGCGATGGGGCCGACCCTGAAGGAGACGCTGCGCCTGTTGCGCGGCGAGGTGGACAATCTGCGCGCGGCGCTCGACTGGCTGGCGGCGTCCGGCGATCGCGCGGGGGCGCTGCGGCTGGCGACGGCGCTGGGGCCGTTCTGGCGGCAGCAACCGTTCCTGCGCGAGGGCTGGGCGCGGCTGGAGGCGCTCCTGCCCGATGGGGCCGGGCGGGTCGCGCCGGCGGTCGAGGCGGGCGCGCTGCTGGCCCTGACCACGCTGGCGCAGCTACTCGGCAACCACGACGCGGCGCTCGCCGATCGGCACGGGGCGGCGCGGACGGCGCACCAGATCGGGTCGCTCCATCGCAACGCGGGGAACGCCGCCGCCGCCGCGGTCAGCTGGCGCGCGGCGGTGGACGATTATGCGGCGGTGGGGGATCGGCTCGGGCGGGTCTCCTGCGTCCTCAACACCGTGATCCTGGCCTATGATCGGGGGGACGTGGCGGCGGCGCGCGAACAGTTGACGGCGGCGCTGCCGGAGGTGCGCGCGCTGGGCGACGCGCGGGTACTGGCGATCAGCCTGGTCAACCTGGCGACCTACACCCTCGGCGGGCCGGATGCGACGGGGGTGCGCGCGATCCTGGCGGAGGCGGTGGCCCTCGCGGCGGGGGTCGGGGAGGGGGAGGTGGCGCTGATCGCGCTCAACGAACTGGCCACCCTGGCGGCGCTGGAGGGGCGACCGGCGCGGGCGGCGCGGCTGCTCGGGGCGGCGGCGGCGGGACACGAGCGGAGCGGGCAGCCGGTGATGATCTCGGTCCGGCCCTTCATCGCGCGCGCGGAGGCGGCGGCGCGGGCGGCGCTCGGGGAGGCGGCGTTCCTCGCGGCGTGGGCGGCGGGGGCGATCTTGACGACGGACGAAGCGTTGGCGGAGGGGCTGGCGGACGGCGGGGCGCTCGCCGGCGCGCCCCCCGCCCCCGAGCCCCGCCCCACCCGCCGCACCTCGCCCGTCGGCCCGCCACGGTACCCCGCGCGACGCCCGCAGCCCGGCCGTCGCGCCGCGCCGCGACCCTGCTACAACGCCCCCAGGCCACACCGCGTGCGCCGCGCGAGGTGGGCGATGCAGCGTCTGTCGCCACCGGCGATCCCGCCGTGTCCCTCGCTCGCCGTGCCCGCCCCATCCACAACCACGCACCCATTCTCGCGCTCCCAATGGCAGAAAAACGCTGTGAGTTTCTTGTGAGTCGCCCCGCGCATACTCGCCATCGTCCCGCCGCGCGCGTATCCGGGCCTGTCGCGGCGGGGCCGATGGAGGGGGCGATGCGGCAGTACGGCTCGTTCGTGGTGCGCTGGTGGCAGGCGGGGCCGGAGGTGTACCGCCTGCACATCCGCCACATCCAATCAGACGCGGAACTGGCGGTCGCGGCCCTGCCGGAGGCGCTGGCCTGGATGGCCGCCCGCGTCGGCGAGGGGGGGCGCGACCCGCCGGTCGGGGCGACCGACGACGAGGCGGGGCGCGTGGCCGATCGCGGGCCGACCTGACCGGTCAAGCGCCCCGGTGCGCTCGGCGCGCCGATTGGTCAGCGGGCGCGCCGCAGGGTCGATTCCAGGGGGATCGACCGGATTTGCGCGCCCGGCTCGCACTGAGAACCCCTAACAGGCGATCGCGAATCGCCGCCAACGTTGGCGCGGGATGGGGTTGTCCTTACCCCCGCGCGGTTTAGTGGCGCGGGTTCCCGCGCCGAGGAGGAAGGTCCGATGCGACGCCCGTTCCTGCTCGCGGCGCTCTGCGCGCTCATGCTGGCGCTGCTGCCCTCCGCGCTCGCCCCGCCCCGCCCGGCGGCGGCGGCCCCCACCATCGCCGAGTACCCCATCCCCACCGCGAACAGTGGGCCCAATGGCATGGCGGTGGGGTCGGACGGCGCCCTCTGGTTCGTCGAGACTACCGGCAACAAGATCGGGCGGATCACGGTCGCCGGGGCGGTCACCGAGTACCCCCTCCCCGCCCGCAGCGACTATAACTACGGGCTTAGTTCGATCCGATTTCTCGATGATATCGTGACCGGGCCGGACGGCGCGCTCTGGTTCACCGAGTTCAATCCTCTCGGCAAGATCTGGCGAATCACGGTCGCTGGGGCGCTCACCGAATACGCCGTCCCCGGTGCCCAGAGTTATCCCAGCGGCATCACGGTCGGGCCGGATAGCGCGCTCTGGTTCACGCAGAACGGCAATAAGATCGGGCGGATCACGGTCGGCGGGGCGGTCACCCAGTACCCCCTCACCGGCGGCAGCGGCGGAAATGGTGGCCGGAATGACATCGTGACCGGGCCGGACGGGGCGCTCTGGTTCCCGGAGTTCACCGGGATCGGGCGGCTCACTACCAGCGGGACCTTCACCGATTACCCTACCCCCACACCGAACAGTGGGCCCCGCAGCATCGCGGTCGGGCCGGACGGCGCGCTCTGGTTCGCCGCGGAACGCAATAACACGATCGGGCGGCTGCAACCGGACCAGCCATCCGGCCCGTCGTCCGGCTTCGCCGATGTGCCGACCAACTACTGGGCCTACGCGCAGATCACGAAGTTTGCCCAGCGCGGGATCACCACCGGCTGCGGCACCGACGACCAGGGGCGCGCCGTCTTCTGCCCGGAGCGCGGCGTGACGCGCGCCGAGATGGCGGTCTTCCTCGATCGCACCCTCGGCTTCGGGACTCCGCCGGCCCCCGCGAGCCAGCGCTTCAGCGACGTGCCGACGAACTACTGGGCCTATGCCTTCATCGACAAGTTCGCGACCTTGGGGATCACCACGGGCTGCGGCGGCAGCGAGTTCTGCCCCGATCGCGGGGTCAACCGCGCCGAGATGGCGGCGTTCCTCATCCGCGCGCTCAAGAAAGGCCAGCTCACCCCGGCCACCCCGACCTTCGCGGACGTGCCGACGAGTCACCCGCAGTTCGGCTATGTCGAGGCGCTGGTTAAGCTGGGCGTCACCACGGGCTGCGGCACCAACGACGCCGGGCAGCGCCTCTACTGCCCCGACCGAGGAGTGACGCGCGCCGAGATGGCGGTCTTCATCATCCGCGCCTTCCCGTAGCCGCCGATGCGCCGGAGCCCGCCGGCCAGTTCATCCTCACCGGCCACCACCTCGGCTGAGGTGGTGGCCGGCGTGGATCCACCGCCCGCCGTCCTCAATATATACGGGAATCCATGCGTATTCTCAGGTTGCGTTGGACGGAACACTTGGTGTTGTGCGCTGTCGGGGGCGGAAGGGGGGGGATTCGAACCCCCGAGGCGTTTTACCGCCTACACGATTTCCAGTCGTGCGCACTAGGCCAGACTATGCGACCCTTCCAATGGTCGTCGGTCGTCGGTCGTCGGTCGTCGGTCGTCGACGATCATCGGCGTACAGCATAGTAAAGAATGCGCCGGATAACAAGAGTCGAGCACCATTTCGGGCTTGTGCCGCTGGCTTTCAGGTCGTTCGATGCGGGCGACACCTGATCGCGTGGTTCTCCGTGGAAGGTCGCTCGGCGAGTTCTTAAAGACGAGGATCGGCACACCTTTGCGTGCGCCGACCCTCGCGTCTGCTAGTGGCGGAGAAGGAGGGATTCGAACCCTCGAGGGCTGTTACACCCTAACGCTTTTCGAGAGCGCCGCCTTCAACCGCTCGGCCACCTCTCCACGGCGGAATTGAATATAGCAAATGATCGGCGACCTTGCCAGTGTTGACCATCCTCTTCTATCTTGTCAGGAGTGCATTCCCGTGCCCGCCGCGCACCGTAAGGGCGAAGGTGTCCCTCCGTACAGTTGACGCCTCTTCGCCCTGTTTGCTACCCTTTTGGCAGGATTCGTAGGAGGTAAACCGTTGATCAGCTAGTCACAGCGATGCGAACGTTGACGATTCCCGATCGGGCGATCGGGCGTGACGTGGCGTTGTTGGGCGGCGGAGACGGCTGTACCCGATCCTTCCTCGATGCGCGTTCCTCCCCCGTGTTGTTGCGCGCACCCATCTTCTCGAACTCCCTATATAGCCGACTCCCATCGCTCGGTGACGTATTCGTCGCGGCGGGTGCGCTTGTGCGCGCGAGTGGGGAGGCCCGATGTCATTGCAGATCAGCGATCTCGCCAAGCGGTTCCCGGACGGCCCGGTCTTCGAGCACGTCTCGTTCGTCCTCAAGCCTGGCGAGAAGGTCGGCCTGATCGGCCCGAACGGCAGCGGCAAGAGCACGCTGCTCAAGATCATCGCCGGACGGCTGCGCGGGGACGGTGGCACGGTGAGTGTCGGGCCGGGCGACCGGATCGGCTATCTGGAGCAGTATCCCGAGGCCGAGCTTGGGCGCACCGTCGGTGCCGTGCTGACGGCGATCGACCCCGAGCTGGACGCGGCGCGCGCGACGATGGCGACGAGCGGCGCGGCGCTCGCCGATCCCGATCTCGATAGCGAGGCACAGGAGGCGGCGCTGCTCGTCTACGGCGAGGCGGCGGAGCGGTTCGATCGCCTCGGCGGCTACGAGGTCGAGGCGCGCGCCGCCGCCGTGGCGGACGGCCTGGGACTTGGCGCGATCGACGCGACGCGGCTCGTGGCCTCGCTGAGCGGCGGGCAGAAGACGCGGCTGGCGCTGGCGCGGCTCCTCCTCGCCGAACCAACCGTGCTGCTCCTCGATGAGCCGACGAACTACCTCGATCTCCCCGCGCTCCTCTGGCTGGAGCGTTTCCTGGCGGCGTCGCCCCACGCGGCGATCGTCGTCTCGCACGACCGACGCTTCCTCGATCGCACCGTCGGCGGGATCCTCGCGCTCGACCCCGCGACGCGCACCGTGAAGCGCTATGTCGGCGGCTACACCGCCTACAGCGCCGCGCGGGCGCGCGAGCGGCAGCGGCAGGAGTCGGCCTACCGGGAGCAGGTGGAGCGGATCGCGGCGTTCGAGCGGGACATCGGCACGCTCAAGAGCAACGCCCGGTACACCGAGAGCACGACGCAGAACGATCACCTGCGCCGCCTCGCCAAGAAGGTCGCCAAGCGGGCCAAGTCGCAGGAACGCCGGCTGGAGCGCTACGTCGAGGGGGAGGAGCGCGTCAAGCGCCCCGAAGCGCCGCGCCACCTCTACCTCGCCGATCTCGCCGCCGACGCCCTGACCGACGATCGCCTCGCCGTGGCCGCGCACGACCTACGGGTCGCCTTCGGCGCGACTGTCGTGCTGGATGGCATCGATCTGACGTTGCATGGCGGCGAGCGCTTGGCACTCGTCGGGCCGAATGGCGGTGGGAAGAGTACCCTACTGCGCGCGCTCGCCGGGCAGGCGATCGGGGAGGTGAGCGGCACGGTGCGCCACGGCGAGGGGATCCAGGTTGGCTATCTGCCGCAGGAACAGGGCGGCGATCCGGTCGCCGGGGCCAGGACGACGCTCGAAGCCTTTCGGGCGGAAGTGGTTGGGTACGAGGACGAGGCGCGCGCCTTCCTCGACAAGT
>JAABUT010004482.1_pt1 | contig 11053 bp, 11 predicted proteins | sample 5559281 | NCBI WGS metagenome assembly JAABUT01 (sample SAMN10711880, study PRJNA513359) | rock metagenome | isolation source: Antarctica rocks | place: Antarctica: Victoria Land, Ricker Hills nord | collected 2016-01-04 | reverse complement strand
TCTGGCTCCTGATCGGGGCCGGCGTTGCGGCCGGCTTCACCGCTGCGGTCGCCGTGCTGATCGTCGCCTGCCCCTGCGCCCTGGGGTTGGCCACCCCGACCGCGTTGATGGTCGGCACCGGCCGCGGTGCTCAGCTCGGCATTCTCATCAAAGGCCCCGAAGTGCTGGAATCCACCCGCCGAGTGGACACCATCGTGCTGGACAAGACGGGCACCGTCACCACCGGCCGGATGTCGGTCACCGCCGTCCACATCGCGGCCGACACCACGCTGGACGAAGCGGCGCTGCTGCGCCTGGCCGGCGCGGTCGAGGCAGCCTCCGAACATCCCGTCGCGGCGGCGATCGCGACCGCAGCTCGAGGACGAGAGCCTGCACTGCCTGCAGTCGAGGATTTCCGCAACGTGGAAGGCCTTGGCACCCGGGGGGTCGTCGACGGGCACGATGTGCTGGTCGGCCGCGTTGCGCTGCTGGAGCAGCTGTTGACGCAGTCGGGCCAGCCCCTGCCCACTGACCTTGCGGAAGCCAAGGCCACCGCGGAGGCTGCCGGCAGCACCGTCGTGGCCGTCGCCGTCGACGGCGGCGCCGTGGCCGTCGTGGTGATCGCCGACACCGTCAAGTCGACGAGCGCACAGGCGATCGCCGAAATTCGCACATTGGGCCTGACCCCGATGCTCCTGACCGGTGACAACACTGCCGTAGCCCGATCCATCGCCGCTCAGGTCGGCATCGAGGACGAGTACGTCATCGCGGAGGTGATGCCCGCCGACAAGGTGCGCACCATCAAAGAGCTGCAGGGCAGAGGCCGAGTCGTGGCGATGGTCGGCGACGGCGTGAACGATGCAGCCGCGCTTGCCCAGGCCGACCTCGGCCTGGCCATGGGCACCGGCGCCGACGTCGCCATCGAGGCGGCCGATCTGACCCTGGTACGAGGAGATCTGCGGGTCGCGGGCGACGCGATCCGCCTCGCCCGCCGCACACTGGCCACCATCAAGGGAAACCTGTTCTGGGCCTTCGCCTACAACGTCGCCGCGATTCCGCTGGCCGCCGCCGGACTGTTGAACCCGATGATCGCCGGCGCCGCGATGGCCTTCAGCTCGGTGTTCGTCGTCTCCAACAGTCTTCGGCTCCGCGGGTTCAAAACCCGGATCACCGACCCGACGAGCCGGTGACCCGGTGACCTGGAACGAGCAGCTGTCGCCGCGCCGCGGCGCAACACGGCTGCTGGGTCGATGGGTGTTGATCGCCTTGGTCTCGGCCGGTGTCTTCGCCATGCACGTACTGGCCCAACATGACGCTGCCGATGGCGGCCACGGCATGCTGATGGAACCGCACGCAACGGCGATGGCTCCGGCGTTGTCTTCCTCCACTGACAGGGTGATGACCGGGGGGAACGCTGGCCCCGCCCCCGAATCGGCGGCAGTCGGGCCAGGTGCAGAGCTGGCGGCGGTTCCGGCGTCGGCAGTTGCGCCGTCCGGACGCGACAGCACCGTCGAAATGGCTTGCTGCGTCCTGTTCCTCACCGCAGCAGGTGCGCTGGTCCTGTCGCTCCTGCTCGCGTCCGGGCAGTCGGCCGCTGCTGCACCAGGCACCCGTCATCCGGCGTTTCTGCCGACTTACCTGCGAGGACCTCCACCGGGGCCGGCGCCACCTCGAATATCTCTCTGCGTGCAGCGGGTCTAGAGCATCCGACACACCGACGCCTCGAAAGGCGGTTCGGTGCGTTCCGCTTGCCCTCGTCCCCGTTCCAATTCCTTCGCGAGAGAGAACCCTCATGACCCTGTACACCCGTCTCTGCACGCTCGGCGCGACCGTAACCCTCACCGCCGTGTTGACCGCTTGCGGTACCGCCTCGGGTCCCACCGCCGCTGCAACGTCCACCGCGAAACCGACCTCCACCGCGTCGCCGGCCAAGTCCTCCGGCGACGGCATGCCGATGCCGTCTGCACCGACCGGCCCGCACAACCAGGCGGACATCACGTTCGCGCAGATGATGACCGTGCACCATCAGGGCGCGATCGAGATGGCCGATCTGGCCCCGACCCGCGCCGCCAACCCGAAGGTGAAGGACCTGGCGATCAAGATCAAGGCCGCCCAGGCCCCGGAAATCACCGAGATGTCCGGCTGGCTCGCTTCCTGGGCTCCGGAAACCGACATGAACGGCATGCCGAACAAGACGACTGCCGCAATGGGCGGCATGTCCGGGACGAATTCCGGCAGCAGCACCACCGCGCCGATGCCAGGAATGATGTCGGATGCTCAGCTGGGTCAGCTGAAAGCGGCAACCGGCACGCCGTTCGACAAGCTGTTCCTGCAGTTGATGATCGCCCACCACCAGGGCGCGCTGGAGATGGCGAAGACCGAGAAGACGTCCGGTCAGAACCCGGCCGCCCAGGCCTTGGCCGACTCGATCACGGCCAGTCAGACCGCCGAGATCGCCACCATGGCGGACCAGCTCAAGGGGTTGTAAACCGTTGGACGCCACAGGGACCGGTCGGGCGAAGTTCCGAACGCCCGGCCGGCTCTGCGGTCCATCAACCTTCCCGCGCTGGAATGTACCCCCTGAGGGTATTGTTTCGGGTCGTACCTCGAGGATTCGGAGAGCGCGATGATGGCCCCGCAGCAACACGACCGACGTGGAGGGTATCCGGGTGCTCATCGGCGGCCCTTCGGTGCTCGATGGTCTCGATGGTGATCTGGCGGTTCCGCTCAGGTCCGCCACCGCGCAGTGGCGAGCTGATGGGTCCACCGTCATCTACGTCCTGGCCGACGGCCAAGTGGTCGGCGCGTTGGCCCTGGCCGACGAGGTCCGGCCCGAGTCGGCCACGGCGATCGAACAGCTCCACTCGTTCGGGGTGAAGGTCGCGATGATCATCGGCGACGCCCGGTCCGTCGCCGATGCCGTCGGGAGGCAACTCGGTGTGGACGAGGTATTCGCCGAGGTGCTGCCAGCCGACAAGGACTCCAAGGTCGCAGCGTTGCAGGCACGAGGACAGCGGGTCGCGATGGTCGGCGACGGCGTGAACGACGCCCCCGCCCTGGCCCGGGCCGACGTCGGCATCCCCATCGGCGCAGGCACCGACGTGGCCATCGAGTCCGCTGGTGTGGTGCTCGCCTCGGACGACCCTCGTTCCGTGCTCGGCGTGATCACTCTATCGCGGGCCAGCTATCGCAAGATGTGGCAGAACCTGGTGTGGGCCGCCGGTTACAACCTGCTGGCGGTGCCACTGGCCGCCGGCGTCCTCGCCCCGCTCGGCTTCGTCCTGGTCCCGGCGGTCGGCGCGATCCTGATGAGCGTCTCCACCATCGTCGTGGCTGCCAACGCGCAACTACTGCGCCGGGTGGAGCTGCGACCGGGGCCTGCGTGATCACCCGATACCACACGCCAGCGCGCAGAGGCGGACGATGAACATGTCGGGACGCCGCGAACCGGTTTCCCCAGTGCTCGAATGTCAGCCACACTTGCCCCAGTTACTCGCCCGCCGCTCGGCGCGGGCCGTCCCGGATAGGAGCTCCACCCCGTGTCTGTACACCCCGTACCCACCGATACCTCGCACCTCGAAACAGCCAACCCGGAGGCCCGGACCGGTACCGCGCGGGTCAAGCGCGGAATGGCCGAGATGCTCAAGGGTGGGGTGATCATGGACGTGGTCACCGCAGAGCAGGCCAAGATCGCCGAGGACGCCGGCGCGGTCGCGGTGATGGCGCTGGAACGGGTTCCCGCGGACATCCGCGCGCAGGGCGGTGTTTCCAGGATGTCGGACCCGGACATGATCGATTCGATCATCGCGGCGGTGTCGATCCCGGTCATGGCCAAGGCGCGAATCGGCCATTTCGTCGAAGCGCAGATCCTGCAGTCCCTGGGCGTGGACTACATCGACGAATCCGAAGTTCTTACCCCCGCCGACTACGCTCATCACATCGACAAATGGCAGTTCACCGTGCCGTTCGTCTGCGGCGCAACCAATCTCGGCGAGGCGCTGCGGCGGATCACCGAAGGTGCCGCAATGATCCGTTCCAAGGGGGAAGCGGGAACCGGTGACGTCTCCAACGCCACCACGCACATGCGGACCATCAATGGCGCGATCCGCCGACTGACCTCGCTGGCACCGGAAGAGTTGTTCGCCGCGGCGAAGGAGCTGCAGGCACCGTACGAACTGGTCGCCGAGGTCGCCGCCGCCGGCAGACTACCGGTGGTGATGTTCACCGCGGGCGGAATCGCCACCCCGGCCGACGCGGCGATGATGATGCAGCTCGGCGCGCAGGGCGTGTTCGTCGGATCCGGCATCTTCAAGTCCGGGAACCCCGCCGCCCGAGCGGAGGCGATCGTCAAGGCCACGACCTTCCACGACGATCCGGACGTTCTCGCCAAAGTCTCCCGAGGGCTGGGCGAAGCCATGGTCGGCATCAACGTCGACGACATCCCAGCACCGCACCGGTTGGCCGAACGCGGATGGTGACCTGCGTCGCGATTGCAGGCAGCGGCGGACGCCGGTGACGGTGCACCAGCCGATCATCGGGGTCCTCGCCCTGCAGGGCGACGTCGCCGAACATCTCGACGCGCTGACCAACCTGGGTACGCGGGTTCACCCGATCCGACGAGCCGATGAGTTCGACGGGATCGACGGGATCGTGATCCCCGGAGGGGAGTCGACTGCCATCGGCCGGCTCCTGGACGTCTTCGACCTGCGACAGACCCTGCGCGAACGGCTGTCAAACGGAATGCCCGCCTACGGGTCCTGCGCCGGGATGATTCTGCTCAGCTCTGAAATTCTCGACGGCCGAGCAGATCAAGAACCACTGTGCGCGCTGGACATCGCGGTGCGGCGCAACGCTTTCGGCCGGCAGGCAGATTCCTTCGAGGCCGACCTCGACATCAGCGGCGTTCCCGGTGGACCGGTTCGGGCGGCGTTCATCCGGGCACCCTGGGTCGAACACTTCGGCGCCGAGGTCGAGGTGCTGGCCAGCGTCGGTGAACACCCGGTCGCCGTCCGGCAAGGGTCGGTACTGGCTACCTCGTTCCACCCGGAGCTCAGCGACGACCTTCGATTGCACGAACTGTTTCTGGGCATCGTCCGGGCAGCCGGCCAGTAACCGCACGCCGAGCTTCCGCTCCGAGGCTGGCTTCCGGTCACGGTCACCCGATTTCGACGGAACACCCCTAGAGGCAGATCGCACGTCGGTCGGGCCACGCTACTCGCGGGGCTCGGCTCGTCGGTGGGTGCGCCGATAGAGCACTTCCACCGCGCCCGCACCGGCGACGCCGACCACGACGGACTCCGTCAGCAGACCGGCCGGCAGGTCGAAATTGAAGAACCGCGCGGCGAAGGGTAGGACCAACGCCACTACCGCGAGCAGAACCATGCTGACGATCACCACTGCCTTCCACAATCGGACGGGTCGAGCCAGCACGGTGAGAATCCAGAAGAAGGTGACCAGAAGCGCGACCGTCGCGCCGGTGCCCGGCTGCCAGCACGCGATGTCGACGGGGGCGGAGGTCGTCGTGCCCAGGACACATTGGGCGCCCCCGGAGATACCGTAGCGATCGCGGGCCCACAGGTAGGACAGGGTGACCACTGATCCGGTGATGATGCCCGCGGGCACCGCGAACTTCAGGACCCGTTCGAGAAAGCCGGGAATGTATCGGCGCCTGTTGGGGCCAAGGGCGAGGAAGAAGGCGGGAATGCCGATGGTCACCGCAGATACCAACGTCAACTGCCGGGGCAGGAAGGGAAACGGCAGCGCGAAGGCCGCGGCGGTGATAATGGCGAAGAGGCTCATCACGTTTTTCGCGACGAACAGATTGGCCACGCGCTCGACGTTGCCGATGACTCGGCGCCCCTGTGCCAGCACGGCGGGCAGGTGGGAGAATTTGCCGTCCAGGAGTACCAATTGGGCGACCGCTTTGGTGGCTTGCGCCCCGCTGCCCATGGCGACACCGATGTCGGCGTCCTTGACGGCCAACGCGTCGTTGACGCCGTCGCCGGTCATGGCAACCACATGGCCGTTGCGTTGAAGTGCCTGGACCAACAGCCGCTTCTGCTCCGGGGACACCCGACCGAACACTGCTGTCCGGTCCGCAATTTCTCGCAGCGTATCGGGATCTTCCCCGATGGTCCGGGCATCGATGACGGCGTCCGGATGGACTTCAAGCCTACGCGCCGGGCGATCGCGGTGACCGTTGTCGGATTGTCCCCCGAGATGATCTTGATCGTCACACCTTGAGACTTGAAGTAGGCCAGCGCTTCTTCCGCATCCGGGCGGACCTGCTCGGCCAGCACGATCAGGGCCATAGGAACCATCGACGGCGGCAGATCGGGTCCGGTCAGCTCCCGGGACGTTCGCGACAGAAGCAGGACTCGTAACCCGGTAGCTGCCAGATCCGCAACCTGGATGCGGATCGGGTCCGTCTCGGGAAGAAGCATGTCGGGGGCACCGAGGATCCAGGTCCCCCGCCCGACGAACGTTGCGGCGCTCCACTTGCGGGCCGAATTGAAAGCGACGGTCTGCGCTCGGATCCAATTCGAAGGTGCAGGATGGGCGACCGCGACCGCTCTGAGGGTTCCGTTGGCATTGGGATCATCGGCCAAGGCCCCCAACACTTCTTGCAGGCCGTCCTCGTGCTTGGGGTCGTCGTGGTTGAGGGGTATCAGCTTTTCGAATTGGATGTCGCCGACCGTGAGCGTGCCGGTTTTGTCCAGGCAGACCACGTCCACCCTGGCCAGCCCTTCCACAGCCGGCAGTTCCTGGACCAAGACCTGCTGCCGGCCCAGTTGCACCGCGGCCAGCGCGAACGCCACCGAGGTCAGGAGGACCAGGCCCTCGGGCACAAGGCCGACCAGGCCGCCGCTTGCTCGTACCACCACTTCCCGCCAGCCCAGATTGCCCAGCACCCGGTACTGCGACCAGACCTGCAGTGGTAGGGCGACGGCGATCACCCAGGTGATGTACTTCAACAGCTTGTCGACGGACTGCTGAATCTCGGATCTGGTTCTGGTGAACTTCTTGACCTGCTCCGCGATCTTGTTCGCAGAGGAGTCAGTACCGACAGCCGATGCGATGAATCGTCCCGAACCGGCGGCGACGATCGTTCCGGAAAGCACTTCGTCCCCGACCGACTTCGGTACCGAATCGGACTCGCCCGTAAGGTTCGACTCGTCGATCTCCAGCCCTGACGATGAGTGCAGATGTCCGTCGGCAGCCACCTGGTCGCCGGTGCGCAACTCCATCAGGTCCCCGAGTACCACTGCCGTGGTGGCGATCTGGGTCAGTTTCCCTTCTCGGACAACCTGGGCGGTGGGTGCGTGCAGAAGGGCCAATCGGTCGAGTTTTCGTTTGGCCGAATATTCCTGAACGATCCCGATTCCGGAATTGACGATCAGGACCACACCGAAAAGACCGTCGGCGAAGGATCCGGCCACCATGACCAGCAGGAAAAGGGCACCGAGGATCGCATTGAACCGGGTCAGCGTGTTACTTCTGACGATTTGCCAGCCGGAGCGAGAAGAGGCGTTGCTGGTGATGTTGACCTGGCCGGCTGCGACCCGGTCGGCGACCTGCGCGGCGCTGAGGCCGTGATCAGGGCGGGAAGCGTGATCTGGAGCCGCGGAGGAGCGCTCGGTGTCGGTCACAAAAGCAGCCCGGAGATGTACCCATCGAACGATCGGACGATGGTGGAACCCGGCTTCAGTATCGTGCGGTTTGGTCGTAACTGACAATCGTGCTCCATGGTCGCCCCTTGATCTGTTGCACGAATACTTTCTCGGACTTCCGTTCGCGCGTGTCCCGTTCCCGGCAACCGCATCGGCCGCTGCCTCCGGTGGCGTTCTGCTTCAGGTTCGCGGTGTCTCCGTGCTGCAGCCACGGAACTGTTCTCCCGTCAGTCGTGAACCGGCTCGCCGGTGACTTGATGGTCGGCGTGGAACAGTGCTTCTTGCAACAGGTGCCTCACATGCCCACCCTTGAGCCGGTACAGAATTCGCCGAGCCTGCCTGGTGCCCTCGACGAGACCAGCAAGGCGGAGCTTGGAAAGGTGCTGACTGGCGACCGTCGGCCGGCCGCCACAGCTGCCAATGTCGCCACGTCGGATTCGCCCTGGCGCAACGCCCACAGGATTCGCAGCCTGGTGGGATCGGCCAGCATGGAGAACGACGCCACGGCGGCATTTACCTGCGCCACCGAGGGCTCGTCCGGATGAGGACCGGCAACCGCTCGGGAATCTTGGGCGCTGGAACGGACATGGAAGTACCGTATCCCCCTGCAAACACCATCACGAGTGCGCAGATGGCATTGCACTCGCGTACCGATCCTTCTCTCGTCTCCGGAAGTCGGTACACCGCTCCTGAGTCACCCGCTCGGACACGACCACAGTCCTGTCGGCGAGGATTCGCGCGCGGACTCGGTGGCCACAAACACGGCGACCATCACGGCGCTCAAGACCACGACCACGGCGACACTCACACCACCGGCAGCCACCATCGTCGCTCACCGCCGCCACCATCGCAGTCGGGCCCGCGTCCTCGTGCCGGTCCGGCGCCTGAGTGTGAGCAGAAGGACCGACGGTCCTGGCGGTCACCCGAACAGATACACCGGAAGTGCGGCACGAGCCTTCTCGTGACTCAGCTGATCGGTCGGGCGATTACCACGATGTTGGAGTTGTAGCTGCCGGCAGCGGGATCGAACTGACCGCCGCAGCTGATCAGGCGCAGTTCCTCGGTGGGACGATCAGCCGGCCCGTACAGCCCGGTCTGGCCGAACATCGCCGTGTGAAGTGGTCCTTGGTTGCTTTCGGCGGCCAGTTGCGCTTTGTCGACGGTGAGCCCTCGGACGATTCGATAACTACGGTGGCGGCCGTCGGTCATTGTCACGGTGATGGTTTTGCCGAGGTCGTTCGCGCCATATTCCGACAAGTCGGAAAGAGCTCCGGGGACGCCTTTCCAATTGATGTGGCCGGCGAGGATGACGGCTCCGTGGTTGCTGAACGGGGCGGCATAGCCGGGGGTGTTCAACCAGCTGACTGCGTCGACCCAATCTGCAATGCCTTCTTCTGGGCCGGGAATCCACATTTCGCCATTGCCGGTGATTCCGTGCGGCAGAACTGAGATTCTCACGCCATCGGGGTGGTTGCTCGAGGCAAACGGCACGGTGATGACGGCCGGGACAGCTGCCGATTGCTGGGCCGCGGCGGCGATGGTGACGACGGTGGCCCCTGCTTGCTCGTTCGGCGGTGGGGTCGGGTCAACCGATGCGATGGCGGTCGGTTGGTCCGCAGTCGTGGTCGCCGACACCACGACACTCGGGTGAACGGCGAATGGTCGGGACGGAGCTGCGTGGACGCTGGGCGACCCCGCGCCGGCCCGAGTGCGACGGGGAACGGTCCTGGCCGATGCCGGGCCCGAACCGACGGTGCGAGCCGGGCCGGCGCGGTGACCGGTGGTGGAACTCGTACTGATCAAAGCCGTAGTGGTCGAGGCCGTAGTGGTCGAGGCCGCGTTCGTAGCTGCCGTTGACCTGGACGCCACTGCGGTAGCGGTAGAAGCCGTGGTGCTGGCCGGAGTTGACCTGGTCGTCGAGGTGGCAGTGGATGGGGCCGACACCGTTGGCAGTGTCGGCCCCACCTGCACGGTGGCGTCGGATCGGGGCCACAGCCACAGCGTGGCCCCGATCCCTACCAAGGCCACCATCACGAGAACGATCCGGTCAACCCGTCGGCCTCTACCGATGTTCACCGCTGCGATTCGTGGACGCGGCGAAGGTGGTCAGCAGGACCTTGATGCGACGCCTGGATGCAGGGACGCGCCACAGGAGCAACAGGCCACCGACCAGCAGCAGCAGGGCTCCCAGCGCCTTGACCGGGGAGATCGGAGCGGCCGGCCCACTGCCGGCCGGAACACCGGTGGGGAAGGAGGGCTGGGTCAGCGTCGTCGTCTGCTCGGTGATGGTGATTGCGGCGCCGGGACCGGTGGTGAAGATGCCGGCGGTCGAGGTCGTGGTGGGGCTTGTGGGCGTCGTCAGCAGGGAAAGGGTGCTGGGAGTGGTGTTCTCGTTCGGAGGTCGGGTGACCGTGCGCATGGTGCTGGTGCGGGTAGGAGGTTGCACGGGGATGTTGCTGGTGCTGGTGCGGGTAGGAGGTTGCACGGGGATGTTGCTGGGGCTGGTGTTCTCGTTCGGAGGTGGAGTAACCGGACGGCTGGTGCTGGTGCGGGTACTGGTGCCCGGCGTGCCGGTTGGTCCGGAACCCGGCGCGGTCGAAGTACCGGTCGGCGCGCCGGCGGTGCTGGTGGCGGGAGTGCTGCTACTGCTGGTGGTGGGCGCAATGTCACAGGACGGGGCGTTGATGGTGTTGCTGTCCAAGGTGACAGCGGCGGTTTGTGCTAATAGGCGGCCGGTCACGGTGGCCCCGGTCTGCGCGGTCACCGAGGCTCGGGCCAGCACGGTGCCGACGAAGGTGGAGTGGGTGCCCAGGGTGGCGGAGCTGCCGACCTGCCAGAAGACGTTGCAGGAGGCGTGCGGGGTGGTGAACTTGACGACGCTCCCCGAAGCGGTGATCAGGGTGCTGGAGGCCTGGAAGATGAACACGGCGTCCGGGTTGGTGGAGTTGTCCAGCGTGACCGTTCCGGTCAGGCTCAGATTTCCCTGGTAGACGCCGGGTTGCAGAGTTCTCCCGGTCAGGTCGGTCAGGCCTTTGTCGGCGGGCGCTGGTGACCGGCCGGCGGCGTCGTTGAAGGCGGTCAACGCGTCGCTCTGAGCCTTACTCGCCACCGCATCAGTCTGGTGCTTGACCCCTGGGGGCGTGATCTTCCCCGGGGGGAACCCGGTGATCGCGGGTCCCGGGCTGACCCCCACGTCCAAGGCGTTGACCGTCGTCGGTCCGGTGTTGGTGACGGTGGATCCGCCCAGCACCCCGAAGCTTTCGACTGCGCCCAGTCCTACTGTGGGAACCACCGCCGCCGCGGCAACGCCTGGCAGCACGAAGGTCGCGGCAGCAGCCACGCCCAGCACCACCGTGAACGCCGACATTCGGCCGCCGACCCGCATTGCGTGAGAACTCATTCCT
>JAABUT010004481.1_pt1 | contig 11056 bp, 8 predicted proteins | sample 5559281 | NCBI WGS metagenome assembly JAABUT01 (sample SAMN10711880, study PRJNA513359) | rock metagenome | isolation source: Antarctica rocks | place: Antarctica: Victoria Land, Ricker Hills nord | collected 2016-01-04 | reverse complement strand
AGACTGCGTGGCGGCGTGCCGCATGCGGTCGATCTGCTCGTTGATCTGGCTGTCTTTCTCAATATAGGTGTCGGTGCGCGGAACATACGCTTCGGGCTGGTAGTAGTCGTAGTAGCTGACGAAGTATTCCACCGCGTTGTCGGGGAAGAACGACTTCATCTCCCCATACAATTGCGCCGCCAGGGTCTTGTTCGGCGCCAGCACCAGGGTGGGCTTCTGCAGCGCCTCGATCACCTTGGCCATGGTGAAGGTCTTGCCCGAGCCGGTGACGCCCAGCAGCACCTGATCGCGCTCGTTGGCCTGCAACCCCGCGGTCAGCTCGCGGATCGCGGCCGGCTGGTCGCCGGCGGGTTCGTATTCCGACACCACGCGCAGGCGGTTGGTGGCCGGCTTGACCGGCTGGCGCTTGGGCTCGAACAGCACCGGGTTGGGGCGGAGGGCAAGGTCGTTCAGGGGATCACTCCCAGCAAGCGTGCGGCAAAGCTGACCATGCCGAGGAGGCCGCCGACCACGCCGACCAGGACCAGCCACGGGGCGAGGCCATGGTCACGGTTCAGCTTGCGCGCCTCGGCGGCGAACTTGTGCGCCTCGGAGACGAATTTGCGCGTCTCCTCCTGCAGCTTGCCGGTCTCGGCGTTCATCCGCGTGATGCGGGCGATCTGTTCCTGCAGTTCCATCTGGTCTGGCGTGGTCGGCATTCCACTCATGGCGCTACCCGGATTTGACGCACATCTATCGTAGCACAGATTGGCATGTCGGTTCACCGCCACAAGTCACCCCAGCGCCCGCCAGCCGATGTCGCGCCGGCAGAAGCCGTCCGGCCAGTCGATCCGGTCCACCGCCGCATAGGCTGCCGCACGCGCCTCCGGCAGCGACGCCGCTGTGGCGCAGACCGTCAGCACCCGCCCGCCGGCGCTGACCAGCCGGCCGTCCAGCAGCGCCGTGCCGGCGTGGAACACCTGCACCCCCGGCACCGCCGCGGCCGCCGCCAGGTCGCCGATCGGGGAGTGGCGCACCGGGTCGGCCGGATAGCCGCGCGCCGCCAGCACCACGCCGATCGCCGCCTGGCTGCTCCAGCGTAGGTCGAAGTGGCGCAGCTCGCCGTCGCAGGACGCCAGCAGGGCGGCCAGCAGGTCGGAGCGCAGGCGGGACAGCAGCACCTGGCATTCCGGGTCGCCGAAGCGGACGTTGAACTCGATCAGCTTCGGCCCGTCCGCCGTCAACATCAGCCCGGCGTACAATATGCCGCGGAACGGCGTGCCCTGCCGCGCCATCTCGGCCAGCGTCGGACGGACGATGCGGGCCATGCAGTCCGCCTCGATCTCCGGGCTCAGCGCCGGCGGCGGCGAGTAGGCGCCCATGCCGCCGGTGTTGGCACCGGTGTCGCCGTCGCCGACGCGCTTGTGGTCCTGGGCGGCGCCGAGCGGGATGGCGTTGGCGCCGTCGCACAGCACGAACAGGCTGACCTCCTGCCCGATCAGGCACTCCTCGATCACCACGCTGGCGCCGGCGGCCCCCAGACTGCCGGCCTCCATGAAGTCGGCGATCGCGGCTTCGGCCTGCGCCACGCTGGCCGCCACCACCACGCCCTTGCCGGCAGCCAACCCGTCGGCCTTGACCACGATCGGCGCACCCCGGCGGCGCACGCAGGCACGCGCGGCGGCGGCGTCGGTGAAGCGCTCGTACAGCGCGGCCGGGATGCCGGCGGCGTCGCACACCTCGTGGGTGAACGCCTTGCTGCCTTCCAGCCGCGCCGCCGCCGCCGACGGCCCGACGCAGCGCACTCCGGCCAGCCCCATGGCGTCGGCGATGCCGGCCACCAGCGGCCCCTCGGGACCGGGCACCACCAGGTCGACCTCGTGCTCGGCGGCGAAGGCGACCAGCGCCGCGATGTCGGTGACGGGGATCGGCACGCATTCCGCCACGGCGGCGATGCCCGGGTTGCCGGGCGCGCACCACAGCTTCGTGATCAGCGGGCTGCCCGCCAGCGATCGGCACAGCGCGTGTTCCCGACCGCCGGACCCGATCACCAGAACCCGCATGGCATCCTCCGCCCCTTCATCTGCGCGCCCGCTTACCATAGGATCGCGCCATGGACGATCCACAGCTTGCAAGGCCCGCCTCCAACATCCCCGAGTTCACCGTGTCGGAAATCTCCGGCGCGGTGAAGCGCACGCTTGAAGGCAACTTCGGCCGCGTGCGGGTGCGCGGCGAGATCACCGAGCTGAAGCGCTACCCTTCCGGCCACATCTATTTCTCGCTGAAGGACGAGGGCGGCAAGATCGCCGGCGTGGTGTGGAAGTTCTCCGTCCCCAAGCTCGGCATGGCGATGGAGAACGGCGTCGAGGTGATCGCCCAGGGCAAGGTGTCCTCCTACGGCGAGCGCTCCTCGTACCAGCTGATCGTCGAGCGGATGGAATACGCCGGCGCCGGCGCGCTGCTCGCCCGCGTCGAGATGCTGCGCCTGCGGCTGGCCGCCGAGGGCCTGTTCGATGCCGACCGCAAGCAGCCGATACCGATGCTGCCGGACGTCATCGGCGTGGTCACGTCGGCCCAGGGCGCGGTGATCCAGGACATCCGCACCACGGTGCTGCGGCGCTTTCCCCGCCGCATCCTGATCTGGCCGGTGCCGGTGCAGGGCAACGACGCCAGCGCCCGCATCGCCGCCGCCATCGCCGGCTTCGACGCCATCGCACCCGGGGGCGCCGTCCCACGCCCGGATGTGCTGATCGTCGCCCGCGGCGGCGGCAGCCTGGAAGACCTGATGGCGTTCAACGAGGAGGTCGTGCTGCGCGCCGTAGCCGCCTGCCGCATCCCGTTGATTTCCGCCGTCGGCCACGAGACCGACACCACCCTGATCGACCACGTGTCCGACCGCCGCGCGCCGACCCCGACCGCCGCGGCCGAGATGGCGGTGCCGTCGCGGGTCGAATTGGCCGCCGACCTGGCGCAGAAGTCCTCCCGCCTCGGCATGGCCGTCGGTCGGCTGGCGCAGGAGTGCCGGTTGCGCCTGCAACGCGCCGAACGCGGCCTGCCAGACCTGCCCGGCTTGGTCGGCAGCGCCCGCCAGCGCCTGGATGACCGCGCCGCCCGGCTGGTGCTGGCATTGCCCAACCTGCTGGCTGCCCGCCGCGGCGCGCTGGACCGCGCCGGCCGCGGCATGCCCGACCTTCCCGCCATGCTCGCCGCCGCCCGCCAAAGCCTGGGCGACCGCGCCGGACGGCTGTCCACCGCCCTGCCCGGCTTCCTGGCCGCCAGGCGCGCCGGCCTGCACCTGGGCGCCGAACGCCTGCGTTCAGGCTTGCGCTTCGCCACCGCCGGGCGCGCGTCGGCGGCATCGCGGGTGCTGGCGCGGCTCAGCCCGGCGCCGATCCGGGCGCAACTGCGCGAACAGCAGGCACGGCTGGAAGGCCTGGCGGCACGGCTGGAATCGGTGTCCTACGCCAAGGTGCTGGAACGCGGCTTCGCGCTGGTGTCGGACGCCGGCGACACGCCGTTCACCTCGGCGGCCGCGGTGAAGTCAGGTGCCGACCTGCGCATCCGCTTCGGTGACGGCGAGGTGCGCGCCACCGCCGGCGGGCCGCCGCCTTCCCGTCAGGGCGCGTTGCCGCTGTAGTCAACGCCGCACGAAACGCAGGTCGCGGGCCAACCAGCAGCCGACCCGCACGCCGAACACCTGTCTTCCATCGTCGCGCTCGAACTGCAGCGTCCAGTCGCCCGGTGCGGCCGAGTCCAGCGCCCGCGGGCACGGCAGCAGCCAGATATCGGGCGCGAAGGGTTGCAGCATCTCCATCGACCCCTGCCCGAGATCGCCGGAGAACGCGCCGTAGGCCACGCCGCCGGCAAGCACGCAGGTCAGCGCGGCATCGTATTCGGCGCAGTGGAACACACCCTCGACATCCGTCTTCGCTTCACCTGAGCAGGGCGCCAGCAGGCTCGACTGGTTCTCCGACAGCCGGTCCATCCACAGCCCGTCCGCAAGCCGGCGCAGGCGGGTGGCGCCGCCCGCCCAGGAACCGTCCTCAGCCGGACTCAGCAGCTCCGCACCGGTGCCGTACCGCAGGCGCAAACGCTGGTCCGGCGTCTGCTCCAGCCGCACCGCCAGCCCGGTTTTCGGTTCCTGGAAGCAGCCGACCGGCAACGGGCCGGACGGCGCGCGCACCGTCACCGGCAGCTCGTCCAGCACCGCCGCGAACAGCGTCTGGGCGGCGGCACGCGGGTCGGTCATGTGGTTGAACAGCACGACGACGGAGATGCGCTCGGCCGGCGCGTTCAGCCGGGTGCTGCGCCAGCCGCGCAGGCCGCCGCCATGCGAGGTCACCACGCGCCCCAGCAAGGTCGAACGTCCCAGCCCGAAGCCGTAGAACGCCGGCGCGCCATCGTCGAAGGTCTGCGGCGCGGACAGCCGGTTGTACAACCCGTCCGCTTGATCGCGCGTGGCGTCGATGAAGCGTTCCCAGGCGATCATGTCGTCCAGGCTGGCCGCCAGCCCGGCGTCGCCGGCCCAGTGGATGCGGTTCGTCGCCGGCTGGAAGCCGTCTTCCACCGAACCCTCGTAGCCCAGGGTGCCGCCCGGCACCGCGGACGTGTCCGGGTTCAACCGGGCATGCGGCATTCCCGCCGGGTCCAGGATGCGGCTGCGCAGCAGATCGGCATACGGCGTGCCGGCGCGGGCCTCGATCAGGTCCGACAGCAGGCGAAAATTCTGGTTGACATAGGACGACCGGGTGCGCGGACGGAACTGCAGCGTGCGGCTGCGCCCGATCAGCCGGGCCGCCTGCGCCGGCCCGAACGGCGCCTCCGCCGGCGAGCCGCACAGCATCGCGGTCGCCCAGTAGTCGCGCAGGCCGGACTGGTTGTGGCACAAGGCAAGAACGTCCGGCGCGGCCTCCTGCAAATCCGGCAGCCGGGCGCGCAGGTCGCCGTCCAGCACCGACGGGTCCGCAAACCGGTCCAGCAGCAGGGCGCAGGTGAACTGCTTGGTGATCGAGCACACCAGGAACATCGTTTCCGGCGTGAACGGAATGCGCCGGGCGGTGTCGGCCCAGCCCCAGGCGTGGCGGGCCAGCACCTCGCCGTCGCGCAGCACGGCCACGGCGCCGGCCGGGCCGGGATGCTGCTGCGGCAGGCTCGCCAGCGCCCTGTCGAGGCGGGCACCGATCGCGGGGGCCATGATGTTGCTCCGGTCTGGATGTAAAGATCGGATCATGACCCAGGTAGATGATGACGCAAAGCGGGGCCGCAAAGCGGGCGGCGGAACCTTGCCGGGCAGCGGCGATTTGCACGGCCTGCCATACCGGGGACGAACATGCCGGACGCCATCGGGGACATCGCCAGGCTATCCGACACCGCCGAGGCATCGGCCGTCTCGCACGACGCGGCGGAGGCGGCGGGCCTGGTCTACTGCACCGATGACCAGCCCGGCATCAGCCGCCGCCGGCGCGGCAAAAGCTTCTTCTACTTAGGCTCGTCCGGCGACCGCATCCGCGACCCGGCCATCCTCGCCCGCATCCGCAGCCTGGCGATCCCGCCGGCCTACCAGCAGGTCTGGATCTGCGCCGACGAGAACGGCCATTTGCAGGCCACCGGCCGCGATGCCAAGGGCCGCAAGCAGTACCGCTACCATCCGCGCTTCCGCGAGCACCAGGACGCGGCCAAATACGAACACATCATGGAATTCGCCCACGCCCTGCCGGCCATCCGTGCCACTGTGTCCGAGCACCTCGCCCTGCGTGGGCTGCAACGCCCCAAGGTGATGGCGACCGTCGTGCGGCTGCTGGAGACCACCCTGATCCGGGTCGGCAACGACGACTACGCGAAGCAGAACGGCAGCTACGGCCTGACGACCCTGCAGGAGGAGCACGTCAAACTCGAAGGTGCCGAGCTGCGTTTCCACTTCAAGGGCAAAAGCGGCAAGACCTGGCGGCTGAACATCCGCGACCGCCGCGTGGCCCGCGTCATCAAGGACTGCCAGGGCCTGCCCGGCCAGAAGCTGTTCCAGTACATCGACGACGACGGCAGCCCGCACGAGGTGACCTCGGCGGACATCAACGCCTACCTGAAGGAGATCAGCGGACGCGACGTGACCGCCAAGGATTTCCGCACCTGGGCCGGCACCGTGCTCGCCGCCATGGCGCTGCGCGAGTTCGAGGCGTTCGACACCCAGGCCCGCGCCAAGGTCAACCTGCGCATCGCCATCGAGGCGGTGTCGACCAGGCTGGGCAACACCCCAGCCGTCTGCCGGAAGTGCTACATCCACCCCGAGGTTCTCGCCTGCTACGTCGAGGGCACCCTGGCCGAGCGGGTCAGGACCGACATCGAAACCAGCCTGCGCGACGACCTCGCCACGCTGACGGCGGAGGAAACCGCGGTGCTATCTCTGTTGCGCAACCGCCTTCAGGCCGCCTGACCAACCCTACTGTTCCGGATACGTGCTTTCCCAGCCGCCGCCGAGCGCCTTGTACAGCGCCACCAGGTTGGTCGACACGGTGGTGGTGCTGTCGGCCAGCTGCTGTTCGGCCTGCAACGCCGTGCGCTGCGCCGTCAGCACCTGCAGGAAGTCTGTCAGCCCCTGGCGGAAGCTGTTCTGCGCCAGCGACAGCGCGCGTCGCGCCAACGTCGCCTGACGCGCCAGCCGCTCGCGCCGACGCTGCTCCTTGCCGTACGCCACCAGCGCGTTGTCGACCTCGGCGAAGGCCTGCAGCACCGTGCGCCGGTAGTCGATCGCCGCCTCCTGCTGGCGCGCCTGGCGCAGTTCCAGCGTGCGCCGCAGCCGCCCGCCGTCGAAGATCGGCAAGGTGACGCTGGGGCCGAACGAGTAGGCCTTCGCGGCCCAGCTGCCCAGGTCCTTCAGCTGGATGGACTGCAACGCCGCGCTGCCGGACAGCGACACCCGCGGGTAGAAATCCGCTTGCGCGGCGCCGATGTCCGCGATCGCGGCATGCAGCTGCGCCTCCGCCTGACGGATGTCCGGGCGGCGCCGGGCGAGTTCGGACGGCAGGCCGATCGGCACGTCCGGCGGCACCGGCGGCACGCCCTTCGGCCCCGACAGCTCGGCGAGCAGCGCCGCCGACGGCAGCGCCAGCAGCAGGCCGATCTGGTTGATGATCTGCGCTTCCTGCTGCTCCAGCGCCGGTATCTGGGCGGCGGTGGCCTCCACCTGCGCCTCGGCGTTGGCGACGTCCAGGTCGGTGGCCAGGCCGGCGCGGGCGCGCGAGCGGGTCAGCATGGCGGTGTCCTGGGCGGCGGCCAGGTTGTCGCGCGTGATGCGCAGGCTGGCCTGGGTGCCGCGCAGCTGCAGGTAGTCGCGCGCGACCTCGGCCATCGTGGACAGCAGGCTGCTGCGACGCGCCTCGGCCGATGCGTCGAGCGCGGCGTTCGCGCTTTCCACCGACCGCCGCACCCGGCCCCACAGGTCCAGCTCCCACGACGCGTCGAAGCCGCCCTGGAACAGGTCGAAGGCGGAGATGCCGCCCGATGTCGGAGAGCCGCCCTGGCGCCCGCCCAGCCCGTTGGCCTGCGTCGCCGCGCCGGCCCCGCCGCCACCGCCGAACAGGCTGGTGGCGCCGCGCTCGCTGGGCAGCTGGCGGGTGTAGGAGGCGTTGGCGTTGATCTGCGGGAACAGGCTCGCAGCCGCGACGCCGGCCTGGGCGCGGCTTTGCGCCAGGCGGAAGGTGGCGGCCTGCACGTCCAGGTTGGCAGCGTTCGCCCGCGCCACCAGATCGGTCAGCACCGGATCGTTGAACCGGCGCCACCACTCGGCGTCCAGCGGCGCCGCGTTGGGCAGGCTGGCGGTGATCGCGTCGGCGCCGCGCCGGGAGAACCACGACAACGGCGACCACGGGTTCTGCGGCCCGAAATCCGGCCCGACGGTGCAGCCCGCCAACAGCAGCACGCCTGGCAGCAGCGCCCCCAGCAGCGACCTAATGACCACCGGCGGCCTTTCCCTTCGGCAGGTTCGGCAGGAACAGCGCCAGCGGAAACGCGGCGAGGGCGATGAAGGACAGCAGGGTGAACACGTCGAGATAGCTGAGGATGGTGGCCTGTTGCTGCACCACCCCCGCGATCGCGTTCAGCCCGTTGCCCAAAGGTCCGGCGGTGAAGCCGTCATAGGGGGTGACGTGCTCGCCCAGCCGGACGTGGTGGAACTGGTTGCGCCACTGCAGCTCGGTCGTCACCAGCGACACGCCGAAGCTGCCGCCCAGGTTGCGCATCAGGTTGATGATGGCCGAGGCGTCGGGGTTCTGCTGCGGAGGCACGCCCACGAACTGCACAGCGGATAACGGGATGAAGATGAACGGCAGCCAGAACACCTGCAGCATGCGCGACAGCGAGGCGTTCCAGAACGACATCTGCAGGTTCAGCCCGGAAGCGTACTGCAGCGCGCCGAAGGTGCCGATCAGCGCCGCCGCGATCAGCCATTTCGGCTGGATCAATCGCCCCGTCACCAGCCCCGAGATCGGCATGACGAACAGCGACACGATGCCGCCCAGCCCCAGGGTCAGGCCGGCGGTGGTGGCGTCGTAGCCCAGCAGCTCCTGCGTCAGCTGCGGCAGCAGCTGGGTGGTCGAGATGATGATGAACCCGAAGCTGAACATCACCGCGTTGCTGATGGCGAACGCCGGGATGCGGAACAGCCGCAGGTTCACCACCGGCTGCTCGACGGTCAGCTCCCAGACGATCAGCGCGACCAGCGACACCCCGGATATGATGCTCAGGGTGGATATCGTCGTCGAGGAGAAGCCGTCCTCGCGCTCGAACCGGTCGAGCACGATCTGGAGGCAGCCGAAGCACAGCGCCACCAGGACGAAGCCGATGTAGTCGATGCGCAGGCCGCGTTTCAGCAGCCGGCGGCGGTCGGCGCGGACCTGCTCGCTGTCGTAGACGAACAGCCAGGTCAGCACCAGCGACAGCGCGCCGACGGGCAGGTTGATCAGGAACACCCAGTGCCAGGAGTAGCTGTCGGTCAGCCAGCCGCCCAGCACCGGGCCGATGGCCGGCGCGGTGACCACGGTGAAGCCGTACAGCGAGAACGCCAGGGCGCGCTGCTTGGGGGTGAAGCTGTCGGCGAAGATGGACTGCTCGGTCGGCGCCAGGCCGCCGCCGCCGATGCCCTGGAAAACCCGGAACACCAGCATCATCCACAGGCTGGTGGCGAACGCGCAGGCGACCGAGCTTATCGTGAACAGCGCCACGCAGCTCATGTAGAAGCGCTTGCGGCCGACCACGTTGGACAGCCAGCCGCTGATCGGCAGCACGATGGCGTTGGACACCAGGTAGCTGGTCAGGATGTAGGTGCTTTCGTCCTGCCCCGCCGCCAGGCTGCCGGCGATGTGGCGCAGGGCGACGTTGGCGATGGTGGTGTCCAGCACCTCCATGAAGGTGGCGATCGACACCACCACGGCCAGCAGCCAGGGCGAGTTCGGTCCCGCGGCCGAGCGCGGCAGGTCGGACGACGCCATGGCTTGCTACCGTACCGTGACGCGCGGGGCGACCGACAGGCCGGGGGCGATGCGGCAGCTCGCCGGCCGGTCGCCGTCGAACACGATCTTGACCGGCACGCGCTGCACCACCTTGACGTAGTTGCCGGTGGCGTTCTCCGCCGGCAGCGAGCTGAACGCGCTGCCCGATCCGGCCTGGAAGCTGTCGACATGGGCGGGCAGATCCAGGTCGGGGCAGGCGTCCACCCGTATGCGCACCGCCTGGCCCGGGTGCATCATGGCCAGCTGGGTCTCCTTGAAGTTCGCCGTCACCCACATGTTCGGCTCGACCACCGCCAGCAGCGCCTGGCCCGGGTTGACGTAGTTGCCGACCTCCACCGTGCGCCGGGTCACGCGGCCATCCACCGGGGCGGCCAGCCGCGCATAGGACAGCTGCAGCCGGGCGTTGGCGATGCCGACATCGGCCAGCTCCAGCGCCGCCGCCGAGGCTTCGACCTGCGCCGCCTGGCTGACGACCTGCGCCCGCGCGCCGGCGACCGACTGGCGAACGGCGTCCAGTCGCGCCTCGGTCGAGCGCGCGGTGGCGGTGGCGCTGTCCAGCTGCTGGCGCGTCACCGCGCGCTGGTCGACGGCGCGGAAGCGGGCCAGGTCGGCCTGCGCCTGGACCAGTTCCGCCTCCGTCACCCGCACGTTCGCCTGCGCCTGGTCCGCCGCCGCCTGCTGCTGCACCAGCTGGGCCTGCGCCTGGCTCAGCTGGGCGGCCGACTGGCTGCGCTGGCCCTCGGCCTGCCTGATGCGGATGTCGTAGTCGCGCGGATCGATCTCGACCAGCAGCTGTCCGGCGCGGACGTCCTGGTTGTCGTCGAACGCCAGGCGCGTCACCCGTCCGCCGATCTGCGCCGACACCTGCGAGATGTGACCGTCGATGAAGGCGTCGTCGGTGGTCTCGAACTGGCGGGCGTGCATCCAGTACAGCACGCCCGCGGTGATCAGCGCCGCGACCAGGACGATGCCGACGATCCAGTACAGCCGCTTCTTCCACGGCGGCATCGGCGGCTTGGCATCCTGGCCTTTGTCGTCGTCGTCCTCATCCGGCTTGTCGTCGGATTTCGGCCTGTCCCGCTCGCGGGATTTAAGCTGGCGTGTTTCCGCCGGCGGGCTGGCGCGCAGCGCGGGCAGGTTCAGGGGCTGCGGCCCGCCACCGGCGATGCGGGCGGAATACCCGATGCTGCCGTCGCCGCGACGCAACGTTCTGTCCGAGGCCGCATCCCCGTCCATCAGGCGGCTGCGCACCAGGCGGCGCACCGGCGCGATTGACCTGGGGTCTCATGAAGATGCTGCATGGCGGCGTGTTCCTGCGTTTGCCAGACTAATATCCGAAGGGTTGCCCGGCAGCCGTGCTCAGCCAGAAACAACACAGGGCATCAGCAAGTGAACCGCACGGATGAACCGTTGTTCCCGCTGCCGAGCAGGGCAATCGCGTGAAGGCAAGCAAGGCGGGGGCTTTGCCCCTCAACCCAGGGCTGTTCAACGCTCAGTAGTTGGCTGGATTGAGCCGGCTTTGGCCAGACATGCGGGGTGATGTGCTGGGGCTGATGGCAGGTGGGCTTCACAAG
>JAABUT010004479.1_pt1 | contig 11061 bp, 10 predicted proteins | sample 5559281 | NCBI WGS metagenome assembly JAABUT01 (sample SAMN10711880, study PRJNA513359) | rock metagenome | isolation source: Antarctica rocks | place: Antarctica: Victoria Land, Ricker Hills nord | collected 2016-01-04 | reverse complement strand
AAGCTGAAGGAATTCAAGCGAGTGGCCATGCGCAGCGACAAAACCGACACCAGCTTCGCAGCAATGATCTATCTTGGTGCAGCTATCATCAACTCACGATGATTCTCAACAGGCTCTAGAGTGTGTTCGGTGCTTCTGTCTGAGGTGCCCCCTGGCCTTCGCCATCATCCCGGCCGTCTACTTCCCGGCAATCGCCTGCGCGATCTCCTTCGGCGCCGACAGATGGCCCGGCCAACGCCGGAACCACCGCCCGCGACCAGGCAGACCTTGCCGGCAAAGCGTGCGGCGGCCATGGTGAACTCCTTCAATCCCGCGCCGAGCGCGTGCCGTAGCGGTCGGTGCGAAGGGCGTGCCGGCGCAGCCGCTCCGACGTGGAGTCGGGTTCGTTGTCGCCGGGCATGTCCAGCGGCAGCACCAGGCAGTAGCTTTGCGCCGGCAGCACGCTGGACCAGTCCTGGATCAGCTGCTTGTAGGCGCGGCCGACCGGGCGGATGTTGCGGTCCAGATCGAACAGCCCGACCGGGTTGACGTTTCGGGCGTCCTCGCGCAGCGCGCTGTCCCAGTCCATCTGGTCGGTGACGGAATACCAGGTGAAGCCCAGCACCGGGATGCCGACGTTGCGCACCCGCAGAACGTTGGCCCATTCCTTCCACAGCCAGTGCACCGCGGCATCCCCGTCCGGGCCGCCGTTCAGGTTGGTCTCGGTGTGCATCACCGGCAACTGGTAACGCTCGTGATACTGACGGGTGATCTCCGCGTAGCCGAATATCTCGCCCGACGCCCCGGTGTCGCCGTCCGGAGCGACGCGATGCTCGTTGGTCACGTAGTAGTCGGTGCCCATGACGCAGTGCTGGCGCAGGCGGTTGTCCAGGAAGAAGTGGTACTCGTCGCGCGTCATGCCGTTGTCCAGCAGGAACTCGTACATGCCGCTGTCCACCCGCCGGCCGTAGTTGAGGTCGAGCGACAGGAAGCGTTGCTGGTTCATGACCTCGGCGGGCGCGATGGCGGCCGGACTGGCGGCGTGGAAGTATTCGCTGGATTCGCTCTGGATGAAGATCGCATCTGGCCGCACATCCAAAATCGCCCGCATCGCCAGCAAGTTGGCGCGGACCAGGTGCTTCAGCGCGGTGACGAAGCCGACATCGGACTGCAGCTGCTCGTTCCACCAGCCGTAGCGGCCGGAGAACTGCGCGCAGATGTACATCTCGTTCACCGGCGTGTACAGCTGCACCCACGGGAACCGCCGCGCGAAGGCGCCGGCATAGCGCGCGAACAGGGCGGGGAAATCGGGATTCTGGAAGTTGCCGATCCAGTCCGGCACGCCGAAGTGGCACAGGTCGACGATCGGCATGATGCGCAGGCGGTACAACTCGGCGAACGTCTCGTCGGCGAACGTCCAGTCGTGGCGGCCGCCGCCCAGCCAGGTGCGATGCAACGCCGGCCCGTAGCGCAGGAAGCGGATGCCAAGTTCCGTGACGCAGGCGAAATCCTGCCGCCATTTTTCGTAATGGCCGCACTTGTCCATCTCGTCGATCCGGCGGCTGCCGTTATGGATGGTCGGGTAGCTGTTTTCCACGCCGGTGGCGAACATGAAGCTGGACGACACGGTCAAACCTCCAACTTCGCACCGCCGACCCTGCCGACCAGATCGCCGATCCCCGCCACCTCCACGTTGGCGAAGGCGAGGCGGAGATGCTGCTCCTGGCCGGGACCGAAGGCGCTGCCCGGCAGGCCGACCGCGCCGAGCTCCTCCGCCAGCCATCGCGCCACGCGTGCCGCCGGCAGGTCGGGTCGCGGATGGCGCACATAGGCGAAATAGGCGCCGAGCGACTCCAGCCGCCAGTCCGGCAGCCGGCGAAACCCGTCGCGCACCGCCGCGGCCCGGCGGTTGATGACGGCGCGGTTGGCCTCCCGCCACTCGGGCAGCGCCGGGATGGCCCAGGCCAGCGCCTGCTGGGCCGGGCGCTGCGGGCAGATGTGCAGGCAGTCCAGAACCTTGACGAACTCCGCAACCAGGCCGGCGTCGGCGGTGATCGCCCCAAGCCGATGCCCCGGCACGCAATAGGCCTTGCTGAAGCTGTACAGCTGGACCAGCCCGTCGGACCAGGCAGGGTCCATAAACAGCGTGTGCGACCGTGCCTGGCCGGCTGGCAGGAAGTCCCGGTACGTTTCGTCCAGAATCAGCATGACCCCGCGGGCGGCGCACAGCGCCTGGAAGCCGGCGATGGTCTCGGGCGGGTAGACCGCGCCGGTCGGGTTGTTGGGCGTGATCAGCACGATCGCCCTCGTGTGCCGGTCGATCAGCCGGGCGGCGTCGTCCGGATCGGGCACGAATCCGGCGTCGGCCGCGCATGCCAGCGCCCGCGGCTCGATGCCCAGCATCGTGCATGTCTGCTGGTGGTTCCAGAACCAGGGCAGCGGCAGGATCACGTTGTCGCCGCGCTGGGCCAGGGTCAGCATCGTCAGGAAGAACGCCTGGTTGCAGCCTGCGGTGATGGCCACCTGATCCAGGCCGACGACGCCGCCACAGGTCTGCGACAGGTCGGCGGCGTATGCTTCCCGCAGCGCGAGATCGCCCGGGATCAGGCCATAGCGGGCATTAACCGGGTCGAGCGCCGCCTCGGCCACGCGGGCGAGGATGCCCGGGTGCGGCCGGTATCCCGGGACTGCCTGGCACAGGTCCAGCAACGGCCCGTGCCGGCCGTCATACCGGCGGCCCCAGGCATGCGCCTCCGGGATCGGCGGCGTTCCGACCTCGGCGACGAGGGGATTGACCCGCGGCCTGCGGACGGATGCGTCCGGCGCGTCAACCGGCACCGGACGCGTTCCGGTCAGGCCTGCATGCCGGCCGGCAGCTTGCCGCCGTTGGCCGCCAGCTTCTGCATGACCTCGCGGTGCAGCCAGATGTTCATGCTGGCGGAGTCGTTGGTGTCCCCGGTGTAGTGCAGCTCCTGCGCCAGCTCCTTGCGCGCGCCCAGCGAGCTGTCGAGGTTCAGCAGCTTCATCAGGTCGACGATCGACTCGCGCCAGTTCAGCGTCTGCGACTGCTTGGATGCCAGTCCGGTCAGCACCGCCTCCACGTCGACGGGCTGGCCCGAGGGCACGGACGAGGCCGCCACCATGGCGGGCTGCTGCGTTTCCGTCGGCATGCCCGCGACCGGCGCCACCGGCTCCGCCGCCCCCGACGATGGAGCAGTTGCCGCCGCGATGGCCTCGGCCCCGGCCGGTGAGGCGGCGCCGCCGCCGAAGATACGCGACACGATCGAACCGAAGATGCTCATCGGATCATTCCCCTGCATTTGGCACGGCGGCATTGTTTCGCCGTGTTCGGGTCCAACGAATGATCGGCACCGATGTTCCGCAGGTCAGGTGAAGCAACCTGACCTGATACTGCTCTAGATGCGCCGAAGCTGGAACAGCGCCTGCTCGCCGAACAGGTTGGCCAGCGCCGGGAAGCGCCGCCACGGCGAACGCTGGCCGCCTTCGTCCACCGCCAGCCAGCGTTCGACCGCGTAGCCTTCCTGCGCGCACAGGTTGAAGAAGTCGCGGATGGTGCAGGGATGGATGTTCGGCGTCTCGTACCACGGCCGCCCCCACACCGGGGTCATCGGCATGCGGCCAAGCCAGAACAGTTGCCAGCGCAGCTGCCAATGGCCGAAATTCGGAAAGCTGACCACGGCGTGCCGGCCGATGCGCAGCATCTGGCGCAGCACCTCGCGCGGGCGCTCCACCGCCTGCAAGGTCCGCGACAGCACCACGAAGTCGAACGCGCCATCTGGGTACTGCGCCAGGTCGCTGTCGGCGTCGCCGTGCATCACCGGCAGGCCGTGGGCGACGGCGACGGTCACCTCCGCCATGTCGATCTCGATGCCGCGGGCGTCGCAGCCCAGGGTGCGGTACAGATGCTCGATCAGCGAGCCGTCGCCGCAGCCGATGTCCAGCACGCGCGCGCCGGGGGCGATCATGGCCGCTATCAGCCGCAGGTCGAGCCGCATGTTCTTGGCGACATAGCGGACTTCGCCAGGTGGCTGCGTCACGCGGCCGGACCGGGCAGCTTGGCGTGGTCGGCACAGCCGCCCAGGAAGCCGGTCAGGGTGCGGTGGAAATCCGGCTCGTCCAGCAGGAACGCGTCGTGGCCCTTGTCCGAGGCGATCTCGACGAAGCTGACGTTGGCCGCCGCCCCGTTCAGCGCCCGCGCCACGGCACGGCTTTCGCTGGTCGGGAACAGCCAGTCGCTGGAGAAACTGATGAGGCAGAACCTTGTCGTGCTGCCCCTGAACGCCGCCGCCAGGTCGCTGTCGTGTTCCGCGGCCAGGTCGAAGTAGTCCATCGCCCGGGTGATGGTCAGGTAGGAGTTGGCATCGAAGCGGCTGACGAAGGTGCTGCCCTGGTGGCGCAGATAGGACTCGACCTCGAACATGTCGCCGAACAGCGACAGCGAGCCGCCGCCGGCCGGCGGCGGCGGCGCACCGGTGGCCCGGGTGCGCCGCCCGAACTTGCGGGTCAGCGCCTGGCCGGACATGTAGGTGATGTGTGCCGCCATGCGGGCCACGGCCAGGCCGCGGGCGGGGATGGCGTCGGTTTCCCAGTAGCGCCCGGCGCGCCAGTTCGGGTCGGCGAAGATGGCCTGCCTTCCCACTTCATTGAAGGCGATGTTCTGCGCCGAGTGATAGGACGCGGTGGCGATCGGCACGGCGGCGAACACCTGGTCGGGGTAGGCCGCCGCCCAGTCCAGCACCTGCATGCCGCCCATTGAGCCGCCGACCACGGCGAACAGCCGCTCGATGCCCAGATGGTCGACCAGCCGCTTCTGCGCCCGCACCATGTCGCGGATCGTCACCGGCGGGAAGTCGGTGCCCCACGGCACGTGCGGCGCGTCCGGATCGCGCGGGCTGCTCGGCCCGGTGGAGCCCATGCAGCCGCCCAGCACGTTGGCGCAGACCACGAAGAAGCGGTCGGTGTCGACCGGCAGGCCCGGTCCCACCACGGTGTCCCACCAGCCGGCGCGGCCGGTCATCGGGTGGCGTTCCACCACATACTGGTCGGCGGTCAGCGCGTGGCAGATCAGGATCGCGTTGCTGGCCTGGGCGTTCAGCCGCCCGTAGGTGCGGTAGGCCACCACCAGGCGCGGCAGCATGATGCCGCATTCCAGCATCAGCCCGTCGTCAAAGGCGACGTGCTGGTGGTTGAGTTCGCCGGTATCGTGAACATCCATGGTGCCGCAGCATATGCGGCCAGCCCGAAATGCTTGCAACAGCCACGGGACCATCGCCGGCGTGTCGTCTTTGCATCCCGGTTGCGTTCCGCTATTGCAGTCCGCCACGGAAAAAACCCCTTGATGCCCAGCACGCCACCCCTTGCAGACCTGCCAAGCGAAGCCGGCGCCACGCTGGCGGCGCTGCGGGGGCGGCTCGACCGCATCGACGACGCCATCCACGACCTGCTGATGCGGCGGGCCGAGGTGGTCGCGCAGGTCGGTCCGGCCAAAAGCGGCGTGGCGTTCCGCCCGGGGCGCGAGGCGCAGATCATCCGCCGGCTGCTGGCCCGCCACCGCGGCCCCCTGCCCGCCCGCGTGCTGCCCCGGCTGTGGCGCGAGCTGATCGCCGCGACCACCGCGATGCAAGGCAGCTATGTCATCGCCGTCTGCGAAACCGGTGCCGCCGACAGCCGCCTGCAATGCGCGCGCGAGCACTTCGGGGCGCTGACGCCGATGCGGGTCCGGCACAGCGCCGTCGCAGCCGTCGCCGAGGTCAGCGCCGGGCGCGCCATCGCCGCCGTGCTGCCGTTGCCGGACGAGGATGCCACCTGGTGGACCGAGCTGCCGCGCCACGGCGAGCCGCGCATCCACGTGGTCGCCCGGCTGCCGTTCTGGGGCTTGCGCAGCGAGGGCGTGCCGCTTGCACAGGCGCTGGTGGTCGCGGCGATCGCACCGGACCCGAGCGGCGACGACATCTCGCTGATCGGGCTCGAGTTGGATGCGGACCTCGGCAACGCGCGGTTGGCGGCGGTCCTGGGTGCCGCCGGCCTCACCTTGCGGGGATCGCCGCTGCACCACGTTTCTGGCAACACAGCCCATGTGCTCGTCGAAGTGGACGGGCTGGTCGCCGGCGACGATCCTCGCCTGGATGCCGTGCCTGACATGCCGCACCGCCCCGTGGTCCTTGGTGCGTACGCCGCCCCCGCTGATGGAGACACGCCGTGAACGATGCTCCCGCCCGCCCCGCCGTCCCGCAGCCGCGTGCAGAAGTTCTGCAGATCGACGCTTATGTCCCCGGCGAGGCAAAGCTTCCCAGCGTCAACCGCATCGTCAAGCTGTCGGCCAACGAGGGCGCTTTCGGCCCGCCGCCGGCAGCCGTCGCCGCCTATGCCAAGGTGGCCGGCGAGCTGCACCGCTACCCCGACGGCGGCTCGCTGAACCTGCGCCGGGCGCTTGGCGCGCGCTTCGGGCTGGACGCGGACCGCATCGTCTGCGGCACCGGGTCCGACGAGCTGATCGGCCACCTGTGCCACATCTACGGCGGGCCCGGCACCGACATCATCATGTCGATGCACGGCTTCACCCTGTACCAGATCGCCGGCACCTACGCCGGGTCACGCGTGCTGAAGGTGCCGGAGCAGCGGCTGACGGCCGACGTGGACGCGATCCTGGCCGCGGTGACGCTCGAAACGCGGATCGTGTTCCTGGCCAACCCCAACAACCCCACCGGCGCATTGCTGCCCGAGGCCGAGATGGCGCGGCTGCGGGCCGGCCTGCCCGGCGACGTCCTGCTGGCCATCGACGCCGCGTATGCCGAATACGTCGAGGACCCCGGCTACGACCCCGGCATCGCGTTGGTCGACGCCAATGAGAACACCGTGATGCTGCGCACCTTCAGCAAGGTGTTCGGCCTGGGCGGCATGCGCGTCGGCTGGTGCTACGGGCCGGCCGGCGTGGTCGACGCGCTGAACCGGGTGCGCGGCGTGTTCAACGTCAACCTCGCCGCCCAGGCCGCCGCCGTCGCCGCCCTGGCCGAACCGGACTGGGTGGAACAGGGGCGCGCCCACAACACCGAATGGCGCAGCTGGCTGGCCGCCCGCCTGACCCAGGTCGGCATCGTCGTCTGGCCGAGCCAGGGCAACTTCCTGCTGGCCGAGTTCGACGACGCCGCCCAGGCCGACGCCGCCGACGCCTTCCTGCGGTCGCGCGGCATCCTGGTGCGCGCGATGGCCGCCTACAGCCTGCCGCAATGCCTGCGCATCAGCATCGGCACCGCCGAGGAGTGCGAGATGGTCGCCGACGCGCTGGTCGCCTTCATGGCAAGAGTGGGCATGGCAAGGGTGGGCACGGCCAGCCCGGCCGCGCATGGCTGAACCGGTCTTTCGCCGGCTGGCGCTGATCGGCATCGGCCTGATCGGCAGTTCCGTGGCGCGCATCGCGGCCGAACGCGGCGAGCTGGCGCGGGAGGTGGTGGCCAACGCCCGCACGGAGGCCACCCTGGACCGGGTGCGCGACCTCGGCATCGCCGACCGGGTGGAGATGAACCCGGCGCGTGCCGTCGAGGGTGCCGACTGCGTCATGCTGTGCGCCCCGGTGGGCGCCTATGCCGCGTTGGCGCAGGCGATCGCGCCGCATCTGGCGCCGGGCTGCGTGCTGACGGACGTGGGTTCCACCAAGCAGTCGGTCATCCGCGACGTCGGCCCGCTGGTGCCCGAAGGCGTGCATTTCGTGCCCGGGCATCCGATTGCCGGCACCGAGTATTCCGGCCCCGACTCCGGTTTCACGACGCTGTTCCAGGGCCGCTGGTGCCTGCTGACGCCGCCGCCGGGCACCGACCCGGGCGCGGTCGAGAAGGTTGCCGAATTCTGGCGCCGCTGCGGCAGCATGGTCGAAGTGATGGAGCCGGCGCATCACGACCGCGTGCTGGCCATCGTCAGCCACCTGCCGCATCTGCTCGCCTTCACCATCTGCGGCACCGCCGACGCGCTGGAGGAGGAAAGCCGCCAGCAGGTGCTGAAGTTCGCCGCCTCCGGCTTCCGCGATTTCACCCGCATCGCCGGGTCCGACCCGGTGATGTGGCGCGACATCTTCCTGAACAACCGCGACGCGCTGCTGGAGATGCTGCAACGCTTCACCGAGGACGCGCAGGCGATGGCACGCGCGGTGCGCTGGGGTGATCCGGCGTATATTGAGGCACGCATCCAGGCGGGGCGGGTGATCCGGCGGAGCTTAATCGAGCTGAAGCAGGCTTAGGGTCCTCGCGCCGTCAGTCGAACACCTCGCCGGTGAACTCCTGCGGCTCGATGCGCGGGAACTCGCAGATGCGCAGGCGCGCGCAGCCGTACGGCACCAGCACGATCGGGCGCGGCGTCTGGTTGGTCGAGAACCGGCTTGGCGGCGGCGGGGCGGCGGAGTTGTCGTGCAGCGTCCAGCCCGGCACGAAGCGCCCGCGCAGCGCCACTCGCACCGGCGGCGACGCCAGGGCGAAGGGATGCGTCGACGGCGGCCGGCGCTCAACGGCCAGGGGAAGCCCCGTCGTGCCTGCCTCGAGTTCCAGGCCGAAGTTCCAACTGCCGCGCGGCAGCACCTCCCAGTCGCCGAGGCCGGGGGTGTCGGGGATGCCGCGCCAGATCTCGCCGGGGCTGTGGGCCAGTGTCAGCGGACCGGTATGCAGGCTGACGGCACCGTTCGGGCGGGCGGCCACGCGCACCGGCATCACCAGGGACAACTCCACCTCATCGCCTTCACGCCAGACGCGCGATATCGGCACGATCCCGTCCACCGGCATCATCGGCATCGGCAGACCGGCAACCCGCAATTCCGGAGTTGCGCACCATGCCGGCACACGCAGCGCAAGCCGCCGTTCCGCAGCCGGCGCGCGCAGCACGCAGATGACGATCGTCTCCGCGAACGGGTAGTCCGTGACCACCTCGATCTCCAGGTCGCGCCCGCGCACGACGCAGGGCGCGTAGGCCAGAACGGCCAGGCCGCCCTGCGCGTCCTCCGCCCACAGGCTGGCCGCCAGCTTGGGCCAACCCTGGTGCAGGTTGGCGGTGCAGCAGCCGAAATGCGGCTGCAGCCCGAAGACGTTCGCCGCCTCGCTGCTGTAGGTCCAGTCGCGCCGCGCGATCGTCGCCAGCACCTGGTTGGGCTGCTGGTGATACTGATGCGCCGTCACGTCGGCCGTCATCGTCGCCGCCAGAGCGTTGTAGGCGACGGCCTCCAACCGGTCCCCGAAGACGCCCGACCCGGAGGCGCGGGCCAGCACCTCCAGCGAGAACATCAGCTCGACGACCGCGCAAAGCTCCACGCCGTGGTTGGGCAGGTTGCCCGCCAGCCACTCGTCACCCGAGAACATGCCGATCGCTTGGCCGTGGAAGCGGTCGAGATTGGCGAACGCGCGGTCGAGCGTCGCCCGCTGGTCGGTGCCTTCCAGCCGCGCCCGCAGCGCCGGCAGCTTCAGCCCCATGGCGACGTTGACCACATGTGTCAGATGGCTGAACCGCGTGGCCGGAACCTCGGTGATCCGATCGGCGAGGTAGCCGCCCCAGTCGACCGTCACCGCCAGGATTTTCGCGGCGAGGTCCAGCAGGGCGGCGTCTGGCGCGCGGTCGTGCAGCCACTGGATGGCCAGGATGTTCTCCTGCCCGCGGGCGATCGCCCACCTGCGGAACGGGTGCCCGTCCATCGCGTCAATCTGATGGGAGAAATACCGCTGCATGAACGGCACGACACGCGCGTCGCCGGTGGCGTCGGCGTGCTGCATCAGCACCTTCAGCGCGACCATGCGGGTCCACCAGTCGTCGTTGCCGGCCGGGCCGAACCAGCCGTCCTCGCGCTGGCTGGCCAGCATCCACTCGATCCATTTGCCGGCCTTGGCCTTCAGGGCGTCGTCGCCCAGCACATGCGCCAGCGGCACCAGCCCGTCGAGGTAGTACGGCCCGCGCTCCCAGCTTTCACCGGAGCCGCCGAGCCAGCCGCTGTCAGGCCCGACATCCGGCCAGACCTCCTCAAGCCGGCCGGTCAATCCCTGGGCCTGCAACAGCAGCTGGTCGCGCAGCCACCCGCGCGGCTCGATGCGGCCGAGCGGAATTTCGGAAAGCGGGTTCTGCTGCATGCGACCGTCCTCAGCCTTTGGTTGAACCGGCAAGAAGTTCCTGCACGTAGTAGCGCTGGAAGGCGATCGTCAGCGCCAGGCAGGGCAGCATCGTCAGCACCGTCCCGGCCTGCAGCGCGCCCCAGTCGACGGCGCCGAGATAGCCGAACGAGATCGTCACCAGCATCACCGGCATGGTGTAGTTGGCCTGGTCGGTCATCAGAATTAAGGCAGCCAGAAACTCGTTCCAGCTGCTGATGAAGTTGATCAGCACGACGGTGACCAGGCTCGGCGCCACCAGCGGCAGCAGGATGCGCACCAGCACGCCGACCGCATGGGCGCCGTCGATCATCGCCGCCTCGTCCAGGGCGCGCGGCACCGCGTCGAAGGCGGCCAGCATGATGAGCACGCCGATCGGCAGGTGGAACGTAGTGTAGACGACGCCGAGGCCGAGCAGCGAGTTCTGCAGCCCGACCAGCCGCAGCACGATGAACAGCGGCGTCAGCACGGTCTGGAACGGCACCATGATCGCCGCCAGCACCAGGATGAAGGCCACCCCGCGGCCGACGAAGCGGAAGCGCGAGAACCCGTAGGCGGCCAGGGACGCCACCACCGCCACGCCGAGCGCGCTGCCGATGGCCACGGCCGCGCTGTTCCACAGGTAGCGCCCCATCCCGGAGCCGACGCGGGCCAGGCCGATGTAGTTCTCCCAGGAGAACCGCCAGCCCGGCGATGCCCCGGCTCCCGGTCGGACCGACGACAGCATCACCCACCCGACCGGGAACAGGAAGGCCAGCGTGATCGCGCCGGCCACAGCGTAGTACAGCACGGCGGCCAGCGTCGGCCCTGGCCGGATCATGCGTCGTCCGGGTCGCGCAGCAGCACGAGCTGTGCTGCGTTGACCGCCAGCACCATCGCCAGCAGCAGGATCGCCAGAGCGGCGGCATAGCCCACCCGAAACGAGACGAAGGCGCTGTTGTATATCCAG
>JAABUT010004478.1_pt1 | contig 11061 bp, 12 predicted proteins | sample 5559281 | NCBI WGS metagenome assembly JAABUT01 (sample SAMN10711880, study PRJNA513359) | rock metagenome | isolation source: Antarctica rocks | place: Antarctica: Victoria Land, Ricker Hills nord | collected 2016-01-04 | reverse complement strand
GACCGACCACGACTTGCGGCTGCCGTTCGACCAGTACACCCGTGGCGAGTCAGGGTCATCCTCGTCGGGTGGAGGTAGAAGCTTCTGCCGGGGCCGCGGCGGCAGCGCCTTCACCGGGGCAGCAGCGGGAGCCGGCCGAACGTGGGGCTCGGCGGGCTCGGCGGGCAGGTAGCTGATCAGTCGAACGCACATCTCCATCCACCGGTCCCGGTTCATGCTGTACCGAGGAGGAGCACCGTTGCGCTGACCCGGTGGAACATCGACCGTCACCACGCCGGCGGCCTCGAGCTCCTGCAGGTGCACCCGCAACGTGGCCCGCTCGCTGCCCACCGCCTCGAGGATGGCGCCGATCCTCGAAGCGGGGTGCCCGGCCAAGAAGTGCCCAATCAGAAGGTGCAAACGATGCCCCACCACTTCCTGCGCCTGCGCAACCCGATCAGGCAATGGCTTCACCTCATGAACGACCCACGGCATACCCACATCATCTCCCGGCGATGCTGGGCCGCTGCGCTTGCTCACAGAAGCAACCAGTCGCCCTCATGGCCTGTGAAGTTGCACAGCAGGCACGTTTTGAGGTGAGCTGTCCGGCCGTCTTGGGCGACTTATTTGACCGCCCTGCAGCGGACACTATGACGGTCCAGCAGCGCTTTTCCCCATGCTGGTGGGCTCTTCTGCACCTCATCTGACCGCCTCGGCGACAACCGGCCGACGCTTGGGGCGAGCAAGCTGATCTTGTGCCCTCCTGCCCGAAAGTGGATGGCGGAACGCAGGAGACAGGCTCGGTTGGTCTCTCGCAAACGGTCGTTTGTGATGGACCAAGGGTGGAGTTGTTGCCGCGGCCCGGCGTTCGGATGTTCTTTCAGATCCTCAGGTCCATCTCCGAGTTCTCTGTCCTCATGTCAGAACGCACCCGGGACGGGCTGGCCGCCGCTCGGGCCCGCGGCTGGGTCAGCGGACCTAAACCCAAACTCCGACCCCGGCAGGCCGAGCTCGCCCGGGCGATGTACGACCAGCTTGACGCCGACGGTAAGAACAAGTGGACAGTCGCCAGATCGCCGCTGAATTCGGCGTCACCCGACCCACCATCTACCGCTACCTCGACCAGGCGCCCTCCGCCAGCAGTCCCTGAGTCGTGCCGTTAGTGCTCAGTCGGGATCCACGTTTGCTAGTACTTAGCAATCGCAATAGCCCGATATAGGCGTGCGGGTGAACCCGAAACTTCTGGGACCGCTGTCTTCGCTGCCGGCCACACCGGGCAAGATGCCTGCTAGTTCTCACCTCGTCGAAGGGCAGTGGCAGAGCGCATGGATCTGACAGCCGGCCAGAACGTCGCCATCGCCGCCGCCGTGAACGTGCGCCTGCAGCAGCCGGGGCAAGCAGAGGTCGACCTCGTCGCCCTGCTGCTCGATGACCGGGGCCAGGTCACAGCCGACGCTGACTTCGTTTTCTACAACGCTCCCCGTCACCCGAGCGGCAGCGTCACGCTCACCGATGAGGCACTCAGCCTGGATCTGCGGCTTCTACCGGCGGATGTCGAGCGTGTCATCGTCGCAGCGAACAGCGACGGCGAGGGCCAGCTCGATGGCCTGACCGTCCTGGTGGAATGCGACGAGGAACTCTCGTTCGCCCCGTCGAGTCTTGCCAATCTCCTGACGGCGGTCCTGGTGGAAGTTTACCGCCGCGGCGGCGGCTGGCGGGCCCGCGCCGTGGGCCAGGGCTGGGCGGCGGGCCTGGCCGGCCTGGCCCGCGAGTACGGAATCAACGTTAACGCCGAGCCCGACCAGCCGGCGACCCGGGGTCACCGGAGCCGGACCTGGTGCTCGTTCAGTCGGAGCTGCAGCGGCTGACCCAGCGCCGAGACGCGCTGGTCCAGGACATTTCGGCACTCGAGCGGCGGGTGCGCAAAGCGCGGGAGGCGCTCGTCGAGACCGACGAACTCACGCTCCTACAGCAGGCGGGCTACTACCAGTTCCGGCACCCGCTCGACGACGTCCAGAAGGAAACCGCGCGCGAGGAGCGGCAGCGGCAACGGGAGGAGGCTAAGGCCCAGGAAGAGTTCCTGCGGAGGAAAAAGGACCTGCTCAAGGAGCAGGCTCATTACCGGAGCCTGCTGGAGCGGTCCCGAGTCAGCGGCGACGAAGCAGGACTGCTGGACGCACGCGAGCGGCTTGCGGAGATCGCGGAGAGCATAGAGGAGGTGGAAGAGATGGCGGCGAACACCCGCGTCGGCTACGTATATGTCATCTCCAACGTCGGTGCCTTCGGTGATCGCGTCGTCAAGATCGGCATGACCCGCCGCGAGGACCCGCTGCAAAGGGTCTACGAGCTCGGCAGCGCGTCGGTGCCGTTCAAGTTCGATGTGCATGCGCTCGTTTTCAGCCACGACGCAGTCGCGCTCGAGACCGCACTGCACCGGGAGTTCGACCAGAAGCGAGTCAACCGGGTCAACCGGCGGCGCGAGTTCTTCCGGGTGAGCCTGGCGGAGGTGCGGGCCGCTCTGGAGAAGGTGGGTACGAATCACGTGGTGGAGTTCCGGGAGCTCGCGGAGGCCCCCGAGTGGCGGCAGAGCCAAGCGCAGCAACCCGGAGTCGACCGTCGCGACGCCGTCGACCTGAGCCACTAGGAGGAACAAGACCAATGGCCCGTCGACGCGGAGTCCTCGCCACGTTCGTGCAGATGCAGCGGGAGGCCGAGCGGGAGCGAGAGCGGCGAGCTCGAGCCGCCGCACGATCCCAGCGCGACGCGGAGCGCGCAGCCGCCGCCCACACGCGCGCGACCGTGCAGGACCAGAAACTCAGGGACCCGCCTGTACGCGGAGGACCGGACGCGGGAGGCCGCGGAGGACACCGCGCAGGTTGAGCGCCAGGTCGAGGTCCTGCAGAGCGTGCTCGCGGCGACGCTCCGCATCGACGATCACCTGGACCTCGAGGCCCTCAAGCAACCTCCGCCGTACCCCGTGTTCGACCCGCTCGCGGTCGGAGCGCCGCCGTCGCCCCCTTACGAGGGCGACTTTGCGGTGGAGGGCCCCTCGGCCCTCGGGCGTGTGTTCGCCGCCTCGAAGCACGCGGCTCGGGCGCAGCAGCGTCAGGTCGAGTATCAAAAGGCCCTGGACGACTACAGGGTCGCGGCGCAACGGTATTCGCAGCGTCTGGAGGAGGCGCGCCTCCGGCACGAGGCGGACGTAGCCCGTCAGGCGGAGGAGCACCGGCAACACGTTGAGGAGGTCAGCGCGCTGCAACGCGGCTTGGCGGCGCGTCAACCGGAGGCCGTCGTACGCTACCTAGACCTCGTGCTGGAGGCCGCCGAATACCCCGACGGCTTCCCGCACTCGTGGCGCCTCGCCTACGCAGCAGCGTCCGGACACCTCGCCATCGAGTACGAGTTTCCGCGAGTGGACGTGGTGCCCAACGACAAGGCATATAAGTACGTCAAGAGCTCCAACACGATCAGCGCGTCCGCCCGCCCGCCTGCGCAGGTCCGCAGCATCTACGCCGAAGTGCTGCGGCAGACCGCCCTGCGGGTTGTGCACGAAGTTCTGGAGGCCGACCGAGGAGACGCGGTCCGCACAGTTGTCTTCAACGGGTACGTCAACGACACCGACCCGGCCACCGGCCGCGAGGTCCGTCCCTGCCTCCTGGCCCTCGCGACATCCCGGGAGCGGTTCCTGGACATCGACCTGGCCCGGGTCGACACCGTGGCATGCCTGGCGCATCTGGAGGCACGAGTCAGCAAAGACCTAAGCAAGCTCCAGGCGGTCGAGCCGATTGTGCTGACTGGCTCACTGGAAGCGGACTACACGATGAACACCGATGTCGAGCCTGGCGCCAGTCTCTACTCCCCGCCAGCAGATCCCGCAGTGCTGAACGAGGTCCCGTCCCCGACGCAGACGACGGAGCAGCAAGAGTTGGTTGCCGGGCAGAACGTGCCACTCGCCGGGTCGCGGGTGCAGGTGGACCTGCTGGCAAGCCACGCGGATCTGTCCGTGCTCCTTGTTGGAGCGAGCGGGCGTGTCGACCGCGATGAGGACTTCGTTTTCTACAACAACCCGCGAAGCGCGGACGGTGCTGTGACGTTAACCGCAAACGGCGCGAGCATCGCCACCGCCCTGCTGCCGCAGAGCTGCAAACGCCTGGTCCTCGTCGTAAGCGCGGACGACGGTGACTCCATGGCGGATGCAACCGCCGTGCTCCACCAGCCGGGTAGTGGGATCGACTTCCGGTTCAGCCCTGCCGACTCCGCGCGCCTGAGCGCGCTGGTCTGGGGCGAGCTCTACCTTCGCAACGCGTGGTGACCCGGCCGGTTGGCCGGGATCATCGACAGTACGGCTGTCCAGGGCCGCGAACCCGAACAACGCCGACGGGATATGGGTGTGCGGCGGCGTTCCGCCGTTCGGCCCAGCACGAGGTCACGAGTTGTGACGCACGCAGGCCACATGGCGAACGACAACGGGTGACAACAGTCGGCCTCCCGCCGCGGCCAAGATCGCGAGATCATCATTTGGGGATCAGCCTGCGGGACGCCGACGCTCTCGGGTCAGATGTGTGTCGTCGCGGTCAGGCGTTGTCGGTGCGGTAGCGGGATGCGAGGTTCTTGCTCTGCCCGGCGAAGGCGGCCAGGTCGGCGGTGAAGACGGCGTCGAGCAGGGTGGTGTCTTCGAGGCCGGGGGCGGTGACGACCTCGCCGAGGTCGATGCCGGCCAGGGCTGCGGTGACGACGTCGGCGGCGGACATGCGGGGGGCCGCGGAGAGGTCCATGCCCTGCACCTCGTGGAACTCGGTGGCGACGATTCCAGGGCATACGACGTGGGCGCTGACCCCGGTGCCGGCGAGCTCGGTGTGCAGGGTCTGGGTCGTGGCGACGGTTGCGGCCAGGGTTCCGACGTAGGTGGCGCGCTGTCCCTGCGGGGGTGCGGCGGGGGCGGGTCCGGCGAAGGCGAGCATGCCGGCGACGTTGATGATGGTGCCGCTGCCGCGGGTGAGCATCCCGGCCAGGGCGGCGCGGGTCAGCATCGCCGGTGCGAGGACCTTGACGTGCAGCAGCTCGCGGGCCTTGCCCGCCGGGAGGTCGGCCATCGGCATGTAGTGGGCGACGCCGGCGTTGTTGACCAGCATCGTCAGCGGTCGGGTCGCGCAGACGTCGGCGACGGTGTCGATCCCGGTGTCGGTGGCAAGGTCGGCGACGAGGACCTCGGTGGTGACGCCGGTCAGCGACTCCGCGAGGGCGGTGAGGCGGTCCTTGCGGCGGCCGACGACGATGAGGTCGTAGCCGTCGGCGGCGAGGCGCTGCGCGAAGGCGGCCCCGATGCCCGACGAGGCGCCGGTGACGAGGGCGAGTGGTGCTGCGGTGGGCTCTGCGGTGGTGGTCATGGGTCCAGTCTTGGTGGGTCGACAGGTAACGACCAGTCGTCGGGTTGTCCTAGGACCCGCAGGCCCAGGACGCCCCCGGGGTGCTCAGCGGAGGAGGTCCTGGATGCCGAGGACCACCGCGAGGGAGAGTCGGTCGGCGTCCTCATGCGCCGGATCGGCGGAGTAGATCATGAGCCGGACGTCGTCGGTGGCGACGAGGAGGATGTCGCAGTCCACGGTGATGAGGCCGACCGACGGGTGGTCGATGACCTTGTGCTTGGAGGGCTCCTGGTCGGTGGCGGGAGTGTCGGTGTCCCACAGCTGGGCGAAACGAGGACTGGCAGCGGTGAGCGTCCCGATGAGCCGGCGCAGGGAGGGGTCGGCGGGGTAGCGGGCGGCGGTGCGACGCAGGTCCGCGACGAGACCCACCTCGAGGGAAGCCTGCTCGGTGGCAGTGAGCACGGCGCGGGTGCCAGGGCCGACGAGGTGTCGCCACAGCGAGTTCCGCTCTACCCCCTGCCACCGCGTGGTGTCGCCCATAAGAGCGTCGTAGGGAGGGTTCGCGGCGAGCAGCGTCCACGCCGCGTCGTAGACCGCGACCGGGGTGCCGGCCAGCCGGTCCAGCAGCCGTTGCACGCTCGGGGTGATCCGAGAGGGAACCTGTCCGGGCCCGGGGGCGGTGTAGCCGGCGAGCTCGTGCAGCAGCGCCCGGTCCGGGTCCGACAGGCGAAGCGCACGCGCCAGGGACTCCACGACCTGCGCCGAAGGTGACGTCGCCCGCCCCTGCTCGAGCCGCGTCAGGTAGTCCGCCGAGATGCCCGCCAGAGCGGCGAGCTCCTCACGCCGCAACCCGGCGGTGCGACGGCGGGCGCCCGCGGGCAGCCCCACCGCGTCGGGGGTGACGCGGGCACGCCACCGGCGCACCGTCCCGCCCAGCTCACCCACGTCCACGACACCCAGTATGAGGTGCACCGACTGCGGTTGTCCCGGCCCCACCGGTCCCCGACCACGATACGGCGCGACCGGAACGGGAACGTCTACCGGCGACCGCGCGACCGCGGCGGCCCTGGGTCACTGCGCTGGCCGCTATCTTGCCGTCACCGATTGGGGATCGTGTTGCGGGACGGGGTGTCGGGCAACGGCAAGACCCGCCAACCTGATCAGGCTGTCTTCTCGTTCGTCCGTCCCGCATCGATCGCTTCGGCGTAGGCGGTCTCGAGTTGTTCATGGACGGTGGGCCGTCCCGTCTGTGGTGCTGGGATGCCCAGATGATGCTGGCGCAGCTCGTTCATCAAGTCATCCCACAACGGGGGACCGCCGTCGTGCAGGACCTGCGCGCGGACCCGCAGCACCTCGGTCGTGGGTCGGTGGCGCAATCCCCACCAGCCGAGCTCGGCCAGAACGGGAACCAGTTGGATCGCGGCTTCAGTCAGGCTGTAGGCGGCGCGGCGGCCGGCGCCTGGGTCTTCGCGGGTGAGCAAGCCCGCGTCGAGAAGATTGCGGAGCCGGCTGGTGAGGATGTTGGAGGCGATGCCTTCTTCGGATTTGCGCTGCATGGTCCGGAAGTGGCGACGGTCGCCGAACATGACGTCGCGCAGCACGATGATGCTCCATCGATCTCCGAGGATCTCGACGGCTGCGTTGACCGGGCAACCCGACCGTGGTGTGGTCGTGGTCATCATCTCCTCCTTCAACTGCTTGCAGTCTACCATCACTTGTGATTGCCTAGCAGTGCTTGCAAATAGCCACCACCTAAACGAAGGAGTACCGATGATTCGCGCGGTACTCGCCAACGTCGCCGTCACCGATCTCGATAGCGCCGAGCAGTGGTACACCCGACTGTTCGAGCGCGAACCCGACGCCCGGCCCATGTCCGGCCTGATCGAGTGGCACCTCAGCGAGACTTCTGGCGTCCAGGTCTGTTCCCAACCCGACCGCGCCGGGCACTCCGCCGTCGTGCTCGACGAGACCGACCTCGACGCCGCCGTTACACGGTTGAGCGCGGCAGAAATCGGACACGACGGACCTCAGCCCGGCGGCGGAGCACGCATCCTCCAGCTTGCCGATCCGGACGGCAACCAGGTGGTCCTCACCGGAACCTGAACCCAGACGACCCGACCGGCTTCCTCACCCGTCAGACGCCTTGATCTTGCGCCTCGCACCGCCGTTGGGTCAGCCACCGGACGGTGCCCGCGACGTCGCCAAGATGCGGACGTGGTTAGACGAGAAGGGCGGAAGCGCCTGGTCGGAGGTGCGCGATCTGGAGGTCCCTGTCGACGGCGACCTCGCGCTGTGTACCAGCCTGAAAGCATGGGCGCGCCGCTTGGAGGCCGCCGAACCGTTCACCTTCTGGTACCGGTCGCGCCGGGCCTGGGGAGCCTCGACGGCCAGTGGCGGGTCGTCCACGAGCACACATCAACCCCGTTCCACATGGACGGCTCGCTCCCGGCGGCCACCGACGTGCAGCCCTGCACGCTCGACCACGTCCGATTGCCTCGCTACCTCGAAGGAAACCATCAGCCATGGCGCCAACAGCACGCAAAGTGGTCCTGCAGATGCAGGTCTCGGTCGATGGCCTCGTCGGCAGGGACGGTGACGGGCCGGGTTGGCAAGTCTGGGACTGGGGCGAGGACTGCCCGTGGGACAGGCCTCTGCAGGACCGGTTCAACGGCTTCGCCGCCGCCGCCGACACCGTCCTGCTCAGCCGCACCATAGTTGAGTCGGGATATCTGGACCACTGGACCGCGATGGCCGCTCTCGCCCAGCGGAAGCCGGTGTTCGCGTTCGTCCGACACATCACCGCGGCCCGGAAAGTCATCGTCTCGAGGTCACTGACCCAGGCGCGGTGGCCCGGGACCGAGTCGGCGACCAGCGACCTTGCCGCGGAGGTCTGCGACCTGAAGTCCCAGCCAGGGAAAAACATCATCGCCTTCGGGGGTGCCGGATTTGCATCGGCGCTGATCGCGGCCGGTGTCGTCGACGAGGTGGAGCTATACATCAACCCCGTCGCGCTCGGTCACAGGCGAACCTTGTTCGCCGATGCCCGTGGCGACACCGCGCTTCGCCTCCTCAGCGCGCAGGCCTACGAGTGCGGCGTCGTGGTCACCGTTCACGCCATTGCGGGGTAGCCCTCGACAGGGGCAGGACAACCAGGAAACAGGAGCAACAAATGCGCAAACTGATCGTGTCCACCCGTCAACAGCCACCGTGGGGAGGTTGCAGCCACGCTCGCAGAGCTGACGCTGCGGACCTGGCGACAGCATTTTCCTTACTGACCAGCGGGAAACGATCTTCAGTCGGTCGGGAGATGATCGGCTGGGTCCGTGCCAGCCCGCAGGTCAGCGACATAGCGCGCGCAACGCGGTGCAGACGTCCGCTCATGCCGCATGTCGCGCTCCTGCTGACGAGCGGACATACGGCGCTAGGTCCCCTGGTGTGGGTGTCGGTGCCGCCGCATCTCGTTTTCCAGAGCAGGGTTGTCCGCCGCCAGCCGCGAGGTGATGTTGTCGTGGACGTCTTCGGTCTTGTTCTGGCTGAGCTTGGCTCGGGCGTCGAAGCGGTCAACGCGCGGTCCGCCGCAGCTCAATCGACGGTGCGGCGATCGTCCGTCGAACCGGCTAACCGTCACTAGTCAGGTTGCACTCATTCCGGCCACGGCTTGACAGTGCTGTCGAAGCACAACCTGTAGCTAGTTGCTGGACTCAACACCCCATATCTAGCGATGCGCCGATCATTGCCGCCCTACTTGTTGGTACGTGCAAAGTACGCTTCTTCCAACCAAGAATGAGAGCCATCGTCACCGCGTCTTCCGGCGGCACCGTCCCGGTGTATCCAGCGCAGCAGATCCGGCCGTGCATCGGAACCCGCTACGGCGAGATCACCGCGGTCATTTCCGGTACCAAAACCCACCGTCGTCAAAGGTCACGACGGCGGCAGCCGCCACCTCGATGACCCGAACGAAAACAGTGGTTCCACAGTTCAGCGACGGTGCAGGCCGTACTCACAGCTCGTGACAAATACCGGCGGCGGCGGTAGAGTGTGTAGTAGCTCCGCTCCTGCTGGGGGTGTGAGAAGTGAGGCCAGGACCCCGCCGGAATGACGGGACCTGGCCTTCGCGCTGTCCGGGGGCAAGGCTCAGCGCAGCGGGATGTCCAGTTGCGTCACCGTGGGGCGGATCAAGTCCAGGTATCCAGGGTTCCCGCGTACCCGGTCCGCGCCGGTCGCGCCGGCGACGATGTCGGGTATCCACAGCATCGGCTCTGTCGAGGGCTGGCCCACATCGATCCGCAGCCCGCTGGGAATGAGCTTCTTACCGCGGATCGCGTCGATCAGCTTCATGTCCCGGTCGTTCAGACTCGGGGTTCGCGCTTCTAGCAGGACGTGGGTGACGTCCATTGCGGCCAGGTGCACCAGCAGGGTTTCCATGCATACCGCCCGGGCACGTTCCTGCTTCTTCTTCGCCAGTGGAGCACCGATGACCACCACCGCGGCCATGTCGATCTGGGCGACCGCCCCCATGATCTTGTCCTTGCGCTCGGGACTCTCGGCGCCCCAGTGCAGCTTGGGTTGTCCTTCGTCCAGCAGCTCCCGCAAGGCGTCCCTGATCGGGTCGCAACTGCCCGCGTCGCAGACCACGGCCGCCAGGATGTACAGGCCGTTGTCGCCGTCGACATGCATCGACTCATCCACCCAGGATTGCAGGGCGTAGCCGCCGCCGTCGTCAGTCACCTGCAAATGTCTACACCCGAGTCTTAGGAATACCAGGGTTCAGCCGGGCGCCCGGCCGGCTACGCGCTCGGTGGGATTCCGGCGGAACTGTCGAGGCCTGCGGGTTGAATTGCGGAGTGTCGGAGTTGCCAGCGGCGGATGAGTATCGGCGCGGCCGTCCCGATGAGAAGCAGCGGTACGTACACCGCGGGAACGACCCACCAGTCCCAGTGGTACCGGGTTTGTAGTCCTGAGCCGCCGTACGCGCTGGGTGCAATTCCGGCTAGAGCGCGTCTGGTAATTAGCGTAGGTGCAAGACGCTGGCCGCCAAATGGAGGCCGCCGAGGAATGTCAGGGCGTGCTTGTCGTAGCGGGTGGCGATGCCCCGCCACTGCTTGAGGCGGGCGTAACCACGTTCCACGGCGTTGCGTTTTTTGTACGCTTCGGCGTCGAACGCTGGTGGCCTGCCGCCTTGTGATCCTTTCTTCTTGCGGTGCGCTTGTTGGTCGGTTCGTTGCGGGATGGTGTTACTGATCCGTCTGCGCCGCAGCTCTTTCCGGGTCGACGGGTGCGAATACGCCTTGTCCGCCAGCACCCTGACACGAGCAAAAGAGCCCGTTCGTTGCTGCCACCGGTGCAGGTCCAGCAACGGCATCAACTGCGGGTTGTCGCCGCTCTGACCGCCGGTCAGGATCACCGTCACCGGAGACGCCCGCTGATCGGTCAGGGTGTGGATCTTCGTGGACAGACCACCACGGGAGCGACCCAACGCGTGGTCTGCGGGCTCAACGGCAGATAACTTTTAGTTCGACCGAGCCCCCTGTGTGGCTCGGGACGGTCGAGGTGGCCTCCGGTTCGCCGGTGCCCTTGCGGGCACCGGCTGCGTGTTGGTGCGCCCGAACGACAGTGGAATCGGCGGAGAGCAGTTGTTCCACCGCGTCGCCCCCGCTGTCGCGAACGAGCCCGGCGGCCTTCGCCGCAGCTAGTGCAGTGTCTCAGTTTTGGTTGG
>JAABUT010004476.1_pt1 | contig 11062 bp, 8 predicted proteins | sample 5559281 | NCBI WGS metagenome assembly JAABUT01 (sample SAMN10711880, study PRJNA513359) | rock metagenome | isolation source: Antarctica rocks | place: Antarctica: Victoria Land, Ricker Hills nord | collected 2016-01-04 | reverse complement strand
TGGATCCGAGACGTCGATCTGCAAGAGATCGCCAGCGGCCCGAACGTATCGACATGATCGAAGTCGAATTCTGCGCTGGGCGTGGTGGTGGTCGTGTCGATGCCCGGTGCGCAGCAGGCGTCGTCAAGATCGCGTCAAACATCAGCCAGGCGGTATCAGGACAACGTAAAGATCGCCACCAGTCATTCAAGTATTCGTTAATGTTGAAGTCGATGGCGTCCAGCGTCGCCCCGCCTCCATGGACCGGGCCGTGTCTTGATCCTGCAACCCAGGGTGATGTTGCCAGCCACACAACAGAGATAGCGAGGGAGAATGCTTTCCGGTGATACAGAAGCCCTCGTGAGTCCGACGTGAGTCGCATCCTGGTGCTCAGCGATGATCTCCCCTTGGCCAGCACCATTGCAGTTGCCCTTCGCGGTTACCATCATGTGGTGTGCCTCGTTCAGGACACAATTGGAGCAATGCTCGAGGCCGACCGGTTCGACCCCGCCGTTATTGTCGTGGATCTGGCCGTTCCAGCCGCCGCTGGTGTACAGGCCTTGGAATGTATCCGACCGTCCGTCACCGTCCCGGTTATTACGTTGTCCGGTAGGGCTACCTCCGCCGAGAAGCGCGCTGCGATGGCCGCCGGCGCCGATGACTATCTGAGCAAGCCGTTTTTGATGCGGGACCTACTCGCCATCATGCGGGCCGCGGAGCGTCGACCGTCACCTATTGGCACTGGCGACGAAAACCTAGTGGTGACCGAGCATTTCACCGTCGACCTCGATCGCGGTCAGGTCTTCAGGAAGGGTAAGTCAGTTTCCATGACGCCGATGGAATGGATGCTGCTGGCGTTGCTGTTGCAGCACATTGGGGCTGTGATCACAGAAACAGAGATGTTATCGGAGGTGTGGGGGCCGGCGTTCGGTGGTGAGACCTTCGTCTGCAGGGCGGTAGTGGCTCAGTTGAAACGGAAGCTGGAACCGGATCCTGCCCATCCCCGCTACTTGCTCCGGACCGGTGACGGAGTACCGGTTCCAGCGATGAGGATTCCGGGCATGGTTGCAATTGCCTGATTCCGTTCGTCGCTGAGGCCGTCAAGGGCGGAACCGGTATCCCAGGCCGGGTTCGGTGATGAGGTGCTGCGGTCGGCTGGGGATCGGTTCCAGCTTGCGGCGCAGTTGCGCGAGGTAGATCCGCAGGTAACTGCTTTCGGTGTGGTCCGGGTCGCCGCGCACCGCGGTTAGCAGCTCCGGCCCGCTGACCAGGCGCCCCGGGTCCCGCAGCAGGACATCCAGGATGCGCCATTCGGTAGGTGTCAGGTGCACCACGTTCCCGTCCGCGCGGTGCGCTGTTCGTGCCACCAGGTCGATTTCGGTGGAGCCCAGGATGACGGGCGAGGTATGTGCAGGCGTACCCAGACGGCGGATCGCGGCGCGGAGCCGGGCGACGAGCTCGTTCATGTCGAACGGTTTGGCCACGTAGTCCACCGCCCCCAGGTCCAGGGCGGCCACTTTGTCCTGGCTGGTGCTGCGTGCCGAGAGCACGATGATCGGTAGCGTGGGTTCTCGGTCACGGAGTTCGCGGATGACATCCAGGCCGTCCAGGTCGGGAAGTCCGAGGTCCAGGATGAGCAGGTCGGGTGGGAGTCGCCGGACCTGCTGCAGCGCACCGGAAGCCGTGGAGGCAGTGGTGACCTCGTAGCCGAGATGGGACAGGTTCAGCACCAGCGCCCGCACCAGCGGTGGCTCGTCATCCACCACCAGAACTCTGGTCACGCCATGTCCGGTCGGGGCGCGATGGGTAAGGTGACTGCCACGATGAGTCCGCCGCCGGGTGCGTCGTCCATGGCTATGCTGCCGTGCATGGCTTCGACGAATCCGCGGGCGATGGCCAGGCCAAGTCCGACTCCGGCGCTGAGGCTGGTGGCTTTGTCGTCGCGTCGCTGAAAAGGTGCGAATACACCTTCTCGATCATCTGCTGGAATGCCCGGTCCTCGATCGATCACCCGGATCTCAACCTCTTGGCCATGGGTGCTGGCGGCCACCCGGACAGGTTGACCCTGAGGTGCATAGCGCAACGCGTTTTCCACCAGGTTCGCGATGACCCGTTCCAGGAGCCCGGCGTCGGCCAGGGCCTCTGGCAGGGTGTCGGGAACGTCCAGTTCGATGTCCGCGCCGGGTGCGGTGAGCTCCAACACCCGGCCGACGACGTCCTCGACGGCCACCGGTCGGGCGGCGACGGAGAAGACGCCGGCCTGCAACCGAGACAGATCAAGCAGGTTGGTCACCAGCGCTGTCAGACGGTCTAGGGCCAGGTCAGCGCTGGTAAGAAGTTCCTGCCGATCGGGTTCGCTCCAGGTGATCTCCGAGCTGCGCAGGCTGGTGACCGCTGCCTTCGCGGAGGCGATCGGGGTCCGCAGGTCGTGGCTGACCGCATTCAGCAGGGCGGTGCGGGCCCGATCGGCCTCGGCCAGCGGAACCAGCGCCTCGGCTGCCTGGGCAAGGCCGCGTTGGCGGTAGGCGACTGCGACTTGGGTGGCGAAGGCGGTGAGCACCCGTTGGTCCTCCGCGGCCAGGGTGCGACCGCGCAGCACCAGATTGAGGTCCTCACCGATGGGCACCTCGGTGTCGCCGTCCTCGGGCCGCAGACACGGGTCGTCGCCGACGCTGGCCACGCATGACCAACTCCCGCGCAGCCCACCCACCGATGGTGACGGTGGTTTGGCGCCGGCACTGGACGGGGCTTCCGATTCTTGGCGCAGCAGGGTGACGCTGTGCACGGCAAAGGTTTCTTGCACCCGCTGCAGCAACGCGGGCAGTGCCTGCTCGCCGCGCAGCAGGCTCCCGGCCAGGGTGGACATGGTTTCGGCTTCGGCGTTGGAGCGGGCCGCCTCGGAATTGCGGCGTGCGGCCAGGTCGACCACCCTGGACACCAGGGCGCCGATGACAAGGAAGACGACTAGGCCCAGCACGTTTTCTGGTGCCGAGATGGTGAACTGGTGGATCGGCGGTACGAAATAGTAGTTCAGCAGCACACTGGCAACGACGGCCGCGACCAGCGCCGGGTAGAAACCTCCCACTAGGGAGACGACGACGACCGCCAGCAGGAACAGCAACATGTCGCTGGCCAAGCTCAACTCGCTTCGCAGCACGGTACAGACCGGGGTGAGTACGGCCAGTAGGACAGCGGCGACGATCAGGCCGGTGAGTCGCCGGCGCACGGTGAGTCCGCGGGTGAGCCGGGGCAGTACCCGGCCCTTGCCGACGTATTCGTGGCTGACGACGTGGACGTCGATGGTGCCGGAGGCGCGGGTGATGCTCTGCCCGGTGCCGGGACCGGTCAGGGCGGCCATCACGGGGTGGCGCCGGCTGGCCCCGATGACCACTTGCGTGGCGTTGTTGGCCTTGGCGAAGTTGAGAATCGACTTGGCCAGGTTGTCGCCGACGATTAGGTGGTAGCTGCCGCCGAGCGATTCCACCAGCAGCCGTTGGGTGGCCAGCGCGGCGACACTGGATCCGGCGAGTCCGTCGCTGCGGGCGATGTGCACGGCCATCAGGTCGCCGCCGGTGTTGCGGGCGGCGATGCGGGCTGCGCGGCGGATCAGCACGTCACCTTCGGGGCCGCCGGTGACCGCGACGACGACCCGTTCCCTTGTTTCCCAGGTGTTGTCGATGCCGTGCTGGTCGCGGTATTTGTGCATGCCGTCATCGACGCTGTCGGCCAGCCACAGCAGGGCCAGTTCGCGCAGGGCGGTGAGGTTGCCGGGTCGGAAGTAGTTGGACAGCGCGGCATCGATTTTTTCGGGCCGGTAGATGTTGCCATGTGCCATCCGCCGGCGCAGTGCCTCGGGGGTCATGTCGACCAACTCGACCTGCTCGGCGGCCCGCACCACCGCATCCGGGACCGTTTCCCGCTGAGGTACGCCGGTGATGGCGACAACCACGTCGTTGAGTGATTCCAGATGCTGGACGTTGACGGTGCTGATCACGTCGATGCCGGCCTCGAGCAGCTGCTCGACGTCCTGCCACCGTTTGCTGTGTTCGGCTCCCGGCACGTTGCTGTGTGCCAGTTCGTCGACCAGGGCGACTTCCGGTGACCGGTCCAGCACCGCCTGCAGGTCCATCTCGGCGAAGTCACTGTCGCGGTAGCTGATGATTCTGCGGGGCAACACTTCCAGACCGGTCAGTTGCCGGTCGGTATGGGTGCGGCCGTGGGTCTCGACGAATGCCACTACGACATCGGTGCCGCGGGCGGCACGTCGGTGGCCTTCGTCGAGCATGGCGAACGTCTTCCCCACACCGGGAGCAGATCCCAGATACACCCGGAGCTGCCCACGCCGTGCCATCAAGTCGCGTTCCTTTTCTGCGGCGGACTACTTCTTGTAAGGGTAGGCCGCGTCCAGAGCCAAGTTCAGCTGCAGCACATTGACTCTGGGCTCGCCGATGAACCCCAGGTCCCGTCCCTTGGAGAACTTGACAACCTCCGCGGCGACCTGCGCGACGCTGATCTTGCGGGTCTTGGCGACCAGTACCTCCTGGATCTGCGCGTAGTCCGGGCTGATCTCCGGATCCAGACCTGACGCAGAGGACGTCACCGCATCGGCGGGCACCGCCGGATGCGAAGGAGCATCCCCACGGACCGGGACCGTCTGGCCGCTGGTGTAGTCCTGGCCGAATTTGCCGACCTCCACCTTGACACCCTGATAGGTGGCGAGGAACGGCTCGGCGGGCGCGGCCTGGTTGATCGAGACGACCCTGGTGATCCTCCCGTGATAGCCAGGCCCGGACCACAACACCGACAACACCGCACCGACACCGTCAGGTGTGCAGAACGGTCGAGACCCGTCGACCCCGTCCGCCTTGCCGATGGCCAGGCTCCGGGCGCACACATCGGTGAGCAGGCTCTGCTTACCGGTATCGGTCTTGACCGCGGGATCGGGCAGGGTATCGACGATCGACTCCGGCCCCAGGTTGGTCGCACTGGAAGCGGTCGGGTCGTACCCACTGCCCGCTGCCGAGGGACGCGACTGGAAATACTGGGGCAACGGATTGCCGTCCTTGTCGGTAAAGCTCTGTCCCAGCAATTTTGATCCGACGACGTTGCCCGCCAGGGTGATCGGCGAACCGTCGGCGCGGCTCTTGAGCCCAGGGATCTGGCCGATTGCGGTGATGACCAGCGGGTAGGCAACCCCCACGATCACCGTGAAAATGATCAGCATCCGGAACGAAGCCCAGATCTGACGTAGAGCATTGAGGATGGATTGCATCGCAGGGTCACCGAACTCCGGGCAGGTATTGAATCACGAGGTCAATTAATTTGATGCCGAGGAACGGCAGGATGATGCCGCCAAGGCCGTAGATGTAAAGATTGCGACGCAGCATCGCACTGGCACCGGACGGCTTGTACTGCACACCACGAAGCGCCAACGGGATGAGCGCGACGATGATGATGGCGTTGAAGATGACCGCCGACAGGATCGCCGACTGCGGTGAATGCAGCCGCATGATGTTCAGTTTGTCCAGGCCGGGGTACACGGCGGCGAACATGGCCGGAATGATCGCGAAATACTTCGCGACATCATTGGCGATGGAGAATGTGGTCAGCGCGCCGCGGGTGATCAACAATTGCTTGCCGATCTCGACGATCTCGATGAGCTTGGTGGGATCGGAATCAAGGTCAACCATGTTCCCGGCCTCTTTGGCCGCCGACGTTCCGCTGTTCATCGCCACACCGACATCGGCCTGAGCCAGCGCCGGCGCGTCGTTGGTGCCGTCGCCGGTCATCGCAACGAGTTTGCCGCCCTCCTGTTCCCGCTTGATCAACGCCATCTTGTCCTCGGGCTTCGCCTCGGCCAGGAAGTCATCGACACCCGCCTCCGCCGCGATAGCCTTTGCGGTCAGGGGGTTGTCGCCGGTGATCATGATGGTTTTGATACCCATCCGGCGCAGTTCCTGGAACCGCTCCGCCATCCCAGGCTTGACGACGTCCTTGAGGTGGATGACCCCCAACACACGGGGGATGCCGCCACCGAGCCGTTCGGCGACCACCAGCGGAGTACCGCCGGTACCACTAATCGCATCGACCGCTTCCCCGGTGCGGTCGGTGACGGTACCGCCCTGGTCACGGACCCAGGCGGTCACCGCGCTTGCCGCGCCCTTGCGGACCTCCCGGGTCGCGGTCCCGGCTCCGGCCGGCAGGTTGACCCCGCTCATCCGGGTCTGCGCCGAGAACGGCACCCATTCCGCTTCACCGAGTTGGTTGGCATTGCGGTCGCTCAGTCCGTACTTGGCGGTAGCCAGAACTACGATGGACCGGCCTTCCGGGGTCTCGTCGGCCAGGGACGACAGTTGCGCGGCATCGGCCAACTGCTCGGCGGTGACGTCACCAGCGGTCACGAATTCACTGGCCTGCCTGTTGCCCAGGGTGATGGTGCCCGTCTTGTCCAGCAACAGCGTATTGACATCCCCGGCCGCCTCGACCGCGCGGCCGCTCATCGCCAGCACATTGCGTTGCACCAGCCGGTCCATACCGGCGATGCCGATCGCCGACAGCAGCGCACCGATGGTGGTGGGGATCAGGCAGACCAGCAGCGAGACCATCACGATGCCGGTGATGCCGTTGCCGTCCAACGCGGAGGTGTCCGGTAGTCCGGGCTGGTTGGCCTTGGAGAAGATCGCGAGTGGCTGCAACGTCACCGTGGCCAGCAGGAAGATGATCGACAGGGAGGCCAGCAGGATGTTCAGGGCGATCTCGTTGGGGGTCTTCTGCCGGCTCGCCCCCTCCACCAGGGCGATCATCCGGTCGATGAAACTTTCCCCCGGTTTCTGGGTGATCTGCACGACGATCCGATCGGACAGGACCTTCGTGCCGCCGGTGACCGAACTGCGGTCACCGCCGCTTTCGCGGATCACCGGTGCGCTCTCACCGGTGATGGCGCTCTCATCGACGCTGGCGATGCCGTCGATGACATCGCCATCACCAGGGATGATGTCGCCGACCTCGCAGATCACCCGGTCGCCCTGCTGCAACTGGGGAGCGGGGACGGCTTCCTCGGCGCCACCGATCGCGGCGGGGTCGACCAGACGTCGGGCGATGGTGTCGGTCTTGGCCCGACGCAGCGCATCGGCCTGCGCCTTACCGCGACCTTCGGCGACGGATTCGGCGAGGTTGGCGAACAGGACCGTCAACCACAACCAGAACACGATCAGCCAGGCGAACACCGAAGAGTTAGCCGCGGCCAGCACCGTGGTGAACACAGCACCCAACTCGACGATCAGCATCACCGGGTTCTTGTAGAGCGTCAGCGGGTTCAGCTTGCGGAATGCTCCAGGGATAGCGGTGAGCAGCATCCCGGGGTCCAGGCTGCCGGCCTTGACGCGGTGCGGACCTCGGTCCGGGGCCGGTTCGACCGGACCGTCACCGGGGCGTGAATCGATGATGGTGGGGGTGGACATCAGTGCAGACCTTCCGCGAGCGGCCCCAGCGCAAGCGCCGGGAAGTAGGTGAGAGCCACCACGATCAGCGTGACACCGGTCAGCAGACCGACGAACAACAATCGGTGGGTGGGCAGCGTGCCCTCCGAGGCCGGGGTGGGTTTTTGTCTGGCCAGCGATCCGGCCAGCCCCAGCACAAAGACGATGGGCAGAAACCGGCCGAGCAGCATGACGATGCCCAGAGCGACGTTGTACCAGACGGTGTTGACCGAGATCCCGGCGAAGGCGCTGCCATTGTTGTTGGCCGCCGAGGTGAACGCGTACAGCACTTCTGAGAGGCCGTGGGCTCCGCTGTTGAGCATCCCGGCCCGTTCTCCGGGTAGGGCCATCGCAATCGCGGTGCCGACCAGGACCAGCGCCGGTGTGGTCAACAGATACAGCGAGGCGAACTTCACCTCCCGACCACCTAGTTTTTTACCCAGGTATTCCGGTGTTCGACCGACCATGAGGCCGGCGACGAACACCGACAGCACCGCCAGGACCAAGATCCCGTACATGCCGGAGCCGGTGCCGCCGGGGGCGATCTCACCGAGCATCATGTTCAGCAGGATCATCACCCCGCCGAGGCTGGTGTAGGAGTCGTGGAAACTGTCCACCGCGCCTGTGGAGGTCAAGGTGGTGCCGGTGGCGAAGACCGCGGAGTTCTCTACGCCGAAACGGGTTTCGGTGCCCTCGGCGGAGGAGCCGACCGACGTGGGAACGGTGCCGTGGTGGATTCCCTGGAACACCATTAACAGGCTGACGCTGACGATGGCCAGGGTGGCCATTACCGCGACGATGGCGCGGCCCTGCCGCTTGTCGCCGATCATCACCCCGAAGGTCCGAGGCAGCGAGAACGAGATGCACAGCAGCAGGAAGATCTCCAACCAGTTCGTCCAGGTGGTCGGGTTTTCGAACGGGTGGGCGGAGTTCACGTTGAACGTGCCGCCGCCGTTGGTGCCCAGCTCCTTGATGACTTCCTGACTGGCGAAGGGACCGCCCGGCAGGACCTGGGCACCGCCGCTGATGGTCGTCAGAGACTGGTAGTCGTGGAAGTTCTGGATCATCCCGGCTCCGACGAACACGATCGCGAAGACCACGCAGATCGGCAGCAGCACCCGCAGACAGATGCGGGTCAGGTCCACCCAGAAGTTCCCCAGCCGGTCGGTGCGGTTGCGCATGAATCCGCGAATCAACGCCACTGCCACCGCGATACCCACGGCTGCGGACAGGAAGTTTTGGACGGCCAGCCCGGCCATCTGCACGATGTAGCCCAGCGCATTCTCACCGGAGTAGGACTGCCAGTTGGTGTTGGTCACAAAACTGGCCGCGGTGTTGAAGGCCTGGCTGTGACTCATCTGCGGCACCGCATACGGGTGCCCGAAATGTTGCTGCAACCGCAGGAACACATACAGGAACACCACCGAGACACCGCTGAACGTCAGCACCGAACTCAGGTAGCGGCGCCAGGTCTGATCCGCGGCGGCGTCCACCCCGCCGGCCCGGTAGAGCGCCCGCTCCACCCGCGAATGTCGGGTACCGGTGACCACCTTGGCCATGTAGTCACCCAGCGGTTTGTGTACCAGCACCAACGCCGCGATCAGAGTGAGAAGGAAGATGATTCCGGCCCAGTTGTCGCTCATCAGAATTTCTCCGGAAACATAAGCGCGATCAACAAGAACGCGGCCACCAGAACAGTCAGGATCAGACCGACCAGATTCGTGGTGCTCACAGCTTCTCCGCCGCCTTGGCGCACAGCGCCAAAAAGATGAAGACCACGATGGTCAGCAAGATGAAAAGGATGTCGTGCGCATCCACGAGGGACTCCATTTGCAGCCGGGGTGAACGGCGACCCGCACCGGCCCGACGGAACTCCGCCAGGCGAGGAAAGTCAACTCCCGACGCGGCACCAAAGTCATCCCACAAAGGCCGTCCTCACGGTTTCCTCACGCCCCATTCACGGCACCTTGACGCGCCAGGCCCGGTGCTGCGACGTGCGTCACCCGGCCATAAATATCGGCCGGCGTGATCCTCACGGTTTCCTCACGCCGGGAACCGGCGAGCTAGCGGTGCGGCTGGTTAACCTTCGGTCATGGGAAACATCGGCCCCGAGCGTCGCCGTATCGAAGTACTGCCCGCCGCGGAGCCGCGGGAAGCACCCGCACCTGTGCCGGGTGTGCCTGCGCCCGCTCCGGCCCGCTGATGTGAGCACCAGGCATCGATGACGGACTTCTCTGGGTTCGAGCCACAGGTCGGGGAGATCCTTGCCTTGCGTACCTTCCGCATCGGACCAGAGGGCCGATTGTTCCCGCTGTACTCAGATCGGGTCTGGTCCAATGAGATGAATACCGCTCAATGCTCACACCCTCCGAAGGACAACAGGTCTCATGTCCCGCCGGATCCGGGGTGCAGGTGTGGGTTCTACGCCTACGGCACGCAATCGGCTGCGATGGAATACCCGCACACCAGGCATGTGCTTGCCGTGGTCGCCTGCTGGGGGAAGGTCATCGCCGGGACTAAGGGGATCCGTGCCGAACACGCTCGGCTGGAGGCGATCTGGATGTCCGACCGGGTCCCCGCCGATCTGGCCGCCCAGGTCACTGCCCATTACTGGGGCGCGACCGCCTACGCCAGCAGGGACCAAATGCTGCTCCGGCACCCTCCCACGATGCTGGACTGCTACGACTCATCTGAAGGGGGGACTGCACCCGAGACGTCCGGAACCTGGTCCCGACTGGCGCTGCTGTGCGCGGTCTTCCTAAGCCTGGTACCGACGCCGTGGTTCGGCAACTCCTTCCTCACCGTCGGCAGCTGGGCGCTGCAGGTCTCTCTGCTGGTGCTGTCGGCGATCCTGAACGCCGGCGGACCCGCCGGCCCCGCTGCGAAGCAGCAGTGGGCATTGCGGACCGCGGCCGCATTCTGGGTGCTGGCTCCAACGGCCGGCGTGGCCGGCTGGCTGATGATCCGCGCCCCGCTCCTGGAGATCGCTGTAGTGATCGCCCTCGCTCGACGGCAACAAGTCGCCGATTCACGACGATTCCCCGCCGAGATCGGCCATCTTCACCACGCCCAACGCCGGCCGGGCCGCCTCGCCAACCGCCGCTGTCCCCGACGCGAACGCCAAAAGTAACGCCGGCGTAGCAACCCATCCCGCTGTCCTGGGCCCACCCGACCACCGCCGCAGCCCGGCACCCCCGCCGATCACGACTACCACCCCGTACCCGCTCCGCCGACTCATCTGCTGCTCTCCCGTACTTGATTCACCTGTCACTCCCAGTCGACGCGGTGACAAGCCGGGCGTCAACCATCTTCACGCATCCCCCACGCAATGGTCACGACACACTGGCACCACAAGGAGCAATACGTCGTGGAGAAACATGACGGCCCGCTGCTGGGAACACTGCACTGGTAGGGCGGTGCGGTAGTTCGTTTGCCCCGCATCGATCAGACGCTGGGTGGCGCTCCAAAACTGCGCGAACGAAAGACTCCGCTGATCTAAGGACTCGCTAGGTATCTACGTAGGTTTGACTGTTTGTATTCGGTAGAATTGTGCTATGTCGCTGCCTGATGTGGATGTTGATCAGCTTTCCGCCCGATTGTTGCTG
>JAABUT010004475.1_pt1 | contig 11063 bp, 9 predicted proteins | sample 5559281 | NCBI WGS metagenome assembly JAABUT01 (sample SAMN10711880, study PRJNA513359) | rock metagenome | isolation source: Antarctica rocks | place: Antarctica: Victoria Land, Ricker Hills nord | collected 2016-01-04 | reverse complement strand
ACGGACGTCACCTCCGGCTCGGACTACCTCAAGGCCATCACCTACCCGGTCGCCCGTGCCCACCTGGTCTCGGTCTTCGGGGCCTCGGCGAAAGGCGGCGGCAGTGCGGCGTTCACCAAAACCTTTACCGCGCTGCACCCAGGCCAGCAGCCACTGGCCAACGCCAACTACGCCTACGACGCGGTGATTTCCCTGGCCCTGGCCCAGACCTATGCCAAGACCAGCGACGGCAAGACCGTCGCGAAGGACATGCCCGCTGTCACCAACCCGCCGGGGAAGGCCTGCTCCACCTACCCCGACTGCCTGGCGCTGCTCAAGACCGGCGCGAAGATCAACTATGAGGGCGCCAGCGGCAGCCTGGACTACAACAAGTTCAACAACACCTTCGGTCCGTACGGCTCGTTCGTCTCCGACGACAAGGGCAACGAGCAGCAGACCAGCACGCTCAGCGCCTCCGAGCTGGCCACCGCCACCCCGTGAGCCGGTCGCCTGCCGGCGCGCACGCCGGCCGGCAGGCGACTGCCCCGCCCTTTCCCGAACGAACGAGGTTGACCACACACATGCCCGACTCCGACCACCCGGCCCCGGCCCGGCCGGCCGACAGCACTGGCCCGGACGCTGCGTGGGATCCCCATGGTCCGCCGCTGACCGGCCTGCGGATCGTTGATCTGTCCCGGGTGCTGGCCGGCCCGTACGCCACCATGCTGCTCGGTGACCTCGGCGCCGAGGTGATCAAAGTCGAGCGCCCAGGCGCGGGAGATGACACCCGGCAGTGGGGGCCGCCGTTCGTGGGGCCGCCGGGCGACCAGCAGAGCACCTACTTCCTGTCCACCAACCGCAACAAGCGCAGCGTCGTGCTTGACCTGCGTGGCGCAGCGGACCTGGCCACCTTGAAGTCGCTGCTGGCGACCGCGGATGTGCTGGTGGAGAATTTCCGACCCGGCGTGATGGACCGGCTCGGGTTGTCCGCCGCCGTGCTCCAGGCGCTCAACCCGGCCCTGGTCAGCCTGTCGATCAGCGGTTTCGGCTCGGTCGGTCCGGACCGGTCCCGGGTCGGCTACGACCAGATCCTGCAGGCCGAGGGCGGGCTCATGGGCATCACCGGGGTGGAGGTCCCGACCCGCGTCGGGGTCCCGGTGGCGGACCTCACTGCCGGGCTGTTCGGGGTCATCGCCATCCTGACCGGCCTGCTGGAACGGGCCAACAGCGGACGCGGGCAGCAGGTACACACCTCACTGCTGGCCGCGATGATCGCCTTGCACACCTTCCAGGCCACCCGGTATCTCGTCGCCGGGGAGGTTCCGGAGCGCTCGGGCAACAACCACCCGACGGTCGCGCCGTACGGGATGTTCTGGACCGCGGACGCCCCGATCATTTTGGCGATCGGCAACCAGGACATCTGGCGCCGTTTCGCCCCGCTCATCGGCGTGGACCCCCACGAGCCGGACTACCACGACAACCGCAGCCGGCTGGCGCACACCCACGCTCTGCAGGCCCGGATCAACGAGCGTCTGCAGACCGAGCCGGTCGCGCACTGGATGGTGCTGTTCGCCAAAACCGGCGTGCCCGCCGGGGAGGTCAAGTCGCTGGACAAGGTCTACACCGACCCGCACGTCCTGGCAGAGGGCCTGGTCACCGAAGTGGACCACCCCACCTTGGGCCGGATCAAGCTGCCCGGCAATCCGCTGCGCTTCGGCCGCTCCCAGCCGGCGGCCAGCACCCCACCGCCGTTGTTGGGCGAGCACACCGAGCAGGTCCGGGACGGCCGGTGACCCCAACCGGTACCGCCTCGCCGCGCCAAGCCCAGGGGATGCTCACCAGGGCCCTGCACGTGCAGGACTTCACCCCGTTGCCGGACCCGCCCGTGAGCAGCGATCCGCTGGGCTGGCCGGGCTACCCCGCTCAGCTGCTCGACGCACGGCGCCGCACCGGCGCCGCCCAGGCAGTCACCGCCGGTCACGCCCGCATCGGTGGTCAGCGCTGCGTCCTGGCGGTCTTCAGTTTCGACTTCCTCGGCGGCTCGATGGGCGCTGCCGAAGGCGAGCTGCTGGCCCAGGCCATCGACTGCGCGCAGCACCGCGGCCTGCCGCTGGTGACCGTCGCCCGCTCCGGGGGCGCCCGCATGCAGGAAGGACCCCTGTCCTTGCTCCAGATGTCGCGGGTGGCCGGGGGGCTGGCCCGGCTGGCTGCCGCGGGCGTACCGCACGTGGCCGTGGTGGACGACCCCACCACCGGTGGGGTCTGGGCCGCCCTGGTCGCCGCCGCCGACATCGTCCTGGGCCGGGCCGGCGCTCAGGTCGCCTTCGCCGGCACCCGCCTGCTGCCCGGCGTGGACCGGCCGCCCACAGCTTCCACCGCCGAGGGTAAGCACGCGCTGGGCTTCCTTGACGTTGTGGTCGCCGACCACGCACTCACCGACATCCTCGCCGGCTACCTGAGTCTGCTGTCCCCCGCTACCCGCGGGGAGCCGAGCCCACCGCCGCCGCCGCCGCTGGCCCCGGACCAGCCCACCCAGCCCCACAACGGCTGGGGAAGCGTCCAAGCCGCCCGGAGCAGCACCCGCCGGACGGCCCAGGACTACCTGGCGCGTTACCTCAGCCACCGGCAGCCGCTGTGGGGAGACCGGGTTGGCGGCGTGGACAGTCAAGTCGACTGCGGCTTCGGAAGGCGCGAGGGACGCACCATCGCCTACGTCTGCCAGCGCGGCGGCCCGGTCGGGGCGGCCGGCTTCCGCACCGCACACCGGCTCCTGGCCCTGGCCGACCGACTGCACCTGCCGATCGTGACCTTCGTGGACACCGCCGGCGCGGACAACAGCCCTGAAGCGGAGCAGCACGGTGTCGGCACCGCGATCGCCATGCTGCTCCAACAGCTCGCCGCCACCACCGCACCGGTCCTGTCCGTCGTGGTCGGCCAAGGCGTGTCCGGCGGAGCCATCGCCCTGATCAACCCGGACAACATGTGGATGGCGCCGGACAGCTACCTCGCCGTCACCGCCCCCGAGGCGGCCGCCGCCATCCTCAAACGCCAGGGCCAGCACGTGCCGCAGCTAGCTGAGCAGCTTGCCCTGTCACCCGCCGCCGTACAACAACTGCACCTGTCCCGCGGGATGCTCACTCCCTAGAGCTCACCTGAGCAGACCAGCAGCACTGGGATGCACCCCTTTGGTCAGGATGAGCCACCGCAACCGCTTGTGAAAGGCACCCATGACAGAGGTCTCGCTGCAACACCCCGGCGGCTCGCTACCGCTGACCGTCTCGGCCGCCACCGAGGGACCGGGCGGGATCGCCATCCCCACGCTGCTGTCCGACACCGGCTTGGTGACCTTGGACCCCGGTTTCGTCAACACCGCCTCGTGCGGTTCGGCGATCACCTACATCGATGGCGACGCCGGGATCCTGCGCTACCGCGGCTACCCGATCGAGGAACTCGCGGAGAAGGCCAGCTTCCTGCAAGTGGCGTGGCTGCTCATCTACGGGGAGCTCCCAACACCGGAGCAGCTAGCCGAATTCAAAGGCAAGATCCGCCGCCACACCATGCTGCACGAGGACTTCCGCGAGTTCTTCCGCGGCTTCCCCACCGACGCCCACCCAATGGCCGTGCTGTCCTCAGCGGTCAGCGCACTGTCCACCTTCTACCAGGACAGCCTGGACCCCTTCGACCCCGAGCATGTCGAGATGTCGACCGTGCGGCTGCTGGCCAAGATGCCCACCATCGCGGCCTACGCCTACAAGAAGTCCGTCGGTCAGCCCTTCCTGTACCCCGACAACACCCTGGGCTACGTGGACAACTTCCTGCGCATGACCTTTGGCGTCCCCGCCGAGGCCTACCAGGTCAACCCGCTGGCCTCCAAAGCGCTCAACCTGCTGTTCCTGCTGCACGCCGACCACGAGCAGAACTGCTCGACCTCCACGGTCCGCCTCGTCGGCTCCAGCCACGCCAACCTGTTCGTCTCAGTGTCCGCCGGCGTCGCGGCGCTGTTCGGCCCGTTGCACGGCGGCGCCAACTCCGCTGTCCTGAGAATGCTCGAAGGCATCGCCGCCGACGGAGGCGACGTTACCCGCTTCGTCGAACGGGTGAAGAACAAAGAACCTGGCCTGAAGCTGATGGGCTTCGGGCACCGCGTCTACAAGACATTCGACCCACGCGCGACCATCGTCAAGAAGGTCGCCCAAGAGGTCCTGGACTCCCTCGCCCGACCCGACCCGCTGCTGGACCTGGCCATGGAACTGGAACAGGTCGCCCTCGCCGACGACTACTTCACCTCCCGCCAGCTCTACCCCAACGTCGACTTCTACACCGGCGTCATCTACCGGGCACTGGGGTTCCCCACACCCATGTTTACGGTGCTGTTTGCCCTGGGACGACTACCCGGCTGGATCGCGCAGTGGCGCGAGATGATCGAAGACCCCGCCACCAAGATCGGCCGGCCGCGGCAGGTCTACACCGGCCCCGCGCTCCGCCACCTGAGCTGACGGGGCCGCCCTGGTGAGGTCGTCGTATGAGCACTTCGCAGGGCAGCGCGCGCGCTCCACAGCATCACGGACGAGGACAACACGGGCTGACCTAGCTCGACCGCGTCAACACGCGTGCACTCAGCGGCGGCGGCGCGCTCGGCGGCAGATGGGTGCGTCTAGCTCCTCTAGTGACGTTCACATCGGGACGGAAACCGGCGCAGGAGAACCGCCGTAGAGCGTGCGCGTGCCCGTCGTTGATGACTTCGCCTGGCTTCCTCATGAAGTGGCTGAGTTCGCCCAGGCAGGGCCAGCGCTGAGGTCTGGTGACACTCGCAAGACGCGGAGCGCGCGGTGAGCCGGCTTGCTGCCGCCAGGCATGATCGTGGGGCTCGAGTCGAACCCTTTACCGAGGGGCACTTCCGATGCACAACGTGACCTACTCGATGGGCGTGTCACTCGACGGTTACATCGTTGGGCCGGAGGGTGACTTCGACTGGACGGCACCAGATGAGGAGGTCTTTCAGTTCGTCACTGACGAGCTACGAGAGGTCGGCGTCCACCTCCTGGGACGTCGGCTGTACGAAACGATGCTGTACTGGGAGACCGCCGACCAGGATCCGTCGCTCGACCACTCAATGCTCGAGTGGGCCGCGATCTGGAAGCTGCTGCCAAAGGTGGTGTTCTCCACCACGCTGTCGACGGTCCAGGGCAATGCCCGCCCCACTTCCGGCGGCCTCGCTGAGGAGATCGACCGGTTGCGAACGGAGCCGGGCGACGGCGCTATTGCCATCGGCGGCGCGACGCTCGCCGCCGAGGCGGCCGCCTTGGGTCTGATCGACGAGTACCGGGCCCGGGTCTACCCGGTGCTGGTTGGCGGTGGCAGTCCGTTCTTCCCCCAGCGCGAGAGCCGGGTCGATCTCGAACTCGTCGAAAGCCGCACCTTCAGCTCAAGAGTCGTCTACCTCCGGTACCGCGTGGCACGCTAGGGATGGCGAAGTTCTCCCGCCCGGTCCGACTTGCGGCACGGCCAGCGCCTTCAGGTCGCGATGCGATGGAATCACGGTTCCACGACGTCGGCTCGGGTCGACCGCCGCGTCACGTGCGGCAACCCAACATCCCGTTCTCGACACACGCGGTCAGGTGCCCGACGCCATGTACGCCGCGAGGATGTAGTTCGGGTGGCGATCGAGGTTCTTGCGAGCACGGTCGTACCGCATGGTGGTGCGCGGATCGGCGGGCCGAGCGGCGATCTGGACGTCCGGAAGGTCGACGCCTGCATCGAGCATGGTGGTGACGAAGGTGTGCCGCAGCATGTGTGGGTGCATCCGCGGTAACCGGACGCCGGCGTCGGCGGCAACGTGTCGAAGCCGCCGGGTAGCGGCATGCCGGTCCATGCGGACACCGCGCCCATTCAGCAGCAGCGGCCCCATCGATCGCTCGCCAGCGGCCCGGTCAACGGCGCGGCTGACAGCGGGTGGCAGCGGGACCAGGACGACCTTGCCGCCCTTGCCGCGCACGCGCAGGACCCGGTGGCCGTGCTCCTCGCCCAGGTCGTCGATGTCGGCGCCTACGGCCTCGAAGATCCGCAAACCGAGCAGTCCGAGCAGGCACACGAGCGCGAAGTCGAACGGGTTGCTTGACTGTCTGGCCGCGGTGAGCATCGCCTCGAACTGGAGGTGCGTCAGCCCCAGCGTCGGTGACTCCGGCGGACGGTCGGTCGCCGGACGTAGTCGGCCGGCGAGTGCTCAGGACGCCGTCGATGACGCAGGTCCGGTAGAAGCCCGCGACGACCGACAGCCGGCGGGAGACGGTGGACGGCTTGAACGGCCGTACGTCCTGCAACCACCGCAGGTAAAGCCAAGGTGATGGCGTTGTGCGGCCAGCGGCGCGAGCTGGCGGTCCTGACACCAGCCGAAGAACACCCGAAGGTCGGACTCGGTGTTCTTACGCGACGTGCCGCGGTAGCGCGACAGGTGGGCAACGGCCGCGAGGCCGAGCTCCCGCGACTGTGCGAAGGAGGCATCGAGGGCCATGCCCCACAGTGCGCCGCACCGCCCAGTCCCGCCATCGGCCACACGAGTGACGACACGCGGCAGAAGAGGATGTTCTAGTAGTGCGGGTTAGGTCAGGCCTGGTCGCCAGTGGGCACCGACGGACGAGACGGTCTCGGGCAAGATCCGGCGGGTGGAGCTCCGCGGTCGGGAGGAGGAGCTCTCGTCCGGCACGATCAGCACGGAGTGGCGTGACGACCAGCTTCCGGAGATGAAGGGCCCGGAGCTGCAGGGTGCTGGTCGTCGGTGGCGGGAACTCCGCTGCGCAGCTCGCCGTCGAGCTGGCCGCGACGCACGCGGTGACGGTCGCCGCCCCGCGTCCCCCCTGATACCTGCCGGTGTCGCTGGCTCGGCGTCGACCTCTACTGGTGGACCTACCTGACCGGGACCCTCAACGCCGGCCGCGACAGTCGCACCTCCCGCTACGTGCGGCGGCGCGGCGACGCGATCGTGGGCACGCAGCTGCGCGACCTCGACTGGGCGGGCCGCGTCCGCGTCCTTCCCTCGCGGGTGGTCGGAGCGGACGGCCGCGCGGTGCACCTCGCCGACGGCACCGCCCTGACGGTGTCGTCCGTCTTGTGGTGCACCGGCTTCCGCCCCGAGACGTCCTGGCTCGACCTGGCGGGAGCGGTCGACGCCTCGGGAGAGCCCGTGCACGCCGACGGCGCGTCACCCGTACCGGGCCTGCACTGGATGGGGCTCCCGTGGCAGACCCGGCTGAACAGCTCGATCATCGACGGCGTCGACCGCGACGCGCGTGCCGTCGCCCTGCGGGTCCGGGCCGATCGGCTCCGCGGGTGACGACCGCCGGACGTCAGCCTCGCCCGCCGGCGATCTGCGCGGCGTACGGGGAGCGGAGCAACCGCAGCATGGCGATCGCCCCGAGGAACGGGCCGGGCGTGAGGAAGGCGAAGGCCCACTGCCAGCTGACGCCGTCGCGCAGCACCGGCACGAGGTAGATCGTCACGACGGTCAGGGTGAACCCGACGGCCAGCTGCAGGGTGAGGGCCGTGCCGACGTAGCGCTGGTCGGCGACCTCGGTGACCACCGAGGAGAACTGCGCCGAGTCGGCGACCACCCAGAACCCCCAGACCAGCGCGACCCCGAGCAGCACCGGGAGCGGCGCGTCGCGCAGGAGCCCGATGACCAGGGCGCAGCTGCCCGAGAGCAGCATCGCCAGCGCGGTCAGCCGACAGCGCCCCCAGCGGTCACCGAGAATGCCGCCGACCCAGCACCCCAGACCGCCGATGCCGATCACCGCGAACGCCGGACCGGCGCGGCCCGGACGCCCGGCGTCGGCGAAGGCGTCCGTGAGGAAGACGAGGATCCACGCCCACATCGCGTACAGCTCCCACATGTGCCCGAAGTAGCCGAGCGTCGCGAGACGCACCCCCCGGTTGCCGAACGCCTGCCGGGCCTGCCTCGCGTCGAACGACGTCCGGGGGAAGGGGAACGGCCCGTCCCGACCGGCGAGCTCGGCCACCAGACCGCCCGCCACGGTCAGGACGCTGGCCACGACGACGACCAGTCGCCAGCTCGCGCCCCCGAGGGCGTTGACCAGGTGCGGCGCGGCCGACCCGACCGTCAGCGCACCGACGAGGACGCCCAGCGCGGTGCCCCGGCCGCGGCGGAACCACGTCACCATCTCCTTGAGCGCTGGCGGGTAGACCGCCACCAGGAAGGCGCCGGTAGCGAAGCGCAGCGCGGTGGCGAGCAGGGGGCCGTCGGCGAGGACCAGTCCGGCGTTGGCGAGGGCGGCGCCGACCGAGCCGAGCAGCATCAGCCGCCGGGGCGCCACGACGTCGGCCAGTGCCAGGACCGCGGAGCCCACGGCACCGGCGAAGAAGCCGAGCTGCACCGAGAGGGTGAGCAGCCCGGCCTGCCCCGCCGTGAGGCCCCACTCCACCCGCAGCTGCGGCACCACGGCCGACGCCGAGAACCACGTCGTCATCGACAGCAGCACCGCGACGGCAAGGATCGCCAGCGCGGCCCAGCGCCCGTCCGGGTCGCTCTGGTCGGACGGCGCGGGCTGCACGGCGGGCTGGCTCACAGCCGACCGGCTCTACAGGCCGGGCAGGTCGACCGGGGCATCCGGGTAGACGGGCGGCCTGCGGCCCAGGAACGCCTGGACCCCCTCGGCGCCGTCCGGCAGGGACCGCAGCACCGCCGCCTGCTCCTGCTCGTAGCGCAGCCCGGCGTCCAGCCCGTCGCTAAGGGTGCGCCGCAACCCCACCTTGACCGAGCGCACGACCGCCGGGGAGTTGCCGGCGATTGCCCGGGCCATCTCGAGGGCGGCGTCGAGGGACTGGCCAGGCTCCGTCAGCCGGCTCACCAGACCCACCTGGTAGGCGCGCTCGGCAGGCATCGGTGCGGCGGTCGCCGTGAGCTCGAAGGCGACCGGGTAGGACGCCAGGTCGACCAGCCGGGAGAGCTGCCCGCCCACGGGGAGCAGCCCGATCCGCGCCCCGCTCGCCCCGAAGGCCGCGTTGCGGGAGGCGATGCGCAGGTCGCAGGACAACGCCAGGATGAAGCCCGCGGCGTACGCAGCGCCGTTCACCGCGGCCAGCACGGGTGTTGTCATCGTCGTCGGTCGGACGAGCGCCGCGTTCTTGACCGGGTCGCTCGCGTTCTCCGGGTGGGCGAGCACCTCGCTCAAGTCGTGCCCGCTGGAGAACGCCTGGTTCCCGGCTCCCGTCACCACGACGCAGCGCACGGCCGGGTCGGCCTCGGCCTCGTCAAACGCCGCCGCCAGGTCCATCGCCATCTCGCTGGTGAAGGCGTTGCGGGTCGGCTGGTTGTCGATGACCGCGAGGCGCACCGGCCCTCGATCCTCGACCTCGATGCCTGCCATGTCGCTCCCTGGGATGGACGGGGTTCCTACAGTGCAGCACGTGACGCCCGCGCGGCTCGACTCCCTGGTCGCCGCGGCGTGCGCCGCCCACCCCGAGGCCCCCGCGCTGGTCGGGGACGACCGCACCCTCACCTTCGCCCAGCTCGCGTCGGGCGCCGACGCGGAGGCCGCGCGGCTCGCCAGCGCCGCTCTGTGCCCGGGGATGCCGGTGGTCCTCCCGGTGTCCGGACTGGCCGCCGACGTCGCCGCGATGGTTGGCGTCTGGCGGGCCGGCGGCGTGGTCGTCCCGCTGCACCGCAGCACGCCGCCGCCCGTGGTGGCGTCCCTGCTAGAGCGGACCGGCGCCGGGCACACCGCCGGCGATGCGCCCGCGGGCTGGCCCTCGCCGCCGCCCGGGCGGGTGTCGCCGCCGGTCAGCGCCGACTCGGCGTACGTCCTGTTCACGTCCGGCTCGACGGGTCGACCGAAGGGCGTCGTGCTCAGCCACGAGGCCTTCGCGGGCAAGCTGTCCGCGATTGACGAGGTGCTGCCGTTCGGGCCCGGGGAGGGCACCACCACGCTGCTGGTGCTGCAGCTGTCGTTCGTCTACGCGCACTGGGTCACGCTGCTGACGCTGCTGAACGGCGGCCGCGTGGTGCTGCACCCGCGGTTCGACGCCGGGTCGACCCTCGCCGCGCTGAGGTCCGAGCGGGTCGACCGGCTCGCCGTCGTGCCGACGATGCTCCGCATGCTGCTGCCCCTGCTGGGCGAGCAGGAGCGGGCCGAGCTGCGGACCCTGGCCTCCCCGGGGCTGCTCCTCAGCGGGGGCGAGGTCCTGCCGCCCGGACTCGGGCGCGCGGTGCGGGCAGCGCTCCCGCACGCCGGCGTCGCCGACGTGTTCGGCACGACGGAGACCAGCACGTCCGACTTCATCGTCCGACCGGAGGACTACGACCGGGATGCAGGACTGCTGGGCCCGCCCTCGCCCGGCGTCGACGCCGTCGTGGTCGACGAGGCGTCCGCGCCCGTGACCCCCGGCGGGATCGGCGAGCTGCGCATCCGCACCCGGTTCCTGATGACCGGCTACCTCAACGACCCGGAGGCGACCGGAGCCGCGGTCGTTGACGGGTGGCTGCGCACGGGCGACCTGGCGACCGCGCGGGCCGACGGTCGGCTGCAGCTCGCCGGCCGGGCGGGAACGCTGATCAGCCGGGGCGGCACGAAGGTGTCCCCGCTCGAGGTCGAGGCGGTCTACGCGGAGCACCCCGCGGTGGCGATCGCCCTGTGCACCGGCGTGTTCGACGAGGTGCTGGGCGAGCGCATCCACCTGCTCGTCGTACGCCACCCCGGCGTGGAGGTCTCGGCGGCCGACCTGCGCGCGTGGGGCCGCGGTCGCGTTGAGCCGTTCAAGGTGCCCGACGTCGTCCACCTGGTCGACGAGGTGCCGCTCGGCAGCACAGGCAAGGCCGACCGTAGTGCGGCGAAGGAGTGGGCGACCGGCCGTACGGAGTGAGTTCGCCCCCCCGGACGTGCGGCTACAAGCCGCTTACGGCACGTGGGTTCCGTGCACCAGTTGCTTTAGACGGGCCGTCTCTGAACGCAAGCTGGCGCTGCGCCTGCGTCCCAACGCCCCGGCCTCGGGCGGCTGACGCGACGAGGATGCCGAACTGCCAGCACCACGAGTGCGACGGGCCCCACCGCTGCTTCCACCACGCGACCCGACCG
>JAABUT010004474.1_pt1 | contig 11069 bp, 12 predicted proteins | sample 5559281 | NCBI WGS metagenome assembly JAABUT01 (sample SAMN10711880, study PRJNA513359) | rock metagenome | isolation source: Antarctica rocks | place: Antarctica: Victoria Land, Ricker Hills nord | collected 2016-01-04 | reverse complement strand
ATGAACGCCAGAGCTCCTCGAACAAAAACGGGCGGTCGATCATCCCGCCGCTTTCATCACATCAGAAGCTCGTCAGAAGCACCAGCCACTCCTCCGCCTGGCAACACCCCGGAACCCGACAAGAGCCCCGATCGTTTGTTCACAGGCCGGTCCCGGTTACAGAGTTAGTATAGACTCTAGAGTTAAACAGTTACGCTTAGACTTCTGCATGTGATTTCAGATGGTTAATTCCGATTCTCGTCCGCGATGTTCCGAAGTTCCGTCCGCGATGTTCCGAACTTGCGCGTCCGCGATGTTCCGATAGGGTGTCCGCGATGTTCCGATGCGACTCACAGGTTGTCCACAGGCACGCCGGGCAGGTTCGTCGCGACCGATACCTTGCCTCCTGCTGGCTTACGACGGATCTTGGGCTTCGGAACATCGCGGACATTGGACCCGGCTGGTTCGGAACATCGCGGACGCGGCTCAATGACGACGACGGGTCGTCCGCCGTCGGCAAGTGCTTCCACGCTCAAGCGATAGTCCGGAATGCGGTCGAGCACGATAATTTTGAGTAGGTCGTGCTTGAAGCGTCGTAGGTCCCGGGTCGTACCGATTTTGCGGGCCAGCTTCTCCAGGCCGATTTTCCAGACAGTCTGTCCACCGAGATGCTTGCGAGCCAACTCATAGACCCGACGTTCCAGCCCGCCTTCCAGATCGAAGTAGGCCGGGTTGATCGTCAGCACCCTGCGTTCTTGCACCAAGGCACGAAACATCCAGTCGTTCAGGGTTATCTCGATCGCTGCCATAATCTTCCGTCCAGACAGCGTCTTGCGCTCCACCACCCGCCAGGTTTCGATCCATCCGAAGCCTCGGCGGTCGCGCTGGTCTGCGGACTCGATCGATGTGACGATGTTGGTGGATCGCAAACGGTATAGTGCGTCCAGCAGAAGCTCATAGCTGCGCTTGCCGGTGCCGCGGCCAGTGACGCGCAGCAAGTCGTGAGCAGAAAACCTCACGGTGTGCTCGACCGCCACACCCCGCTCTATGCGTTCGTTCAAGAGGCTCACGACATAGAGCAGGATGTCTTTGTCCCAAATGGTGGCAAGACCCTTTGGCCCAGGCTCGATCTTGATCTGCGTCCGCCCGTCATCGTACACAAGCGGCTCCATGCGGGGCTGCTTTTGCAAGCTGAAGAACGGAAACTCCATTAAAGCCCTGTCGTCCTTCAAGGGCACCCCGACCAAGCTGTCGAGGAAGAGATCAACCTGCTGGTCGGCCATAGATGTGTCCGCGATGTTCCGAGTCCTTGGCACGATACTGCCCGCGATGTTCCGAATCCACTGCTGATATTTGTCCGCGATGTTCCGATCCTGCCATCAGGCGCAGCGGCCGGCAGCCGTGCCGTTCAGGGTGGCTCTGTGGCCGCCAGCACCTGGTCGATCTCGGCCCGAAGCTGCTTTAGCCGCTTGCGCTCTGGTGTCGTGATGCCTTGCCTGTGCTCGGTCAGGCGACGGAGGCCATCCCTGAACGAGTCTATGGTTTCGACGGACAAGTGCCGTAGATTCCGGGGCTGTCGCGCTGGCGCCGGCGCCGGCTCCACTGCCCCAGTTGCACGGGCCGCCCGGACCATCTTTTGGGTGAGGCTGCCGTCTCTGGCAGCCTGGATCAAGCGTTCCCGCACGGCGCCGGGTCCGATGCGGGCAAGCTCGGCAAGCACGTAGCGGGACGGTTCAGAACCTTTTGTCGCCAAAAGATCGTGTAGCAGGCTGTCCGGCAGGGTTAGGATGCGCAGGGTGGAACTAATCTCCGCTTCCGACTTTCCAAGTGCCTGCGCAGCTTGCGCCTGGGACCAACCTTTACCGCCGATCAGGCGTTGCAGCCCCCTCGCCTCCTCGATCACTCCCAGGTCCACTCGTTGCAAGTTTTCGACCAGCGTCGCAACCTCGGCGTCACCTGTGTGCTCGATGGCCAGGATGGTGGGCCAGCCTGCGGTGTTGGCTGCGCGCCAGCGGCGTTCACCCGCTACGATCAGCCATTGGCCACGCGATGCCGCATCCCGCCGCACCAGGATGGGTTGCAACTGCCCCTGCTCCGCCATTGTACCTGCTAGCGCCGCGATCTCGTCGGCATCGAACGTTTTCCGCGGCTGGTCCGGGTCGGGTCGGACGCGGCTCAACGCAAGTTCCATCGAGTGCTGAAAACGGCTCTCGTCGCGGACGATTGCATCCGAGACGCCCTCCAACATCGCCGTTGCCGCTCCCATCAGTGGCGATGCCTTGCGCCGTGCAGCCATTAGGCCAATTCCGGCCGCAACCGCACATCCGCCTCCCCTGGCCTTGCTGGGGCAGCCTGAGGCAGCGGCTGCTCGGCGACGAGAGCCGCCGCTAGTCTAACGTAGATTTGGACGACCTTCGAGCGCGGCGATGCCTCAAGGGTAATGCGCGACGCCCATGCAGCATGGGAGTAGACCGTGCTGTTCGGCACAGGTTCGATTACCGGCGCGATCCCGTCCATCGCCGTTATGAGATGGTTCAGCACCTCGCGATCAATTGCCAGGTGTGCGGAAAAGCGCGTCGGCAGAACGCCAGCAATGCGGAGGCTTGGGTTCAAGCGCCGTTGGACCTTGCGTATAGTGTCCAGGATCATTGAGACTCCCATCGCGTCATAAGGCTCGGTCTGGACCGGAACGATCACAAGATCCGCCGCCCCGAGCGCCATCCAAGTCAGCGTACCAAGGTTCGGCGGTGCGTCTACGATGATGTAATCATAGTGCCCTCTAACCCCCTCAAGTGCCTCTTGCAACGCGGCGTCGAACCCAGGTTCGCGCCGCATGTCTATGCCTGCAAGGTTGATATGACTGCCTACGAAGTCGAATGGCGACATACGGCCGCTGACGACCTCGCCGGCGCGTACGACGGCTTGTTGAAGCAGGCCGTCGTCAAGCAGCACATACGCGACCGTACGCCGTTGGCGAAATAGGTCAATGGACGCCTGGCCGAACAGTACAGAAGTCGCCGTGGCCTGTGGGTCGAGATCAATGAGCAGGACGCGCTGCCCGAACTGGCTAAGAGCATAAGCAAGATTGAGCGAACTGGTCGTCTTTCCCACGCCACCCTTCTGGTTAGCCATAGCGACCACGCGAGCGTGACGCGGTTGGCTCGCTATTAGAGCCTCCATCGTCTCGGCCACATCGTCCGGGATTGGATCGCGCCCAGACTCCCACTTGGACAGCTTCGGCCGGTCATAGCTGCGGCTCAGCCGTCGGTTCAAGTCTTCGGCCAACTCGATCTGACTCCTGCGCAGCTGGTGCCGCAGCGCGCGGAAAGCGCCACCATCCATACCTGCTCTCCCTCTGAAAACCCAGCAGTCATACCATCAACAACCAATAACACTGTTGATTGTTGTGCCGCTAGGATTTTGCGTCCGCTCCGCCTGTCTGGAGAGAAGAGAGGTTCCGACCCGGCGCTTGGATGGATGTTTTGGCGACAAAACTTCAACACCGTCAATGGCATCGTCAATTTGGCTGTCAGCCGGCTTGCGGGATGTCTGAGCCGGGGTGGGCGAGCGGGATGATGCCACCTGCCTGCCCGAGCTACGCCGGCTATCGGTTCCCAGCTGAGATCATCAGGCATGCGGTCTGGCTCTACTTCCGCGTTCCCCTAAGCCTGTGCATGGTGGACGAGCTGCTGGCCGCGCGCGGCATCACAGTCAGCCATGGTTGAGCTGCGAAGCGGATCAACGGGCGCCAGTAGGCGCTGAAGTTCGGCCAGGCGTTTGCCAACAAGGTCTGCCGCAGGCTGCCCGCGGCCTGCGACAAGTGGCACCTGAACGAGGTCTTGATACTGTCGGCGAATTCAGGCGGCGGGTTATCATCGGCGTGGAGGTGATTCATGAGCCTGCATCCTGAGCCGATTGGCGAGGTACCTGCCGATACTGCGCGCGTGGCCCGTGCCGCGTTTCCCAAGGGCACGGTGGTCACGCGGCTGCGCGACGAATTCAGTGCCCTCTACGAAGACGAGGACTTCCGGAAGCTCTACCCCGCCCGGGGTCAGCCGGGTCTTGCGCCGTGGCGGCTGGCGCTGGTCACGGTGTTCCAGTTCCTAGAGCATCTCAGCGACCGGCAGGCGGCAGACGCCGTGCGCGCCCGCATTGACTGGAAGTATGCGCTCGGCCTCGAGCTGACCGACCCGGGGTTCCATTTTAGCGTGCTGACGGAGTTCCGCGCGCGCCTTGTTGCTGGCGGGGCGGAGCACCTGTTGCTGGACAGGATGCTTGAGCGTTTCAAAACACGCGGCCTGGTCAAGGCGCGGGGCAAGCAGCGCACCGACAGCACCCACGTGCTGGCGGCCGTGCACGACCTGCACCTGCTCGAGCTGGTCGCCGAAACGCTCCGTGCCGCGCTGGACGACCTAGCGGCTGTCGTGCCGGATTGGCTGCGCGGGGTCGCCCAGCCGGCCTGGTTCGAGCGGTATGGACGGCGCGTCGAGGAATACCGCTTGCCCAAAGGCCAGGAGAAGCGGCAAGCCCTTGCCTTGGAGGTCGGCGCGGACGGGTTCGTTCTGCTTGACGCCCTGGATGGGCCAACAGCGCCAGCAGCGGCTCGCGAGGTGCCCATGTTGGGCACGCTGCGCGACGTGTGGCGGGTGCATTACGCACGCGACGACGGGCAGATGCGGTGGCGGAGCGTCGCGGAACTGCCCCCGGTGGCCGAGCGGATGCAGTCGCCCCACGATCCCGAGGCGCATTTCAGCATGAAGCGGCAGCTCGGGTGGACGGGATACAAGGTGCATGTCACCGAGGCTTGCGACGACGACGCGGCGCACCTGATCACGCACGTGAAAACCTGCCCTTCCATGCAGCCGGACATGACGAGCACGGCCGAGATCCACGAGCGTCTGGCCGCCAAGGGCCTCCTCCCTGCGGAGCATTTCGTCGACTCAGCCTATGTCGATGCGGAACTGCTGGCCGGCAGCCAGCGGGACCACGGCATTTCGCTCGAGGGACCGGTACGGGGCACCTCGAGCCGGCAAGCACGCGCGGGGCAAGGATACGACCTGCCGCATTTCGGCATCGACTGGAACCGCGAGCAGGTCACCTGTCCGCAGGGCAAAACGTCGGTGTCTTGGCGCTCCGGCCGCAACACCGATGGGAACCCGCGCATCTACGCCCAGTTCAGCCGCTCCGATTGCAGGACCTGTGTCGCCAGGCCCTTGTGCGTGCCGCCCACAAGCACGCGCCGCGTCGCCAACTTCCACCCCCGCGAGGAGTACGAAGCGCTGAATGCGGCACGGGCGCGGATGGCGGATCCCGCCTGGCTGGAGCGGTATCGAAGTCGGGCTGGGGTGGAAGGCACGATCTCCCAAGGCGTGCGTGCGTTCGGGATGCGCCGGAGCCGCTACATTGGGCTGGCGAAGACAGGGCTACAGCAGGTCTGCACGGCGGTGGCGATGAACGCTTCGAGGGTGGTGCATTGGCTGAACGGGCGACCACGCGCCAAAACGCGCGTGACACGCTTCGCGGCCCTGGCAGCAGCCGCCTGAATTCGCCGACAGTATCAGGTCTTGCTGACGATCTCCGGTGCAAGGCACTAGCTGTGGCGCGAAGTCGATCAGACTGGGATGTTGCTGGATGTCCTGGTGCAGAGCCAGCGCGACACGCGGCTGCTGCGTGGCTATGTCCATGAACTTTGGGTTCTCCGGCACTTCCGATACTGCTGGCGAATTCAGAGTTGGCCATTTGTTCACGCCACCTGGCATCCTGGCAGCCCCGCTCTGCCGGGGTTGCGGGTGGTCCGCAGCAGCTACTGAACGGGCGCTGCGGTGCGCCAGGCGAATTCGCCAGCAGTATCACTTCCTGTGCTGTTTACTTACCCGCGTTGAGGCCAAAACATTGAAGTTGCCTGACATTCTAGGCTGGAAGCCGCTCCTGCCGTAGCTCGCGGACTTCGCAAGCGAGGACTCCAACATTCCTAATATTATTCAAATGTTTACTGGATATTTGGCGGCTTGTGCAGCACGGGAAATACGGAAGATCCAGAATTGCGGCGGCGACTACATCCACGTCCTCGCCGTTCTGGCAGGGGCGCAACACGGGGCTGGCCGGCTACCGCATGTCCGCCTTCGGCGAGATGCCCCGCACCGGCCTGCCGGACCTGTTCGGCAGCCGGGAAGAGTTCGAGCGCTACGTGGAGACCATGACCCGGGCAGGTGCGATTGCCGACGCAAGCTTCCTGTGGTGGACGCTGCGCCCCTCGGCCCGCTACCCCACGCTGGAGCTTCGCATCGCCGATAGCTGCACGCGCCTGGAGGACACGCTGGCCATCGCCGCCCTCTACCGCTGCCTCGTCCGCCTGGCCGACCGGCAGCCGGACCTGAACCGCGGCCTGACCGGCGCCTCGCGGGCCATCGCCGCGGAGAACCTGTGGCGCGCGCAACGCGACGGGGTGCGCGCCAGCATCATTGATGAGAAAGCTGGCGACGAGGGACCCGGCGTTGCCGTGCCGTTCGCGTCCCACCTCGATGCGACGCTCGCCCTCGTGGCCGAGGACGCGGATGCGTTGGGCTGCCAGCGCGAGGTGGCGAGGGCGCGCGGCATCGCGGCAGAGGGCACAAGCGCCGACCGGCAGCTTTCCACTTTCACCGAGGCGCGCGGGCGCGGACTTGCTGAGCGTGAAGCCGTTGGCGCGGTCGTGGACTGGCTCGCTGAAACCACGTCTGGGCGGAAGGCGTAGTCGTCGTCGCTGGACGAGGGCGGCCGGCAGGGGCCGCCAGGCGGCTGCGAAAGGGAGAAGCCGATGGACGAGGACCGTTTCAACATGGCTCTGCGCAAGTTCCTCAAGGAGGTCGGCGTGACCTCGCAGCGGGAGGTTGAGAAGCTGGCGCGCGAGCACGCGGGGCAGGGCGACGCGCTGCGGCTGCGCATGGTGCTCACGTCGCCGGACTCGCCGGCGCTGAACCACGTGGTCGAGCAAACCATCCCGCTCACCTGAGCTGGCGGCAGAAGCGGACCTGCTCGCAGCGGCCCGAGCGGGTCGGGCCGGAACATGGCTGGGGCAGGGCAGGGTGGTCTACGGCAGGTGCCGATCCCTGTTGCGCGCCCGATCGACCTCAGCTGCTTTCCCCGGGGTCAGCAGTTGGAGAACTGGATCCGCGAGGCCATGCCGTCACGTCCGGTAGCCTTCCCATTCCGGCTCGTTCTGGAACACCCAATCATAGTAGTCCCGCTGCGTCAGCGCGCTGGCCGCGGCCTCGTCCAGGATGACCTTGCAGCGCGGGTGCAGCTGCAGTGCTGACGCGCTGATCATCGCCGTGATCGGCCCCTCCACCGCCTTCGCCAGCACCGCGGCCTTGGCCGCCCCCGTCGCAAGCAGCAGCAGTTCGCGGCCATCCAGGATGGTGCCGACCCCCATGGTCAGCGCCCGCGCCGGCACGCGGCCCGCGTCGCCGCCGAACATCGCCGCGTTCTGCTGCCGGGTGGCAGGAGTGAGCGCCTTCTCGCGGGTGCGCGACATTAGCGCCGACAAGGGTTCGTTGAAGCCGATATGGCCGGCCTCGCCAATGCCGAGAAGCTGCAAGTCTATGCCCCCTGCCTCTCGGATCAGCCGTTCGTAGCGCGCCGCCTCGGCGCCGAGGTCGGCGGCCATGCCGTCCGGCACGTGGGTGTTGGCACGGAGGAAGTTGACCCGGCTGAACAGGTGCGCGTCCATGTAGCGGCGGTAGGAGTGCTCGTCGTCTGCGGGCAGGCCGATATACTCGTCGAGGTTGAAGCTGCGACAGGCCGAGAAGTCCAGCTTCATGGCGGCGAGCCGGTCATAAACACGCTCCATCGTGCGCCCGGTCGCCAAGCCCAGCACCAAGCCTGGCTTCTCGCGCACGCGGGCCGCAATGAGCCGTGCGGCCAGCATCGCCGCGGCGTCCGCATCTGGTTGTATGATCACCTCCACCGTTCACCCCTCCTTGCTGAACGGGACAACCTTTCAAGGCCACCCCCGCCGCCATGGCGCGCTTCTGCCCAATCATGACCGCACAGGCCGCGTGGTGACTGCAATGAGAAGCAGCCGGGCCCCGTCACGTTCGCGGCCGTGGTCGGGCCGTAGCACCTTGGCTGGCATGATGATGTCGCCGGCGTTGCGGGCAGTGTGCCGGTCGCCGGGAGGCCGAGTGCCTGGGCAGTGGCGAGCAACTCCTCAATGACCCACCCGCAGCCTGAGTCCCGCAAGACTTGCCGCTGTGCGGCCAGGGCGTCCATGCCGTCTGTTCAGCTTCGGACGTAACCGATCAGCATGGGGCTACCCAAGCTGCCGCGGATCATGCTTGGACCATCCTGCCATCCCGACGTCCACCCGTTCCATGTCGCCGAGTCTTGGATACCGGGCAGGATGGCGCGCCTTGGCGATACCTGCAGCGGCCTGCTGCCGGGTCAACGAACACCCGCGCCCGGGCGCCGCGCCCGATCGGCACGCCAACGCCAATGCCGGGGCGAGCAGGGCAGGGCAGGGGGGTGATGCGGCTGGCGCCGGGGCGGGCGGCAGGCGGATCGACTGGTCCCGGCCATCTCTCGCCACGCCCAACCACGCCCACCCAGGCGCGATAAACCTGATTATCGCGCGTAGCGCAGTTTCTTCGCTTACATTCCGGCCCCACATCGCGGAGCCCCGCCACCCAGGGGCCACCCGCCCCAGGCGGCCCGCCCAGGATCGCGCGACCATGCAGCCCCATGTCACCACCCGCGCCACCACGCCCGATGGGGACACCCCGGCCGCCCCGGCGCTGGCGGAGGCCGGCTAGGCGGCGCTGGACGCAGCGCGGGCGCTCGGGCGCCGCGCCGCCACGCCCTGGGCCGCGAAGCGGCCCGCCGCCCACGTGCGGGGTCGTTCCGCATTCAGACTATTGGGAGGCAAGCCCCGCCTTGCGGGGGAGACGCCCGGACCGCCTCCCTCGATCATCCAACGTCGGCAGGTCGCTCTTTTCCGCAACCCGGTACTGCGCCATCTGCTACACTCCGGGCAGGAGAACGACGATGGACAGCCCGCACGACCACCAGGCCGAGGACGACACCATCGACGGCCCGCCGATGCCGACGCAGGCCGAGCTGGAAGCCCTGTTCGACGCGGATGACGCGGACGTGGGGGCGGGCCTGGTCGTGCCGGCCGAGCCGGTGCTGACCGAGCTGCGCGCCACGGCCGCCCGCATCCGGCGCGAGCGGGCCGGGAGGGAGACGACCGCGCCGCGGCGCGCTTGATCCCATTCTCGCCGCGGGCCAAGCGGCAGCTTGACGACCTCACCCGCCACTACGCCGAACGCGGCCGGGATGCCGCCATCGACAACCTCGTGGACAGCGTGGAGCGTTCCAGCGCCCGTTACCTGGCCAACCGCGGGCTATTCTACGATGCGCCGCGCCCGTATCCCACCTTGCTTCGGCCCGGGTGGCGCTGGACCAAGGAAGGCCAGTACTGGATCGCCTTCGGCCCGGCAAAGGCTGGACCGGTCATTCGCGCGATCTTCTACGAGGCAGCCAACATGCCGGGCCGGCTCGGATAACGCGCCGGCCTGGCCCGCGGCGCGCGCGGCCTGACTTGGAATTCAGAGAAGCAATCACCAACGCCGGCCCGCTTCGTGCGAAGCAACTGAGCGGGAGATACGAGAGCAAGAAGCGGGGTGCATCAAGCCGCTGCCATCCGCCACCCTGCCGCTAGAGTAGGGGAGATGTGGGCATGGCTCAGAACAACGGCAGCGCACCGGCCATGGGTGGACGGGAGTGGGCCATGCTGCTTGCCCTTGCGGTCCTGTGGGGCGGCAGCTTCTTCTTCAACGCCGTGGCCGTGCGCGAACTGCCCTCCTTCACCCTGGTCTGGCTGCGTGTGGCCGTGGCCGCGGCGACGCTGCTGGGGGTTCTGCGCTTGCTCGGGCAGCGGATGCCCACTGAGGGCCGGGTATGGGCTGCCTTCTTCGGCATGGGGCTGCTCAACAACGTGGTGCCCTTCGTGCTGATCGTCTGGGGGCAGCACCACATCGCAAGCGGCCTCGCCTCGATTCTGAACGCCACCACGCCGCTGTTCACCGTCCTGGTCGCGCACCTGCTCACGCCGGACGAGAAGCTGACGCCCCTCAAGCTGGCCGGTGTCGCCGTGGGCTTCGCAGGCGCCGTGGTCATGATCGGGCCGGACGCCCTGGGCGGCCTGGGCGCGGGCGTCACGGCCCAGCTTGCCTGCCTGGCCGGTGCCCTGACCTACGCCTTCGCCGGCATCTTCGGGCGCCGGTTCAAGCGGATGGGCGTGGCGCCGATGGCGACCGCGGCCGGGCAGGTGTGCGCCTCCACGGTGCTGCTGCTGCCGCTCATGCTGCTGGTGGACCGGCCCTGGACGTTGGCGATGCCGCACCCGGCGACCTGGGCGGCGGTGCTGGGGGTGGGGCTGCTCTCCACCGCGCTGGCCTACGTGTTCTACTTCCGCATCCTGGCTGCGGCTGGGGCTACCAACCTGCTGCTGGTCACTTTCCTGATCCCGGTCAGCGCCATCCTGCTCGGGGCGCTCGTATTGGGCGAGATGCTGCTGCCCCGGCACTTCGGCGGTATGGCGCTGATCGGCGCCGGCCTGGCCTTCATAGACGGGCGCCTGCCGCGCCTACTGTTCCAGCGGCGTGCAAGGCCGACCGTCAGCGGCTTCGATCCGCAGATTTAAGGCACGGTCATGCACGTCCTTGAACGGCTGTTCTGCGGCTACGTCCGATTGTTGTGGGCCGCTGCTCTGGTGAGCCGGCCAGGTGCCCGGGCCGAAGAACGTCCCAAGGCGCCAGACAGTACTGGTGAGGCGTGCCGGTGTTTGATACCAGACCCGACCGTACTACCAGGCTGGTAGAGGCTCTCGGCAGGGTGGTAGCATCGAGCCACGCCACGCCAAAGAAAACCGGCCCGTACACCCCCGAAGGGACGCAGAGGAGCGTTGGTGCACTTCGACGATCTGAGGGGTGGTAGGATGCTCTTCCTTCTCTGGTTCGAGCACCCCGATGCCACACAAGCACAACGCCGATCGCCGTCGCCACATCCCGAAGATGTCGTTCAAGGTGCGGAACTGGCCGGCCTATGAGGCG
>JAABUT010004472.1_pt1 | contig 11072 bp, 13 predicted proteins | sample 5559281 | NCBI WGS metagenome assembly JAABUT01 (sample SAMN10711880, study PRJNA513359) | rock metagenome | isolation source: Antarctica rocks | place: Antarctica: Victoria Land, Ricker Hills nord | collected 2016-01-04 | reverse complement strand
ACAGCAGCATTGGTCATGACAAAATGCCTAGTCCGCAAACAAACCATCTGAAAAGTTTTCTTGCCCACCAACCATGGGTGGCTCAATTAGCTGCGGGGCATCTGCCAACACATCAAGGTCACTGTCACCACCATTTTCTTGATTGCTAGACGCCAGCTGATCACCATCAGGCTGTTTCACATCTCGCGCTGGATCAGCTGCTGTGCCCAATGCGAATTTGCCAGGCATCTCATTTGCTGCTGCCTGTTGGCTTGGATCCTGAGGACTAGCAGCAGCAGCAGCAGCAGGGTCCAGCGCAATGCCTTCAGCAGATGCAGGTGGCCCAGGCTGCGGTGCAACAGCTGTCTGTGTCTGCTGCTCATCGACTGCTGCCGAAGGCTGCTTCTGTGGTTGATGAAGGGAGGTCTGAGGGCCCACCTCAGCTCCAGACTGTACAGGCAGCACTCCATTGGGCACAGTCACACCTCCTGATCTGGGACTAGCCCCGCTGTGAGAGTTCGTTCCTGCACCGCCATAAGAACCCATACCCTGGCTGGTGCCAGCAACAGCATATGGGTTTGCCGACTGACTGCTACCGTTGCCGTATGGTCCAGCTGGCATGCCGTTCCGACTGCCATATGGGTTGGCTGCTTGTCCGCTGCCGACAAAAGTCTGCCCTAAGTGACTCATTGCATTGCCACTGCCACTGCTGTGGGCGCTAGTCAGCTGACCAGTCACTGGCACCTGCAGACTTGCAGAGGGAGCAGGAACCCCAGTCTTGAGGGGTGCTGCAGGCACCTGTGGGAGGTGGCTGCTGCCAGCTGGATGCTGCAAGTGGGCTGGAGCCAAACCAGGTCGCATAGCTAGCCTGTTTTGGTCAAGTTGAGCGCCCTGGCCATGCATGGCCATGCCAGCAGGTGACGGCCTTTGCCCTTGCATGCTAGGGCCTGCAGTACACAAAAATATGAGACTGAGGCGCAGATCTGATGTGTGCAGCTGTCCAGCACCGGCTCATATGCAGCAGAGTGAACTTAGCAGGAGCCCGGTGTTCACTAGAGCAAGGTGTCAGCAAATGTATGCAGAGACATCAATAAGAGCATTGCATGTGTGTAGATGTGCTGTTTACATGGCCATATTCCAAATCTAGGCAGCAGGGCAGCTGAAGATGCTTTGGATGCCGGCTCAGCTAGCCTGCAAGCGCCTGCTTGCATTTTCAACAACAGCAGTGACCGAGGATCTTGCCTTGCATGATGCCTGGCTGACCAGGGTTAGCATAGGGACCAGAGCCTGTCTGCATACCACCATGCCACCCCATGCCATAGGCATTTTGGCCATAGCTTGGCTGCTGCATTGGCGCTGCCCCATGCCCAGGTGTGGATTGAAACCGTGGGGCCTGCTGTGACTGGTCAGCAAAGCTTGAGGCTGTCCTGCCCTTGGGCACCATGGCCTCATGGCCTTGGCCTGCACTGCCTGATCCCTCTGCACTGGATGCGGAGTTGGGCCTTGAGGTGGCGCTATGGGTTGCCTGAGGCCCCAGCTGTGGCTGAGCTGTGGGCTGATGGCCGCCATTGCTGGAACCTCCTGATGCCATGCCAGGTGATGACGACCGCATGGCAGATGGTGAATTGGGCGAAATGGCATGACCTGACACTCCCGCCATCTGATTTCCAGCCATCCGGACTGCCAGCTGATTTCCTGCCATTTGATGTGCGACCATCTGTGGCCTGATCATCTGGGGCCCCGGGTAACCCCCTGCTGGAGACTTGACCTGGCTTTGCTGGGACTGAGCAACAACCATGGGGTGAGATGGCCCTCTAGGTAACCCTGGGGGGCTCATAGGCCTAGAAGGCTGCTCCCCTGTACTGCTGGGGTAAGCCTGCCCCATGGGCAGGTAACCGCCTGGCTGCTGCCGCATGTTGCCTGACTGACTGTACATGGCTTGGCTGTGCCCTTGCTGTTGCATTGCCATCTGACGCATTGGCATCTGCTGGTTCACACTGCGCTGCTGCTGCATAGCCACTTGAGACTGGCTGCTCATGCCTGTCTGCTGCTGCTGCTGCTGCTGGGATTGCCCTACCGGCACCATGCTGCTAGAGTAGCTCAGCATAGGCTGAGAGGGAAACTGCACACACAACAATGGCTGTGAGACAAGGGTTACCAGCAAGGAGGACCTTATGTGTACATGTTGCCTGCTGCACTGCATTGCTCGTGCAAGTAAGATGAGGCTTGGACAGTGATCTCACTGGTATACGCAGCAACAGTCATTGCAAACGATGAGTCTAAAATTCTACAAGTATGACAATGTCATGCACTACAAGTTGTGTTTACGTCCACTGCTGCCAGCGCATCAGTCATCCACATGCCTGTGGCAATGCGATTGGCTTCACAACATCCTGTCTGCAACTCCTGCAAAGCTTCAGCGCAGGTTGACACTGCACATCTCAAAAAATTGGGCTTCAAATGACACAACAGAAGGACTCAAAAGTCGTGCAGGCGCGCAGCCCACCTGCTGTTGCATGCGTTGCTGTTGCTGCAACTGTAGTTGTGTCTCCCTCATGTAACTACCAAACTGCATGGCCCTCTGCTCCACAGGCAAGGCATGCAGCTGCTGCATCTGTTGCGGAGACAGCCTGCTCAGCGTCAGCTGCTGCAGCTGCTGTTGATATTGCTGCTGCTGCTGCTGCTGCTGCTGCTGGGAGCTCTGCACAGTGCAAGCGTAAGTTCAGAATGATGCCTGCTGAACAGCATGTGCTGGGTGTTGTCGAGGCATGATGGATAAGATCTGTGTGCCAGGTCAAGCAAAATGCATCTGCAGTCCGTCATGTGGTGTTTGTGTGCTGTGAGATTGCATGAAGCACTGCCAAGTTGTTGTTCACCTATTAACTGATTGGTATGACATCCAATGCTATGATGCAGGTTACTGCAGATGCATAAACTCTGAACTCCATAACAGCCAGGCCAATGATGCAGCTGACACCAACCAGGCAGAAGAGCTGCCCAGACCAAACAAAGTGCTCAAGCTTGCACTTTGTAGCTGCTAAAATTTTGTAGGTTTAAACAGTGTGTGTAAGTCCGGGTGAGGCTGCACACAGCCAATGGCAAGAAACAGACAGGGTAGCCCAGGGTACGCACCTGTGTGGCAGGCTGAGCAGAAGCAGAAGGCTGGCGCATGGCACCGGGGCCTGCTTGCTGCAGCCCTGGGCCTTGTTGCCAAGCCCCCCTCTGACTCATCTGCTGCTGCTGCTGCTGAAGCTGCTGCGCTTGCTGCGCTCTGGCCATCTGGTTGCGCAGGTTCATGAAGAACTGCATGCGCTTGTCATGCGGCATGGTTGCCAAGTGCTGCCGCTGCTGCGGTGTGAGCTGCTGCACCAGTGATTCCAGCTCGGCCTTCTGGGCTGCCATCTGCTGCTGCTGGCTCACCTGCTGCGGCTGCTGCTGCTGCTGCTGTGGTTGCTGCCACATTGTGGATGAAGAAGCATATGGTGCTGACTGTGTGGCATACCCTGATCGTTGTGGGTCCAGCCATCGCTGCTGCTGCTGCTGCTGCGGCTGCTGCTGCAAGAGGCATTTTATGAGTCAGGCTGTGAGCGATGTGTGATAAATGCGTGCAGCACAGCAACATAGGAGCTGCATATGTGAATGTGATTCTGAGGACATCTTAGGTCTTGCACAGTCTCACATTGCGCACAGGCAACAGGCTAGTTGAGCTGTGGCAAGGATATGTAGTCTTGCTCTTTCAGCGAATCCCCTGGTTGACAATCCACTTGACAGACACTTTTGCAGGTGATTTTGATCCTGAAGACCTCAGGGTGAGCAAGAGCCATTGTCTGTCTGCTCAATGCACAGAAGGAGTGAGCAGCAATTGTTGTAGGTGTATAAAGACCAAATCATACTGAGTCAAAGTATCAAGCAAAGCAAGCACAGGGCATTGCATACATCATGCGGCTATGCCCCAAGAAAGCCTAACTTGCTCTGCCCTTTGGCATGAGCAGCACGCAAGCTTTGACAGCATCCAGGAGTGCACCTGTCCATAGCTGGTGGCTGGCTCAGGTTCCAGAGCGTACTGCTGCTGACTTGAGATATAGTGAGGAAGCTTCTTAGGCTGCGTCTGCCCTGCACCAGAATCCCAGCTGGCTGCAGGCGAGCTGGGGCCGGCAGTGCTTAGGGTAGCTGCCTTGGTGGACCTGGGGCGACCCCCAGACCGACCCCTCACTTCCTGGGCCCCGACCTCTTCTACCTGTATCACCATTCCATCAGTCAATGCATTCATGACACATTCAGGGGGGATGCCTGTACGGTCACTGCTTGTTTGGTCAAGCATCATCAGCTGGACATGAGCTACACACATTTGCAGATGTCCTCACGGACAATGACTGCATGTGTAACGGATCCAGCCTGACTTGGCTTATGCATAGGGAGCAACTGCACAGAATACGTGACTGCGGCAATGTCTCTTGCCCCAAAGAGCACTATGAACAAGTGGTGCAGTGGGTGCAGGCATCGTAACACCACAGTATACAATCAGGCTACCATTTGACCAAAGGGTGCTGCCAACACTGGTAAAGCCAAAGGATGTTGTCAACACTTGTGAAGACTTGGCAAGAATGCAGCAAGCCTTGCCTGATTGTTGAGCACCCATTTGCCACGCCTGTTGCGTCCAAAGCCAGTGGACATCCCCTGAGCAGCAGCAACCAAGCCAGCCACATTCTTCCTTGGCCTTAGATCCAAGTCAGTGCGGCGGCGCTGGGGTACAGGCACATCCAAGGGGGACCATGCAAAGGTCTCCTGGAAAGTGCGCCGCCGAGTTGACCTGGGCCTGAGGCGAGTCAACAGACCAGACTGAGCGTGGTCACTTGAGTCTGCCTGGTCATGCTGTGCATGCTGAGCCTGCTGCCTCGACTGTGCTTGCCTTGCTGGCTGTTGATGTTGCCGCTGTTGCTGCTGCTCCTGGTGGTGGTTGGCTTGATACTGGCGGTGGTGCTGGGACTGGTGGTACTCTTCCTCATGATGCTGGGGGTGGTAATGAGAATGTGGCAGTGGTGAGGACTGTTGCTGAGCTTGCTGCTGCTGCTGCTGTGCATGTAGTCTGGCAGAGGTCCGAGCATTATTTGGGCTCTGTTCTATCTGAATGCCACCGCTGTCAGAGGAGCTGCCAGCTTGACTTGACTTGAGCCGCCGCTGCAGGCGCTCTTCCCTTGAAGGGCCTTCAGGATGGATGCCAGCCAACTTGCGCTGAATTTCAATCTGACGCTCATCTTCACGCTGCCTGGCAAGCAGTCGCTCCTCACGTTCCCGCTCTTTCCTGATGCGCTCGTTCTCACGCTGGCGGTGCAGCTTCTCTGCTAACTGCTGGGCTTTGCGTTTGTCCTCCTCTTCCTTCTTGGAAGTGAGCTCCTGTGATCATCGTGCAAAAAAGCTTAACTGTTGTCACTGACACGTTGGCAGAGTAGGACCATGGAATGACAGGACGGTACACAGGACAATGTGTCAACAGGCTTGCACCTACAGGAGCAGCCTAATTTGTCTGCAGCCCTGCTTGGCATAGATTTGTCAGTGCCTGTCTCAAGATGGTGCTCTGGCAGGTGGCTCACGTGCATTTGCTGTGCTTCTTGTTTTGCACGGCACTGGCTGACTGATTCGTTGAGTACCCATGACTTCTGTCTGGTGTTGAGCATTTGAGTGTTATGTTTGATGCTACAGTTAGCCCTCTGTGTGGCCCAAATGTTGAGCTGACATGGCCAGATGGTCAAGCACCAGACTGTCTTGCAAAAAGAGGAGACAATGTACCTGCAGCCTTGAGCTGCGCTTCTTTGGCATAGCCTCTATAGCGGCCTGCTTCTCTTCCGCTCTTCTTCGCGCAGCAGCAGACTCTATCAACTGAGGCAGGATGTCGGATGCAATTAGATCATGCAGTGCCTTGTCCTTGCCACTCCTACAAGCAGTGAACTGTGTTGAATCTATGGTGAGCTCAACACTTTTATGGCAGAGCTGAAGCTTTCATGGACTGGAGGTTGCATTGTGTGTCAGACATGCTGTCATGCATGATGCACAAAGGATGGCTGCACAACAGGCTGTGCATTTGTATGCACCAGGTATAGGCATGCATGAATGCAATCATGCCATGGCGGGACAAGCTGATCTGCATACCTGGCAGCGCTCAGTGACTCAACAAAGTCAGCCATCTCTTCAACAGTTGTGCAAACTGTTTCCCACTGAGCATCTTCACCACCACTCCTACGCCGCTTGGCTGACTTCTTAAAAGGTGGCTCCTGTCTGTAGAGTCTGCAGTCCTCGTTGTTGAAGGAGAAATAATAGTACAGGTTTCCTTTGGTGTCTTCTCCTACAGGTTCTTGCCTCAAACCATCCACAGAAGAATCTGCCAGTTCAACCTGCATTCAAAATGTGGTCAGCTGCACGAAACATGTGATCCGAAACCACAGTACGGCCGAGATGTCTTGCACCATCGACTTACCGTCCGCTTGATAACGTCTTTGACAACTGGGCAGTCGTGCACCCGCCAGTCACAGAGGGCAAACAGGAGATCAACCTGTATACAAACCATAGTCACAATCCTGGATCGTTCAAGGCAGCAATCTGAGACCTCCCAAGTTGACATCTACACACCCGTTTCGTCGGTGTGATGTCGTAAAACGTTGTTCCAAGCAAAGGGTGCGACTCGAAGTGCTCAGGCCACTTGGTGGACACTTTACGGTACAGAAGGCTTTCCCAGCCCTCTGAGTCCTTCTCCGAGTAGGGTTGAAGCGCATCTGTTCGCAGAAGCTTGAACAGAAGCTCAGAGAGAAACATACGGTGATTGTCCGGGCTTATGAGGGCAGACTCCAGTATATCGGCAGCAAACACCTTCAACTTCAACGGAGCTGCGAACATCCGCGAGAACTGAATCACAGCCGCGAACTTCCAGCAAGAACGCAATAGTGCCGTTGCTTCTTCAACGCTCTGCAACTCAGGCTCTTCTATAAAAGGCTGCTCAGGCTGGTCTACATCGTCAGACTGAAGCACGTCTTCCTGCAGCTGTGCCTGAGAAGGCTCCGACTCGCTCATCGTAGAGAGTCCGTCGGAGCGCTCCCTCCTATGCCGCAAGCAATCACTAGGCATAGAGGCAGGGTCATAAACGATTGGGATATAACTTTAGACTGAGAGCATGCCGGTCACGTGCTCGCAGCATACACACCTTCAAATTTCCCTTCGATCGGGTACCTGTGCAAGCCTGGGCCAACTCCGCTCATCTCACGGCTATTTCAATCGACGCCCAACATGTCGGGCAGTGTCAGCGATGCGGCCTTGAAAGACGCGCTGAAGCAAAGACGAAAGTATATCGAGGCCAATCTGGAGTGCGTGTTCTCACGCTCTTTAATTAACGGATTTCTGGTCGATTTGGTTGATTGCTGAGACTCATACACATATTCATTGAGTCTGTGGCGATGCAGCAATCTTACTATGAAAGCATGCCGCAAGCTTCTGGAAGAGGACTTGGGTCTGCCTGTGAAAAGCTTGGCAGACCGGAAAGACTTCATCCAGAAGTACGTTGATAAGGTAGAGTCTGGCCGGATTTTGCCTGCTCACAGGCGGTTGCTGTGGTATTGTACTGTATGTGTCTGCAGCTGTAGCTCTGCACGGTATTTAGCTTTGTATAGCATACCGTCAGGCATAGGCAGCTCTGATGGCTGAGTCATAGACTGTTGTCTTATTTGTAATTATGCATGTTACTTGTATATCAGTGCTCCCATGCAGATTATTGCTCATCAAGCGTCCAAGCAAGCAAAGGCAAGTTCAGTCACAAAGCTGGATGCAGCTTCAGCCCCAGCAAAGAAGAAGCAAAAGGCTGCAGCTCAGCAGGAAATTGAGCAGCAGGAAATTGAGCAACAGGAGGATGGTCAGGACACATCCCCACAGGCAAAGGCTCAGCCAAGAACCAGCAAGACCATTGACAAAGTCAAGCGAATCTGCAAGGCAGCCACCATCAAGATACCTCCCTCTATGTATGTCAAATCAAAGTCTCTGACAGAGGTTGAGTCAGACATGGAGGCATTGCTGAGTAAACATGGCCTTTCTCTGGATTCCTCCTCACATGAGATCAGCAAGGCAGCTGCCAGGTAGACTAAGCCTCTTGCTTGCTATCACAGACCACAGTTCATCATGTGTGCAATATTGGCACAGCTTGATCAACAACAGCTGCCGGCAGAACCAGGATATATGCATATGCTTGATTTGGGCCTGTCAACATTTGCTCCAACAAACTGACAGGACACATTGTTTATATGATGCAGGCGCTCAGAGCAGGCGCTTGTATCAGCTTTTGCTGTAGTTTGCTGTCTTATGCTTGCCATGTACGTGTCATGATTTGCTGAAGGTGACTGTATGCTGTTCAGGCTTGCCAAGGAGCGGGATCTGGAGGGCATTGATGTGAGTAACATTGTGCAAGGTGGCAGGCGGGGTAGACGGGGCGCTGCGGTTGCAGCACCCATCAACTATGCTGCCATTGGTAAAGCCACAAGCTCTGATGATGAGGAAGGCTCTGCAGGAGATGAGTCATCATCTGAGGAGGCAAAGGACAGTGATGCAACTGGCAGTGCTGATGAAGGTGGGCTCTGCTGCAGTCACGCTAATGACATTGCTCTTTGTGCACACGTATGCAGTACAGGAGTGACACGGCTATCCTTTAGTGATGTAGTCTGTGGCAAGCCTAGGACTTCTGGAATAATGTTGTGTTGTCTGATGTTCACAAGTTGAAGTTGGATCACTACACCCATGATGCTCACAACAAGCCTGTCTGGAAGGAGCTGACTTGCATCGCACGCACGTGATGCCTGTTGGCTAAGCCCGCTTTTCAAATATGTACTGTTGTGAGTGTGCATGTTCGTCCTTGATTTGCATGATGAGGCGCATCACACTATGGACCCAAAATCACAAGACCATTGTGACTGCCAGTTCAAGATGGACCAAACGTTGTACCAATCACGCGGACATCTCACCATCTAGCGCAGGTGACACTCATACTGCTTGTGAGCTCGTTAATCCAATGCACTCATGGCGCCCATGGTGTTGCTTGCAGGAGAAGCAGAGGGTTCTGATGAAGACTGCCAACAAGAAGACATGGATTCTGACCTGGCAGACGCTGACAAAGCAAACAGTAAAGCTGGCACAGGCGTGCTTGATGAGCAGTCAGACCAGGAAATGCAGAATGGCAAGACTCATCAACATCATGACAAGACTGCTGATGAGGATGCACAGCATGGTCAGAAAAAGAAGCGACGGGCCGTGCTGTATGAGTCAGATGACGAGTGATGCACAACCTGATGTTATGGTGTGTGTGTGTGTGTGTGTGTGTGTGTGTCTTTCTCGCTGATTATGTGCATGTGCATCAAGATAACATCCAAAGTGTGCCAGTTCCAGCTTATATCTAAAGAAACACCTTGGTCAAATGTGTTTGCTGTTGTCATGGACATATGGCATTCTATTAATCCCCGTTTCTGGCAGCTTGCAGTTCAGCATTTCATCAGCCCACCTCTAACAGTGTCTACACACAGCAAACTACACTGCCACTTCATGATGGTAGCAGATGCCCCGTTGCAAACACTGTGATGTTGTTCCTCAATTCCACATTAGGATGCCATCAGGCTCAGCGCATCACTTCCTTGAGGACATCTTGAATTCAGTATAACAAGGATGGCTGTGTAAAGGCGTGTGGTCTGGGGAGCATCCAGCCCTTGCTTGACGGCTCCAACTTCTAGCAGGAGAGGCTATTGTCTAACATTCATTCATTGGATTTTAAAGGTCGTTGGGGCCAACCATGACCATTGGACCAGTGCATTGAAAATGTCAAACAAAGATATCCAACTCTTCTAAAGCACTTATGAAAACACTAATGTTCACAGCTGACGCACTCTAAGCTAAACTAAAGGTTATGTCCAGTTTGTGCTGCCATCAGGGTGTTCCTATGTTCGAAACATTCCCTCAAAAACCTAGCTATGACTTTGGGATCATATAGAGTACAAAAAGAAGACAGTGTAGAGGCTGGGCCCCAAAGTATGTTTGTGAATCTGTTCCTGATGGCACAATATGCAGGGCAATCAAACACAAAATGATGTTCATCCTCTGCTGAACCAGAAGTGCAGAAAACACAATGGCGTTGCTCCCTAGGCACCTGCTGTGCCAAAGGCAAAAGCCTACCAGTATCTACATGAAGACCATGACATCCACATCTAAATCTGCTGATGAGTTTTCGGCTCTTGAAGCCTTTGACTGCTGAAAGGTAAGGTGCTAGGACATATTCTGGCTGCAAGGGTTGGTACCTAGCAACACTGCTGAGACTACTCTGATGATAACAGACATAAACGGTTTGCAATTTCCCGGTCTTCTTCATCCCCAGTTTTAGTCACTGATGGTGCAGCAGGCTTGACTTGTGACCCCGATTTGCAGCGCGCCAGTGCGGACTGACAGCGGCTGTGAACAAGGCAGTGTAGGCCTGTGCATTGCTGCGCCATCATGCAAGGTCTCGTGAGACACGGCCTCGGCAGTCTGCGCAGGGTAGGCCACGCGCTTTTTACCCGTTCTAATCAGTACCCCGCTCTTGGTGCGCGCTTGAATCTGTGTGTATGCTGCAGGCCTCGGGTCATAGTAGTATCTCTCATTTTTCCAGATCTTTTGCCAGTCAACAAGTAGGGATGCATTCTGCAGCCGGTTGATGGCAGCCGAACACCATCACTTATGACCACGTTTGTGCAGAACGCTGATTCCTCTGCTTTGGTTGCAGTTAACTGTACGTGATGCCCTGAACTCAGCCCTGGACGAAGAAATGGTCAGAGATGACAGTGTCTTTATCATTGGTGAAGAGGTAAGGTCAAAATGGTAACTATGCGCGTGTTCATCAGCATGCTGACCTTTTGTAACCTCAGCGTCTTCAACACAATTCAGCACAAGGCATACTTGACATCTGTATCACCGTTTATCTGTGCAGGTTGGAGAGTACCAAGGAGCATACAAGGTGTGTACTTGACAACACCGACTTGTCACCTTGTTTGAGCATGCCATGAAGCAAAGATAGCCTTGGGTGCATGCAGATCACCAAGGGT
>JAABUT010004471.1_pt1 | contig 11072 bp, 7 predicted proteins | sample 5559281 | NCBI WGS metagenome assembly JAABUT01 (sample SAMN10711880, study PRJNA513359) | rock metagenome | isolation source: Antarctica rocks | place: Antarctica: Victoria Land, Ricker Hills nord | collected 2016-01-04 | reverse complement strand
CGTATGACTGAGACTTCTATACTTCGTCACTTTGATCAGACTCGTGAGACTATTCTGAAAACTGACTCATTCAACTACGTAAACGACGAAGTTCTCTCTCAATGTGATGACGAAGAAGTACTACATTCGATTGCTTTCTATAGCAAGAACATGTCTTCTGCTGAGTGCAACTACGAAATATACGATAAGAAACTGCTGATCATCATTCGAGCATTTGAGCATTGACGACTCGAACTGAAGTTGACTGACATTTCTATCAAGATGTTCATCGATCATCAAGCGCTTACCTCATTGATGAAAGACAAGAAGCTGAGTCGATGACAGATGCGCTGAATTCAGAAGCTAGCTGACTTCAACTTCAAGATAATGTATCGATCTGACAAACAGAACATTAAGATCGATGCATTAACTCGTCGAGCTGACTTCGTGTCTAGAGATCTCGACGATGAACGCGTTCGATATCAAAGAACTACTATTCTGACATCGAATCAAATGAAGATCGCTGATCTAGAGAAGAATAACGATCAATCAATCTATAAACAGATTCTTGAGACTAATGAAATCGACGAGAATTGTACGCTACTTCGCGAAGCAATAGCAAGAGGCGAAGCACAATGCGAAGACATCAAGCTGAAGAATTGTCGAGTTCAGAATGAAATCTTATACAAAGACAGTCAGCTATGAGTCTCGTTCAATGAACTTCTGCAACTGAACCTGATTCGTGAGATGCACGATCAATTCTCAATAGATCATCTCGATATTCTTAGAACGATGAAGATCATCAAACGAAACTACTATTAATCGTCTATGCGAAAAACGGTAGATCGATATATTCGAAACTGCTATGTATGTCAACGTTCAAAGACATCAAGAGATAAATCAAACGGCTTGCTTCAACCTTTATCTATATCTGAACAGCGATGGCAGAACATAGTCATGAACTTCATTATCGATCTATCTGATTCGTACGACTACAACGCTATTCTGACTGTCATCTGCAAATTGTCGAAAGAAAGGCATTATATCTCTTGCATCACTGATGATGAAGATACTACAGTCGAAAAGACAGCTGAAATGTTGCTTCAATGAATATATCGAACTCACGATCTATCAAGCTTCATTGTATTCGATCGAGATTCTCAGTTCACCTTCATTCTCTGAAAGTTTCTTTGCAAACGACTGAGCATTTCTCTTCGATTGTTCATCGTCTATCACTCTCAGATCGACGATCAAAGCGAAAGAATCAATCAGAATGTCGAGCGATACCTTCGTTCTTTCTGTTCGTATATGCAGAACGACTGATCTAAGTGACTACTCATGATCGAGTTTGTCGACAATAACGTCTTGTTCTCAGTCATCTTCTTGACTCTCTTCTTCATGAACAAGAGCTTTCATTCTCGTATGAGCTTCGACTCTGACATCATCGAGTATGAAAGCATCCGCGAACGACTGCAGATTGCTCGAGTCGAAGATATATTCGATCACATGAATAAGACACTGATCTTCGCTCGCGAAGCTCTGATCAAAACACGAAAACAAATGATGAATCAAGCTAACAAGCATAGAAAGAAGATCAATTACAAGATCGAATCAAAGATGTTTCTGAACAGACGAAACATCGTTACAGCGAGACTCTTCAAAAAATTGAATGACAAGATGCTCGACTCTTTTCAGATCATCGATTTCGTTGACTCATTCTATAAATTGAAACTATCTGAGACTATGCGTATACACGATGTATTTCATTCAGAGCTTCTTCGTCTCGTCGTCAATGACTCTCTGTCTGATCAGAAGAATGAACCTTCGAAATCAATAGTGGTAAACGATGAAGACGAATGAAAAATCGATGATATACTGAACTTTCGACGCTATAGAAGACGGCTTCAATATCGAGTCAAATGAAAGAACTATGACAACGATCTCAACTGATATAACGCTGACGACGACGAATTTATGAACGCTCAAGAGATGATTGACGACTTTCATATCAAATATTCAAGAAAAGCGCACTAAGAAACAACATTCATGCGAACATGAATAGTCAAGAAGGGAAAGTAATGTCACGATTCTAGTCTTCGTCTATTCTTCAACTAGCCTTCGCCTGATTTCATTCTAATCGAATCTAGCGAGAATCTGACCTAGAGATGATGTCATTGAGTCTCTGCATCATATGTGTAAGGCGTCAACTCAATCGAGCCTAGCACAGAGCTGAGAAACACACATATAAGAATCGAGTTCTTTTCTATAGTTACTTTTCTTTCTTAGCATTTATCTATTAGTTAAATGACACTTCTATGACTCGCTCTAGGTCGACCCCTAACAGTTTCATCAAGAAACGTCACTATGTTTTCTGTCATTGAGAAGACGAGAACATCTCAGTTGAAGAAACGGTTTGAATCATGCTATGAAACGTCTATCGACTTCATGATTTATCTAGTTTTATTGTTTCAAACAGAGACTTTCAATTCATATCAACAATGTGACAAAGTCTTTGTAAGCAACTAAGAATCACAGTTAGTTTATCAACAGTTTATCATTCTGAGATCAATGATTAATTGAAATGAGTTAATCAAGATGTTGAACGCAAATTAAGAATCTACTGCAATTACATGCAGAACAACTGAGCAAAATAACTATCAATGATAGAATTCAGCAAGAATTTCAATATCTTCTCAATCATCTCAATAACTTCATTCTACTTCAATAAGAATTTTCACTCACGAATGAGTTTCAATTCAGATACGATTGACTATGAAACTACTTGTAAACGTCTTGAAGCTAGAAAAGCAAATGATATTATCATTCAAATAAAAAAGCTTCTTATCTTTGATCATCAGCAATTGAAAAAGATGAAGCAGATCATCGAAGCTCAGATCAATAAACATAAACGAGACATCATTTATGAAGTAGACGACTGCGTTTGATTATTCTTCAGAAACATAAAAACAACAAGATCATGCAAAGATTTGAAAGATAAACAGCTAGAATTTTATTAAATCACTGTCAAAGTTGAGATCTTCTATCATCTTCATTTATCAATAAGCATGAAGCAGCTGCATTCAATGTTCAGTTCAAAGCTATTACATTCTTGTTTCGATGATTTCTTATCAGAACAGCATTCAGAATCATTTAAATCTTTCACTATCAAAGACAATGAGCATTAAAAGATAAATGACATTTTGAACTCTAGACACTATCAAGATCAAATACAATACAAAGTCAAATGAACGAGACTAGATCAAGACAACGAATGATACTATGTTAATAAAGAAGAGTTCAAAAGCTTGAAAGAAGTTCTAGTTGAATTTCATAAGCTTTATTTAGACAAGTCACACTAAATTGAAAAACAGTGAAAAAAAATTGCGTTTCTTTTGTTCTATTCATGCAAACATGAATTTTCGAAGGGAAAAGTAATGTTACGAATGTGTCAAAGTTGATTAAAGCTAGTCAATGATCTAGTCGAGATCTGACTCAAATCTGACTCAGACTTGACTCAGATATGACTCAGCATCTTTTTTCTTTTCTAGCATCTTCTAATCAGCTTCTATTGTTTTCTAGACAAACACACTTCTTTATATTACGAATGATCAACAGATTTCTATGACAAACACATTTCTTTATGTTGCAAACATCTTTTGAATCAACATTTTTCTTGTGTTTCAACACGTCTTCTTTGAGACTAGCGTCGATCTGAGTAACTACTATATAGAGCGTATTCTTCTTGTCTTTTATATCTTCTTTCTTCTGTATTCTTAAAGTCTTAGTTATAGCTATCTCTATCAATCAAACATTCTAGTCACGCACGCACTTTGATTAGTTTTTAGACATGATCTCAACAGTTTGAGACTTACTAGATTGCAAAAAGAATTGCAAAAGTAATTTCAAAGACGCTGATCATATGTTAAAATGTTCAATTCATTGAGTCAGTTCATGTTATCAATGTCATCATAAAAAGTGATCTTATTAAGCTCAAGAAAATGCGAAAATATTGCAGAGAAACTGTGATACTTCGTGAAATTCATTGATATCAAAGAACAATCAACTTACTTATTTCAAAGCTGTTGTTTCAGCATGTAATTCACGAAGTGTATCATGAATTAATTGAAGTCAATCTTCACTTTCAATCAAAAGCTATAAAGACATTGCAGAAGATGATGAAAGCATGACTGATTGCGATGTACAAAGATTAGTTTCATGATCAATTTTGCAATTAATTTTGCAATTCAAATACTGATTACTTAACAAACATCAATCTTGACGAAATTCACGCAAAATGTGTAATCATTCAAGCAAAGAATATAAGATTGATTTTTCATCTTACAAGCGAAAAGTTTACATTTGAAGTTTGTTCAAATTACATGATGAAGTAAATAGTCATGTTACTATGCAATCAGAATGCAACGCTGTCGCAAGACAAATAGATAGTAAATACAATTTTTGCATTATCACACTGTTAGTGATACTATTGCTTTCGCGCATAATTCAAGTTAATTCTTATTGCTTTTGTTAATAACTTTAGTTTTTTTTTCCTTGAATGTAAAGTCAATTGATTAACTACTTGTATGCATGAGATTTCAGCGCAAACGAAATTTTCATGCACGCTAACTAAAACTATCTATATTGATGTCATTTTAACACGTCAAACTCTAACTATTTGTTACTAATCTTTCTAAATTAAAGTGCGCAGAAACTCAGTTTACGTGAAAATCTTGTGCATACAAGTAATTATTCTATTTTTAGAAATTGAATTCAAATTCAGTCTGCATGAAAATTCTGTGCATATGAGTAAGTATACTATTTTTAGAAATTGAGTTCAAGCAACTCAACTTGATTTCAAGTTGAGTTCAAGTTGAAAGAAATCAACTCAATCTCAACTTGAACTCAGAATTGAATTGAGTTGATTTCTCTCAACTCAATTCAACTTCAACTTGACAACAGATCTATTCAAGAGATCATCTTTCTAAAACTATTAATATTCATTGAAGAACTGAAGATGAATTCACGAAAGATACAAGCAGTAGTGAAATAATCTACTTTTAATAATCTCACTCAGATTCAGTTATTCATTAACTTCTGCAACTTCTATTAACACTTTATCAAGAACTTTTCATAGATTGTTCATTCAATGATTTGACTCATTTAAAAGAAGATCATATTTGAATGAAATGAGACTTGTCAGATGTGTTGCAATCATGCACTTCAAGTTAGTTTAACATAGATCATGTCAGACTATCATAGACTAGTATAGAGCTGATGTTGACACGCTAGCGATCTAGCGTGTCTTTGTGAGTAAAACTCACGACGTGTTGCATCTTCTTTCTTCTTCAGCTTTAAACTTCTAGTTAGAATACACTCATATGATTCGCTCTATGCAGACTTATAACATTAGTTCAAAGCTCATTAATCTTACTATCAATGTGTAGACGATATAAAAACAAGCTACATCACTCAAACTTGAATCAGAATTGAAATCAGAAAATCGAGCTCAGAAGACTCATTAGAAATCAAGAAATTTCTAGAACAGAACAGAAGAACATAAACATGTTGCTCTAGACTAACTCTTTACTGAGCTCATCGTCAGAACAGAAAAACACGAACGCGTTGTTTTAGAACTGAAATCAGAAATTTCAGTTGAATTTCGATCAGCAATTTTCTACTCACACAATGACTAGAAGCACAGAATTAGAATCAGAATCAGTGAGCACAACTCGCTATGAAACTTGAAATGCTGAAAGAGAATCACTTCTATCACAGAATCAAACAGCATCAGAAGAAGAAGACATGAATGTGTCGTTAAATATCAAAGAAGAGAACATGAATACGTTGCTCTTTGATCACGAAATGATTAAAATCAGCATCAGCACTGAACTGAATGCTTGAATAAGCACTCATGAAGCAGATGATCTCGTTGCCTTTATCAAGTACATATGTCAACAGCATGACATCGAAATCGAGATTTATAATGACATGATTCAGATGTTGAATGACATCAACAAGATCAACGTTGAATTGAAAGCTATCAACATCAAGTTGAAAGCTACGCAGACAACGTTGAACGCTGTTTGAACGCGTTTACAGAAAAAGATGAAGAAAAAGAATGTGATTATACGTCATCTAAAAGCAACATCAAGTCGACTAAGCACTTTGATTTCAAAAGATCAATTCTCAAAGTCAATCAAGCTATTTGACTTGTCTCTGTTTGAAGATTCGAGACAGAATGTGAATAATTGATTGTTTTGAATGCGAAACAAGCTGAAGATGAACAAGAATCATTTTTCTATCGAAGAAATGAAGATTGCATATGTGAAAAGTCAAGTCAGTGAAACAACAATCAAACACATAGCACTCAGAATGAGAAACATGATCACGAACTTATTTCTTGAAGCAGAAGAGATACTGTCGATCATAAATAAGATGTACAATGATCTCAATCAACATCATACGACTCAACGACAGTTCTTGAAGCTGTATTAAAACAAGATCTTCTTTCATGAATTTTGAATGAAATTTCAGAGACTTAGTGCAAAACTAGAATACAATAACGAAACTCTACTAGATGATTTTCAGCATAAGATTAACTCAGATCTTCAGCGAGTCATGATCAAGAAACAAACTATGAATTTGAATGAATTCATCAACATCTGCATGCAAGTCAACGTTTGATTGACGAAATTGAATGCTCGATCAGACTTCAAGACATCAATGACTCAAGTTGCTTATTCTATTGCTAGCATCTTAACGACAATCACTACTGCGATCTCAGCTTCAATCTCTGCATGAAAGAAACTCAGAATATTGAACGTTGATCTTGCTAAAGAGAAGTTGTTTAAAAAAGAACTCTGCTTCAAATGCAAGAAGTCAGAACATAAAGCACACGACTGTCTTGAGTCAGCTCAGATGCACGAAATCGCAGCGAATTTGAAAAACAACTTGCTCTCGTCAAAGTAGTGACTGAGAATGATATACTTGTATTCTGCTTCATCAGCATGCCTGATGATTCATTTGATTTCAAGTCGTTCATGATTGACGTCATCTTGAATAGTCTAGAAAAGATATTCAGATCTTTCGCTCTGATAGATATTGAAGTCACTGACATGACTTTCATTGATGAATCTTTGATGTCAGAGCTATGTGAACGCTTTGATATTCAGTCAATATCACTGTCAAAATCAAAGTCGATTCAATTGTATGATGAAATTTCTGATTGAAAGTCAATTACACATGCTCTGTATACATCAATCATGATACAAAAACACAAGAATGAAATGATGTCTCTATTGATAACTCATCTAGATCAACACAAGATAATCATTGAAAATCTCTGATTGAAAAGAAATCAAATGTTGATAGATTCTGCAAATGATTGATTAATATCATTGTTGAAGATTCAAACATCGAAATCTGCTGTTTCAAAAGTAAGCAGTCAATCAGCATTTTACAGATTTGAATCAAATGAGATCTGCGAAATAAAATGAAAGAACTTGAACTTGATTGTTACATCAATGATCATCTTGAAGAGACTCATGAATCAGAAATCAGTGAATAGATTCATTGAATTTGCTCGATTCATTGAACCTGCTCTCATAGCAAAGCAAAGCACTCAAGTTGATCTCAATCAACTTCACTCATTTCAGTCAACTGAGACAAAGATACTCGTCAATATTGTCATGATCGAAGTTGCTGCATATTGAACTTTAGTCAAGAATAAGAAGATCAAGATCTTCTTCTTGATCATTAGTGAAATCAACAAAGCGCTTAGCTCAGTTGAAGATTTCGCGAAACTGAATGAAATGATCTTTGTCATGTCATTAAATGAATTGAAGAAGAAGCTTTTGATAGTTTATCACGACTTTCTGAATGTTTTTAATAGAGAAAAGACAATGCAGTTGTCTTTGCATCAATTATACGATCATAAGATTGAATTAGAAGAAGAGAGTCAACTTTCTAGAAGTCAATTGTATCTCATGTTGAGCTACAAGTTGCAGAAGATCAAAGAGTATCTAGAAGAGAATTTGAAGAAGAAGTTTATCACACTCAGCAAAGCTTCTTTTGCTTCGTCAATACTGTTTGTCAAAAAGAAAGATGATAGTTTTTGCTTTTGCATGAACTATTGAAAATTGAATGCTTTGATCAAAAGAAATCGTTATTCAATACTCTTGATAAACGAAGTACTAGCTTGAATTCAAGACAGTAAGTATCTGACTTGACTTAACATTATCGTCACGTTCAATAAACTGCACATGAGTTTAGAAAGCGAAGATTTAACTACTTTTGTTACTTTCTTCAACGTTTACAAGTATAGAGTAATGCTCTTTGAATTGATCAATGAATCTACTTTCTTTCAGTATTATATCAACAATGTGTTGTTCAACTGTCTGCATAAATTCTGTCAGACATACTTGAATGATATTCTCATTTACAGTAAGACATTGAAAGAACATAGAACTCATGTAAAAGAAGTGCTAAAGAAGCTTCGTGAAGTCGATTTACAGATAAACATTGACAAGTGCGAATTTAAGATTCAGAAAATCTCATTTCTTGAACTACTGATATTCATCAATAATCTGCGAATAAATTCTTGAAAAGTAGATGTGATTCAAGACTGAAAAGTGTCTCGATTGTTGACTCATGTGCAGATCTTCATTGATTTCTGCAATTTCTATTGACGATTCATAAAAAACTTTTCATAGATCATTCAATTCATGATAAAGCTGACTTGAAAAGATCATTTCTTTAAATGAACAGAGATTTGTCAGATGATCTTTGAAGAACTGAAGCAACAAGTGACAACAGTTCTCATTCTGAAGCATTTCAACTCAATCAGAGAAGTTATTCTGAAAACTGACTTCTCAAACTATGTCAATGACGAAGTATTGTCTCAGTATGACGATGAAGACATTCTACATTCAGTGATCTTTTATAGCAAGAATATGATTTTCGCAGAATGTAACTACGAGATCTATGACAAGAAACTGCTGATCATTATTCACTGCTTGAAGCACTGATGCTCTGAATTGAAATGTACAGATATTTCGATCAAGATCTTCATCAATCATCTGAATTTGAAGTACTTCATGATGATTAAAGAACTGATCAGACAACAGACTAGATGAGCTGAAAAGTTATCTGAATATAACTTCAAGATTATATATCAGTCGAGAAAACAGAATCTGAAAGTCGACGCGCTGATCAGAATGTCAGACGTCAAGTCAGTTGAAGCAAATAATGATCAAAAGCTATATCAGCATCAGATGCTATTGTCAAAAGACAGATTTGAACTGCAGTCAATAAAAGTTAATCAAGAAGATGATCAGAAAGCTGATCAAGATCTGACTCAGATCTTGCTCAAATCTGACTCAGAATCTGACTCAGATCTTGCTCAAATCTGACTCAGAATCTGACTCAGATTCGAAACATGAATTGAACACTAACGAAAATTCGATCGAAGAGATGATTTCTATTCAGAATCAAATTATAGTTGAAAATCAAATGAATCAACTGTGCTTTGATATTCAAATAGTCATGAAACAGAACAGAAAAACTTGTCAAGATATTGATCTAGACAATTGCAAAGTACTTGATGAAGTACTCTGAAAAGATGATAGACTGAATTTCTCAGTCAATGATCACTTGATTGATAAGAAAAGCACATGATCTTTAAATCAGTGATTACTCTAACATGAATCGAACGTTGAACTTGCTGAGATGATCATATTACTGATCAAAGATGAGAACGATGATCAAGCGTTACATTCAAAACTGTTATGTTTGTTGTAGATCAAAAGCATTGAGAGATCGAATCAATGAACTGCTGAAGTCATTGTTCATATCAGAGCAGCGATGATAAAACATATCATTAGACTTCATTATCAATCTATCAGAAAGTGATGAAAACAACGCGATTCTGACAGTCATAGATTGATTGTCTAAGAAACGACATTATATATCGTGTTGATCAGATGACGAAGAAATCTTCGCAGAATAAACAGTCAAGCTACTGTTGACATGAGTCTTCAGAACTCATGAACTACTCAGATCAATAGTGTTCGATCGTGATTCACAATTCATATCGATTGTCTGAAAGTCTCTATGTCTGAGACTCAACATCAAGATAAAACTATTCACAGACTATCATTTGCAGATTGATGATCAAACAGAAAGAGTGAATCAGAATGTGAAATGATATCTACGAAGCTACTGCTCGTATATGCAGAATGATTGATTCACCTGATTATTCATGATTGAATTCGTCAATAACAATGCTATTTCGTCGTCAATTGAACAGTCAACGTTCTTTCTTAATAAGAATTTTCACCCTCATATGAGCTTTGATTCGAACTCAATCGAATATGAGATCACTTGAGTTAGAATCAAAGCAGACAAAGTTGAGAATATATTCAAACACATGAAATGATCACTAGCATTGATCAAACAAGTCTTGACAAGAGTCAGAGTCACAATGAAGAAACAGATTGACAAGCATTGAAAGAAAATGATCTACAAGATAAATGACATGATGTTTCTGAATTCTAGAAACATAATGATCTCACGATCATCAAAGAAGCTAGACGATAAGATGCTAGAATTCTTCAAGATTCTGATCAAGATTGAACATGCATATCAACTGAAACTATCATTGACTATGAAGATACATTCGAAGTTTGCATCAAATCTGCTGCAACTAGATTCAAAGAATTCTCTGAATAAACAACGAAATGAATCGTCTGATTCTATAGTGATTGACGATGAAGATGAATGAAAGATGAAGAACATACTGAACTTCAAACACTACGAACGAGATAAATGACTACAATATTGTGTCAATTGAAAAGAATACGACGTTGATCTACATTGATACAACGTCGATGAAAGTGAATTCAAAGAATGTTCAAAGATTGTAAATTACTTTCATGAACAATATTTGAACAAGTCAAGATAGAAATTGACTTAAGAAAGATTGATCGAACTGCAACAATAAGAACATTGCTAAATGAAGAGAAGAAGTAATGTTGTGATCATGCACTTCAAGTTAGTTTAACATAGATCATGTCAGACTATTATAAACTAGTATA
>JAABUT010004470.1_pt1 | contig 11073 bp, 10 predicted proteins | sample 5559281 | NCBI WGS metagenome assembly JAABUT01 (sample SAMN10711880, study PRJNA513359) | rock metagenome | isolation source: Antarctica rocks | place: Antarctica: Victoria Land, Ricker Hills nord | collected 2016-01-04 | reverse complement strand
GTCTCGAGCGGCGATCCGGGTGTGCCGACACAGCGTGATCGCCATCTGGCGATGATCGCGGAACAAGGCCGCCTGGCCTGGCAGGCCACGACAGGTTACGGCCAACGATCGTTAGTAGAAACGACAATGGGTCGCTACAAGGCGCTGATCGGACCGCGTCTGCGAGCCCGCGGCTTCACGGCCCAGCGGACTGAGGCTGCCGTCGGCGTGGCGGTGCTGAACCGGATGTTGGCGGCCGGGCGCCCGGATTCCGCCCGTCGCCAGCCAGTCATCGCGTAGCAGCTTGGGACTTGGGGCCATCTCGCCCTGGATCTGTCGAGTGCACCAACGCCCCCGGTAATCCTTCACACGGCAAACGCCGCCACAGCGCGGGCACTCCGGCCGCCGAACCGCATGGCTCCTAGCCTGCGCGGCGACGATCTCCCGTTGAACGCCCGCCAGCAGCAGCTTCGCTTCGGCCAGGGTCAGACCCAAATTGGCGATATCGACGAGATCATCGGGCCTTCTGATCTCCATGATGTCCGTGCACGGCCCCTCGCCCTCAGCCCCAATTTCCACCAACCTCACCATCCAAGCCACGCATCCACCCTCGGCCAGAGAACAAACGCGAAAATACCCAACTGGCGGCCGCACCCCCAATCTTGCGACGGTCCCACTTTCGGAATGGGGTCCCACTTCGGCGCTGATTTACAGTCCATGTTCCTGACCGGCACGCTCCAGCACCCGGCAGCAACGCCGCCAGAGACGGCCAGGTCCTCCGGCCGGGGCGTCAGCCCGGCAAACCACGCCGAGTGGATCAGGCGGTCGATCCAGCCGGCGGCGCCCGTGCCGACCCCGAACATCAGGCACGTCACGCCGAAGAGAATGGTCGGGGCGTTCCAGCCCAAAGGCACCGGTGTCCCGGCCTTGGGCGGCCAGTACTCCGGCCTGACCGATGCCCAGCAAGCTGCCGCCACTCCGGCTGCCTCTGTTGTCGCGTTCGCACCGGCTTGAACAACACCAACGTCGTCGAGTGCCAGGATGGCCGCCCCCAGGCAGGCATCCTCAGACAGCCCGATATCCACGTCAGCGCGCTGACGTGACTGAGAGTTGGCGGCCCTTTGGTGCGACGATGCGTGCTAAGGAGGCGGCCTGACCATTGGCTTGTTCGTACGGTAAGGCAAATACCTGGTCTGGCTGATGGAAATTCCGCAGTCGGACCCGACCACGGGTCGGCCAAACTTGCCCTGTCAGTGCCGCCGGGGTCACGCGTCCTGACGAGCCGCCTTTGTGCGGTTTCCTTCGTCCAGAAGCAGGTCGTACCCAAGCCGGACCTTTCCCGCACTGTCCAGCAACGCTGCCGCCACGCGGGCGCGGTGCTCCAGCGCCGTCCCGCAACGCAGGCTCCAGGAGGTCACCCGGCGATACCACAGCTGCTGGTCGAACTCCGCGATGAAGCCGATCCCGCCATGGATCTGCTGGGCCATGCGAACCGCCATCAGGCATTTTTCGTTGGCGAAGGCCTTGGCCTGCGAGACCTCGACGCTGGCCGGCAATCCCAGCGCCATGCGGCAGATCGCTTCCCGCACCAGCAATTGCGCGCCGTCCACGCCGATGGTCATGTCGGCAGCCATGTGCTGGATCGCCTGGAACGAGCCGATCGGCTGGCCGAAGGCGTGGCGCTGCTTGGCGTATTCGACGGCCCGGTGCGTCGCCTCCCCGGCCGCGCCCACCATGAGCGAGGTCGTGAAGGCCACAGCCAGGTCCATCAGCTCCAAGGCGATGGCGCGTCCAGCTTCGGGCGTGCCGACCATGTCGGCGAGCGGCACGCGCACGGCGTCGAAGCGGACGGTGGCCTGCGCGTCGCCCGCGGTGGTCACCAGGTCCACAATCTCGATCCCGGGCGCCGCCGGATCGACCAGTGCCAGCGACATCCCGCTGCCGTCCAGCATGCGGAACACCACGAGACATTTTTCGGCCGTGCGGACGTTGTCGACGAACGCCTTTTGCCCGGACAGCACCACGTGGACGCCGTCGACCCGTCCGGCCAAGGCCACCGCATCGAGCGACCATCTGCAGTTCGGCTCCTGCACCGCGTAGGTCAGCAACAACTCGCCGGCGACGACCCGGTGCAGCAGGGCGCGCTGGGCTGTGCTGCCATGCCGGGCGAGGATCAGCGCGGAAACCATGGTGCCCAGCATCGGCACGGGGGCAATGTACCGCCCCAGCTCCTCGAACAGCAGGCCGAGATAGGGAAGCGGCAGGTCCTGGCCGCCGCACTCCTCGGGCAGGCTGATGCCGAGCCAGCCCAGTTGCACCACCTTGGCCCACAGCTTGCGCGAGATGCGCTCAGCCCCGCGCTCGGCCTGGCGCGCCAGCCCGGGGGTCGCCTCCGTCTCGAGGAACTCGGCTGCGGCCCGCTGGACCATCAGCTCGTCATCGGTCAGCAACACGTCCATCGCTGGAAACCTCCCAATTCTGGTACTGTCAGCGCCGCGAGCGCGGCATGCCGAGCCCGTTGCGGGCGATCTGGTCGCGCATGACCTGCACGCTGCCGTGGTTGACGGTGGACTGGAACGCCCCCAGCAGGTTGTGGGCGAACACTCCGTCCTCGATCGCGTCGAGCGAGCCGTTCAACAGCTGCGCCGACGGGCCGAGGATCTGGCCGATGGCCTCGGTGGCCCGCACGCCATGCTCCGGCGCCCAGACCTTCTCGGCCGACCCTTCATAGGAGAAGGCTCCGCCCCGCTGCACGATCGACATGCTGCGCATCGTCATCAGCCGGGCCACCTGGCCCTCGATCCACAGCTCCGCCACCTTGTCGCGCACCCGCGGATCGGCGCGCAGCGTGACGTTGCGCGGCTCGTCGGCCTTCAGCCAATTCACGATGTCCTCGTCGCGCATCACTGAGATTAAATATCGCCAGGCGCCAACCCGATCGAGGTTGAGGCCGCGCCGGGCCACGGCCCAGCCGTCGCCCTCCTGGCCGAGCAGGCAGGAAGCAGGAACCTCCACGTTGTCGAAGAACACCTCGTTGGTACGCGGCTCGCCATAGGTCGTCAGCGTGGGCGCGCGCGGCTCGTTCTGGATGGTCCAGAGCGGCCGGACGGTGATGCCCTTGGTGTCGATCGGCACCAGCAGGATCGACAGCCCGGCCTGCCGTTTCGACCCCGGGTCGGTGCGGACCATGAGGAAGATGTGCGTGCAGGCGTGGGCCGAGGTCGTGTAGATCTTCTGGCCATTGATGACGTAGGCGTCGCCGCGGCGCAGGGCGCGGCACTGGATGCCCGCCAGGTCGGTGCCGCAGCCCGGCTCGCTGTAGCCCTGGGAGAACGAGATCTCGCCCCGGATCGTGGCCGGCACGAAGCTGCGCTTCTGCTCCTCGGTCCCGGAGGCCAGGATCGCCGGCGCGCCGGTTCCCTCGCCGCCAATGCGCTTGTAGCCGACGCGCTGGAACTCCTCCTCGATGATGAACTGATCCATCGGGCTGCCGCCCTGCCCGCCATATTCTTTGGGCCAGCTCACCGCCGTCCAGCCGAGCGCCATGATCTTTGCGAAGAACGCCTCGCCCTCGGGACCGGATCCCCGCGCGTCGTCCTTCAGCTCCGCCTTCAGCGCGTCGGTCATATGTTCGGCGATGAACGCCTGCACCTCGCGGCGGAGCTGCTTCTGCTTCGGTGTGAACTCGAAATCCATCCTGGCCCCCCGCTGTCTTTCCTGCAGCACTCCCGATTGGGTATTAGGCGTGAGGCTGTTTCCAACGCGTCAGCGTGCCGCCCTTCATCACCTTGCCGGGCAGGACATGCCCGACCAGCTCCTCGGTCAGCTTCGCCGCCTCGACCAGCGCGTCGAGGTCGACGCCGGTGTCCACGCCCATCTCGCCGCAGGCGAATACCAGGTCCTCCGTGCACAGGTTGCCGGCCGCACCCTTATGGCCGGCGAAGGGGCAGCCACCCAGCCCGCCGACCGAGGCGTCGAACTCCGCGACGCCCATCTCCATCGCGGCGACCGCGTTGGCGACGGCGCAGCCCCTCGTGTCGTGCAGATGCAGCTTTAGCTGCAGCTCCGGCCACCTGTCCCGCACCTTGCCCACCATGCTCGTCATCTGGCCCGGGCTGCCCCAGCCCATCGTGTCGGCCAGCGACAGGTTCTTCAGCGTGCAGCCGTGGTCGGCCATGATCCGCTTGGTGCGGTCGATCAGGCCGATGACCTTCTCCTCTGGGATGTAGCCCTCGAAATTGCAGCCGAAGGCCGCCATCACGCCCAGCGAGTCCGCCTCGATCCCGGCATCCCGGTAGATTTGGATCCAGGCCGGCATCTGCTCGAACGTGTCCTCGATGCTGCGGTTGGTGTTGCGCTGCACGAACGTCTCGCTAGCGGTTAGCGTCAGCTTGCCGTCCATGTCGACGCGGCCGTTGGCCAGGGCCCGTTCCAGCCCTTTTGGGTTCAGCCAGAGCGCGCGGTAGTGGATGCCCTCCCGCTTGTCGATCTGCTGGAATAGCTCATTCGTGTCCGCCATCTGCGGCACGGCCTTCGGGTTGACGAACGACCCGGCCTCGATCTGCTTCAGGCCGCTGGCCACCAGCGCGTCGATCATCCGGACCTTCTCGCCGGTGGTGAGGATGCGGGGCTCAATTTGCAGGCCGTCGCGCGGCCCGACCTCGATCATCTCCACGTACTTCGGCAGGTCGGGCATGGCTACTTCCCCTCGATACCAGCCTTCGCACGGGCTGGGGCGGTCGGTCCGCAGCTTTGCGAATAGGCTACTCGGAGGCCGAAATCCACCCCGGCAGCCCATACAGGCAGGAAGATTGCTTATCGAAAACGTAAGTTCCTGCCTGTCGCCGGACAGGCGTTTACAACCGCCTGTGGCTCAACTAGCGTCGCCGTGATCGAGTGATCTACTCGCACAGCAGCTATAGCCCTCAAGACCGGCGCACAAGCCAGCCTAGGATGGCGTCTGGGGAAATGTCTGGTCAATGCCAAGTCCGCTCAGCCATATCAAGGTCGTCGAGATCAGCGTCGCGATGGCGGGCCCGTTTTGCGGCATGATGCTTGCCGATTACGGCGCGGACGTCGTCAAGATCGAGCGGGTCGGGCACGGTGACGACAGCCGGGCCTGGCCGCCGCATTTCCATGGCGGGATGTCGCACTACTTCGCGTCCGCCAACCGGAACAAGCGCAGCGTGGCGCTCGACCTGAAGGATCCGGAGGGCGTCGCCGTCGTGCGCCGCCTGGTCGAGGACGCGGACGTGCTGATCGACAACTACCGCTTCGGCGCCCTGGCGCGCGCCGGGCTGGACTATGAGTCGTTGTCGGCTGCGAACCCGCGGCTGATCTACTGCTCCATCAGCGGCTTCGGCGCCAGCGGGCCGCGGCGCGACGACCCGGCCAACGACCTGTTCATGCAAGCCTTCAGCGGCGGGATGAGCATCACCGGAGAGCCCGGCGGCAGCCCGATGAAGATGGGCCTGTCGGCCGCCGACCTCGGCGCCGGCCTCATGGGGGCGATCGGGGTGCTGATGGCGATCGAGGCCAGGCACAGCACCGGGCGGGGTCAGCGCGTCGATACCTCGTTGCTGGAGGGACAGATGTCGATGCTGTCCTACCATCTGTGCCGCTACTTCTCGACCGGCGTCGTTCCCGGGCCGAGCGGCAGCGGCAGCGTGACCCAGGTCCCCTACCAGGCGTTCAAGGCCGAAGACGACTGGATCGTCATCGCCGCCTTCAACCAGCGCATGTGGGGCGGCTTCTGCGGCGCGGTCGGGCACCCCGAGTGGGAGCGCGACCTGCGCTTCACCGACGCCGTCGCGCGGGTGAAGCACCGCGAGGAGTTGCTCGGCCTCATCGCCGCGACGCTCGCCCTGCAACCCGCCCAGGTCTGGATCGCGCAGCTCGACGCGGCCGGCGTACCCTGCACCCGGGTCAACCGGATCGACCAGGCGGTGGAGGAGGAGCAGATCGCGGCGCGCGACATGATCGTGGAGATGGACGTGCCCGGTCTTGGCCGCATCAAGGTCGCCGGACTGCCCGTGAAACTTTCCGAAACGCCGGGCCGCATGGACCGGCATCCGCCGCATCTGGGGGAGCACACGAGCGAGGTGCTGCGCTCGCTCGGCTACGACGTGGCGCTGGTGGCCAGCCTTGGGGCCCGCGGCATCGTCGGGCTGCCGGCCGTGCTCGCCACCGACGGCGGCCTGAACGAGGGCATGCGATGACGACCATCCTGACTGACGAGATACGCGGCTTCATCGGACGCCAAAGCGAGAGCGTGACCGCCTGCGACGCCGTCGAGCCCGGCGCCGTCCGCCGCTATGCCCAGGCGATCATGGCCGATGACGATACTGACTATGCGCCCGCGGCCCAGCCCTCGCGCTATGGCGGGCCGGTGGCGCCCCCGATCTATCCGGCCTTCATGTTCCGCCGCCCGCTGGGCACACCCGACGCACTGACCGAGCGGGCCGAGGACCCAGATTTCGACGGCCTCGTTTCTGCGGCCAGCGACGGGCTGCCCGAACTGCCGCTGCCGGGGCGCGCCTTGCTGAACGGCGGGTCGGAGATCGAACTGCTTCGATACGCCCGCCACGGCGAGCAGGTGACCCAGCGCTCCCGCTACGCCGACATCTACGAACGGCAGTCCAAGAACGGCCCAATGCTGTTCGTGATCATTGAGACCGAGTATCGCACCGGCGGTGGCGACGTGTTGTTGCTCGTCCGCAAGACCATCATCCGGCGCTGATGCGAGGCATGGCGGACAGCGGCGACGCGCGGCCAGACGAAACGGCGCCCTGGTCGGCGCTCGATCGCGACGCCGCCATCGTGCATACGCCGTGCGGCGCCGGGCAGATGGTCTGGCGCGTCTGGGGCTCGGGCGAGCCGCTGGTCCTGCTGCATGGCGGGGCAGGCTCCTGGCTGCATTGGCTGCGCACGATCGCGGCGTTCCGCGGCGAGCGGATGGTGGTGGCGCCAGATCTGCCGGGTCTCGGCGCCTCGGCCGACCCGCCGGCCGGACAAGCCGACGGAGGCGCGTCGATCGTCGCCGCCGGCCTCGACGCCGTGGTCGGGACGGGAGTGCAGGCCGACCTGGTGGGCTTCTCGTTCGGCGGCTTCATCGGCGGGATGGTCGCGTCGGCGCGTCCCGTGCGCTCGCTCGCCTTGGTCGGCTCCGGCGGCCTCGGCGTCATCCGGCGGACCGCCCGGCTCGAACGCGTGCGCGACAAGCAGCGGGCGGAGCGGGAGGCGGCGCACCGCACCAACCTGCACCGCTGGATGATCGCCGATCCATCGCGGATCGATGACACCGCCATCGCCATCCAGGACTGGAACAGCCGGCACGCCCGCCTCGACAGCCGCCCATTCGGCGGGGGCGACGCCCTTCTTCAAACCCTGCCGCGGACGACCTGCCGCCTCGCCGGAATCTGGGGAGCCCACGACCACGCGGTCCAGGGCGACACCGGGCGGGCCCGCGCCGTACTGCAGTCGATCCGCCCGGGTGCGCCGTTCCACGTCGTGGCCAATGCCGGCCACTGGGTCGCTTACGAGGCGTCCGACGCCTTCGCGACCGCATTGCGCCGCGTGCTCAACGTGGACTCCGTTGCGATGGAGAGCAGCCTGCATGAAAACGCCTGACATTCGCGCCGCCGCGTCGCGCCCTGCCCTGACTTTCGAGGACATCGAGGTCGGGCAAGAAGCCGGGTCCACGCGAAAGGGCCCGTTCACCACGGCACATTTGATGCGCTGGTCGGCGGCGATGGAGAACTGGCACAAGATACACTACGACCTGCCGTTCGCGACAGACCATGACAAGCTGCCGGGCCTGCTGATCAATGGCTCGCTTAAGCAGCAGTTCATCGCGCAGCTTCTGAAGGACTGGGCGGGACCCACCGGCTGGGTGTGGAAGATGAGGTTCCAGTTCCGCGCCATGAACCTCGTCGGGGAACGTCTCGAGATCTGGTCCAGGATCACCGCCGCCGAGCGCGCCGCCGCGTTCGGCCTGGTGGAGCTGGAGCTCGGCATCCGCAACGCGGCCGGCGTGGAATCGACGCCCGGGTCCGCGACCGTCGCGCTGCCGTTCCGCGGCGGCCCCGCTTTGCCCTATCCCTTCGTCCCGCCGGCTGCAGCCTAGGAACTCCCCATGCCGCTGACCCTCGACCTCGGCCAGTTCATCGCCGGCCTTTCGCCCAACCGCGTGCCGGAGGAGGCGGCGCAGATCGCCAGGACCGGCTTCATCGACTGCATCGGCGTGATGTTCGCCGGCCGCGAGGAGGAACCGACCCGACTGTTGCGCGGCGTGCTGCAACCACCCGCCGGCCCGGCCACGCTCTGCTTCACGGAACTCACGGCTCCAGCGCCCGACGCCGCCTGGATCAACGGCGTGGCCGCGCACGCGCTCGACTACGACGACGTGGCGCTGCGCGGCCACCCGAGCACCGTGCTGGTTCCGGCCATACTGGCGGAGGCCGAGACGCTGCATCTGTCCGGGCGCGACATGGTGGTTGCCTACGTCGCGGGATACGAGGTCTGGGCCGAGCTGGTGCGGCGGGAGCAGGGCTATCATCACGGCAAGGGCTGGCACCCCACCGGCATCTTCGGCGCCATCGCCGCCGCCGCCGCCTGCGCCTATCTGCGTCGGCTGGACCCGGCGCGCGCCGCGCAGGCGATCGCACTCGGTGCGTCGCAGAGCGCCGGCCTGATGGCCAACTTCGGCACAATGACCAAGCCGTTCCACGCGGGTCGCGCCGCCCACGCCGGGGTGATGGCGGCCCGCCTCGCCGCCGCCGGCTTCACCGCCGCCGCGGACGCGATCGAACACCCGCAGGGCTTCCTCGCCGCCGTTTCACCCGAGGGTAACGTCGACCGCAACAGCGAGGCGGCGGGGCTGGGCGAGACCTGGCGCATCGTCAAGTCCGGGCTGAGCATCAAGAAATACCCGGCCTGCTACTGCACCCATCGCGCCATCGACGGCATGCTGGACCTGGTGCGCGAGCACGACGTGAAACCCGGCGACGTCGACACGGTCACCGTGGACCTGAGTGAGAACTACGCGACTATCCTCCGCAACCACCGGCCGCAGACCGGTCTTGCCGCCAAGTTCAGCGTCGAATTCGCCATGGCGAGCGCCATCGTGGCCCGCCGGGTCGGCCTGGCGGAGCTGACGGACAACTTCGTGCGACGGCCCGACGTGCAGGCTCTGATGGAACGCGTGCACGTGCGGACCAACACCGACTACGACCCGGACTCATCCGGCGCTGCGGTGGCGGACCAGGTGGGCGTCCGGCTCGCCGCCGGCGGCACGTTCGAGGGAGAGAAGGTGCGCCGGGCTCGCGGCCATGCCGACCGGCCGCTGGCGGAGCACGACCTGTTCGCGAAATTCGAGGACTGCCTTACGGTCGGCCGGTCCATCGTGCCGCCGCAGACGATGTTCGAGCGGCTGACAGGCATGGAACACGGGTCCGCCCGCTCCCTTGCGGCGATGCACTGAGCCGCCTCCTTCACCGGCCCTTGAACGCCGGCCTGCGCTTCTCGTTGAACGCCAGGACGCCTTCGCGGCGGTCCTCGGTCGGCACCATGCGGTTATACACCTCGATCTCGAACAGCAGCCCGTCGGCCAGGCTCATGCCCATGCCGTGGTGGATCGAGCGCTTGGCCTGCCGGACGGATACGGGGGCGTTCCCGGCCAGCACCGTCGCCGTCGCCACCGCCTCGGCCACCAGGGCATCCGGCTCGCAGACGCAGTTGACCATGCCCCAGCGTTCCGCGTCGGCGGCCGACCAGGGCCGCCCGGATAGCAGCAGCTCCTTGGCCCGCCGTTCGCCAACCGCGCGCGGCAGGTTCTGGGTGCCACCGGCGCCGGGCATGATGCCGAGCGTCACCTCCGGCAGGGCGAAGCGCGCAGTGGCCGCGGCGTAGATGAAGTCGCAGCACAGCGCCATCTCGCAGCCGCCGCCATAGGCCGCGCCGTTCACCGCGGCGATCAACGGGACCGGGCACTCGATCATCGACCGCACCTTGCGCTCGAACACGTGGTGCTGCGCCTGCCATTGCGCGTCCGTCATGCCCCGGCGCTGCTTGAGGTCGCCGCCCGAGCAGAAGGCGCGCGTGCCGGCGCCGGTCAGCACCACGGCGCGGCAGGTCTCAGGCTCGGCCGACAACGTGTCGAACACATGCAGCATGTCATGGCCCATCTGCGTGTTCATCGCGTTCAGGACGTCGGGGCGGTTCAGGGTCACCAGCAGCACATCGGGGTGCGTCCGTTCCACCAGCAGGGTCTCGTACTCGTCGCGCAATCCAGTCATTCCGGGTCCCCTTGGGATGTCGTTGCATTCGCTCAGAACCGGGGCTGGCCAGCGCAACGCCGGGTGGCTGCCGTCTGTTTGCTGTGTTCTTCCCGGTGCATAGTGTGACGGCGTCCGTACCGGTTCAATGCGCCTGGGCACCTGGCGCGGCACGGAAGGAAGAGCGATGCCAGACTTCTATGACCGGGGCCGGTCCTGGGCGGCCGTCGCGGAACGCTTTGGGGACCGCATCGCCGTGGCGGACCGGAATTCCGAGATCACCTATGCAGCGCTGTTCCGCCGCGCGGTGTCTTTGGCGACGCGGCTGATCGAGGCTGGGGTCCGGCCGGGCGACCCGGTCGTCTGCTTCGTACGCAACTCCGTGCCCGCCGTGTGGACGAGCCTCGGCGTCCAGCTGTCGGGCGCCGCGGAGGTGCCGCTGAACGTCAACCTGGCCGAGGCGGACCGACTGCACTGCATGGGCCTGGCGGGGGTGCGCCACGCCGTCACGGCCGAGGAGCACGCGCCGTTCTTCCGCGCCCACGGCGTCGCGGCCCATGCGATCGAGACGGTTGGCGAGACGACGCCGCGACCAGCGGCGTTGCCGGCGGTGGCCTATGGCGACTGGGCGAAGATCAGCTTCACCTCCGGCACCACTGGATTGCCGAAAGGGATCGTCACCAGCCAGCACGCGCGCTGGACCGGCAACCTTCTCCAGCGTGCGACGATGCCGACCCGGCCGGGCCCGGACAGCCGGCTGCTGCTGATGACCCCCTTCTCGCACGGGGCCGCCCTGCTGACCCACGCCTACCTCGAGCAG
>JAABUT010004469.1_pt1 | contig 11074 bp, 10 predicted proteins | sample 5559281 | NCBI WGS metagenome assembly JAABUT01 (sample SAMN10711880, study PRJNA513359) | rock metagenome | isolation source: Antarctica rocks | place: Antarctica: Victoria Land, Ricker Hills nord | collected 2016-01-04 | reverse complement strand
TCGACCCGCACCCTCGCCAAGGACGTCGTCGGTGCCTTCACCAGCGCGTTTCCCAGCGGCAACGCGGCGCTCAGCGCAATCAAGACCGACAAGGTGCCGGACATGCCCGTCACGCTGGACGCCTTCGTGAAAGACGGTCGCCTGTCGGTGCTGTCCCTCGACGTGTCCCAGTTCGCGACCGGCAAGGCCAAGGCCGACTTCGCCGGGAAGCCCTTCCCCCTCGAGATGACCTTCAGCTCAGACGTGCCGAGGATCGACGCCCCGGCCGACGCGGTCACCGTGGACCTGCAGCAGATCCTCGGGGCATTCCTCGGCGCCAGGGGCGGCAGCGCCAGGGGCGGCGTCAGCGGCACTGCCACGCTCGAGGCCCCGGCGTCGGCGCTCCCGACCCCGTAACGCGGCGCCGCCGCGGGCAGGATGTCCGCATGAGCAGCCGCGCCGACACGCTGACCGAGCGGGCCGACGCGGCGGCCGGTGAGGTCGTCGGCCTGTGCCGGGACCTGATCCGCTTTGACACCAGCAACTACGGCGACCAGCCCGGGCCGGGGGAGCGGGCCGCGGCCGAGTGGGTCGCGGGTCAGCTGAGCGACGCCGGCATCGAGCCCACCGTCCTGGAGAGCGAGCCGGGGCGGACCTCGGTGGTCGCGCGGCTGGCCGGCAGCGACCCCGCCCGCGACGCGCTCCTCGTGCACGGCCACCTCGACGTCGTACCCGCCGACGCGGCCGACTGGCAGGTCGACCCCTTCGCCGGCGAGGTTCGCGACGGGATGCTCTGGGGTCGCGGCGCGATCGACATGAAGGACATGGTCGCCATGACGCTGGCGGCGGCGCGGGCCTACGCGCGCACTCGGACCGCACCGCCGCGCGACCTCGTCCTCGCCTTCGTCGCGGACGAGGAGGCCGGCGGCGTCCAGGGTGCGCACTTCCTCGTCGAGCGCCATCGGGAGCTCTTCGACGGGTGCACCGAGGCGGTGAGTGAGGTCGGTGGGTTCTCCGTCACGGCGCCGGACGACTCGCGGCTCTATCTGATCGAGACCGCCGAGAAGGGCATCGCCTGGCTCAAGCTGACGATGCGCGGCACCGCCGGCCATGGCTCGATGACCAATCCCGACAACGCCGTCACCGCGTTGGCCGAGGCCGTCGGCAGGCTCGGCCGGACCCGCCTCCCGCAGCGCCTGACACCGACGGTGCAGGCCTTCCTCGAGCGCATGACCGAGCCCTTCGGCCTCACCCTCGACCCGGACGACATCGCCGCCGGGCTGGGGCCACTCGGGCCGATCGGCCGCATCATCAGTGCGACGCTGCGCAACACGGCGACGCCGACCATGCTCGCCGCCGGATACAAGGTCAACGTCATCCCGGGCACCGCCACGGCGTACGTCGACGGACGTTTCCTCCCCGGCCACGAGGCGACCTTCCTGCGCGAGCTGGACGAGATCCTGGGGCCCGACGTCGTCCGCGAGGACGTGCACCGCGACATCGCCGTCGAGACGTCCTTCGACGGCGCCCTCGTCGACGCGATGGGTGACGCCCTGCGGGCCGAGGACCCGGGGGCGCAGACCGTGCCCTACTGCCTGTCCGGCGGCACCGACGCGAAGAGCTTCTCCACGCTGGGGATGCGCTGCTTCGGCTTCTCCCCGCTGCTGTTGCCACCCGACCTGGACTTCAGCGGCCTCTTCCACGGCGTCGACGAGCGGGTCCCGCTGGCCGGGCTGGAGTTCGGCGCCCGGGTGCTCACCCGCTTCCTGGACGCCAGCTGATCCGTCGGGCGGAGGCGGGCCGGCCCTCAGCCGTCGGCCGCGAAGATCTGCTCCCGGAGGATGTCGCCGTGCCCGGCGTGCCGAGCGAGCTCGCGGAGCAGGTGCAGGAAGATCCAGCGCAGGGACAGCGGCCCGCGGCGGTTGTGCAGCGCGACGTCGTCGAGCGCATGGCTCGCGGCGATCGCCTCGGCCACGGACCAGGCCTGACGGTAGAGCGACGAGACCGAGCCCACGGTGTCGTCATCGGTCAGGACGAAGCTCTCCTCGACCGTCTCCGGCAGCCCCAGCTCGGCTCGCGTGCGCCCGGCGAGCGCCACCTCGAACCAGACTCGTTCGACGAACACGGCGTGCTTCACCAGCCCGAGCAGGGTGGTGCGGGAGGGAACCAGCCGCCGCCTGGCCTGTTCCTCCGTCAGCCCGGCCAGCAGAGACAGGATCTCGGTCCTGGCGTCGGTCAGGAACGACTCGAGCTGCGCGCGCTCACCGCCGGTCAGCGTGGACTCGGCGGGATCCGGATCGTCCACCGGGCCACCGTAGGGGCGTGGCTCCCCGCTGGCTCGCGCCGTGTGCTGCCCGGCCGCGACACGAGGCGCGAGGCGGCCCGCTGGCTCGCGCTCTGTGCTGCCATGCGGCGACACGAGGCGCGAGGCGGCCCGAGCGGCTCGCGATGTGTGCTGCCCTGGGGCGACACGGAGCGCGAGGTCGGGCCTCGTCACGTCGGGGCGGACTGCAGGCAGCGGAAAAAAAGCGGCTCAGACGCCGGTGAGCCCGGGCAGCGGCGGCAGCCCCTGGCCGGCGCGGGCAGGGTCGAGCCGCCGGCGCACCTCGACCTGGCGCCGCCCGTCCGGCCACAGCCGATAGCGGGCCAGCTCCCACCCGCCGTATTGCGCGGCCACGGACAGCACCGTGCGCGCGTGCTCCCGGGTGGTGCCGCGCGGGAGTGACAGGCGCTGGTATTCGAAGTCCACGATCTGCCCTGGGATCAGGCGGTCCGCAGCGCGCGGTCGCCCTCGGCGCGGTCGCCCTCGGTGAGGTCGACGCCGAGGGGCTGCGGCCCGGCCGCCGGCAGACAGACGGTCGCCGGCAGGCTGGGCCTGGAGCCGCCCTCGTGGTAGTCCTCCTCCACGTTGACCTGCCACACGTCGTGACCGGCGCCGTCAAGGATGTTTTCCACGGTCAGCATCGCGGTGAGCATCGAGTGGTCGGCGTTGTTGTAGCGGTGCATCCCGTTGCGCCCGACCGGATGCGCGTTCGGCACCTCCGCGGCAAGCCAGCCGCGGATCGTGTCGACGTGCCCGGCGTAGTACTTGTCGTAATAGGGATAGGCCTTGGGCATCCGTACGACGAAGCCGCGCTCCACCTGGTCGGCCTCGACGAGCCCCAGCGACGCGATCTCCTTCGTCGCCAGCTCGACGAGCTCGTCGTCGGGCAGCGACCAGGTCTCGTCGCCCTCGAAGACGAAATACTCCAGGCCCAGGCACGTGCGCCCATCCTTGACCAGGTACGGCGACCAGCTCGCGAAGTTCTGGATGCGCCCCAGCTTGACCTCGGGGGAATGCACGTAGATCCAGTTGTCCGGGAAGCTCGCCGACTCCGGGACGACCAGGGCCACGGTGAGGAAGTCGCGGTACTTGAGCTCCCGGGCCGCGTGCTGCACGTGCTCGGGCGCCGGGGGGTCCATCACCCGCACCAGCGAGCTGAGCGCCATCGTCGAGATCAGCTCGTCGCAGGCCACCCGGGCGGTGCGCCCGACGTCGGTGCGCGAAGCCGGGGGAGCGCCGGCGCCCTCGCCGTACCCGCCCGTGACGGTCGTCGTGACCCCGGTGACACCCACACCGGGAACCCGGTGGATGCGCGTGACCTTCGTCTCGGTGACCAGCTCGCCGCCGCGGGCGACGACGTCCTTCGCCGCCTTCTCCCACATCATCCCGGGGCCGAGCTTGGGGTACTGGAACTCGTCGATCAGCGTGGTGATCTCGGTCTGGCCGCGCCTGGGCACCAGGGCGTGCCAGATCGCGTTGGACAGCGACAGGGTCTTCACCCGCTGCGCCGCCCAGTCCGAGGGCATGTCGCTCACGGCGACGCCCCAGAGCTTCTCCGTGTAGGTCTTGAAGAATGTGCGGTAGAGCCGCCAGCCGAAACGGGCGACCAGCCAGCTCTCGTAGTCGCTTTGGTCCTTCGGCGGCCGCACCCGGGCCCACACGTAGGACGCGACGCACTTCACGGCCTCGACCGGCCCGAGGTTGCGCAGCGCGTTGCCGGCCTTCAGCGGGTAGTCATAAAGCTTGCCGTCGTAGAGGATCCGGCTCATCCGCGGCCGGGACAGGAAGTCACCGTCGGGCAGGATCTCGTGCCACAAAGCCTCGACCTCCGGCACCTTCGTGAAGAAGCGGTGCCCGCCGATGTCGAAGCGCCACCCCTCCCGCTGCGCGGTGCGGCTGATCCCCCCGACCATCGCGTCGCCCTCGACCACGGTCACCGGCGCACCGCGCTTGACGAGCTGGTACGCCGCCGTCAGGCCCGCCGGGCCGGCGCCCACCACCAGGGTGTGGGGGATGTCTCCGGGGTCGCCGGCCGGTCGCAGGACCCGTCCGGTCCCGGTCGTGCGCGTGTGTCGCGCGTGCGCCACGTGTTCTGTCCTCCGACCGCCTCCGCGGCTGCGCACGCGCGCGCCGCACCTCGAATCCGCAGCCCTGGTGGGCCCGGACCGTTCCCGCTAGCTTCCCAGACGTCCCGCGCCGGCCCCGCGTGCCGCACCACGGGTCACGATCCGGACACCCGAGCACGGCGGGCATGGACGACACCGCTCGGGGCCATGTCCCCGCCCCGGGTGCGGCGCAACCGTCGGCCGACCTGGCACAGGATGCTGGGGGTGGGCGCGCGGGTGAGGCTCCGTCGGCGTACGGCGCGCCCGCTGGCGCTGCTGCTGCTCGCGGGCACGGCCGCGCTCACCCTCGTCGCCGGCCGCCTCGGGGGGCTCCTCGTCGGCCGGGGGCTGCTGTTGGCCGTCGTGCTGGCGTGGGCGGCGTGCGGCGTCGGGGCCGCGCTGCTGCTCGCCGCCCGGCCCGCGGCGTCGGCCCGGCGGGACGGGGCGCTGGTCCTGGCCGTCGCCGCGGGGCTGCAGGCACTGGCGCTGACGTCGGGGCCGCAGCTGTCCGACGACCTCTACCGCTACGTCTGGGACGGCACAGTCGCGGCGGCCGGCATCGACCCCTACGCCTTTCCCCCCGCGGCGCCCGAGCTCGCCCACCTGCGCCGGCCCTTCCTGTGGCCGGCGCCCGAGCGGTGCGCCCGCGACCGCGACGCCCGCCCGCGCGGCGAGCGGGCCGACCCCTTCGCGAGCCGCTCCACCCCCGTCGACTGCACGCGCCTGAACCGACCGACCGTGCGCACGATCTATCCCCCCGTCGCGCAGCTCGCCTTCCGCGGGCTGGCCGCCGTCACCGGCGGCAGTGGCGGCGAGCTGGCGGTGCAGGTGCCGGCCGCGCTGCTCTCGCTGGCGCTGACCGGCCTGCTCGTCGCCCTGCTGCGTCGCGCCCGCCGGCCACCCGGCTGGGCGCTGCTCTACGCCGCGACACCGCTCGCCGGGCTCGAGGCCGGGATGGACGGCCACATCGACGTGCTCGCCGGCCTGTTCGGGGTGGCGGCGCTGGGCATCGCGGCACGGGCGCCCGCGGCCGGCCGGGCCGCCGGCCGGCGAGGCGGGGCCGGGTGGCGGCAGGGCGCGCTGGTCGGGATCCTGCTCGCCGCGGCGACGCTGGTGAAGCTCTACCCGGCAGCGCTGGCCGCCGCGGCGCTGCCCCGGCTGGGCCTGCTCACCCGCCGCGCGGCCGCCGCTGTCGCTGCCGGCGGGGCATTCGCGGTCGCGGCCTACGCCCCGCACGTGCGGGCCGTGGGCCTCGAGGTGCTCGGCTACCTCCCCGGCTACCTGCGGGAGAACGACTACGGCTCCGGCGACCGCTACCTCCTGCTGCGCCACCTGCTCCCGCCGGAGCTGGCAGCTCCCGCCGCCGGGCTGCTCCTCGCTGGCATCGTCGCCGTCGCCGTCGCACGGGCGCCCCGCACCGGCGACGTCGCCGCGCTGGCCGCCGCCGCCACCGCCCTGGTCGGGAGCGCCTTCCTCGTCCTGACGCCCGGAAACGCCTGGTACGGGGTGCTTCTCGTCGCCTGCGCGGCGCTCGCCGGCCGGCCGGAGTGGTGGGCCGTTGTCGTCGCGAACTACGTCGTCTATGTCGATGCCGTCCTGCGCGCCGGCACCCCGTGGCCCACCCTCAGCTACGCCGCCGCCGCCGCGCTCGCCGCCGGGGCCGCACTGCGCCGCCGCCGCACGGCCGGCTTCTAGGCGCACCGGCTTCTAGACTCACCGTCATGCCGGTGGCCGTCCCCGGGCCCGCGGGCGTGATCTCCCCGGCGCGGGCCCCGTCCCGCCGCGTCCCCGCGGGGCCGCCGCCGGCCCGGGACGCGCGGCCGCGTCGTACCCCCCGCGGACGGCTGCGCCGCTGGTTGCCGCTGCTGGGCCTGTCGGCCCTGGCCGCCCTCGTCAGCGTGGCGCTGCACACCGGACTCTTCTCCGGGGGGTCGCTCAACAACGACGACGCGGTCTATCTGCTGCAGGCAAAGGCCCTCGCGCACGGCCACCTCTTCCTGCCGGTGCCGGCGCCGGCGAAGGCCTATCAGCCGTGGTTCTTCGCGATCACCGACCACGGCTACGTCTCGAAATACCTGCCGCTCGTCTCGGCGGTCTTCGCCGTCGGCCTGCTGCTGACCGGATCGGTGGCGCCGGTGCTCGCCCTGCTGGCCGCCGCCCTGCCGCTGCTGGTCGCCGCCCTCGGCCGCGAGGTGGGGCTGAGCACGCCCCGGGCGCTCGCGGCCGCCGCCCTGGTCAGCGCCTCCCCGGTCGTGGTCGTGCAGTCGGGACTCGCGCTGTCCTACCTGCTCTTCGCTGTCTTGCTGCTGGCCTGCTGGCTGCTCCTGCTCCGGCTCGCCCGGGGGGCCGCTGGCTGGCGCTCGGCCGTCGCGCTGGGGCTGCTCGCGTCCGCGGCGGCGTGCTGCCGGCCCTACGACGCGGTCCTGCTGCTGCTCGCGCCGGCCGCATTCGCCGGGTCGCGGCTGCGCGCGGAGCGGCGGCGGCTGGCCGGACTGGTGGTGGCCACCGGCCTCGGGGTCGCGCCGCTGGTGGCCGCCGTCCTCGCCTACGACGTGGCCGCGACCGGGAGCGCCATGCGGCTCCCGTTCGGGCTGCTCGAGCCGGCGGACACCTTCGGATTCGGCACCCGGCGCCTCGTGCCCGAGGACCCCGACCGCCACTTCGGGATCGGTGACGGGCTGACCGGCCTGCTGCTGCATTTCGGCCGGCTCCCGCTGACATGGTTCGCGCTGGGGGCGGTGCTGGTGCCCGCGGCCGTCGTGGCGGGCCGCCGGGCGGCAGCACCGACCCGGGTCCTGCTGGCCGCCGCCGCCACGCTGACCGGTGGGTACCTCGTCTTCTGGGGTCCCTGGCTCGCCACTGTGCTCTGGGGCGGCCCCCACGTCATCGGGCCTTTCTATGCGCTGCCCGCGCTCGTGCCCGTCGTGCTCGGCGGGTTGCCCCCGCTGCTGGCGCTGGCGCGCCGGCACCCGCGTCCGTTCGTCGCCGCGGTGCTGATCGCGGTGGCCGCGAGCGGGACGCAGCTCGGCGTGGCGCTGGCCCGGACGAAGCGCGACGCCGACCGCACCGCCCGCATCCTCGCCGCGGTGGCGAGGGTGCCGGCCGGGCAGCTCCTGCTTGCCGCCGACCCGCCCTACCTCGGCCACCCGGTGAGCGCGCTGGTCAACGACCGGCCGGGCGACCTCGACGGGACGGATCCGCTGCCGCGCTACGCCCTGGCGGCCGCCTTGCCGGTGCCGGCGCCGGGCGAGCCCCTGCCCGCGCTGCTGCAGATCCCCGACGATGCCTACAGCGGCGACCGGCTCGCCCTCTCGCTCACCACCACCGTGCGCGCGCAGGGCGCGCGGGTGCCGCTCGAGGTGGCCTACCTCGACGATCCGGCCCGTCGTACCCGGGTCGAAGGCGGCACCGGCCACTCCGCCGACCCGCCGCTCGCCGCGGACCCCCGCCGGGAGCTCCACGACGTGCTCGTCGTCGAGCGCGGGGGAGTGCCGTCGGCGTGCCTGCTGGACCCGGGACCCTCGGCGGGCGGGGCGCCGGGGCGCAGGGTGGCGGCACTCACGCTCACCCAGGACGGCGTGCGGGGCTGCTCGGGGGTGAGGATCCCGAAGGGATGGCGCACGGACCGGACCCGACACTGCCCCGACGCCGGCTGCCTGGCCGTGGCGATCTATCGCGCGGACGCCGTCGGCCGGGGCCTCCGGCTGCAGTGGCGCCGCCTGCCCGTCGCGACCGCGGGGGGGCAGGTGGCCCTCCTCACCGACGGCGCCACCCTCGAGCGCAGCGGCACGGGGTGGATCGAGGTCCGGGCGCCGGGCGCCTGACGGCTGGTGCCCGCACGGTCGTCAGGCGGGCAGCCGCTCCGGATAGCCGAGCACCGGGGCGCTGACGTCGTCGAGGGCGGCGGCGATCTCCGCCGGCAGGGTGACCGCCTCCGACGCGAGCGCTGCCTGCAGCTGGGCGGCCGTCCGCGCCCCCACCACAGGTGCAGCGACCCCGGGCCGGTCGCGCACCCACGCCAGCGCCACGGAGACCGGGGACACCCCGAGCCCGTCGGCGGCGGTCAGCACCGCGTCGACGATGCGGGTGCAGCGCTCCCCGAGATAGGGCTCGATCCACGGCGCCCACCGTTCGCTGGCGCCACGGGAGTCGGCGGGGGTGCCGCGGCGGTACTTCCCGGTCAGTACCCCCCGCCCCAGCGGGCTCGCCGGCAGCAGTCCAACGCCCGCCTGCGCCGCCGCCGGGACCGCTTCGCGCTCGACGCCGCGCTCGAGCAGGCTCCACTCGACCTGTGCGCTCACCAGCGGCGACCGCGCGGGCCAGGCCCGCTGCCAGGTCGCGGCCGCGGCGAGCTGCCAGCCAGCCAGGTCGGACACGCCGACATAGAGGGCGCGCCCGCTGTCCACCGCGGCGTCGCAGGCGGCGAGGGTCTCCTCCAGCGGTACGGCGGGGTCCAGGGCGTGCACCTGCCAGAGGTCGACGTGGTCGGTGCGCAGCCGGTCGAGGGAGGCGTCGAGGCTCGCCAGCAGGGACCGCCGCGAGCCGCTGCCCGGCGGTGCGGGGCCGCCGCCCTGGGTCGCCACCACGACCGACTCGCGCCCCCCGGTCGCCGCCAGCAGCCGGCCGAGGAGGTCTTCGCTGGCGCCACCGCCGTAACGCTCAGCGGTGTCGACGAGGGTGCCGCCCGCGTCCCGGAAGGCGGTGAGCTGGGCGGCGGCCTCGTCGGCGCCGGTCTCGCGACCGGGCCCCTCTCCCCACGTCATCGTGCCGAGGGCGAGCCGGCCGACCACCAGGCCGCTGCTGCCCACGGCGCGGGTTTCCACCGGCGGAGGCTATCGGCGCCCGCGGTCGGGTCGACCGGCCCGGGCGGCCCGGGCGTCCGGGGCAGCCATTAGCGTCCCGGGGATGCATCTCGATCTGAATCTTGGCTACTGGGGCATGGGCAACGACGCCGACAACCTCGCACTCGTCGCGGAGGCCGACGCCCTGGGCTACCGCTGCGTCTGGGCCGCTGAATCCTGGGGCTCCGACACCGTGTCGGTGCTGGCATGGATCGGCGCCACCACCTCGCGCATCGAGATCGGCTCGGCGATCATGCAGATCCCGGCGCGCTCCCCGGCCATGACCGCGATGACCGCCGCGACGCTCGACACGCTGAGCCACGGGCGGTTTCGGCTCGGGCTCGGACTGTCGGGTCCGCAGGTCAGCGAGGGCTGGCACGGCGTGCGCTACGACAAACCGCTCGGCCGGCAGCGGGAGTACGTCGCGGTGGTGCGCCAGGTGCTGTCCCGGCAGAAGCTGGTCTTCTCCGGCGAGCACTACCGGCTGCCCCTGCCCGACGGTCCCGGCAAGGCCCTGCACCTGATGATCCACCCGCCGCGGCAAACCGTGCCCGTCTATCTCGCCGCGGTCGGCCCGCAGAACCTGCGGCTCGCGGGTGAGATCGCCGACGGCGTGCTCGCGATCTTCTTCGCGCCCGACCTCGCGGCCGAGACGCTCGACCCGATCCGGGCCGGCCGCGAGCAGGCGGCGCCGGCAGCCGGGGCGGACGCGCTGGCCGGTTTCGACGTCGTACCGACGGTTCCGGTCTCCGTGGCCGCCACGGCGGAGGAGGCCGCCGAGGCGGTCAAGGGCTACACCGCGCTCTACGTCGGCGGGATGGGCAGCCGGGAGAAGAACTTCTACAACGACCAGGCCCGGCGGATGGGCTATCCGGAGGAGGCCGCGCGGATCCAGGACCTCTACCTCGGGCGTCAGCAGGCAGCAGCGGCGGCCGCCGTACCGTTCGAGCTCATCGACCGCACGAGCCTGCTCGGCCCGGTGCCGCGCCTCGCCGAGGGGCTGGCCCGCTACGCCGAGGCCGGCGTCACCGCGCTCGCGGTGGCGCCCAACGGCGAGACGCTGGCGGACCGCCGACAGCTGCTGCGCGACGTCGTCGCCGCGGGGGAGAAGGCCGGGGTCCTGAGCTGATACACCATGTGGTGTATCCTCGCCCTGTGGGCCGGACCAATATCGACTTGGACGACGCGCTGGTCGCCACCGTCATGGAGCGGTATGGCCTCTCGACGAAGAAGGACGCGGTCGACTACGCGCTGCGCCAGCTGACGACGCCCTACAGCCAGGCTGACATGCTGGACCTGCAGGGTTCCGGCTGGGACGGTGACCTGGCCGAGATGCGCGGGGGCGGCCCGCTCGGGGAAGACGAGGCGTGATCGTCGCCGACACCTCGGCCTTCGTGGAGATGCTGCGCGACACCGGCTCGCCGGTGAGCAGGGCGTTCGCCGTCGCCGCCCGGGCCCGGGGCCTGGCCGTCACCGAGGTCGTCGTCGGGGAGCTGCTGGGCGGAGCTCGCGACGGCGCGCACCGCCGCCAGCTGCTCGAGCGACTGGAGCCATTCCCCGTGCTGGCGCTGGGCGGCCTGGCCGGCTACCAGGCTGCGGGTGACCTCTACGCGCTCTGCCGGCAGCGAGGCGTGACGGTCCGCCGCTTCACCGACTGCCTCGTCGCCGTCCCGGCACTGCGCGCGGACGCCGCGGTCCTGCACCACGGCCGCGACTTCGAGCACATGGCGCGTGTCACTGACCTCGAGGTGGTCGCGCTGTGAGGCCACGGTCGTGACGACGGTCCTGTTGGTCCGCCACGGGCTGACCCGCCTGACCGGCCCGGT
>JAABUT010004466.1_pt1 | contig 11085 bp, 11 predicted proteins | sample 5559281 | NCBI WGS metagenome assembly JAABUT01 (sample SAMN10711880, study PRJNA513359) | rock metagenome | isolation source: Antarctica rocks | place: Antarctica: Victoria Land, Ricker Hills nord | collected 2016-01-04 | reverse complement strand
ATCGATGCTTCCCGGACGTCGGCGAGCCCGGCGTCCCAGATCCGGCGGGCGATGCCGTAGCCGTAGTCCTCGCCGCCGGCTAGGACGGCGAGTACGGCAAGGTCTAAGCCGCCCTTCAGTAGCTGACTCGCATCGAACCCGGTACCCATCTGCGCAAGGTACCATGTGACACAATGTAGCTACAGGTGGGTCGCCGGCGCTCCCTGGTCCTGAAGGCGTCGAACCCGGCCCGGCACGAACGGCCCGAACGGATGGGGCGGCCCCTCCGACGAGCCCGTGTGGGGCTGTCAGATGACCATCCCTTGCGGACAAGATCATGTGCCGGAGGCCCCGGCCGGACACCGCGGTGCGAGCCGCGTCGGGCGCCGCCCCGCCGCGACACCTGCCGACTAGGGAGTGTTTCAACGCTGGCGTCTCACTTCCAAGGTTCCGGCTGTTTGTGTAGGACCTACAAGACGGGTCGTATGTCTCGGAGTCGTCACAAAGCGGGTCGTGTGGGGCGCCTAAGCGCTGAAGCTGGCGCTGTGCTGGCGCCGGGGCTGGCTCTGGGGGCCGATCATTCGTCGTAGGGGTGGTGCTCCTCCCAGCCGGCGGGGGTCCATAGCAATACTCGACGGCCGAATGCTGGCGCGAGCCACAGATGCGATACCCCGACGGGCAGCGGGGGTGGTTCCGGGGGAAGGCACTCGCTGGCCCAGAGTCCGTCAGCGACGGCAAAGGGCAATGCGCTGTGATGAATGAAGGCGAAGAGGTGGCGCTCGTCCGCTACAGCGCCAGCCAGCTTTGCCAAGTGTCGAGGCATGGGCGGCTCGGCGAACGCGTCGAGCAGCGACTGCCGCAGTCCGGCCAGGGTGTCGTCGACCGCCCCGCCGCGACCTGGCGGGACGACCATGGCGTTGCGCCGGGTGTCGCCGCCGTCCATCGTTGGAACATCCGGGTGACCGCACATCTCTGATGTGGATTCCTCGACGAGCCAAACGACGTCGGGGTCAGCGCCGGTTAGATCCTGTGGCCTGGTCACGCCGCCGGCCTCGCACAGCAGCGCGATGCGGTTGAAGCAGGCACGCAGGCGGGGCAGGTCCCGCGGGGACCCCACGAAAACGCTCCACCACCACTGACCCGGGGAGGGCCAGCCGAAGTGCTCACGGCCCAGCAACGCCTCTGTCTGCAGTGATCCGACTGCGGCTATGGCCGTGACTTCCAGTGCCGCTTGCCGGCCGTCGGGAAGGGTGAGCATCGCGTCCACCGCGCGCTGGCGGCCGTTGACGTCCCATGGGGTGGCGACCGCCCCGAGAACCTTCTCGGCGATCAGGCACGCCGTCCTCTCTTGTGGGCGCAAACCCTGCAGTCGGTCGTACATGGCCGAAGCCGACCATGCGCGGCACCACCAGGTCGAGCCGCTTGTATAGCCGCTGGCCAACCGCGTGCATGACAGGCCCTCGACACGCAACGCAGCCAGCGCTTCGCTGAGGGGCTGCGGTCGGCGGAGGAGGAGACACGGCGGGAGAGCACCGCAATGCGGGCCGACGTAGCCCGAGCCACGGGCTCAGCAGGTAGTCGGCGGTTGCCGCCGCACGGGTCACGGAAAGTCGACGCCAATCCGGCTAGTCATTCCCGCGGGCGAGGTCGCCGGTCAGCATCGGTTCGTCCTCGCGGCTCCGGAGTTGTTGTATGCCGGGTCGGACCTGGCGTAGCAGCGGGGACAGGCTGACCAGCGTGTGGGCGCTGCGGCCGGCGAGCCCGGCGGCGGTGAGGGCCTCGACGAGCACCGAGGTGGGCAACTCGGCGGTGTCGTGTGTGGTGTAGGCGGCGGCGAGGGCCCGGTCAGTCGTGGTGAGCCCGACCGCGGTCCTGGGCGTCGGCGCCTGCTGGCTGGCGAGGTACGTCCGCAGGGTCCCCGTTGGGATGCGCCGGGTCGTGGTGGGGGAGTGGCGGGTGGCTCGGTGCAGGCCGGCGATCAGCTGCCGGGGTGGGAGGGGGCCGCAGACAGCGTGCATGCGGCTGACCAGCCGGGAGAGCGGGCTGTGGTCGGGGACGGTCCAGTACCAGCCGTCATGCCCGGCTACGCCGGGGGCGTCGCCCAAGGCGAGTTCAACGACAGCGTGAGGCTGCTCGCCGGCAAGGTCGTCGAGGGGCACTAGGCCTCGCCGGCGGGCGATGCCCTGTAGCCGGCGGGGGGCCGTGTCGTAGGCGGCCAGGTGTGCGGCGGTGATCAGCGCCGTGCCCGGGGCCGGGCCGCGCAACGCAAAGCCGGCCTCGAGCCGGAACAGACTAGCGGCGGCGAGCACGGTGGCCGGGTGCAGCGGCACGCCGGTTACCCCCGCCTCGAGCAGTCCCAGGGTGCTGCCGGCTGCGCTCTGGGACGGTGGCCCGCCCGCGAGCAGGGCCGCCGCCTCGAGCAGGGCCGGCGGTGGGGGCATCTGCGCCGCGGCGGCGGTATGCAGCTCGTGGAGGACGGTTTGTACCCGCTGCCTGCTGACGCCGTGCCGGGCGGCCACCGCGGTGGCGCTGCCGGCCGCTCCGGGGTGGTGGAGGCCGAGCCAGCTTCGAGCGATGTCGATGGCGGCCCGGCGGAGCGGGAAGTCGCGGTGGGCCAGCAAGGACAGGGCGATGTCCAACGGGCCCGGCGCCCCGTAGGCGGGCGGGTCCCCGGCCGGTCGGTGACCTACGGCCAACGTCAGCGGCGGCACGGTCGCGGCTCTCCGCGCCGGACGCCGCGCCGGACGCCAAGGCCCGGCGTGCTCCGCAACGAAGACGGGGGAGGCTGGTCATGATTGGGCAGGCTAAGCGCCCTGCGCCGCGCGGGCACCGTGCTTCACCGGATGTGTGGACAGCGAAGCTCGGGCCGCTACCGGGCTTGCGGCCCGGAGGGGTGGAGATGTCGGGCCGGGACCCATGCTTCGACGAGGACCACCCGGCCGTCGTCGACGATGGCGTAGACGACGCGGCCGAACCAGGCCCCCGCCGCCGCGTCACCACGGCGGGACCATTCGGCGAGCAGGCCGGGGCACCGGCCGTCGGAGGGGTCTAGCCCGGTGACCCAGCAGTGCTGTGGTGCTCCGGCTCGACCTTCCGTTATGGGCGAGGTGGCTGGCGCGGCGGGGCTCTCGGTGGCTGCTGGGTCGGCGGACTGGCCGGTGGCTCGGGACTGGGCGGTGCGTTCGGCGAGGGTGAGACCGGTTCGGCCTGGTGTCATCCCGCCGGCTGCCACCCGTTCAGCATGACAGGCTGATTCGAACAAACGTTCGGTGCCGAATCTGGGCCTGTCTGCCCTGTCTGGCGCGGTCTCTCGGTGCCGTCCTCGCGCCCGAAGGCGCGACGTCTCGGTTCCTTCAGCGTGCCATCGGGCCTCACGGCTACTCCAACAGAGAAGATATGCTAATGCTTAGCAAAGCTCTGGCCCTGGCGGGCCAGAGATGGCAGCATCGCGGCAACGCCCCGAGCGCCCCGGCGGGGTCGGCAGGGGGGCGGGTGGACGTCCCGACCGGGCGCGGTCGAGACGGACAAGCTGACGACAGGGGAGTCGGATGGCCGAGGACGCCGAGGTGGCCGAAGGCGGCGCGGTGGCCGCGACCCGGCATCGGGAGCACCGGTTCCCGGGGCGGCGGCGGCCGGTGCAGGTGCGGTTCGCCGAGGAGGAGTACGCGGCGGTCGTGCTGGCGGCCGGGCGGGCCGGGCTGACCCCGACGGGGTACGTGGCAGCGACCGCACTGGCCGGGGCGGCGGGGCCGGCGCCGTCGGAGACGCGGGAGGCGTTGGCGGAGCGGATGCAGGTGCGGCGGTTCGGCGGGAACGTCAATCAGGCGGTCGCGGCGTTGAATGCGACGGGGGAGGCGCCGGTGTGGCTGGGGCAGGCGGTGGGGCTGGCCGGCCGGGCGGTGCGGCGGGTCGATGAGGCGGCGGAGGCGCTGATGCGCCGCCGCCCGTGAGCGCCGATCGCGGGCGGGAGAGTCGCGGGTGATCGCGAAGGTGTGCCCGCGGGGGAGGCGGGTGGCCGGGCTGATCCGCTACCTGTACGCGACGGGTCCGGCGCAGCAGGAGGGCAGCGGCCGCCGCAATCCGCACGTTGACCCGCGGGTGGTCGGCGGGTTCGACGACCCCGAGGTGCTGGAGCCGGGGGTGGGGGAGGACGGCCGGCGGGATTTCCGCCGGTTGGTGTCGCTGCTCGAGCAGCCACTGGCCGCGGCGGGTGTGGGGCCGGAGAAGCGGCCGGTGTACCACCTGGTGATCGCCGCCAGGAAGGATCCGGAGACCGGGGGGCTGGTCGACCGGTGGCTGTCCGACGGCGAGTGGGCTGACATCGCCGAGACGTACCTGGACCGGATGGGTCTGGCCCCACGCGGCGACGACCTGGGGGTGCGGTGGGTCGCGGTCCGCCATGCCGACGACCACGTGCATGTGGTGGCGACGCTGGCCCGCCAAGACGGCCGGCGGGTGTTCCCCCGCAACGACTTCTACCGGGCCGGCGAAGCGTCAAGGGAGGTGGAGGCCACGTACGGCCTCACCGTCACCGCGGCCAGCGACCGCACCGCGGCAAAGCGGCCGACCTACGCCGAGATGCAGAAGGCCGCCCGCCGCGGCCAGGCCGAGCCGGTCCGGGACACGCTGCGCCGGTCGGTGCGGACGGCGGCTGCCGGCGCGGCCAGCCTGGGCGAGTTCCTCGAGCGGCTCCGCGACGACGGGCTGCTCGTCCGCGAGCGGATGAGTGAACGCAACCCAGGGGAGATCACCGGGTACGCCGTCGCCATGCCCGACGCGGTCGACCCCGGCGGGCAGCCCATCTACTACGGCGGCGGCAAACTGGCCGCCGACCTCACCCTGCCCAAGCTCCGACGCCGGTGGGACGTCGCCACGCCTGACGGCGACTCTCCTCAGGCCTCGAGGGAAACTGGCGGCCTGCGGCGGCCAGCCGGAGCGTCGTCCTCGACGTCGCCCACAGCGGAGGGGGCGGAGGGGGACAAAGACCACTACCGACTGACCGCGGAGGAGCGGACCCGGATCTGGGAGCAGGCAACCGCCGCCGCGGCCCGGGCGAGCGAGCACGTCCGCGCCGAAGCCGGCGCTGACCCGCGGGCCGCGGCCGACGCCGCCTGGGCCGCCTCAGACTTCCTCGCCGCCGCCGCCCGGGTCGTCGAAGGCCGCCGCGGCGGCCCGCTGACCGCCGCCGCCGGCGAATACGACCGCGCCGCCCGCGAGCTCTGGGGCCGCGTGCCCCCGCCCTCCAGGGCGGGTCAGGGGCTGCGGGCCGCGTCGGCGCTCCTCGCCTCAACCCGGTTCGTCGGCCGCAACGAGAACCAACAGCTGCTCGCCCTGCTCGCCCAGCTCGCCGCACTCACCGACGCCGTCACCCGACTCAGGGAGAACCAGGACCGGTCGGCACAAGCGGCGGCGGCACGCCGGGCCGCGGAAGGGCTGCGGCTCACCAGCGCTCAGCAGGTCAGCGCCCAGGCCGGCGCACCAACGGCCACGGCGACCCAGGCCAGGCCCACCGGACTGTCCTTCGACCGCGACCGGCCCAGGCCGGGGCCGGGGCCGGGGACAGACAGTCCGCGCCGCGGACCCCGCCGGTAGGGCCGCTCCCGCCTGAGCATCTCGCTCTCCCGAGTGGAGTTCACCCAGCCGTCGGGCTTGATGTAGTGCCCGTCGAGAGTGACTTCAAGCCGTCGATGGCCGGGGATTGCCGCCGCCTGTGGTGATCCCATGCGCGATCATGACCGGGCATCGGTGATACCGCCGGAAACGGCTTACGCTACGCCAGTGGGGGCGTTCCTAAGCTTCATCGGCCTGGTCGGGATGGGCGTGGCCATCGCCGGGCTGATCCGCGGGCGGATCCGCTGGGCCCGGATCGGTAACCGGCGAATCTCAGGCTTCGTCTTCCTCGGCGGCTTCCTCGTCGCTGCCGCCGGCGGGGCGCTCAGTCCAACCCCGTCCCGTACCACCGCCGACAGCAGTCCCACGTCAGAGGCAACGCCCTCGCCGACGCCCGCCGGTCCCGCGCCGGAGATCCTTCCCAGCCCCTCACCGACACCCGCCCCGGTCCCTTCCCCGGCTCCAATCCCGGCTCCCAAGCCGTCACCCAAGCCGGTCAGCCGGATTCTCTACGTCGGCGGTGTCGGCCTCCCCACCCGGGCGCTGACACCCGGCTCGGTGTTCGCGACGGCCACAACCAGCCGGATCTGCGTCACCGGCTACAGCAGCACCGTCCGTTCCGTCAGCGACAGCCTCCGTGCCTCCGTCTACGCCCGCTACGGCATCGCCTTCCCGCCGGCCTCCGGCACCTACGAGGCGGATCACCTCATCCCCTTGGAGCTCGGCGGCGACAACACCATCGCGAATCTGTGGCCTGAACCGCAGCAGGGCGGGGCCGGCTTTCCCCGCAAGGACGTCCTCGAGAACCATCTGCGTGCGCTCGTCTGCTCCGGTCAGCTCGCGCTGCGGACCGCCCAGCTGGCGATCGCCACCGACTGGGTCACTGCCTCCCATCGCTACTTGACCGTGCCGGCTGTCGCTCCAGTCGCGCCCGCGCCGCAGCCGGTCGCACCGCCAGCCCCGGCCGGCGCCTACTACGCGAACTGCACCGCCGCCCGGGCCGCCGGTGTGGCGCCGCTCCACACCGGCGATCCGGGATACCGGTCGGGTCTTGACCGGGACGGCGACGGCATCGCATGTGAGTAGCCCGGCATCGCCGCCGGAAAGATTGCCGGAGGGTGCCGCTACGCCGGCTGGGCAGCCTGAGGCGCTGGACGTCAGCGGTGTCGCCGGCGAGGAAGGCCAGCACGTCGGCCACGCCGTTCTCGTACTCACTGCGGGTCCTGGCAGCAATGGCCGAAGATCCAACGCTAACCATTTTGACGCCGTGAAGCCGAGGCCCGTCGACAGATCAAGGGTCGTTCGTACCCGACAACTTGTTGCGGCATGTTTACGGACATGCCGAAGCGCGGACCTATGAAGATGATCTTCGCTGCACGTGCGACGGGTGGATTGCGGGACAGTCGACAGATTCTCGGTCGTGCCGAGATGACTGCGGCTGCCGGCGAACAGTGAGGGCCAAGGCCGGTTCGGTGTCGGTACACGTTCTTGGCGTTATCGTCGCCGCGTGCAGGAACTGGTCGCGCCCACCACCCATCTGCACACAGCCTGGCTCGAGGCGCACGCGGAGTGGGGCCCCGGGCTGCACGAGGACGGTTTCGGTCTGGTCCCGTCCGATGAGGTGGACTCGCCGGCCGGGTTCGCGGCCTGGGTGGCGCGGCTCACGGACCAGTCGGACCCGGCGAAGGCGATCGGCGCCGGCCAAGCGCGTTGCACGTATCGATGGCTCGTAGAGAGCGATCGCGTGCTCGGCGGGATCGCGCTGCGAGGCGGTAGCAGCGACTACATTCTGTGGGCCGGCCACATCGGTTACGGCATCCGGCCGTCCGCGCGTCGGCGCGGGCTGGCCACCTGGGCGATGGGCCGGATGCTCGACGAGGCGCGAGTGCTCAGCCTGGGCAGGGTGCTGGCCATATGCGCGGTCGACAATGTCGCCTCAGTGAAGACGATCGAGCGGTGCGGCGGCGTCTTCGAAGGCATCCGGAACACCAAATTCGGCCCTGCCCGACGGTACTGGTTTGAGCTATGACGATGGGGTCAGGAGCGCGCTTCTGGCACGGATCGTGCGGGCTGCAGCAGCTCGGATGCGGTCTGGATACCGCCAATGTTCGGTACTGCGAGGAAGGGCGTGGGTGAGATGGTCAGCGCATGGTCACGCTGTTCCTCGTCGTTGGGCTGCCATCGCCGGCAAGACGACGGAGGCGAAACAGTTAGCGGCTCAGCGCCGGGCGCTGCGGCTCAGTCCTGACGAGTGGATGGCCCCCGCTGTTCGGCGAATCTGAAGCGGGGGGTAAACGAGACGTCCTGGCGGCCAAGTAGAGGTAGAGCGGGAACAAGAAGGCTGGCGAGGCCCCGCCTGACGAACACCGGGGATTCGGCTGATGGTCGGCACCTCGTCGGGCCACTGCACCAGCTTATGGCAGCTGCCGGGCGCCGGGCAGTCTTGGTACGCCGTAGTCGTCGGTGCCGTAGGTGAACTGGTTGGGTTGGTCGGTCCCCACTCCGAAGACGCGGGTGTAGACGGTTCCCCGAACCGGCGGCCCTTTGCATGCTTTGCATGTCTGTGCCGTTGCCATCCGGGCTTGAACTACATAGACGGGTGTGGAGTCCCGCACGTTCGGCTCGGAGGACTGCCCTGCGAGCCGGCGCCAGACACCCCAAGTGGTGCGAACCCAGGTGATCTTCACTGCAGTTGCGCCTGCTTCGACTCGGGCGCCTACTGCGGCTCTGGCGACGGCCGCCGGAACCGTGCCTATCGCTGCCGGCGAGTGCGAGCCGGAGGTTGCCGGCTGAGTGGCGGTGTTCCCGGGAGCCGACCGGTGCGTTAGCCCGGCGGCGAGCACGACGGCGGTGAGTGCTGCCGCGGAGCCGGCCACCGCCATCAGGTTCCTCACGCGGTCGCGGCGGCGGCTCCGCGCCAGGATCGCGTCGAACGGCGGTGCCGCGTCGGGTCGGTAGGACTCGAGGCGGTCGTGGACGCTTTGCTCAAGGTTGGACATGGTCGGATTCCTCTCTTAGGAGGGGAGCGAGGGCGGTCCGGGCTCGCGATAGGCGCGATTTCACCGTTCCGACCGGAACGTCGACGTCGCGGGCGATCTCCTCGACGCTCAGTCCGAGGACCTGTAGCACGATGACTGCCCGCTGTGCGATCGGGAGGTGACCGAGAGCCGCCGTCAGATCTACGGCGTCGGCGGACAGCCCTGCGGAGGTCACTTGCCGCGCCGCTTGCCGGCGGGCGGCGGCGAGGCCGTTGCGCACCTTGCGGCGATAGTTTGACAAGTAGCCGAACGCCGCGCGGCGCACCCACGCCTCGGGGTCGTCGTAATGGCTTATCCGATCCCATGACTTGATGAGGCGCACAAAGGCGTCCTGTACCGCCTCCTCGGCGAGGTCCCGGTCACCTGCAACCGCTCCTACGACGCCGACAAGTCGGCAGTAGGAGCCGGCATAGAGGGCACGCAGGTCCGCTCGGTCGTCGCTCGTCACATGAGTAACCCCCGCGAAGAGCCTTCCAGGTTCCTCGGCATCGGTGCGATCCCGGCTTTTCTGGGGTGTTGTCGGCTTGGGTCTGGCCGTGGTGGCGCGCGGGTGCCGGCCGGTCGGTGGGGCGGCGCCGCCGGGGGGCGTGGAGCCGATAATAAACCTTATGTCAGGTATGCCTGACGGCTCTCCTTGACTCGCCAGGACTTGCTGACACACTCGCAGGCATGGGTTGGCTCACCGGGGACGGACGGCACGAGGGCTACCTGGCGCCGATGTTCGGCGACGGGCAACGCGGCCGAGGTGTCACCGGAGGGTCCGTCCCGCACGACAAGGTCGTGGTGGGCGCCGAGACGCAGCGTGAGGACGGGTCCTGGGCATGGCCGACCCGGCCGGCCGGCGAGGTCACCGGCTGGGTGGTGTGCTGCGACTGCTACCGCACCGCCTCGTTCAGCGCCCCGAGCAGCTGGATCGGCCCGGTCTTCACCCGGGTGCCCTCCACGACGCTGGAAAACCTGGCGGCCCGGCGGGTCTTCGCCGCCGACGGCGACGTCGCCTACGTCTCCGAGCGCGACGACGTACACGACGCGGCGGTGACGCTGTGGCGCTCCGAGCACGCCTTCGGCATCGACGCGCTCACCGAGGTGGAGGCCGCCGCCGCCGCCCTGTCACAGGCCAAGCTGCGCCTCGACGCAGCCGTGGCGCTGGCCCGACACTCCAGTGCCAGCTGGGCCGACATCGGCCGCGCCGCCGGGATGACCCGACAGTCAGCCCAAGAGCGCTGGCGCGGCGTCGAAGGTCCTCCCGCCAACGATGGAGCATGAGCCAGTTTGGGCGCTCAAAAGGGCGCCATGCGCCTTGCGCCGGGCCGCGACGAACCTGCCCTGACCGTCAGGGCCGGCAGCCCAGTCGACGAACGCCGGCACACCGTCCCGACAGCCGAATGGGCTACCAGGAACTATGGGGCAATCGGCCTCCTGGGACGTTCACCGGCAGGACGACCTTCTCGGTGACCACAAAGCCGCGCTTCAGATAGTTGGGCAGCGCCCTAGGGTGGTCAAAGTTGTTCGTGTGCAGCCACACTCGCGACACCTGCTCACCGAAGGCGGTCCAGGCGAGCTCGATCGCCTTGGTGAGTGCTGCCCCCCCGAGCCCGCGTCCCTGTTGACTGGACACCAGCCCGAAGGAAACGATCTCAACCCCGCCATCGGTTCCGGCGAGCAGTGTCAGCAGGCCCGCGGCCTCCTCGTCGACGTCAATGAGCCAGTGCCGCTTCGCCGGTGCAGAGCCGTAGCGGACCCAATTCTGCGCTGACCACAGGTGCGGGTCTCCGACCTCATGGAAGATCCGCTTCAACTGCGCATCGTTCTCCTCAACCTCCCGGAGCCGCACGTTTGAGTTGGGGCGCGCTCGTACCAGCTGAGCCGGAGATCGCATCTCCAGCGTCAGCCTCGTCTTGGTGCTGCTGTCCACAGCTCAAGCCTGCTCTTCGTCATTGGGCATAGCTGGATCGTTGCCGGTAGGGCGGCGACGCACCAGCGCCTGTGTTTGCAGAACCGCTGCTCACGCTTGTACGGCGCTAATGCGGCTCTTCGTCACCGAGCCCGGTTAGGCGGCCGTCGGTATCGCCGTGTTCCGTCGGCGACGAGCAGGATACGTAGTCGGTAGTTGTCGAAGTTGCGGAAGCCGTGGGCCACGGGCCGGATCTTTTCGATGAGCAGGTGCGCAGGACCGGGACGGCAGTGGGCAGGATCGAGCGCATGGGCTTGGCGGGTGATGGACACGTACATAGCGAGTGGTCGTGGGACGTGGGCCTGGGTGATCCACACGCCGACGCGGCGGGCCTGATGGACTCGATGTGCCGTCGAGCGGTGCAGATCGGTCTGCCGGCACTCGCCTTCACTGAACACCTCGACGTCACTGGTTGGCCCATCGAGCCTGAGGACCTGCCGGACCGGCTGCGGCCGCTGATCAGTAAGAACGGGGTGCTGACCCCGCCGCTGCTGGACGCCGAGG